>Ga0160431_100215_pt1 | contig 39296 bp, 39 predicted proteins | sample HID1971K_E0MG_FD_108212 | JGI IMG/M metagenome (GOLD analysis project Ga0160431, IMG submission 108212) | Enriched millipede-associated microbial communities from UW Madison campus, WI, USA - HID1971K_E0 MG | ecosystem: Host-associated > Arthropoda: Insects > Digestive system > Unclassified ...
AAGAAAAACCCCGCAGACGTTAATCTGCGGGGCTTTCGAATAGTGGAGGCCGAGGTCGGAATCGAACCGGCGTAGACGGATTTGCAATCCGGAGCATAACCACTTTGCTACTCGGCCTCAAAGTCGGATCTAGCTGCTTGCGCTTTGCTATCTCCTTGAAACACTGAACCTTTTTCAAAGTTCGCTGCGTTTCGATGGGCGCATTATGTCTGCATTCCGCAGACCTTGCAACCCCCTTCACAAAAAAAATATTCAAGGGGTTCAAGGGTTTAGCGCAAGCGGCCGAGTTTACTCCACAAACCCACCAAGGTGTTCTCCACCGTACCACTCGCCGCCATGCCGATACGCTCCTGCAAACTCTTGCGTTCGGCATAGTGCAAGTGGAACAGGTTGGCGTTGCGCGCGCGGTCGCTGAGGTACTCATCACTGGTTTGCAACTCATCCACCAGCTTGCGGTTCAGTGCGGCAACGCCCAACCAGACCTCACCGGTGGCCACTTCGTCGATGTGCAGCTGTGGGCGATAGCGGGCGACGAAGTCCTTGAACAACTGGTGGGTGATGTCCAGGTCTTCCTGGAACTTCTCCCGGCCCTTCTCGGTGTTCTCGCCGAATACGGTCAGGGTGCGCTTGTATTCACCCGCCGTCAGCACCTCGAAATCGATGTCGTGCTTCTTCAGCAGGCGATTGACGTTAGGCAGCTGCGCCACCACGCCGATCGAACCCAATACGGCAAACGGCGCACTGACGATCTTCTCGCCAATGCAGGCCATCATGTAACCGCCACTGGCGGCAACCTTGTCGATGCACACGGTCAGCGGAATGCCGGCCTGGCGGATGCGCGCCAGCTGCGAAGCGGCCAGCCCGTAGCTGTGAACCAGGCCGCCGCCGCTTTCCAGGCGCAGCACCACTTCGTCACGCGGGGTGGCGAGGGTGAGCAGTGCGGTGATCTCGTTGCGCAGGCTTTCGGTGGCGGAGGCCTTGATGTCGCCATCGAAGTCGAGCACGAACACTCGGCTCTTTTCCTCGGCCTTGGCCTTGCCCTTCTTCTGCTGCTTTTCAGCCTTCGCCTGCTGCTTGCGCAACGCCTTGAGCTGGGTCTTGTCGAGCAAGCCGGACTCCAGCCGCTCGCGCAGCTCTTTATAGAACTCGTTGAGACGGGTGACCTGCAGTTGGCCACCGGCCTTGCGCCGCCCTTTACCGCGCAAACCGGCAATGGCGGACAACACCACCAGGATGGCAATCACCAGGGTGGCGGTTTTAGCGAGAAAGCTTGCGTATTCGGCAAGAAACTCCACGTTGACTCCTTATAAACCAGCGCCTGTGCGGCGCGAAACTGTAGCAAGCATACCGGTGCTCTGATGGCGCTACCAGCGGGGGCAAAGGCTGGCAACACAGTTCAAACAACCTTTTCAAACGCTTGTATGCTTTTTCGTTGACAGCCCGTGTGGCGCATCCTAACCTCGCAGCAACCTTTGAACCGCCGGATACCTTCGTGGGCAACCTCTACCTGATCCGACATGGCCAAGCTTCCTTCGGCGCCGATGACTATGACGTCCTCTCGCCCGTGGGCATTCGTCAGAGCCAGGCGCTGGGCGAACATCTGGCACAGCTTGGCCTGCGTCTGGACCGTTGCCTGGCGGGCAGCCTGCGGCGTCAGCAAGACACCGCCCGGCTCGCGCTGGAGGCGATACAGGCCAACGGCTGCGCGGTACCACCGATTGAGACCGACCCGGCGTTCAACGAGTTCGATGCCGACGGTGTGATTCGTGCCCTGTTGCCTGCCCTGCTGACCGATGAACCTCAGGCCCGGCACATTCTGCGCAATGGCGCGCAGAACCGCAGCGAATTCCAGCGCCTGTTCGCCCTGATGGTGCAGCGCTGGCACGCTGGGGATCATGCCGACGACGGCCTGGAGACCTGGCAGGCGTTCACCGCCCGGGTCGACATCGGCCTGCGACGGCTGCTGGACAGCGCTGGCAGTGGCGACAACATTGCCGTGTTCACCTCTGGCGGTACCATAGCCGCCCTGCTCCATCTGATTACCGGTATTACCCCCAGTCAAGCGTTTACGTTGAACTGGCAAATCATCAACACGTCGCTCAGCCAGTTCAAGTTTCGCGGCGGCGACGTGGCACTGGCTTCCTTCAACAGCCAGGCCCATGTGCAGCTGTTGAAGGCCCCGGAGCTCATCACCTACCGCTGAGCCCGGTCTGTTGTTGTCCCTGCGGGGACGTGAAAATCACTCAATAAGGAATGCGCCATGACCTCCGTAGCTGATGCCGTGAAAAAGATGCAAGAGAAGTTCAACCCATCCGCTGCCGCCGGCCTGGACCTGGTGTTCGGCTTCGACATCACCGATGAAGACAAGAAGTACGCCCTGATCGTCAAGGACGGCACTTGCGACCTGCAGGAAGGCGAAAACCCGGACGCCAACTGCACCCTGGTCATGGACAGCGAAACCCTGAAAGGCATCGTCAGCGGCGAAACCGACGGCATGCAGGCCTTCATGGGCGGCAAGCTGCGCGTCGAAGGTGACATGATGCTGTCGATGAAACTCAGCGAGCTGTTCCCTTCCTGAGTGACGGGCACGCCGAGTGACAAGAAAACCGAAGCCTGAGCGGCTTCGGTTTTTTTTTGCCCGCATGCGGCATTCGGTGCAGTGATCGGCCAGCAACACCCACACCTATATGACACCTGGCACGCTTGTCCCAGAGCACCAAGATCATTAGATTAGCCAATAATCCTTGCGCTAGAAAATAAGGAAAACGCATGACGCTCACCGACCAGTCCACCCAGGTACGCCCCGGCGAAGAACTCGACGCGGCCGTCATCGATCCTTACCTCAAGGCCCATATCCCAGGCCTGGCCGGCACGCCGAACATCAGCCAGTTCCCCGGCGGCGCCTCCAACCTGACCTACCTGGTCGCCTACCCGGATCGCGAATTCGTCCTGCGCCGCCCGCCCTTCGGCCAGAAGGCCAAGTCCGCCCACGACATGGGCCGCGAGTTTCGCATCCTCAACCAGCTCAACGAAGGGTTCCCGTACTGCCCCAAGGCGTATGTGCATTGCACCGACGAAACCCTGATCGGTGGCGAGTTCTACGTGATGGAGCGGGTCAATGGCATCATCCTGCGCTCGGACATTCCTGCCGAGCTGGGCCTGGATGCCACGCGCACCGAGGCGCTGTGCAAAAGTTTCATCGACCGCCTGGTCGAGCTGCACCAGGTCGATTACAACGCCTGCGGCCTGGCCGACCTGGGCAAGCCGGAAGGCTATGTGCAGCGCCAGATCGAAGGCTGGACCAGCCGTTACGAGAAAGCCCTGACACCCGATGCGCCGCGCTGGGAGCACGTCATCGCCTGGCTGCGTGACAAGATGCCCGCCGACCATCCGCGACCGGGCATCGTGCACAACGACTATCGCTTCGACAACGTCATCCTCGACACCGACAACCCGATGCGCATCATCGGCGTGCTCGACTGGGAGATGGCCACGATCGGCGACCCGCTGATGGACCTGGGCAACAGCCTGGCCTACTGGATCGAGGCGAGCGACCCGGCACCGATGCAGCTGATGCGCCGCCAGCCGAGCAACGCCCCCGGCATGCTCACCCGCCGCCAGTTCGTCGACTACTACGCCGAGCGCGCCGGCATCCGCCTGGACAACTTCGATTACTACTATTGCTATGGCCTGTTCCGCCTGGCGGGCATCGTCCAGCAGATCTACTACCGCTACTACCACGGCCAGACCCAGGACAAACGCTTCGCCCAGTTCATCGAAATGAACCGGCTGCTGGAGCAGACGAGCCTGCAGGTGATCGCCAAGTCCACACTCTGACGACAGACAACAAGGAAAACAGCATGTCCAAGACTCACCTGTTCGACCTCGACGGCAAGATCGCTTTCGTCTCCGGTGCCAGCCGCGGCATTGGCGAGGCCATTGCCCACCTGCTGGCCCAGCAGGGTGCCCATGTGATCGTTTCCAGCCGCAAGCTCGAAGGTTGCCAGCAGGTGGCCGACGCGATCATCGCCGCCGGCGGCAAGGCCACTGCAGTCGCCTGCCATATTGGTGAAATGGAGCAGATCCAGCAGGTGTTCGCCGGCATCCGCGAACAGTTCGGGCGCCTGGATGTGCTGGTCAACAACGCCGCCACCAACCCGCAATTCTGCAATGTGCTGGACACCGACCTCGGGGCCTTCCAGAAGACCGTCGACGTCAATATCCGCGGCTACTTCTTCATGTCGGTGGAAGCCGGCAAGCTGATGCGCGAGCACGGCGGCGGCAGCATCATCAACGTGGCATCGATCAACGGTGTTTCACCCGGCCACTTCCAGGGCATCTATTCGGTGACCAAGGCGGCGGTGATCAACATGACCAAGGTCTTCGCCAAGGAGTGCGCGCCGTTCGGCATCCGCTGCAACGCCCTGCTGCCAGGCCTGACCGACACCAAGTTCGCCTCGGCGCTGGTGAAGAACGACGCCATCCTCAACGCCGCGCTGCAGCAGATCCCGCTCAAGCGCGTGGCCGATCCCAAGGAAATGGCCGGCGCCGTGCTGTACCTGGCCAGCGATGCGTCCAGCTACACCACCGGCACCGCGCTCAACGTCGACGGTGGCTACCTGTCCTGATCAGGCCTTGATCGCCTGCAGGGTGTAGCTCAGCGGCAGGCGCTGGGGCGCATGGCGCAGGCGCCATTCGCCATCGGCGCCCTTGTCCATCTGCCCCGGCAATGCCTCCCAGGGAATGCTCTGGTGCTCGACCAGGGCGGTCAGTTGCAGGCCGTGCGCGAGCAAGGCGCTGATGACCTCGCCGAGGCCGTGGTTCCATTCGTGGGTTTCGGTCCGGGTCAGGCGCTGGTCGCTGTCGACGTAGGTCTGGTCGGTGTGCCATACCGTCGGCGCCTCGTGTTCGAAGTAGGGATACTCCAGTTGCAGCCGGTCCTGATGGTCTTCGTTCACGGCCATCAACATCGGGTGGCCATCGCGCAGGAACAGCCGACCTCCAGGCTTGAGCAAGGCCGCCACGGCGCGGGCCCAGGGCTCGATGCGCGCAAGCCAGCACAATGCACCGATGCCGGTGTAGACCAGGTCGAAAGTACCCGCAGGCAGCACGCGGTCAGCCTCGTAGACGTCGGCATGCACGTAGTCGATTGCCGTGCCGCAGCGCTGGGCAAGACGCCTGGCCTCCAGCAGCGAGGCTGCGGAATAGTCCAGGCCGCTGACCTCAGCCCCCAGCCGCGCCAGCGACAAGGTGTCGGTACCGATATGGCATTGCAGATGGGCCGTGCGCAAGCCATGAATGTCACCCAGCCGCGGCAGGTCGAAACGCACGGTTTCGGACAGGTGCTCGGGCTGGCGGACCAGGCGCTCGACTTCATAATCCTTTGACGCCGCGTGCAGCGGGGCGCGCTCATCCCAGCTGTCACGGTTCAGTTGCTGTGATCGATCCAAAGTAGCCATCCGTGCTCTCCTTCAAGTATCTATCACCCACCTGGCGGGCTAGCTGGCCCGTCCCGCCTTACAGGCAGGTGGCCGCCGCCGCCCGCCGCTGCAAGGCCACGTTATCGTTTTTCTGTGCGTAGTAATCCACCTGGGTACCGCCCGCCCGCGGATAGACGTCGACGAACGACTCGGCTTCGCGGGTATAGACCGTAAGCCCACCCTGCTTGCGCGTCTCCAGGTAGCCGCTGGCATCGTCCCCGAACACGTCTTCCCTCTGCCAGCTGAACTGGATGCACTGGGCCACCAGCTCCGGCGCCTTCAGCGAAGCGAGCTGCGCAGTCGGCTTGCCGCCGCGTGCCGCATCCATGGTCGCCGAAGCGCAACCGACCAACACCAGTGCCGCAGCCATCGGCAAGATTGCTCGCATATTCCATCCTCGGGGCAAAAAAGAATGCGACTCTAGCACTTCAACCGGCCCCGACCAACGCCGCCATGCGCACCGCGTTGCGCCCGGCGGCCTTGGCCTGATACAGCGCCGCATCGGCCTGGGCCAGCAGGCTCGCGGTGCTGTCGTGGGGGCCTGGCACGCCGCACCATAACCCGACACTGAAACGCAGCGGAATCTCGTCCCCGGCGAACTGCGCCGGGCTGCCGGCGATGGCCTCGCGCAAGGCATGCAGCGCCTGCAGCGCTCCGTCCCGGTCGGCATGCGGCAACAGCAGCAGAAACTCCTCGCCACCGTAGCGGCCCAGGCTGTCGCCCTGGCGCATGCGCTGCTGCAACTGGCGCACGCAATGGCACAACACCTCGTCACCGGCCAGGTGGCCGTACACATCGTTGATGCGCTTGAAATGGTCGATGTCGATCATCGCCACGGCGAGGCTGCGCTGCTCGCCACGGGCACGGTCCAGCGCCACGGCAAAACGCTCGAGAATCGCCCGGCGGTTGTAGGTGCCGGTCAGCACATCGCGCAAGGCCAGGTGCTGCAGGCGGGTTTCGCTGCGTTCCTTGGCCATCAGCACCAGGCCGAGGGAATACATCATCACCGTGACCGTGCCGATGGCCACGGAAATGCTCTGCTTGAGGTTGCTGGTGTCGTAGCGCATCTCCACAGCGGTGCCATTGATGACCGCCAGGGCGCGCATGCCCAGGCCGACCAGGCTGATCAAGGCACCGATTTCCAGCAGCAGGTGCGCCCTGCCCGGCCGCTCGACGTGGCGCCGCGCCCAGTACAGGATCATCGCGCACTGCAGCATCAGCACCAGGGTGGCCAGCAACATGCGCGGCTCCAGGGTGTCGAGCAGCAGCATCAGGCCCACCAGCATGCACGCCGGAATGATGAAGATCAGCCGCCAGGGCATGACCTGATCGCGCACGCGGAACAGGCTCGCCGAATAGAAGGCCAGCGCCAGCGACAGCAAGCTGTTGCCTACGCCATAGCTGAGCCACAGCGGCGCATGGCCATACACGGTGTAACAGACGTAGGCCAAGGCGTGGGCGAGCAGCCCACAGCCGGTCAGCCACAAGTTGTCGCGGCGGCTGGACCAGCCGACCAGCAACAGGCAGAAGGCCATGATGGTCGCCACAAGGGCAACGGCGGCAAACAGCGTGGGGGTGTGGGCGATCATCGTGATTCACCATGTGGCAGCTGGCCATCTTCATTGCGGCCTGCCCTGCAGTCTAGGGGCCAGGCCAGGGTCCGGCCATGACCGTACGGGACAGAACAGCAGCCGACAGGCACGCCGTTCATCGCCAGGGGCACAAAATAATTGGCTGCAAGGAAACAAAATGGATCGATTCCAGTCTCAGGCAGTGTCCCGTAAACCTTTGCGGATCAAGGACCTATAACGTGATAACGCGCCTTGCCAGTTGCTCGCTGATTGCCGCCTTCCTGCTCGTTGCCGGCTGCAACCACCATCACTACCACGATGACGATGATGGCTGGCGCGACGGTGATCGCGACCACCGTCATCACCACCGTTACGATCGCGACGATGATCGCCGCTACCGTGACCGCGACTACCGCTAGAACGTCTTTCCACTCCACATCCAACTTGATGATTCTTCCGAGGCTCTTAACATGCGTCTGACTTTGCCTTCCCTTGCTCTTGGCCTGCTGATGTGCCAAGGCGCTTTCGCCGGTGACGGTAGTGCCGCCATTGGCGGTGGCCTGGGGGGTGCCCTGGGTAACGTGGTCGGTAAACAGATCGGCGGCAGCACTGGCGCGGCCATCGGCGCCGGCCTGGGTGGCGCGGCGGCCGGCGCGGTAGGTGCGAACAAGCACAGCCGTACCGAAGCCGCCATCGGCGGTGGCCTGGGCGCGGCCGGCGGCTCGATCATCGGTCGCAAGGTGGGCGGCTCGACCGGTTCGACCGTCGGTGCCGGCCTGGGCGGCGCGGCCGGTAGCGCCATCGGCAACCACATGGGCGACAAAAAGCACCATCACTGATAGTGGGTGCGCTCAGGGCCGCCCTGCGGCCCTGATGTTCATCAATACCACCTTCATCACGACCTGCCAGACTGGCTGCTACTGTCTACTGTGCCCCTCGTGTGAAGGAACATCCCCGCCCCATGAACCAGGAACTGCTCTGGGTCCTCGGCCTGCTGGCCGTCGTCATCGTGCTCTTCGTCATCAACCGCCCACGCATGGACGTGGTCGCCCTGATGGTGATTCTCGCCTTGCCCTTGTCGGGCATTCTCAGCGTCGAACAAGCCCTGGCCGGCTTCAGCGACCCCAACGTGGTGCTGATCGCCGCGCTGTTCGTGATCGGCGAGGGGTTGGTGCGCACCGGCATTGCCTATCGCATTGGCGAATGGATGAGCGAACGCGCCGGCAACAGCGAAGCACGCCTGCTGGTATTGCTGATGGTGTCGGTGGCCGGGCTGGGCTCGGTGATGAGCTCGACGGGGGTGGTAGCCATCTTCATTCCGGTAGTGCTGAGCATCGCCGCGCGCCTGCAGATCTCCCCCAGCCGGCTGATGATGCCGCTGAGCTTCGCCGGCCTGATCAGCGGCATGCTCAGCCTGGTGGCCACGCCGCCCAACGTGGTCGTGCACAGCGAGCTGGTGCGCCACGGCCTGCCTGGCTTCAGCTTCTTCAGCTTTACCCCGTTCGGCCTGGTGGTGCTGGTGCTGGGCGTCGGCTACATGCTGCTGACCCGCCACTGGCTCAATGGCGAAGTGCGCAAGGACGGCCGGGTTGAAAGCCGCCGCACCCTGCTCGACCTGGTACTGGACTACAAGCTCAATGGCCGCGAGCGGCGCCTGCGAATCCGTCCGCAATCGCCACTGATCGGCCATACCCTGGGCGAGCTGGAATTGCGTACCCGGCATGGCGCCAACGTGATCGGCATCGAACGCCAGCACAAGTTCACCACCCGGGTGATCGCCGCCGATTCCAGCACCGTGCTGCACCAGGGCGATGTACTGCTGCTCGACCTGTTCGCCAACCGCGACGATCTGCGCACCCTGTGCCAGACCATGCAACTGGAGCCCCTGCACTTCAAGGCCGCGTATTTCATCGATCAGTCCCAGGAGCTGGGCATGGCCGAGGTCTCGCTGCCCCCGGGCTCGAAGCTGATTGGCAAGAGCATCCTCGAACTGGCCTTCCGTACCCGCTACGACCTCAACGTGGTCGGCCTGCGCCGCGACCAGGCGGCAATCGAAGAACAACTGGTGGAAGAGAAGCTGCGCCTGGGCGACACCCTGCTGGTGGTCGGCCCCTGGAAAGCGGTACGCCTGCTGCAAAGCCAGCCAAAGGACTTCCTGGTGCTGAGCCTTCCCGCCGAGATCGACCAGGTCGCCCCTGCCCGCACCCGTGCACCGTTTGCCTTGCTCAGCCTGGCAGTGATGGTCGGGCTGATGGTCAGCGGCGCGGTGCCCAACGTCATTGCCGCACTGATCGGCTGCCTGCTGATGGGCGCTGGGCGCTGCATCGACATGAACAGCGCCTACCGCGCCATTCACTGGCAAAGCCTGGTATTGATCGTCGGCATGCTGCCCTTCGCCCAGGCATTGCAGAAAACCGGCGGCATCGACCTGGCGGTGGGTGGGCTGGTGAGCCTGCTCGGTGGCGCCGGGCCGCTGGCCATGCTGGCCTGCCTGTTCATGGTGACAGCGGTGATCGGCCTGTTCATCTCCAACACGGCCACCGCTGTACTGATGGCGCCCGTGGCGATCAGCACCGCGACGCAACTGGGCCTGTCGCCCTACCCGTTCGCCATGACCGTGGCCCTGGCTGCCTCGGCGGCGTTCATGACACCGGTGTCTTCACCGGTGAACACCTTGGTACTCGGCCCTGGCCAGTATCGCTTCGCTGACTTCGTCAAGGTGGGTGTGCCCTTCACGTTGCTGGTGATGGTGGTGACGGTATTGATGGTGCCTTGGTTCTTTGGCTTGTAGCGGCAGAGCGCGAGCAATAGTGGCAATCCGGCATTATCCTGATAGATCGCGGCAGATTGACATCAAGTACTCGGTGCAAACACACTGAGACGTCATTGCCCCAGGTGCCTAGAGCCGTTGTCCTGGATTTCGTTTCCGCTTGTCGGTCGAGCCTATGGTTTTTCCAGCACAATCGCGCCTGTTGCCCTACCTCGCGCTGTTCGGCCTCACCTTCGCCCTGACCCTGGGCGGAATCCTGGCCCGGCCAATCGAATCCCTGTCACTGTTCTGGCCCGTCAATGCCGTGCTGGCCGGTGTGCTGTTGCGTTATCCGCGCCAGGCCGGAGCGGCCGGCTTCAGCCTGGTCTGGCTGGCCATGGTCGCTGCGGACCTGGCCTGCGGCAGCGACTGGGTGCCTGCCCTGTGGTTCAACCTGTGCAACCTGAGCGTGGTGGTAACGGTTTGGCTGCTGCTTACGCGCTTGCCTCGCCTGCACCGGCGCATGCGCACCCCGTATGGCGTACTCAGTGTGTTCGGCGCCTGCGCGGCGGGCGCCACGGTGGCGGCCAGCCTGGCCTGCGTGATGGCCGCGCCCTGGTTCGAGCAGTCCCTGCGCGCGACGTGGCTGGCCTGGTTCAGCGAACAGTTCTCGACCAGTATCCTGGTGCTGCCGGTGCTGCTCACGGCCCCTTCGGCCCGCGCGTTGCTGCGCAATACCCAGGCGATCCGGCTGGCGCCGTTGCTGGTACTGCTGGGCTCGCTGGCGTTGAGCATCGTCTTTGGCGGCCCCGGGGCCATCGCCTTTCCGATCGCAGCCTTGTTATGGTGCGCCTGGACCTACTCACCCTTCCTGGTCTCGCTGCTGACGCTGACCGCTGGCAGCACGCTGATCGTCGCCGTGGCGCAAAACCTGATGCACTTCAGCCTGCCGCAAAGCGAACCTGGGGTCACGACGCTGATGTCGGCACGCCTGGGCATCGCCATGCTGGTGCTCGGCCCGCTGGTGGTCGCGTGCGTCAGCCAGGCCAACCGCAGCCTGATGGCGCGCCTGGCGCACCAGGCCACCATCGATCATCTGACGGGCGTCCTCACCCGCAGCGCCTTCACCCGTCGCGCCAATGCCCTGCTCGAAAGCCGCCAACAGCATGCACAGGCATTGCCGCTGACCCTGATGATGCTCGACATCGATCATTTCAAGTCGATCAACGATCGCCATGGCCATGCCGTCGGCGACCAGGTGCTGCGCCAGTTCGCCCGCACCCTGCAAGACCAGCTGCACGAAGGCGAGCTGCTGGCGCGCATGGGCGGTGAAGAGTTCGTGGTAATCCTCCCAGGCCTGGCACCGGATCGCGCCAAGTTCACTGCCGAACGCCTGCGCCGCGCCGTGCAGGACTTGCATGTGGTGCACGGCGATGCGCGCCTGCAGATTACCGTCAGCATCGGCCTGGACGGCTGCGCTGCCGACACTGACTCGCCGAGCCTGGACGCCTTGATGGCGCGCGCCGATGAAGCGCTGTACCGCGCCAAGGCCCATGGGCGCAATCGGGTCGAACAGGCCCTGGCACAGCGCCAGAGGGTCTGACTCAGCCTGCCAGCAAGTCCCAGGACAGCTTGGCGATGAGCACGCACAGCAGCACCAGGAACAAGCCACGGACAAAGCCGGCACCCTTGCGCACCGCCAGCCAGGTGCCGGTCAGGGCGCCAAGGATGTTGCACGCGGCCATCGGCAGGGCAATGGCGTACAGCACATTGCCGGACGGCACGAAGAACACCAGCGCCGCCAGGTTGGTGGCGATGTTGACGACCTTGGCCGACGCCGAGGCATGCAGGAAGTCCAGGGCGAAGAAGCGGATGAACAGGAAGATCAGGAAGCTGCCGGTGCCTGGCCCGAACAGGCCGTCGTAGAAGCCGATGGCGCCGCCGATCAGCACAGCCAGGCACTGCTCCTTGGGGCCGATCCTGGCCGGTTTGTGCAAGGTGCCGAAGTCCTTCTTGCAGAAGGTGTAGATCGCCATCAACACGATCAGCACCAGCACCGCCGGGCGCATCACGCTGGGCGGCACCAGCGACACCGTGGCCGCACCGGCGAAGGACATGACGAAGGCACTGAGTGCCGCGGGCACGATCAAGCCCCAGTCCAGGGTCACCCTGCGAATGAACGAGCGCGCGGCAAAGGCTGTGCCGCACACCGACGCCAGCTTGTTGCTGCCCAGCAAGGCCGCTGGTTGCGCCGTGGGCAGCACATTGAACAGCGCCGGGATCTGGATCAGCCCGCCACCGCCGACGGCGGCATCGATCAGGCCGGCGGCGAAAGCGAACACGGAAAGTACGGCGATATCCATCATGACGCGGTTCCAGGCAATGAAGGCAGGCTGCAAGGCTAATCAAAGGGGCGCGCATGTGGTGAAATGCCACATTGCGAAAACTGCAACGAGGAACCCTTGTATGGCATTGGACATGCTGCGTGAAATCCAGGCCTTCGTCAGCGTCGCGCACAAGCGCAGCTTCGTCGCCGCGGCACGTGCGCTGGGCCGTTCACCCAGCGCAATTACCCGCGCGGTGCAGGCGCTGGAAGACAACACCGGGTGCAAGCTGCTCAACCGCAACGCCAACTCGGTAACCCTGAGTGAAGCCGGGGAGCGCTTGCTGCCCCATGCCGAACGCTTGCTGGATGTGCAACGGGATGCCACAGATGAACTGGCTGCACTCAGCGGCAGCGCCCAAGGCTGGATTCGCTTTGCCGTGCCGCAGCTGCTCGGTGAACACGTGCTGCCGGGCATGCTCGCGGCCTTTACCCAGCGCCACCCGCAGGTGACCCTGGACGTCCAGTACCGCGATGAGGCCATCGACCCGTTGCTGGGCAAGCTCGATTTCGTGGTACGCGGTGCGTTTCCTCAATCGAGCGAGTTGATTGGCTACCCGTTGTGGCGCTACCGCCGGCATCTTTATGCAAGCCCCGCGTACCTGGCCCGCGCAGGCATCCCACAAGGGCCGGAAGACCTGGCCGGGCATGCGCTGATCCTGCACACCGCGCCTCGCATCCTGAAGGCCTGGCACTTTTGCCGCGACGCCAGCATCACCAGCGTGCGCCCGCACCCACGCTTGCGCCTGAGCTCGGGCGATGCGGTCTATCACAGTACCTTGGCCGGCGCCGGCATTGCCCGCCTGGCAGACTGGGTGGGTGAACCCCAGGTTCGCGCTGGGCGCCTGGTACGGGTATGCGCGAATTACCGGCTGACCTCCAGCACCGGGCAGGATCCGCAGATGCATGCGGTGTACCCGGCCGGTGATCTGCCGGCGCGTGTGCGGGAACTGTTGCTGGCCTTGCGCCAGGCTGGTGAGGCGGCCACTGAACAGCCCCGATAAAGGCTGTTCAAATTCTGTTCAATTTAACAGAGCCCGCCGCCGACCTGGCCTACAGCGTTTTATCCACAGACCTACCCACGTTTTTTGTGGACAGATTTTCCCATGTAAAGAAGGACTTATAGCACGGCGCCCAAACCAATGACCGCCCTTCTGTCGCGACCCATTGTGACGCGAGGAGCGCACGTGAAAACGAATTGCAGCTATCGCCGGTCCAGCCGTGAAACCGAGTAGCCCTGTCAAAACGCAGAATTCAGCCTGGCGGAATGGTGCCGAGCAAACCAATCAGAATGGTCAGCAGCAGAAAGCCACCCAGAAACAACGTGAGCTTGCCCATTGGAACCTCTTTAACGTGATGTTGGGACAAGCGCATTGTCGACTTGAGGCTGATACGGTTACAGATTCAGGTTCGACGAAAAAAAGCGGATCAGATGCTACGATGAACTGACCCGTTGTTCACGAAGTGTGAACCCAGACTGTCCATCTGGCATGTTTATTCAGATTGGCGACTCGATAAGCTGGTGCCACGCCTCCAACATCGGGTAGCTGACCGTGATGAATACCCCCAAGACGCTCTACCAGAAGCATATCGATGCACACACCGTGTGCGAGCTGGACGACCAGGGCCATGTGCTGCTTTACATCGACCGCCAGGTGGCCAACGAATACACCAGCCCACAAGCCTTCAGCGGCCTGCGCGAAACCGGCAGGAAGGTCTGGCGGCCCTCGGCGACCCTGTGCGTAGTCGACCACGTCAACCCCACGGCCCCCGAACGCGACGCCACGATGCCCGACGCCGGCGGCGCCTTGCAGGTGGACTACTTCGCACGCAACTGCCAGGACTTTGGCCTCGAACTGTTCGACGTGCTGGACAAGCGCCAGGGCATCGAGCATGTCGTGGCCCCGGAGCAAGGCTTCATCCTCCCCGGTATGGTGGTGGCCGCTGGCGACAGCCATACCACCACCTACGGCGCACTGGGTGCATTCGGCTTCGGCATCGGCACCTCGGAAATCGAACACCTGCTGGCCACCCAGACGCTGGTCTACAAACGCCTGAAAAGCATGCGCGTCACGGTCGATGGCTTACCGGGCGCGGGGTTGGTGTCCAAGGACATCATCATGGCGTTGATCCGCCAGATCGGTGCGTCAGGGGCCACCGGCTACGCCATCGAGTTCACTGGCCCGGCCATTCACGCACTCAGCGTCGAAGCGCGCATGACCATCTGCAACATGGCCGTCGAAGCCGGCGCACGCGGTGCCTTCATGGCCCCGGACGAAAAAGTGTTCGCCTACCTGGCCGACAAGCCTCGCGCCCCCAAAGGTGCTCAGTGGGAGCAAGCGGTAGCGCAGTGGCGCAGTCTGTTCAGCGACCCCGGCGCGACCTTCGACCGCGAGGTGCAGCTGCATGTGGCCGACCTGCAACCGATGGTGACCTGGGGCACCAGCCCCGACCAGGCGGCGGCCATTACCGACCGCGTACCCGATCCGCTGCAGGAGCCCGACCTGATCCTGCGCCATGACCTGGAGCGCGCCTTGCGCTACATGGGCCTGCAACCGGGCACCGCGCTCGACAGCATCGCCATCAGCCACGCCTTCATCGGCTCCTGCACCAATGCTCGCATCGAAGACCTGCGCGATGCCGCCCGTGTGGTCAAAGGGCGCAAGGTGGCTGAGGGGGTGCGGGCGATGATCGTGCCCGGCTCCACGGCCGTGCGCGAGCATGCCGAAGCAGAGGGCCTGGCGCAGATTTTCCGTGAAGCCGGCTTCGAATGGCGACAGTCCGGTTGCTCGATGTGCCTGGCCATGAACGACGATGTGCTGCGCCCCGGCGACCGCTGCGCCTCCAGCACCAACCGCAATTTCGAAGGCCGCCAGGGCCAAGGGGCGCGCACCCACCTGATGAGCCCCGCCATGGTCGCTGCCGCCGCCGTGACCGGGCGCCTGACCGATGTTCGCTCACTGGCACTGGAGGCCTGACATGCAACCGTTCGATTTCGTAGAAGGTGTGGCCGCGCCTATCCTGGCCGCCAACGTCGACACCGATGTCATCATGCCCAAGCAGTTTCTCAAGGGTATCGACCGCAGCGGGCTCGACCGTGGGGCGTTCTTCGACCTGCGTTTTTTGCCCGACGGCTCGCCCAACCCCGAGTTCGTGCTCAACCAGGCGCCCTGGGACAACAGCAGCTTCCTGGTAGTCGGCCCGAACTTCGGCTGCGGGTCGAGCCGCGAGCATGCTGTGTGGGGGCTCAAGCAGTTGGGCATCCGGGCGTTGATCGGCACCACCTTCGCTGGCATCTTCTACGACAACTGCCAACGCAATGGCGTGCTGACCATTCAGTTGCCACCCGCCGATCACAGGGCCCTGAGCACCGCCATCAGCCAACCGGGCGCGGCGCATATCGCGGTCGACCTGCAAGCCCAGCAGATCGTGCTGGTCGATGGCCGTGCACTGGCCTTCGACATCGACACCCTGCGCAAGCAGGCCCTGCTGCAGGGGCTGGACGCCATCGGCAGTACCCTGCTGCGCACTGAACAGATCCGCCGCTTCGAAGCCGGCCACCTGCACGCCAACCCCTGGCTGGCCTGACACGGCTTGCCCGCTTCAGTTCGCCCGCAGGCGGCTGAAGCGGGATTCAAGAAACTCCACGCAAACCCGCAGTTTCGCCGAGTCTGCCAGGCGCGTCGGGTACACCGCCCAGACGTTGGCACTCTGGCTGTAGTCGTGGAGCACCTGCACCAGGCGGCCTTGCTCCAGCAATGGCTGCACATCCCACATCGAGCGCAACAGCACGCCCCGGTGATTGAGCGCCCATTGCAGGACGATTTCACCGTTGTTGGAAGACAGCCTGCCATTGACCCGCACGTTCTCTTCCCTGTCGCCGCTGCGCAGTTGCCAGACACCAAAGGGGTTGTTGCGCTCCTTGAGTACCAGGCAGTCATGCTGCGCCAGGTCGTCCAGGGTCATCGGCACGCCACGCTGCTGCAGGTACTCGGGCGTCGCACAGAGCACCCGGCGGTTGGCCACCAGCTGGCGGCTGATGTGCTGCCCCGGCAGGTCATCGCCTACGCGGATTTCCAGATCGAAGCCTTCGGCGACGATATCCACCACCCGGTCGAACACATCCAGGCGGATTTCAAGGTCTGGGTAGGCGCCAGACAACTCGGCAATCGCCGGTGCCACATAGTTGCGGCCGAAACCGAAGCTGCTGCACACGTGCAGCAACCCCCGCGGCGCCTTGCGCACCTGGCCCAGGTCGCTGATGAAGTCATCCAGGTTGTCGAGAATCCGCACCGCCCACTGCTGTGCGCGCACCCCCGCATCGGTCAGGGCGATGCGCCGGGTGGTGCGGTGCAGCAACCGCGTGCCCAGGGTGTCTTCGAGGATCTTGATGCGTTTGCTGACATAGGCCGGCGACTGGTCCAGCGCCTGTGCCGCGCCAGCAAAGCTGCCCTTGCGAACGACCGTGAGGAACACCCGCAGGTCATCGGGCAGCGGCGATTCTTCATGTTTCGTGTTCATAGCGTGCATGGATGTCTTGTTTTTTCACGATTCGGCGAAGGATAGCATCTCTCGAAGCTGGGTAATCCCGTGACCCAATGCCAGCCACTTCCTCCTCGCACAACAACAAACAGAGGACTCGCACATGACCTTCGCAACCACCGCCATGCCCATGCGGCGCCGCTTCAGCGCGCTGATGGAATACGAAATCGGCGTTATCCCACTGCCCTACTTTCTCGCGATCGCTCTGAGCGTGTTCGCCTCGGCGCACCTGGGCTACCTGCCCAAAAGCATGATCGGCGGCCTGGCCGTGATCATGACCCTGGGCATGCTGCTCGGCCAGGCCGGCCAGCGCCTGCCGCTGCTCCGGGACATCGGCGGCGGCGCCATCCTCTGCCTGCTGCTGCCGTCGGTGCTGGTGTACTACGGTTTCTTCGGCAGCACGACCCTCGACGCCACCAAGATGCTGATGAAGGATGCCAACTTCCTCTACTTCGTCATCGCAAGTCTTGTGGTCGGCAGCATCCTGGGGATGAATCGGACCATCCTGGTGCAAGGCATGCTGCGCATGTTCGTGCCACTGGTCATTGGCACCCTGGCCGCGGTGCTGGCTGGCCTCGCGGTTGGCCTGTGTTTCGGCTACAGCGTGCACCACACTTTCTTCTACATCATCGTGCCGATCATCGGCGGCGGTATCGGCGAGGGCATCCTGCCGCTGTCGCTGGCCTATGCGCACATCCTCGGCGGCGCGCCCGAACAGTATGTGGCGCAACTGGTGCCGGCCGCCGTGGTGGGCAATATCGTCGCGATCATCTGCGCCGGCGCCCTCTCCCGCCTGGCTGTGCGCAAACCGCAACTCAGCGGTGACGGCCAGCTGATTCGCGCCCGTGCCGAGAACGACCTGTTTCGCGAGGCGCCCGAGGACGACAGCGCCATCGACTTTCGCTACATGGGCGCCGGCGTGCTGCTGATCTGCACCTTCTTCGTGCTCGGCGGCCTGCTGGAGAAACTGGTGCATATCCCGGGGCCGGTGATGATGATTCTGGTCGCGGTCCTGTGCAAATACCTGCGGGTGCTGCCCGAGCGCCTGGAGCAAGGCAGCAAGCGCTTCTACAAGCTGATTTCCACTGCGTTCATCTGGCCGGTGATGATCGGCCTAGGGATGCTGTACGTGCCGCTCGACAGCGTGGCGAGCGTGTTCTCGGTCGGCTACGTGCTGGTGTGCGCCTCGGTGGTGCTGGCGATGACGGTCGCCGGTTTTCTGGTAGGCAACCTGCTGAAGATGTTCCCCATCGAATCGGCCATCGTCACCTGCTGCCACAGCGGCTTGGGCGGCACCGGCGATGTGGCGATCCTGTCGGCGTGCAACCGCATGGGCCTGATGCCCTTCGCGCAGATCTCCACCCGCATCGGCGGGGCCTCGACGGTGATTGGGGCCACGCTGCTGCTGGGAGCGCTCAGCTGAGGTGGCAGCAATTGCTACATAAAGTTTCATTCACGGCTGAACTGCCTGGATAGCCTGTGCGGTTGTGCCGACTTGGGTCGGCACGTTCGAAACCCCAGGCCGTCGGGGCTCCGACCCGGAATCTACGTTAACGAATAGATACAACTATTGAGGAGTTTTGTAGGACGTTTTTCTTGTGACTGTAGGAAAAAACCAGAGAACTTACCTTTCCTGTATGTAAGCCCAGTTTGTTCAGGGTATTCGAGCTGGTACGGTCCGCTTTTCCTACAACGGCATGGATGCCTTCTGTGCATGAGAAACATATGGACACATACACGGCCTCTGCCCTCAAGCTGCAAAAAACCTTGCTCACGTTGCGTCAGACACGGGATCGCTTGAGGGCCGCGGGCAACGTAGAAGAAGCGGATGAGCTTGCCCTCAAGATTGCGCGCGTCGAAGAAACCCTGGCGGCCATGTCGCCAGCGCTGAGATCACCCACCTTGCAGTGAACACCTGCAGGGGCGGCAGCACTGCCAGCCCCTGCAAAGCTCTGATCAGGCCAATGCCTCAGCCTGCTGTTGGTTGGCGCGGCGTTTCACCATGCGCTGCAGCAGCCCGGACACCCCGAAGCCCACCACTGCCAGTACGCTCATCAGGCTGAACACGTAGGTGTATCCCAGCTCACCCGGGTAACGGTCGAGCAGCGAGCCGTAGATCACGTAGGCGAACATCCCGGGTGCATAACCGATCAGGCAACCAATGCCGAACGCAGACCCGGTGATACGCGAAGGAATGCCCACTTCGCTCATTGGCGCCCAGAACACGCCGCGCATGGTGAACACCACCAGGGCGAAGGTCAGGGTGGCGGCCATGCCGGCATAGATGAAGCTCTCCTGGCGTGGGATGTTGAGGATGATCAGCATCAGCGGCACCAATGCCAGAAACGCCCATTTCAGGTAGCGGCTGGAGCTCTTCAGGACCTTGTCGGCAATGTAGCCACCGGCCGGCCCACCGAGCACCTTGAGGAAGTACTGGTTGATGATGCCGTAGGCCCCGACCAGCGCCACCGGCAGGTGGTACATGTCTTTGAGGTAAGGAATGAAATAGGTCAGGCCGCAATACACGATGTAGACCATGAACACATTCAGGCTCACCAGCCAGATCCCAGGGGAACGCACCGCTTCGAGCAAACCGTTGCCGCCGATCGGTTCACGGGGGGCCGCCGCCTGTGGGTCGCCCTTGAGCAGGAACAGGGTGAGCACGCCAACCCCGATATCGATCGCCGAATAGAACAGGATCGCAGTCTTGAGCCCCAGAGCGCCGGAGCCCAGGGCAACGAACAGGCCCAGTGCGCAGAAGGCTACCAGCGTATCGACCACCCCACGTCCACCTTCAAGGAAGCCGAACATGCGGCTCTGTTCATTGTCGTTGCCAAGGTTACGGATAGCCTTGAGCAGGGACGGCCAGAACAGGCAGTCGGCACACACCGCCAGCAGGCTGAACACCACCAACTGCTGGGTGAAGCCGGGGAAGCTGGCCAGATAGATGCCCAGCCCACCGGCCCCGATCAGCCCCAGCGGAATCAACCGGCGGGTTTCGAAGCGGTCGGCGAGGAAGCCGCCCAGCACGAACAAGGCCGTGGCGACGATGGCGTTGGCACTGAGCAACGTGCCGATCTGGGTATGACTCAGGCCCATGTGCTCTTGCATGGGGATGTAGAAGGCATCCTTGAGGTTGGCCAGCTTGTAGATGGTGCCACCGCCAAGGACGAGGACCAGAAAGCGCAGCCACTTGGCTTTAGCCGGTGCTGTCATTGTTGTTCTCCACAGTTTCCGGGGTATGGGCGCCGTCACGACGGCGGGTCGGGTGTGCTCAGTGGTCGGCCAGGGCCAGTTCGGCCAGCAGTCGCATTTCGCCCAGCAGGCCACGCAGGTAGCGCACCTGGTTGTTGGCCCAGCGGTGTTCGTCGGTGAGCATGCGCTCCAGGCTGTAACCTGACGGCAGCAGGGTTTCGCTCATCTCGCGATAGGGAATGAAGGGATCGCTCGCCTCGCCTGTCTGGCGGAAGGCCGGTGCGATGTAGTGGTTCTCCTGTTCGAGGATGAAGGCCACCACCTGGGGGCTTTGCTCGCCGAGCAACAGCAGTTCCAGCAGCATGCGCGCGCTGGGCAGTTGGTCTTCGGCGCTGCCCTGCAGTACACCGTAATGGCCAAAGCCGTTGGCTTCGGGCACCACGCGCACACCCTTGAGGTGCACCTGGCGAATGAACGGTGCAAGGTTGGCCAAGGCCGGCAGCGGCTGTTCGCAGGCGTTGATCATGTTGCCGAAATCGAACAGCGCGTTCAGCCGCGGGTGCCCTACCCGGCGCAGCAAGGTGGCGATCTCGTCGCTCTTGAGTTCTTCGTGCTGCTCGAAGTCGAAGTGCAGGCCGTGCTCATCGGCGAGCCGTGCCAGGCGCCGCAGGTCGTCCTCGATGATGCCCATCACCCGCGACAGGTGCCCTTCGTAGCGCGAGTAGACGCGGATGTTGCGGCTGCCGATGGCACGGGCCACGGCCACGGCCTTGTCGACATCCTCGGCCAGCGTGCTGCTGATTTCCAGGTGCACCTCAAGGCCCAAGGCACGGGCCTTGGCGGCGAAGGCGGCGAGGCGCTCGGCAGGCATTTGCGAAAGGCTGTTGTGCTCGCCGTCGAGCAGGTGCAGCGAGAGGCCATCGAGCTCGTGCCGGTAGGCGAAATCGAGCATGTCCTCGGGGCTGACACGGCCGTGGGTGAGGTTGGTCAGCAGCGGGTAGCCATGGGCGAACAGGCGCAGGCTGTCGAGCCGCGCGAGCAAGCGGCGGGCAAGTTCGGGGGTAAGCACCAGGGGCGTCGCGGCCCCGGCGTTGTGGCCCATGAGGGCGGCGAAGCGGGCTTGGATAGCTGTCATTATTATCATTCCTGAGCGATTGCCGGGGTGGCCGGCCATGCTTTTATCGCTCTGGAATGGTGCTATCCCTATAGCCATTTCCGTTTTGTTTATATGACCACTTTGCCGCGCTGCCGCGCCGCTGCATCAAACCTTCAGACCGAGCCGGCGCATACCCTCGGCGAGCTCCTGCGCGCGCTGCCGGGCCTGGGTCTGCGGCGTGGCGGCGAAGCCGAGCAACAGGCCAGGCGCAAGGTAGCGCTGAAGGCAATAATCGCGCAGCGCATAGGTGTAGACCTGGTGCTCCACCAGGCCGCGCGCCAGGGCATCGTCGTCGACCTCTGCGGGTAGCCAGCCGATCATGTGCAGGCCCGCCTCCACCGGCGCTACCGAAAGAAAACCGCCCAACTCGCTGTGCAAGGCTTCCAGCAGGCAAGCCTGGCGTTCCTGATACAGCGCACGCATGCGCCGGATATGGCCAAGGAAATGACCCTCCAGCATGAAATCGGCAGTGGTGGCCTGATGCAGCGTCGAGGGGCTGCGGTCCATCACCGCACGAATGGCGCAGAAAGGCTCCACCAGCGCCTCGGGCAGAATCACGTAGCCCAGGCGCAGCGACGGGTACAGCACCTTGCTGAAGGTGCCGACGTAGATCACCCGCTGCCACGGGTCCATGGCATACAAGGCCGGCAGAGAACGGCCCACGTAGCGAAATTCGCTGTCGCAGTCGTCCTCGACGATCCAGCCCTGGCTGCGCGAGGCCCAGTCGATCAGTTCCTGGCGGCGCGCATGGCTCATGGTGGTGCCCAGCGGGTGCTGGCGTGAAGGCGTGGTGAACGCCAGGCGTGCATCCGGGCATTCCCGCAGCCCTTGCTGCACATCCAGGCCCTGCTCGTCGATGCGCAACGGCACCAGCTGGCATCCCAGCGCCTGGAAGGCGATGCGCGCGGCAATGTGCCCGGGGTCTTCCATCCACACGCTGTCACCGGGGTTGAGCAGCAGCATGCCAAGCAGGTTGAACGCCTGCTGGGCGCCCGAGGTGATGACCACCTGATCCACGCTGCACTCGATGCCGCGCGCGTCGAACACGTATTCGACGATCGCTTCGCGCAGACGCTGCAGGCCTTTGACTTCGCCATAACCCAGTTGCGCCTTGCCGGGCTTGCGCAGGTGGCGATTGACCAGGCGCTTCCACACCGGCATGGGGAAGGCATCGTAGGCCGGGTGGCTGGGCAGCAAGGACACCGGGCACTCCGGTGCCCAGGCGTTGTACGACATACCGCTGAAATGCGTGCTGCGCAGCGAATGCACCGCCTGGCTCAGGCTCGACAAGCGCGGTGGCTTGGCGGCGAGCCCCGCGTCAGGGCCACGCCCCTCCCACTCGTCGCCGACGAAGGTGCCGGCGCCGGTGCGCGAGTCCAGGAAGCCCTCGGCGGTGAGCAGGTCGAAGGCATTGAGCAAGGTGATCCGCGACAGCCCCAGCTCCTTGCACAGGGTGCGGGTCGACGGCAGGCGCGAACCGCCTGCGAGCCGACCGCTGAGGATCTGCTTGCGCACCTGCAAGTACAGCTGCCGGTACAGCGGCACTTGGCTGGTGCGATCCAGTTCGACGCCGCTGAGCAGCGCGCCGCCGGGTGTTTTCATGTTGGCCTGGTCCTGTGGGGAGCGTCGGCGGCTATTGTACGCCGCGCCCTCGCAGGTTGCGCCTCAGACCACCTGGCGCGCCGGCGCATGGCTGCGCTGTTGGTCCTCCCAGCCACCCACCAGCCCCACCGGCACATCCGCAGACGCCAGCGGCTTGCGCCCGCGCACCAGGTCAGAGGCGCGCTCGGCGAGCATGATGGTCGGTGCGTTGAGGTTGCCGTTGGGCTCGCTGGGGAACACCGACGAGTCGATCACCCGCAGGCCTTGCAGCCCGTGCACACGCAGTTCGGAATCGACCACCGCCATGTCGTCCTCGCCCATGCGGCAGGAGCCGCATGGGTGCATGGTGCTCTCCATGTTGGCGCGCACGAAGGCATCGATCTGTTCGTCGGTCTGCACATGCGCCCCTGGCGCCAGCTCCTCGCCCCGGTAGCGGTCCATGGCCGGTTGGCCGATGATTTCCCGGGTCAGGCGCACGCAACGGCGGAAACCTTCGCGGTCCTCCTCACGCTCCAGGTAGTTGAAGCGGATTTCCGGGTGCTGGTACGGGTCGGCCGACAATGCCCTGACATGGCCGCGGCTCTTGGGCTTGTTCGGCCCCGTGAGGACCATGAAGCCGTGGCCCTTGAACGGTTTGTTGCCGTCATAACGCATCGCCGCCGGCAGGAAGTGGAACTGGATGTCAGGCCAGCGCAGCCCCTTGGCCGAGCGGATGAAGCCCCCCGCCTCGAAATGGTTGCTGGCGCCCAGGCCGTCCTTGAACAGCAGCCAGCGCAGGCCGATCAGCGCCTTGCCCAACAGGCTCATCTTGCCGTTGAGGGTGACCGGCTCCTTGCAGGCGTACTGGATGTAGATCTCCGAGTGGTCCTGCAGGTTCTCGCCGACGCCCGGCAGGTCGTGGCGCACCTCGATGCCGGCTTTGCGCAGCACAGCTTCGGGGCCGATGCCGGAGCGCTGCAACAGGTGCGGCGAACCGATGGGGCCGGACGACACCAGCACCTCACGCTTGCAATAGACCTTGTGAGTCTGGCCGCCTTGGTCGTATTCCACCCCCACCGCGCGCTTGCCTTCGAGCAGGATGCGCCGGGTCATGGCGTGGGTGACCACGGTCAGGTTGGGCCGGCTCATGGCCGGGCGCAGGTAGGCGTTGGCCGTGGACCAGCGCACGCCATCCTTGACCGTCATGTGCATGGCGCCGAAACCTTCCTGCATGTAGCCGTTGCAATCGTCGGTCTTGATGTAGCCCGCCTCGGCACCGGCCTCCACCCAGGCGCCATACAACGGGTTCTGCATGTTGTTGCCGTTGTTGGTGGCCAGCGGGCCACTGGCACCGCGGTAGTCGTCGCCGCCGAACTTGTATTGCTCGGCGCGCTTGAAATACGGCAGGCAGTTGCGATAGCCCCAACCTTTGGCGCCGAGGCTTTCCCACTCGTCGAAATCATGGGCATGACCGCGGATGTAGACCAGGCCATTGATCGACGAAGAGCCGCCCAGCACCTTGCCTCGTGGGCAATGCAGGCGCCGGCCATCGAGGTGCGTTTCGGCCGTGGTTTCGTAGTGCCAGTTGTATTTCCTGGTGTTCATCGGCAACGAGAACGCGCTGGGCATCTGGATCAGCACGCTGCGGTCGCTGCCACCGTACTCCAGAACCAGCACCGAGGTGCCGGCATCCTCGGTCAGCCGGCTGGCCAGGACACAGCCGGCGGACCCGGCACCGATGATGATGTAGTCGTAGTGTTTATTCATTGCTGTAGCCCTTAGCACGTAGGCCCGCTGCCTCAAGTGTGCGTTCATTGCCCTGGGGATAGCCGCCCCAGCCCAGGCGGGCGGCCAACAGACGGGTCAACCCGTAGTGGACCAGCCCGGCCAGCAGGCAGGACGGCAGCGAAGCGGTGACGAAGCTGAAGAAATGGGTGTTGGCCAGCGTCTGCGGGTTGAACACCACCACGTAGATCGCGAAGCCCGCCACCAGCGCGACCAGCGCGATGGGGTTGAAGCCCTTGCAGAAACGCAGCGGCGACTCGCCTTGCTCGGCGTACAGATGGCGCAGGTTCAGGCGCTGGCGACGCAGGAAGAAGTAATCGGCGATGCCGATGCCGGCCAGGGCGCTGTTGAGCGCAGACGTCCACACCAGGAAGATGAAGAAGCCGTCGTAGATCCCGGGCAACAACAGCACGATGGCCACCGGGATCACGCAGAACAGCGCGATCAGCAGGCCCCAGCGCATGGCCCGCAAATGCTCCCCGGCCAGCTGGCGCAAGCCGATCACTGCGGTGTAGAGGATGTTGACCATGCCCGTGAGGTTGGCCAGTGCCAGGAAACTCAGCGCCACCACGCCAAAGCCCATTCCGCCGGCCAGACGCATCCAGGTGGTCGGGTCGCTGCTGCCCAAGGTCGAGGCCGCGAACAGGCTGACCGTTTCGCCCAGCGAGGCGGCGCCGAAGATGCCCACCAGGTTGGGCCAGAACGCCGTGCGCTGGTTGCTGCACAAGCGCGACAGGTTGCCCAGGTAAGGCCACCAGGAGAACCCGGCGGCGATGTTGATTTCCACCGCGATCATGAAGTTGACGTGCGGGTCTTCGAACGGCGGTTGCAGGGCCGGCATGGCCAGCAGTTCGCCGATGCTGAAGCGCTGGAGGATCAGGTACATCAGCGCCAGCATGATCAGGATCAGGCTGGGCGCAATCACCGCGCTCAACCGGCGGATCATGTCCGGCCCGCGCATGGCCACCGCCGCCGCCAGCACAATGGCCAGCAAGCCACCGGCGGTCACCAGCCAGCCGTCACCGGCACCGGCCGGGCGCTGTTGAACCAGGGTGTCGAGGTTGTCCAGGGCGCGCCCGCACATCAGCCCCAGCACCGCCAGCCAGCCCATGGTCAGCACCACCACCGACAACACGTAGACCAGCCGGCTGCCATTGATGCCGAACATGCTGCGCAGGAAGGTGAACTGCTCGACGCCGTACTTGCCGCACGGCAGGCTGGTGGAACAGCCGGCGAGGATCACCCCGATGATGTTGCCGATGACCACGGCGCAGATGCCCTGGCGCGGCCCGACGAACAAGGCGGTGGCGCCGCCGATGAGAAACACCCAGGTGGCCACGGCCAAGGCCGAGTTGGCATAGGCGAAGCCCCAGAAGCCCCAGACCCGCTCGCTTGGCAGCAAGGGGGTATCGCCGCGTTCGGCGCCCAGGCGAAATTCCTGCTCGCGAGAAGGGCTCATGGCTGGCCACCCCACAGGTAGAAACCGACGACCAGTGCCAGCGCCAGCACGGCCAGGGCGACGCAGTCGGTCGTGGTCAACGCACCCGGCCAGCGCGGGCCGCTTTGCAGTTCTTCATAGGCGCGCAGGCGCCGGTCCAGGTCTTGCGCACGCTCCACATCGACTTCGCTGCTCATGGGCATCACCTCGGTAGGTTCTTGTTCTTGGAATACGATGCATGCCGATTCGCCAGCGCCGCAGCCCGGAGGCAACGGCGCTGGCCACCCTGTCGATCAGGGCAAGGTGATCCACACGGCTTTGGTTTCCAGCAGGAACTCCAGCTGTTCGGCACCCATGTCCTTGCCATAGCCCGATTGCTTGTAGCCACCGAACGGCATGGACGGGTCCAGGGTGCTGTGCGCATTGACGTACACGGTGCCGGCGCGCAACTGCGGGATCAGGCCGTGGACCCGGCCCAGGTCATTGGAGTAGAGCGCCGCCGCCAGGCCGAACGCCGAATCGTTGGCCAGGGCCAGTGCCTCTTCCTGGCTGTCGAAGGGCTGGGTCACCAGCACCGGGCCGAAGATCTCTTCCTGGACCACACGCATGTCGTTGCGGCAGTTGGCGAAGATGGTCGGCTGCACGTAGAAGCCCGGGCCCTCGACGGGCTCGCCGCCGTAGTACAGCTGTGCCCCTTCGGCCTTGCCCAGGGCAATGTAGTCGAGCACGCTTTGTTGTTGCTTGCGCGACACCATCGGGCTGATGAAGCAGTCCGGGTCCAGGCCGGGTGCGATCTTCAGCGTCGCGGTGTATTCGGCTAGCGCCTCCAGGAACTGTGGGTAGATGCTGCGCTCGATGTAGGCCCGCGTGCCGGCATCGCAGACTTGCCCCGAGTTGAAGAACACGCCGTTGGCCACCGCCTGCGCCGCCGCCGGGATATCGGCATCGGCGAACACGATCACCGGTGACTTGCCGCCCAGCTCCAGGGTCAGGCGCTTCATCTGGTCCATCGCCGCCTTGCCCACGGAACAGCCGACCGGGGTCGAGCCGGTGAAGCTCAGCTTGTCGATGCCTGGGTGGCTGGACATCGCCTCGCCGACCACGCTGCCACGCCCGGTGACGATGTTGATCACCCCGGCCGGAATCCCGGCTTCCTCGACCAGCTCGGCGAAGCGCAAGGCTGAGAGGGACGTCAGCTCGGCCGGCTTGACGACCACGGTGCAGCCGGTCGCCAGTGCGGCGCCGAGCTTCCAGGCCATGGTCTGCAAGGGGAAGTTCCAGGGCACGATGACGCCCACCACCCCGACCGGTTCCTTGCGCGTGTAGGCCAGGTAGTTGCCCGGCAGCGAAGGCTCCACGGTACGCCCGTGAATCTTGCTGGCCCAGCCGGCGAAGTAGCGGAAAGTGTCGACGGTGCCCTGGATGTCCACGGCACGCGCCTGCTCTACCGACTTGCCCATGTCGATGGACTCGATCTGCGCCAGCTCGTCGCCATTGCGCTCGACCAGGTCGGCCAGGCGATGCAGCAGGCGTTCGCGCTCCAGGGGCTTGAGCTGGCTCCAGGGGCCGCCGTCGAACTGCGCCCGGGCGGCCTGCACGGCACGGTCGAGGTCCTCGGCAGTGCCCATGGGAATACGCGTCAGCACGGCCTCGGTGGAGGGCTCGATCACCTCGCTGGTGGCGCCGTCGCTGGCCTCGACCCAAGCGCCGCCGATGAACTGGCGCTGGGGCTTGGACAGGAAGCGCTGGGTAGCTTCCAGCACACCGAATGCCTGCAGATAGTCTTTAACCTTGTTGTCCACGGTGTGTCCCCGGTCAGCGAGCGCGGGCGCGCTCATGGAAGATGAAGCCGATACTGTTCATCAGCAGTTGCGCGGCCAGGATCGAGGTGACACCCGCCGGGTCGTAGGCCGGGGCCACCTCCACCAGGTCCATGCCCACGACCCTGCCCTGGCTGCGACGCGCCAGCGCCTGGATGATCTCCAGCACTTCGTAGTAGAGGAAACCGCCATGGCTCGGCGTACCGGTGCCAGGGGCGATGGACGGGTCGAAACCGTCGATGTCGATGGTGATGTAGTAGTCGCGGCCTTCCGGGATCATCGCCAGCACGCCTTCCGGGCCCAGGCGGCGCACGTCGCGCACGGAGAGGATCTGCGAACCGGCGTCGCGCGCTGCGTCGTAGTCGTCGCGGTTGGAGGACGACACGTTGCGAATGCCCATCTGGGTCATGCCGACGATGTGATCCAGCTCCGAGGCGCGGCGCAGGGGGCTGCCGTGGCCGTAGCGCACGCCGTGGCGCTCGTCGACGAAATCGAGGTGGGCGTCGAAGTGAATGATATGGATCGGCCCGCGCCCCTCGAACGCCTTGATCACCGGGGCGTGGATCGAGTGGTCGCCGCCCAGCACCACCGGCATGGCGCCGGAGGCGAGGATCTGGCGCACCGCGGATTCGATGTTGGCGTTGCTGCTGGCCATGTCGGTGTGGACGATGTCGGCATCGCCCACATCGACCATGCGCACCTGGTCCTGGGTCAGGTAGGTGGTGTCATCCTCGTGGTCATACGCGCCACTGTGGCCGAACGAGAACAGCGTGGAGGCCTCGCGGATGCCGCGCGGCCCGAAGCGCGCGCCGGAACGCCACTGGGTGCCCATGTCGTTGGGCGCGCCGAGGATCGCCACATCGGCGTCGATGGCGTTCCAGTCGGTACAGATGGGCGATTTGGCGAAAGTGCAATGCCCCACGAAGGGCAGGTTCAGGCGGCCGGATTCATAACCGTGCTTTGCCATGTTCGGGCTTCTCCACTTCTTGTTCTATTCAGGAGACGGGGCCCGTGCGGGGCCTCCGTTGCAGCCACTATGGGCGCAGCCCGGCAGCGAAAAAATGCGCAACTGCAGATGCATACATCGGCCAATCCGAAGTATTCGAGGGTTTTGAAATCCACGAGAGCCCGGCATTGCGGTAGAGCGCCCAGCCATGCTTACCTTGGCAAAAAACAATCGATCGGCTGCTCATATCAGCTTCACCGATGTGACGCACCGACAGGAGGCCAGGCGTGATCCAGCTCCACGATGTCGATCTCAAGCTCCTCAGGGTATTCGCCACCATCGTCCGGTGCGGCGGCTTTTCCGCAGCACAAGCCGCGCTGAACGCCGGCCAGTCGACCATCAGCGAACAAATGACGCACCTGGAAACGCGGCTGGGGGTCAAGCTCTGCCAGCGCGGGCGCAGCGGCTTTCGCCTGACCGAGCAAGGGGTGGCGATCCATGAAGCGGCGTTGCGCCTGCTCGGCGCAGTGGAAAGCTTCTGCCTCGACGCCGATGTGCTCAAGCAGCACATCAGCGGCAAGCTCAACCTCGGGATCATCGACTCGACGCTGACCGACCCCGACTCGCCGGTGCCGCGCACCACGCAGCGCTTCGTGTCACGCGGCCACGACGCCCACCTCAACGTCTATATCGGCACCCCCGCCGAGCTCGAAGAGCGTGTGCTGGACGGCCGCCTGCACCTGGCCATCGGACACTTCCCCATGCGCGTGCCGGGGCTGTCCTACCTGCCCCTCTACGACGAGGCGCTGGGCCTGTTCTGTGGGCGCCGCCATCCCTTGTTCGGCAACAAGGCCAGCAATGGCCGCCTGCTGGAAGAAGTGCGCGCCTGCCGCCTGGTCGCGCGCGGCTACATGCAGCAGTACGACCTCGATCAACTGGGCATGAGCAAGGCCGCGGCCACCGTCGAGAACATCGAGGCGGCGGCGATCCTGATCATCTCCGGGGCCTATGTCGGGTTTCTTCCCGTGCATTTTGCCGAACCGTGGGTGAAGAGTGGGGAGATGTGCCGGTTGGGCGCGAGCACCCTGGACCTGAGCTCGCCCTTCGACGTGATTACCCGTCGCGGGGTGGCGGCGCCGCCGATATTGCAGGCGTTTCTGGAGGATCTGGGGGCTTGCATGCAGCCGGTGGTGTGAGCCGGCGTTTGTATCTATTTGTGTTCAAAGTGCGAGCTGACACACAAGTACGCTGACTGCACTGTCGAGAGACACAACCGGGATACAACGATCTTCTTTACTGGCTTGCATTCATCAGCGCCAGGAGATGCCCATGTTCACCCTTCCCACTTCCCAACGTTTCAAGTGTTCCGCCCTGCTCGCCTGCGCCCTGATGAGCGCAACCGGGGCATACGCCACGCAACCTGCGCAGCCCGAAAACCACGTGGCGGTGGCGGATGACTTCGGGCCCTTGAAGCACATCAAGGCCGGTGTGCTGGAGGTGGCCTACGTCGAGCAAGGGCCGGCCGATGGCCCCGTGGTGATCCTCCTGCACGGCTGGCCCTACGACATTCACAGCTTCCAGGAAGTCGCCCCGGCCTTGGCCGCGAAGGGCTATCGCGTCCTGGTGCCGTACGTGCGCGGTTATGGCGAAACCCGTTTCCTCTCCGCCGACACGCCCCGCAACGCCCAGCCTGCGGCCCTGGCCAGCGATGTCATTGCCTTCATGGACGCACTGCAGGTCAAGCGCGCCGTGCTGGCCGGCTTCGACTGGGGTGCGCGCACGGCCGATATCGTTTCGGCCCTGTGGCCGGAGCGGGTGAAGGCGCTGGTGTCGGTCAGCGGCTACCTGATCAGCAGCCAGCAGGCCGCCAAGGCGCCCTTGCCGCCCAGTGCAGAGCTGCAGTGGTGGTACCAGTACTACTTCGCCACCGAGCGCGGCGAACTTGGCTACACCCACAATCGCCATGCCTTCGCCAAGTTGATCTGGCAAACCGCCTCACCCAAGTGGGCATTCGACGATGCCACCTTCGAACGCAGCGCCAAGGCTCTGGACAACCCCGACCAGGTGGCCATCACCGTGCACAACTACCGCTGGCGGCTGGGGCTGGCCCAAGGCGAAACCCGCTACGACCCGCTGGAAGCCAAGCTGGCCAAGTCCCCCGCCATCGGCGTGCCCACCATCACCCTGGAAGGCGACGCCAACGGCGCACCGCACCCGCCCGCCGAGGCCTATGCCCAGCGCTTCACCGGCAAGTACGAATATCGCCTGCTCAAGGGTGGCGTTGGCCATAACCTACCGCAGGAAGCCCCTCAGGCCTTCGCCCAGGCAGTGGTGGATGCCGACCATCTGTGAGCGCACTCAGTTGGCCGCTGGCAATACGCTCAACGGATCGACCGGCTTGCCGTTCTGACGGATCTCGAAGTAGAGCTGTGTGCGGTCGGTGTCCAGGTCACCGGCCTCGGCAATCAGCTCCCCCTTGCTGACGGTTTGACCTTCCTTGACCAGCAATCTGCGGTTGTGCCCGTAGACGCTGGCGTGGGAGGTGCCGTGCTGGAGGATGATCAGGTTGCCGTAGCCGCGAATGTTGGTGGCGAACGCCACCTTGCCGCCGAGGCTGGCGAACACTGGTTGGCCTGGGGTGGCAGCGATGCGGATGCCCTTGCTGAGCTTGTCGGCCGGGGCATATCGACCGATGACCACAGCGTTCTTGATCGGCCAGTCCCAGCCGCGCAAGGTCACTTTGGTGGCCGGCGCAGTCGAAGTTTTGGTGGCGGTTCTGGTTGCAGTCTTAGTCGTGGCGCTGCCCGGGCCGAAGCGAATGTTCTGGCCCACGTTAACCGCGTAGGGTGGTTTGATGTTGTTGTAGCGCGCCAGGGCCTTGAAATCCCAGCCGTGCCGAGTGGCGATCGAATAGAGGGTGTCGCCACGCTTGACCTTGTAAACGCCACTGACGACTTTGTTGGCAGAGGTGCCGGTGCTGGGTGATTGGGAACTGCACGCAGAGATCGACAGCAGGACAGCGATCAGAATGAGCCTGAAAAACACACCACACCTATTGAACGGAGACGCGATTGACGGAGTGGCCACTATAAAGCACTGAATGGCATGTGCATGCCAGGTAATGGCAATAAAAGTGGCCTTTGCCCTACTCCTTCAGCTGGCAGACCCCGTTGGCGCGGTTTTTACCGGTGTAGGACACGTCGGGTGAACCATCGGGGTTGATGGTCAGGGAAATCGTCACGCCACTGCCTTTGGCTTCGAAGTAGTTGTCGTTGAATTTCTTCAGTGGCGCTTCCTTGCCATTGATGTAGATCGGGCCGCCCTTGTCGGCGTGGACTTCGATGTTACCGGGGCAGGTGGCGTTCAGGAGAGGGATCTGGGCTTGGGCGATGGCGGGGGTTGCCAGTAGGAGGCCTAGCAGTAATGGTTTCATTTCATGCTCCTTGGTGGGATTGCACAGGAAGGAAGCAATAGACCACTTCACCGAACCCTGCCACCTGCTGAAAAGTTGAAAAGCCCGCTCAGGGCAGGCTTTTCAAGTCAATTTGCAGCAAACATGATCAGCTGCCAGCTTTGCCCAGCTCGACCAGCTCCGAAGCCTTGGTCACCGTCGGCCAGTAAGGCTGAATGTCGCCATTCGACTCACGCCTGATGACCTCCCGGGCGAAGGACTCTGGATTGGTAATATCCATACCTTCAAAATCCTTTAGATGAAACCGCCACCAGGACGACTCAAGCAACAGATTTCTAATCGCCTCAGGGAATCTGAACTTGATATGACGCGCTGGGTTACCCCCTACGATTTCGTAAGGCTGAACATCCTTGACCACGACTGACCCACCGGCAATCACGGCACCATGACCAATAGTAAGGTTTCGACCGAGAACAACGTTTTCGCCGATCCAGACATCATGCCCAACCGTTACTTTTTCTGGTTTGCTTGGACGCCTTACCGCTGGATATCCCCGCTCATCATATATAGCAACGTCATTCCCATATGCAAAAAGCGATGTCGTAGCCCATTCATAAGGGTGTCGCCCGCCCACAAAAGTTACACGGGGAGCAATGGAGCAATATCTTCCAATTCGCGACTTTGGCAGGAATGCAGATCGAAGATAGCTGAACGCACCCAAAGAACTAATCGTGTTACCACTCACTGGAAAAGCAGCGTTTTCCTCTATTTCTATATCGTCATGAAAGACAATCAGATCAGAATCCTTATGGCGATCAGACCAATCTTTCACCTGAAATGAAATCCTCCGCTCCCTGAGAAAATCCTTCAGATAGCGATATTCAATAGCGTGTTTCATACGTCCTCTTAGGAAATCCAATTTTCCGATCAACTCGCGATGATACTGGATTTCTGACTGCCAAGAAATAGTTCTCTATTACTGATCACACTGGGATTCATGCATTGACCGCCGACCAGCAATACGCCCACCGCTTCAGGCCAACTCGGGTGGCACCCTGCATATCGCGAGCACTGTACATCCAAACAGCTCGCTGCCGATATTCCGAAACTAGTGAATACACGGTAGAATCAACAAAGCCCACCTTCACAGGCTGGCTCATCGAGCACAATAAATCGTGGGCCACCTGACACCCTCAAAAAACGACCAGCGCAAATGAAAGTAAAGTACGGACAGATCAAAAAAATACTGATGGACCATCGCGTTTTTATGGGCGGACAGTCGCTAGACGGGGCACCCCCATTTTACGCCAACGACCTTGCAATAGAAGTTCCCAAAAATTTCTCGACAGAACCCTACTGCACCTACTGGGGAAAGAACGGTATACGCCTGGCCTCCATGGGTTCCTTCTCCTATACCCGGTCGGTACTGCCCGAAATAATTTCGGTTGGTCGATATACCTCTATCGCTAATGGACTTACCGTACTGGGCGATCGCCACCCCCACGAATGGGCTTCGACCTGTCCATCTTTTTATAGCCCGCAGTCTGGTTTGATGAAGGCGCTTGCCATGGATACTGGCGTCGCCTCTTCGTCACACGCATTTAACAAGGCAAAAAAGAATATCACCATCGGAAACGATGTGTGGATAGGACAGAACGTTACGCTGGCTCAAGGAATCACCATTGGCGACGGCGCAGTAATTGCGGCCAACTCGCTTGTCGTGAAAAACGTCGAGCCCTATAGCATCATCGGCGGAAACCCGGCAAAGCCAATCAAGAACAGATTCAATGACCACATCATTGATGCCATGAAAGCCCTCCAGTGGTGGAAGTACTCGGTCCAGGACCTGGCCGAGCTAGACGTGACCAACCCGCACATTTTCTGTCACCAATTAACTCAGCGCGTCGTGAACGGAGACATTGAGGAGTTCAAACCATCCAGACTCAACTTTGCTGATATCGTTTCCAGGATAAATGAAGAGGCGATCACCTCCTGAATGCCCCTCAATGCCCGCTACAAGGCGGGCATTGAGGAAAATCAGCAGCAACTGCCAAGCAAGGTGCTTGGCGAGCCCCCCGTTTGGCTTTCCACCATGCCGCCAGAACTACTGTGACCCTTGGTCTATACCGTCATTACCCAATAGTACTGGACGACTGATGAAACGAGTGAGACTCATCCGCCATGGAGAAAGCGCAGCAAACGCCGGCCACGCCACTCAAGATCACGCCAGCATTCCTCTAACCCAGAAGGGACTTGACCAGGCATACAGGGTGGCCCGGTCATTTGCTGAGGCGCCTGACCTGATTGTCGCCTCGCCTTTTGCACGAGCCCAGGCAACTGCAGAAGTTACTGCTGCAGCCTTCCCGAGCGCGGCCAGGGAAACATGGCTCATCCAAGAATTTACCTACCTTGAGCTTGCTCGCTGCATCAACACGACGCTCTCTGAAAGGAGGAGCTGGGTCGAGGCTTACTGGCTGAGATCAGACCCCTCGTTCATTGATGGCGCCGGCGCAGAGTCGTTCTTGGATTTTGTGACTCGCGCCCAGACCTTCCTCGATCGCCTGGAGCAACACCCTGCTCGTCAGATCGCGGTGTTTTCTCACGGACAGTTCCTGAATGCCGTGGCGTGGCTGCTCGAACGTAGGCCACAGGTCATTGATGCCAAGACCATGACGGATTGGCGTGACTACGAAATCAGGAATCACATCAAGAATGGTGGTGGGTATTGCCTTTTCAAACAGCCGACTGACGCAGCTTGGACGGTTGGACAGAGGACGCTGCGGTAGCCATCCGATGCCGTGAAACTCATCCTCGCTGCCTTACGATTGCCGCCGCTACCCCGGCCCAAGGCGCGAGCGCCATGTGCCCGTGCTCTACCAGCGCACTCCCTGAAACCTCTCCCAACGTAATCCCGAGATTGAAAGCGGGAGATGTTCAACGCCGAGACGAAATCTACCGCCTTTGGCGTATATCGCCGAGAGAGTGGCAAGCATCCCACCTTGCGCCGGCGGGAGAAAGTCGAGTCACGATTGATCCTTTGAAATCAACAAATACCGCCAATCGGCGGGCAGTCAGATCGGGCTTCCGAAATAGCAGGCACTGATATAGCCTCACCTAAAAAAGGTCAGGGAGAGGCCGGCGAATAGAAGAGAAAACTGATGTTTTGGATCGTTTCCCTCACTCTGCTTATCCTTGTCGCTGCAGCAATTGTTCTTATCGTGTACCTCGTCGGCAAGCGGATCGATAAATGTGAGGATTACGATTAAGGGGCAATCGATTCCCGGCAAAAAACACCGCCAGCGAGGACTACCAAACAACGTCGACGAACGAGCCTCAATTCATCGCAATGCTGAACGTTGAACGACGCTCATGCCTTGCCAACCAAGCCAGTGGCAATTGAGCGATGATTGCGGCTGCTACTCCAGCCCAAGGCGTGAGCGCCATGTGCCCGTGCTCTACCAGCGCACTCCCTGAAACCTCTCCCAACGTAATCCCGAGATTGAAAGCAGAGATATTCAACGCCGAGGCGAAATCTACCGCCTTGGGCGTAAATCGCTGGGCAGTGGCCAGCATCCCACCTTGGACGGCGGGAGAAATTCCGAACGCCAAACCACCCCAGGCAAACAGAAGGATGACCATTGCCCCCTGGTAAGGCAGCAGCAGCGCGACCACAACCAAGACCACTGCCAACGCGACCAGCAACCATCGAAGCGCGGCCTGCCAGCCGATAGCTGAAGCGAATCGCCCTCCCAGCAAGTTGCCAACAAGCGTCGCGCCCCCGAACACCACAAGCAACATGCTCGCAACACTGCTCGAAAAACCAGTGATGTCCGTGAGGATCGGGGTGATGAACGTAAAGGCCGCAAACGAAGCGCCAAATCCCAAGACGGTGATCGCCATCATGGTCAGAATCGCCGGGTTAGCCGCTGCAGCCAACTGCGCTGCCGGCTTCACACTCGCCGGTGCAGCAAGACTGGGCAGCCTGATCAGCGTGGCAATGAAGCCTGCGACTGCCAATGCCGCCACTGCGTAGAAAGGTAATCTCCAGCCGAATCCGTTGCCCAGGAAACTGCCAAGTGGGACTCCAATCACCATCGCCAAGGTAAGGCCGGCGAACATGACAGCAATTGCACTGCTCTCCTGGCCTTTCGGAGCCAAGCGTGCCGCCACGGTAGCACCTATGGCGAAGAAGCTCCCATGGGCCACCGCTGTGACTACCCGACCCATTAGCAAAGAGGCGTAATCAGTCGAGAGCGCGGACAGCAGGTTTCCAAGCAGGAAGACTGCGATCAAACCCAAGAGCACGGGTTTGCGAGGAAATCTGGCCAGCAAAAGCACCATCAGAGGCGTGCCGACAGCCAGGGCAAGGGCATAGAGCCCCACCAGACTTCCGGCGCGCGACAAGGGTACCTGGAGCTCTTCGGAAATGGTGGGCAACACACCCACCACAATGAACTCTGCCACGCCAATCGCGAAAGCCGTCACCGCCAGCGCCCAAACGCTTGGATGGAGCCGTTGTTGGACATGGCTCATGGTCGCGCAGCTCCCAGCGCAATAATCTGATCCGCCTCAACGGTTGCACCTGCGATACCTACAGCACCGATGACCTTGCCCTGAGCATCCTGCAAGACAACCCCACCGCCAAAGCTGATCAATCCACCATTGGTAGCCTCCAGGGTGTAAATCGCCCCGCCCGGGCGCGCACCCTCACCAATCACGGCGCTGTCTGTACGGAACAATGCAGCGGTACGAGCCTTCTTGATAGCGATATCGATGGCACCCGGAACCGCATCATCCATCCGCAGAAAACCAGCATGCAGACCTGAGGCGTCGACGACGCTGATGCACACTGAAAAGCCATGCTCCTGGGCCAGACCTTTAGCGCGAGCGATCACCTCTTCAACGACATTTTCCAACATAGCGGGCTCCAAATTTCCACTGATTCGAGCCCGGATGATCACGGCAGGTAGCAACGAAAAAAAGAGCCTTGGAGAGCTGGGTGCTAAAGTTTGACCATGTCGTACAACTCACGCATCACCCTACCTGCAAGGGTGACCAGCTTGTCTTGAGGCAACCGCTCGACGGGTCCAGACACTGCAAGCGAAGCAACCAGTCTGCCCTGCTTGCGTAGTGGCAATGCCAAGCAGTTGAGGCCTTTCTCAGCGTGCTCCAAATCCAGTGCGTATCCTTTTTCAGTAATGGTTTGCAGCTCTTGCTGCAAAGCCGAGTCGAGCAACCCGGCCTTGCGCAAGCTACGTGAGAGATCGCCATCAAGCGCCAGGAACACTTTGCCGATCGCTGAAGTGGTGAGTGCTTCCCGTCGCCCACGCGGCGAGCTGCTTGTCGCACTGCTTTCTCGCAAGACGGCATCGATGTAAAGGTAATGGCGTGTGCCGCAAGGAGCAGCCAGGTAGCAGCTCTCACCTGTCATATCAGCAAGGGCTCCGAGTGCTGGGCCAAACGCCTCTTTCAGCCTGTCATCCGCATCATTGAATGGCTGAGCAATGTCCCGTAGCCGTAGCCCAATCGCGTAACGTGACCCGCGTCGGGAAATATATCCAAGGGCACATAGCGTGTTCAGCAAGCCATGCAGGGTGCTTTTGTGCAGCCCTAACGCGTTCACCAGATCGACAAGGCGCAGCTCTCCACCCGCACCGGCGATCACCTCCAGGACAGCCATCGCCCGCTCTACGGACTGAATTCCCTTGCTTTCGTTGACCGTTGCCATAGCCGCCCGCTTCCGCCAGACCCAAAAATGATAAAGGCTCCCCTCTGATGTTCGGGATTGTCAAACCCTCCATGAAGCACAGAGCCATAACGACAAACCTGGTCTTAGGCCCCATTGTGTGTCGGGGGCCGAGCGACCCATTGCGAGCGGGGCGTCAATATGGCCAAGGCAACCGCCACGATGAAGAGCGCTGGCACGTCACCTACCAAGTGCCCCATTTGCCCCTGCTGGGTGACCGCCTGAACGGCCATGATTGCGCCGTGTACGGCGCTGGACCACACGGTGAACCAGATCAGGCTCAGATTGGCCAATGGATCACGTGCGGCCAGGATCAAGAACACGCCGAGTGTCGCGTAGATGCCAACGATCATCATCGGGTAGTCCGAGTGACCGACATGCCAAGCCCAGCCGGAAGGCCAGAACAACATAAGTGGGTAGAGAGCAAGACATGCGAGGCCAGCCAACACTAGAACGAGGCGCAAATACCTGAGGCGATCGACTACGGTCATGGCGGACTCCTCTTTGGGGCTGACATGTTGGGGCCGCTTCGCGGCCCATCGCCGGCAAGCGCGGCTCCCACAGGGTGCTGGTGATGTTCCAGTGGGAGCCGACTTGCCGGCGATGAGGCCGGCACTGGCAACAGCACTTTGGACAGGAGACCGCTTCGGGTCGGCCATGATTAGCCACTGGACTGCCTAGGCTGATAGGTAGCGTCGACCTTCTGTACTTAATCTTATCCGCAGCTGAACTCGGTGAAGTGGTTGGAGGCGTTGCAATGACAACAATCGATGGGAAATCCCGATTCGAAGCAAAGCTTCTTCGTCCGGCACAACCTGGAAATGATACGTCGTGGGCGTTCGTAGTTCTGCCAAGAGACGCGAGTGAACAGCTTCCGAGGCGAGGAAGGACGACAGTTGAAGGCACAATCAATGGGCACCCTTTCCAGGCGACCCTTGAGCCGGACGGTAAGCTGAGCCATTGGCTGCAGGTAAGTAAAGAGTTACTCAAAGCCGCGGGTGCGGCCGTTGGGGATTTCGTTACGCTAGAGTTAACCCCTGTGAAGCAGGAGCCCGAACCTGACATCCCACCCGATTTTCAGGAGGCACTGGCGGCCATGCCTGAGGCTCGTTCAGTTTGGAACAGTACGACCACCCTCGCACGCGTAGACTGGATTCACTGGATTACTTCAGCCAAGCAACTCAAGACGCGCGCAAAACGAATTGGTGATGCATGCGAGATGCTTGCATCCGGCAAGAAGCACGTTTGCTGTTTCGACTCGTCGGGCTACTACAGCAAGGCCTTTCTTGCGCCTAAGGCAGAAAATGGGAAATGAGGGGAAAATGCGGAATGAAGGAGATCGGTAGAGGTCATAAAATCGGTACTTCAGAAACGCAAAAAGCCCTGAATAATCAGGGCTTTGAATATGGCGGAAGCGTAGAGATTCGAACTCTAGGATAGTTGCCCATCGACGGTTTTCAAGACCGTTGCCTTAAACCACTCGGCCACGCTT
>Ga0160431_100222_pt1 | contig 38387 bp, 36 predicted proteins | sample HID1971K_E0MG_FD_108212 | JGI IMG/M metagenome (GOLD analysis project Ga0160431, IMG submission 108212) | Enriched millipede-associated microbial communities from UW Madison campus, WI, USA - HID1971K_E0 MG | ecosystem: Host-associated > Arthropoda: Insects > Digestive system > Unclassified ...
GGTGGTGCCGCCCTTCGTCGAGCCGCACATCCACCTGGATGCGACCCTCACGGCGGGCGAGCCGAAGTGGAACATGAGCGGCACGCTGTTCGAAGGCATCGAGCGCTGGGCCGAGCGCAAGGCAATCACCACCCATGAGGACATCAAGACCCGCGCCAAGAAGACCATCGGCATGCTGGTTGACCACGGTATCCAGCATGTGCGCACCCACGTCGATGTGACCGACCCCAAGCTCACCGCGCTCAAGGCCATGGTCGAGGTGCGCGAGGAAGTGCGCGACCTGGTCGATCTGCAGATCGTCGCCTTCCCCCAGGAAGGCATCGAATCGTATGCCAATGGCCGGGCACTCATGACCGAGGCGGTGGCCATGGGCGCCGATGTGGTCGGCGCGATTCCGCATTTCGAGAACACCCGCGATCAGGGCGTGTCGTCGGTGAAGTTCCTGATGGAGCTGGCCGAGCGCACCGGTTGCCTGGTCGATGTGCATTGCGACGAGACCGACGACCCGCAGTCGCGTTTCCTCGAAGTGCTGGCCGAAGAGGCACGAGTAAGGGGTATGGGCGCCCGGGTGACGGCCAGTCACACCACGGCCATGGGCTCCTATGACAACGCCTACTGCTCCAAGCTGTTCCGCCTGCTGAAGATGTCGGGCATCAATTTCGTCTCGTGCCCGACCGAGAGCATCCACCTGCAGGGGCGTTTCGACACCTACCCGAAACGCCGCGGCCTGACCCGCGTGGCCGAGATCGATCGGGCGGGGATGAACGTCTGCTTCGGCCAGGATTCGATCGTCGACCCCTGGTACCCGTTGGGCAACGGCAACATCCTGCGCATTCTCGAGGCGGGCCTGCACATCTGCCACATGCTCGGCTACGAAGACCTGCAACGTTGCCTGGACCTGATCACCGACAACAGTGCCCGCACGCTCCACCTGGGCGAGCGCTACGGCATCGAGGTGGGCCGCCCGGCGAACCTGCTGCTGCTATCGGCACCCGATGATTACGAAATGGTCCGCAGCCAGGGGCATGCGCTGGTGTCGGTGCGTCACGGCAAGGTCTTGATGCAGCGCACCCCGGCGCAGGTCGAGCGTTTCGCCTGAAAGGTGGGAGCCGGCTTGCCGGCGATCACCGGCAAAGCCGGTGCCATGCACTGTGGCGCCTGCATCGCCGGCAAGCCGGCTCCCACAAAGTGAACTGCCCCCAAGCGAATCGTCGGCAAGTCAGGCCTGCTTCGAGCAGACATCCGCCTGCTGCTCTGGCATGGTAGGGCGCTGAATCCCGCCAGGCTGACAAGGATCTATGGACTCGCTCTACCTCATCGCCACCGGCGCCATCGTCGCCGGCTTCGTCCAGGGCCTTTCCGGGTTCGCCTTCGGCATGGTCGCCATGTCGTTCTGGGCCTGGGGCCTGGAACCGCGCCTGGCGGCCTCGCTGACCGTGTTCGGCAGCCTTGCCGGCCAGCTCATCGCCGTGTTCAGTGTGCGCCGCGGTTTCAGCTGGCCGTTGCTGTGGCCCTTCGTGCTTGGCGGGCTGGCCGGCATCCCGCTCGGCGTGTGGGTGCTGCCGTATCTGGACATGCTGTGGTTCAAGGCCGTGTTCGGCGCGCTGCTGGTGCTGTGGTGCCCCCTGATGCTGCTGGCACCGCGCCTGCCACGGCTGCCAGGCAACCGCCTGGCCGATGGCGCGGTGGGCATGCTCGGCGGCGCGCTGGGTGGCATCGGTGGTTTTACCGGTACAGTACCTACACTGTGGTGTACCTTGCGCGGCTTCGAGCGTGACACCCAGCGCGCGGTGATCCAGAACTTCAACCTGTCGATGCTGCTGGTGACGATGCTTACCTACTTGGGGACCGGCGTGGTCACCCGCGACATGCTGCCATCGTTCGGCGTTGTGTTGCTGGCCATGGCCCTGCCGGCGTTGCTCGGCACGCGGGTATACCTGGGCATCAGCGAACAGGCGTTTCGCCGGGTGGTGCTGGGCTTGCTGACGTTGTCCGGGCTGGCCATGCTGGTGGCAGCGTTGCCCCCTTTGTTGGGCCGCTGAAGGCTTGCCTGTGGGCATTGAACTTGGCACCCTTTGGCCCTCTTCACACTTATCAGGCGCCATACAAGGAATACAACGTTGAGCCGGGACTACGTCGGGAAACGCCTATTCGCCACGCTGCTGGCCTTGACCACCGTGCTGCTGGTCTATCTGGTGTTCAAGGACTCCGCCCGGCTGGAGGCATCCCTGACATACGCCTATCTCACTTACCCGAGCCAGTTCAGCGAGCGCATCAGCAAGGCCAACGAGCAGCTCAAGTATGAACAGCTGCAGTCTCATATCGCCCGCATCGGCCAAGGCACCCTGAGTCAGGACCAGGTCGACAAGCTGGTGGAACTGGCCCAAGCGCCCTACGCCCAGTTGTTCGCCACACCGTTCGAGGCGGGGCTGGTCGACCACCGCACCGGCTTGCTCATCGACCTGCACAACAACGGCGACACGCCCGTGCGCGAGGTCAGGATCCGCCTGCCCGCCAAAGGCCTGGTGCAGGTGCGCGATGCGGCGGGCAACGATACGCTTTATGAAGCCTCGACACCCCTGGTCGAGATCGCCGGCATCGAGCCGGGCGGGGCTTGCAAGGTCTGGGTCTATTTCGATGCCGACTACACGCAGGTACGCCAGGGCGGTATCAGCATCCGCCATGCCGATGGGGTGGCTGATGTGCGGGTCTTCCGCGAATTTGCCGGATTCCCGGCGCTGGTGGCGCGCTTCAGCGGTGAGCTGGTGATTCTGCTGGGCGTGCTGGTGTTGGCCGTGCTGGGCCTGGCCTACGCCTGCGTGGCGCGACGGCGCATAAGCAGCGTGCCGTCCTGAGCGGCCTCTGTGGGAGCCGGCAAGCCGGCTCCCACAGGGACCCCTCAGGCACCGCCACCATGCATGGCCAGGCTCTGGCGCAGTTGTTCGACCATGGCGACGCGCAACGCCTCCGGCGCCTGTACGCGGATGGACCCTGCGTGTGACAGCAGCCAGCCCATCAAGGCCCGGCTGTCATCGACGGTAGCGTCCAGTTTCGCCCCGCCGGTTTCCTCCGGCGCCAGGCGCATGTCGTCGGACAGCGGCTGATCCTCGAGCCGTCGGGCCAGGCCGTCGTCGACCCAGGCACGCAGTTCGATCCGCGCAGTGGGCGAAAGCACATCCGGCTGCAACTGCTCAAGCTGGCTGGGGTCCAGCCCCGGTTGCCAATACCAGCCATAGGGCATCCCCTTGCTGTTGCAGTGCACCGGAAACAGCATGGCCAGCTCGTTGAGGTCGCGCTCGACCGTGCGCTTGCTGGTCTTGTGGCCAGCCATGGCCAGCGCGGCCTGCAATTGTGTCGCGCTCTGGCCGGGGTGGCGGTCGGGCAGCAGCTTGAGCAGTTGCCACTGGCGGGCGATGGTGTGGCGGGTAGGGTGGCTGGGCACGGATCTCTTCCTTGAGTCCCAGGCGCAAGGTGCGCCGAGGGTGGTGTCACTTGGCTATTGCGTCAAGCATACCCGCTCGGGGAATGGGATCCAAGTTTAGCCAAACCGAGGCTGCGCGCGTGCCGGGTCAGGCGAGGCTCGCTTGCAATGCCTCGATGAATACCGCTTCGGCCCTGCTCAAGCGCTGCTCGCGGTTCCACAGCAGGTGGATGTCGACATCCGCGATGCCGTCCTGCGGCGGCAGCTTCCACAGCGACCCGGCTGCCACATCCTCCGCCACCACGTGCTCCGGCAGGCAACCGATGCCGAACCCGGCGATCACCAGCCGGCGCACCTCCTCGAGGCTCGGCGAAGAGGCCACGATCCGCCCGGAGAACCCTTGCTGGTCACGAAAGATGGTCAGTGGCGAGAGCATCCCGCCGATCTGGTCACTGGTGAAACTGACGAAATTTTCCCGCTGCAGGTCGCCCTGCGCCTGGCCGAAGAGGGCATGGTGCTTGCCGCAGAAAAAGGCATAGCGCTGGCGCAGGAACAAGCGTTGCTCGAGCCGTGGTTGCGGCCGACGGTTGAGACTCAGCCCCGCTGTGGCGGTCTTTTCCTGCAGCGCAGCGACGATGTCGGAGCTGCGCATCACATCGATCTCCACATCCACCCGCGGATGCTGGCGGTGAAACTCGGCGAGAAAGTCGTCGAAACGCTCGCTGACGATGCGGCTGATCATCAGCAGGCGCACCTTGCCCACCAGCTCATCCGCCGGTTGCTCCAGCAGCCCGCCGATCTGCGACATCTGCCCGTACACCTCGCCGGCCAGCTGGAACAGCTGCTCGCCCATGTCGGTCAACACGAAGCGCGGCCCGCGACGGGCGATCAACTGGCGGCCAAGCTGGTCTTCCAGGCGCTTGAGCGCCTGGCTCACCGCCGGCTGCGTCAGGTGCAGACGCGCGGCGGCGCGGCTGATGGACAACTCCTGGCCGATCACCCGGAAGGTGCGCAGCAGGTTCCAGTCGAGGCGGTCGTTGAGCAGGCGGTCGGACATGGTCAGGTTCGATGATAAGCAAGGTTAATAGTTCGAATAATAAATAGAAAATTGACTAATCATAGCCCCGGAACGATAAATCCTTCTCAGAGCGCCGCCAGAGCGCCACCGTGAACCCACTCACTCCTGCCAGAACAACAAGCAAAGGAGCCCCCATGAAGCCCACCGCTTCTGCCCAGCCGCGCCGTGCCGCCGCCGCCGCGTTCATCGGTACCATGATCGAGTGGTACGACTTCTACATATACGCCACTGCCGCCGCCCTGGTGTTCGGCGCCTTGTTCTTCCCCTCCGACGACAGCCTGTTCAGCACCATGGCCGCCTTCGGCACCTTCGCCGTGGGCTTTTTCGCCCGCCCGCTGGGCGGCATCGTGTTTGGCCATGTGGGGGACCGCATCGGTCGCAAGAAGTCGCTGGTCATCACCCTGCTGATGATGGGCATCGTCACCGTGTGCATCGGCCTGCTGCCGACCTACGCGCAGATTGGCGCGGCTTCGCCGGTGCTGCTGATCATCCTGCGCGTCGTGCAGGGCATTGCCGTGGGCGGAGAGTGGGGCGGGGCGGTGTTGATGGCGGGTGAACATGCACCCAAGGGCCGGCGCAATTTCTTCGCCTCGTTCGCCCAACTGGGCAGCCCGGCGGGGTTGATTCTCTCGCTGCTGGCATTCGGCGCCGTCACTCGCCTGCCCGAGGAAGACCTGATGAGCTGGGGCTGGCGCGTGCCGTTCCTGGCCAGCGCGCTGTTGCTGCTGGTGGGCCTGGCGATCCGCCTGGGCGTGAACGAGTCGCCGGAGTTCCTCGCCAGCCGCGTGCAGGCGCAAAAGGCCCGTCGCCAAGAGCAGGCACCGGTGCTGGAAGTGCTTCGCACTGCCTGGCGCCCGCTGTTGCTGTGCATCGGCGCCAACACGCTGGGCATCGCCGGGGTCTATTTCACCAACACCTTCATGATCAGTTACACCACTCAGCAGCTGCACCTTGAGCGATCGCTGATCCTCGAATGCCTGTTCTTCGTGGCCATCATTCAGTTCTGCGTGCAGCCGCTGGCCGCGTGGCTGTCGGAAAAACTCGGTGCCACCCGCTTCCTGGCCCTGGTTGCGTTGCTGGCAATGGGCTCGCCCTATCCGATGTTCGTGCTGGTCAGCACCGGCCAAGGCCCGCTGATCGTGCTCGGTATCGCTCTGGCCGCCGCCTGCATGGCGTCGTTCTACGCGGTGATCGCCGGCTATGTCAGCGGCATGTTCGAAACCCGCATGCGCTACACCGCGATTTCCATGGCCTACCAGGTCTGCGGAGCCATCGCCGGTGGCCTGACCCCGCTGATCGGTACCTGGCTCGCCCACAGCTTTACCGGGCAATGGTGGCCGATGGCCCTGTTCTACACCCTGATCGCCAGTATTTCCCTGGTCTGCGTGCTGGCCCTGGCGCGTCAATACGCCCGCAGCCAGCACCTGGAACTGGCCTGAGTCATCCGTTTTAGCGAGGAGTTACCCCCATGTTGAAGAGCAATGGCGAACGCCTGTGGGCGAGCCTGATGGCCATGGCCGAAGTCGGTGCTACCGCCCGTGGCGGCAGTTGCCGCCTGGCCCTGAGCGACGAGGACAGGGCCGGCCGCGAACTGTTCAGCCACTGGTGCCGCGAGGCCGGCCTTGACCTGACCGTGGATGCCATCGGCAACCTGTTCGCCCGCCGCCCCGGCACCGACCCCGAAGCCGCCCCGGTGATGATGGGCAGCCACCTCGACACCCAGCCCGAAGGCGGCCGTTTCGATGGCGTCTACGGTGTGCTGGCGGGCCTGGAGGTGGTACGCCGCCTCGACGACTTGAACATCAAGACCCGCAAACCGCTGGAAATCGCCGTATGGACCAACGAGGAGGGCGCCCGCTTCACCCCGGCCATGTTCGGCTCGGCGGTGTTCACCGGCACCTTGGCGCTGGAGCAGGCCCTGGCCATCGGCGATGCCGACGGCATCAGCGTGGCCGATGAGCTGCAGCGCACCGGCTATGCTGGCCAGCGCCCGCTGGGCGGCCAGGTCGATGCCTACTTCGAGGCGCACATCGAGCAAGGCCCGATCCTCGAAGACAACGCCAAGGCCATCGGCGTGGTCACGGGCGGACAGGCCATCCGCTGGCTGGACGTGACCGTCGAAGGCATGGCCGCCCACGCCGGCACTACGCCGATGTCGCTGCGCAAGGACGCCCTGTATGGCGCGGCGCGGATGATCCAGGCGGTCGAGCAGCTGGCCGCCGACTTCGCCCCCGAGGGCCTGACCACCGTGGGTGAGCTGTCGATCGCCAAGTCGTCGCGCAATACCATCCCCGGTGTACTGCGTTTCACTGTCGACTTGCGTCATCACCGAGACGAGGCGATCGAGGCCATGGAGCGCGACTTGTCCTTGCAGCTGCAGGCGATTGCCGAGAAGCGCGGCCTGCAGGTGCGCATCGAGCGCCACTGGGTCAGCCCGGCGACGCCGTTCGATGCTGACTGCGTGTCCGCCGTGCAGCAGGCAGTCGATGGCCTGGGTTATGCCCAGCAACGCATCGTCAGCGGCGCCGGCCATGATGCCATCCTGCTGGCTCGCTACTGCCCGACGGCGATGGTATTCATCCCCTGTGTCGGTGGTCTGAGCCACAACGAGGCCGAAGACGTGCTGCCCGAGGACGCCCGCCAGGGCGCAGACGTACTGCTCAACGCCGTGCTGGCCCGCGCCGGCCAAGTCGAACAAGGAGAAGCCTGATGCGTTGCTACTTCCACCCCGAACAGCTGTTGCACCACCCGCGCAGCTACTACTCGCGCGGCGCCATGCGCACCCCGCAGGAAGTCCCCGAGCGCGCCCAGCGCCTGTTGCAGGCGGCCAAGGACCTTGGCTTCGACATCCGTCAGCCCGACGACGCCGGCCTGGCACCGCTGAAGGCCGTGCACGGCGAGGCCTACCTGGCCTTCCTCGAAGAGGCCCACGCGCGCTGGAAGGAGGTACCCGAGGATTGGGGCGATGAAGTCATGTCCAACATCTTCGTCCGGGAACCCAACGCCCTGCGCGGCATTCTCGCCCAGGCTGCGCGTTACCTGGCCGATGGCAGCTGCCCGGTAGGCGAACACACCTGGCGTTCGGCATACTGGTCGGCGCAGAGCGCGGTGGCCGCGGCCAAGGCGATTGTCGATGGCGAGCCGGCGGCCTACGCCCTGTGCCGGCCACCAGGCCACCATGCGCGGTTCGATGCGGCCGGTGGCTTCTGCTACCTCAACAACGCCGCCGTTGCCGCCCAGGCCCTGCGCAGCCGCTACAGCCGCGTGGCGATTCTTGATACCGACATGCATCACGGGCAGGGGATTCAGGAGATCTTTTACGAACGCAACGACGTACTGTACGTGTCGACCCATGGTGATCCGACCAACTTCTACCCAGGCGTGGCGGGGTTCGAGGACGAGCGCGGCAGTGGCGCGGGGGAGGGTTACAACCTCAATCTGCCGATGGCCCATGGGGCCAGCGAGGCGGACTTCATGGGGCAGTTGGAAATTGCGCTGAATGCGGTGAAGGACTTTGGTGCCGAGGTGCTGGTGCTGTCGCTGGGGTTCGATATCTACGAGCTGGACCCGCAGAGCAAGGTGGCGGTGACGACTGAAGGGTTTGCGGCGCTGGGGGAGCGGATTCGGGCGTCGCGAATGCCGTGCGTGATCGTGCAAGAGGGCGGGTATCACCTGGAGAGCCTTGAGGCGAATGCTCGGGCGTTCTTTGCCCAGAAGGGGGATTGGCGGTAGGTAGATGGGTTTTTCACAGGAGTTTCAGCGGTCATGAAATCGAGCGCCGCCCGCGCGGCGCTCGATCTCACAAACACCCAAAACCCCGCGACAAGCGCCTACAGTCCACCCCGGCGCACATGCTTGACCAGCACCTTCTCCAGCAACTCCCACATCGCCGGATCCGTACTGAACGCCACATTGAACCGCATCCACCCGGTCGGCTTGGCATCGACCATGAACAACTGCCCAGGCCCGAGCATGATGCCTTTCTCCAGCGCATCGTCGAGCAGCGCCGCACTGTCCGGGATCGCCGGGTGCCGGGTCCAGATGTACATCCCCTCGTCCGACTCGGTGAACAGCTCGAAGCCCAGCCGATGCAGGTGCCGGCCCACATCCTGATGCGCCTCGGCCAGGCGCTGGCGCAGGCGCTTGAGGTGCTTGCGCCAGCGCCCGTCGATGATCGCGGCGTAAACCACGCGCTCCATCACCTGCGAGGTGGTCAGGCCCGAACGCATCTTCATGTGCAACAGCTTCTGCGCAAGCTCCGGGCTGGCCAGCAGGTAGCCGACCCGCACGTTGGGCGAGATGCTCTTCGAGTAGCTGCCCACATACACCACCTGCTGCAGGTGGTCGAGGCTGGCCAGGCACGGCTGCGGCTCGGCGATCATGTCGGCGTACAGGTTGTTCTCCACCAGCCGGAAGCCGTGCTGGCTGGCCAGTTGCAGCAGCCGATGCAGCTGCGGCAGCGGCGTGCGCGAACAGGTCGGGCTGTGCAGGTGGGGCTGGGTGAAGAACGCCGTCGGGCGATGCTGTGCCAGCAATTGTTCCAGGTGGTTGAGGTCGTAGCCGTTTGGCGTACGCGGCACGCCCACCAGCGTGGCGCCCTGGGTGCGCAGCACGCTCATCAGGTTGGGGTAGCCAGGGTCGTCCACCAGCACCACGTCACCCGGGCGTACCAAAGTACGCACAGCCAGGTCCAGAGCCTGGCTGGCGCCGTGGGTGAGCATCAGCTGCGCCGGGTTGGCAACGATCGACAGTTCCTGCTGCAGGTTCTGTGCGGTCAGCGCGCGCAGTTCCGGCAGGCCCATCGGGTCGCCGTAGCCAGACAGCTCCAGCGGGCTGCCGGCAACCTGGCGCAGGCCGCGACGCAGGCCGTCTTCGTACATCCAGTCGTTGGGCAGCCAGCCACAGCCCGGCTTGAACGGCAACTGGCGGGTTTCGAAAATCTGCTGCAGGTACCACTCGGAGTTGAACGATGGTCGACTGGTGTCGGCTTCACCGCTGTGGTTGTCCAGCAACTCGGCCGCCGCGCGGTTGACGAAGAACCCGGCGTTGCCCCTGCTCACCAGCAGGCCCTGGGCCACCAGACGGTCGTAGGCCTCGACCACGGTGAAGGTACTCACCGAGTAGCTGGCGGCAAAGGCGCGGATAGACGGCACCTTGGCGCCCGGCTTGAGCGTCTGGTTGTCGATCATCTCGCGCAGCCCGTCGATGATCTGGTTGACCAGCGGGGTCGAGGAGTCTGGCTGTAATTCAAACATTCGGGGGCCTTGAAGGGTGCGTAGCGCCTGGCCTGTGCAGGGTGTATTGGATCGGCGGCCTGTACAGTGCAGTGCGACTTTCATGCCGCTGTGCATGGCTCTCTGAGTCATACATTTTTACATTAGGTGTCAGATATCGCCACATAAAGCATGTTCAGTTCGCCCGAGGGGTTCCCCTTGGGCGCGTCAGCAGGCCGCCATGGAAGGCCTGCGTGTGTTGCCACACACCTCCTGCCCGCATTAGCACTGATGTACAGGCGAGGCCGTAGACCATCGCGGTCTCGCAGTTTTCCTTGGATAAAAAGAAGCACGGGGTACACAACTGATGGACGCAACATCCACAACCACCACCGCGAAAAGCGGGCACGAGAGCAAGCTCAGTGCCTCGCTCAAGTCGCGCCACCTGACGATGATGTCGATCGCCGGGGTAATTGGCGGCGCCTTGTTCGTCGGTTCCGGCAGCGTGATCCACAGCGCCGGCCCGGCTGCTGTCCTGGCCTACCTGGCCGGCGGCATCCTGGTGGTATTGATCATGCGCATGCTCGGTGAAATGGCGACGTCCTCGCCTGACACCGGCTCGTTCTCCACCTACGCCGACCGCGCGATCGGCCGTTGGGCCGGTTTCACCATCGGCTGGCTGTACTGGTGGTACTGGGTCATCCTGATGGCCTGGGAAGCTTATGTGGCGGGCAAGATCCTGCACGGTTTCTTCCCCGACGTGAGCGTCAACGTGTTCGTGCTGGCCACGACCCTGCTGCTGATCACCGTCAACTTCTTCAACGTCAAGCACTACGGTGAGTTCGAATTCTGGTTCGCGCTGATCAAGGTGATTGCGATCGTCTGCTTCCTGATCGTGTGTACCGCAGCGGTACTGAACGTCTGGCAGTTCGGTGAAGTGCGTGGTATCACCCACCTGACCGCCGAAGGCTTCATGCCCAATGGCATCACCACGGTGATCGGTGCGTTGCTCGGGGTGATGTTCGCCTTCCTCGGCGCCGAGATCGTCACCATCGCCGCTTCCGAAGCGAAAGACCCGGCCACCCAGATCGTCAAGGCGACCAACTCGGTGGTATGGCGTGTGTGCCTGTTCTATGTCGGTTCGATCTTCCTGATCGTCTGCCTGGTACCGTGGAACGACCCGCAACTGGGCGTCTCCGGCTATGGTGCCTACCGCCGTACCCTGGAGCTGCTGGGCGTGCCTTACGCCGAGCTGCTGATGAACTTCGTGGTGCTGACCTCGGTGAGCAGCTGCCTGATCTCGGGCCACTACACCGCTTCGCGCATGCTGTTCTCCCTGGCCCAGCGTGGCGACGCGCCGTCGTTCTTCAAGATGACCCGCGCCGGCACCGGCGTACCGGTGTACGCGATCATCGGCTCCTGCGCCGTGGCCGTTGTCTGCGCGCTGATCAACTTCAGCGAGACCCTGCGCCCGAAAGACGTGCTGGACACCCTGATGAACACCACTGGCATGATCGCCCTGCTGGTGTACCTGGTGATCGCCTTCTCGCAGCTGCGCATGCGCCGCAAGCTGATTGCCGAAGGCAAGGAAGTGCGCCTGAAGATGTGGCTGTTCCCGTGGCTGACCTACCTGGTGATCGCCTTCATCGTCGCCGCGCTGGTGACCATGGCGTTCATGCCTGACTACCAGATCCTGGTGATCTCCACCGGCATTGCCGCGGCTGTGGTAGTGGCCATGGGTGTGGTGCATCAGATTCGCAGCGCCAGGCAACACTAAGCGCTAATGGTGGTTCGAAACGGCCGGCTCCCTTGTGGACCCGGCCGTTTCGCGTTGTTGGGCCTGGGTTTTTTCTGCGGGCATGTGGAAGCGCTGGTTCATCCAGGGCGAGCCGAGCAGCGCGGCGGCGGCGATCAGGGCCAGGATGGCGAGGGCCAGGGAGGTTTTCATGGGCATGCGCATAAAGGGACTGACCCGAAGCATAGACTGGCAGTTCCGGCCCTATCGCCGGCGAGCCGGCTCCCACACCGATCGCGCAATATGTGAGCCCTTTGCGAGCCGGCTTGCCGGCGATAGGGCCAGATGGCTTATGCTGAGCACACTGCCCGCCCAAAGGAGCCCCACATGGCCTGGTCCGCCACCCAGTATTCCCTCTTCGAAGACGAACGCACCCGCGCCGTGCGCGACCTGCTTGCCGCCGTACCGCCTCGTCCGGTGCGCCATGCCACCGACCTGGGCTGTGGCCCGGGCAACTCCACCGAAGTGCTGCTGCAACGCTGCCCGGATGCCCAGGTGACCGCCCTGGACAGCGACAAGGACATGATCGACAAGGCCCGCGAACGCAAACGCCTGCACATCCCGCGGGTGCGTTGCGAAATCGCCGACATCAGCCAGTGGAGCGCCCCCGAACCCCAGGACCTGATCCTCGCCAACGCCTCGCTGCAATGGGTGCCCGACCACGCCGCGCTCTACCCGCACCTGGTGCGCCAGCTGAGCGAAGGCGGCAGCCTGGCCGTGCAGACCCCGGACAACCTCGACGAGCCGGCGCACCGCCAGTTGCGCGAGATCGCCAGCCGTGGCCCGTGGGCCGACAAGTTCGCCGACTTCAGCCTGCCGCCGCGGCACCAGGCGGCGTTCTACTACGACCTGCTCAGCCCGCTGTGCGCCCGGGTGGATATGTGGCGCACGACCTACCATCACCCCCTGGCGGGCGGGGCCGAGGCGGTGGTGGAGTGGTTCAAGGGCTCGGCCTTGCGCCCTTACCTGAACCAACTGGACGAAGACGAGCAGGCGTCCTTCCTGCAGATGTACCTGCAGGCCATGCAGCGGGAGTACCCAGCCTCCGCCGATGGCAAGGTGCTGCTGCCGTTCCCGCGGTTGTTCCTGGTTGCTACCCGCTAGCGGTGGCGCCAGCGCCGGAGCACGAAGCCGTAGATGCACAGGTTGAGCACCAGCACGATGGCGCCGAGCAGCCACTGGATCTGCGGCGTCAGTCCGGCCGGGTAGATCAGCGGCCAGATGTAGTGCTCGACGAAGCCGCCGTGGTAGCCCGCATCGCCGGCGGCAAAGCGCATGCGGTTTTCCCAGTCGGTCAATGGGCAGTCCAGGTGCAGGCCTTCGACCGCCAGGCCCCAGGCCAGGGCGGGCAGGTGCAGGAACAGCGCAGGGCGCCATTTGAGCACCAGCAGGCCGCCGAACAGCACCAGCAGGATGAAGGCCAGGTGCAGCAGGACCAAGGTGTCGGCGGTCAGGCGAAAGAGCATGGCGAGTGCGCCTGGGGTTGAGGTATTGCCAGCATAGTTGTGTTGGCAGTACCGGCCTCATCGCCGGCAAGGCCACTACAACCCTTCCTGCACCATCTGCAAGAAGGTCGCCACCACCCGCCGCGTACGCTGTTCTCTCAGGCATACCAAGGTTTCGGTCAGGTGCCGCTGGCAATCCACGATCGGCAGCGCGCATACCCGCGCATCGGCGCCGAACTCCGCCGCCGACACCACCCCAACGCCAATCCCCACCACCACGGCCTCGCGCGCCGCTTCACGGCCTTCGACCTGGATCGCCGGGCGAATCCGCAGGCCTGCGCGCTGCATTTCCTCCTCCAGGGTCTGGCGGGTCACTGACCCCGGCTCGCGCAGCACCAATGGCGTGTCGTCCAGGTCCGCCAGGCTTATCGACCCGCGGCTGGCCCAGGGATGGTGGTGCGAAACGAATGCCACCATCGGATCGCGGCGCAGGGGCACGCAGAACAGCCGCTCATCGTCGACATCGCGCCCGAGCAAGGCAAGGTCGGCCTGGTAGCTGAACAGCCGGGCCAGGGATTCGTCGGTATTGCCGGTTTCAATCTTGACCTGGATACCCGGGTAACGCTGGCAGAAGCGCGCAATCTGCGGCAACACATGCACTGGCGCATCCACCGCCAGCACCAGGCTGCCGGTGTGCAGGGCCCGCGAGTCCTGCAGCAGTTCATGGGCTTCGGCCTCGCAGGCGAACAGCCGCTGGCTGATGCCTAGCAGGCGCTCGCCCAGGTCGGTCAGCTGCACCGAACGCTTGTTGCGCTGGAACAACTGCACGCCGAAGCGCTCTTCGAGTTTTCGCACCTGGTCGGACACCGCCGGCTGGGTCAGAAACAGCTTCTGCGCGGCGCGGGTGAAGCTGCCGTGCACGGCCACCGCGTGAAACGCCTTCAATTGAGCGTGGGACACCGACATGAGGACTCCAGTAACAAGCCAGGCTTATGTGTGAAATACGATAAATCGATTTTATTTATCAGTCACCAGCTGTTTCCATACGCCTCAGCCCATCGCCGCCGCCACAAGCGGTTGCCGGGCCATGGCGCGCACACCTGCGCCATCTGACCAATGACGAGCCCACGTCATGCAGTGCGCAACACAACAACAAGACAGGCGTTTTTTCACATTCTGCCGGCACACTTGAGCAAGAGGTCAGACACACATGAATCAATCCCTAGTCGCCATCAAGCGTTGGCGCATGCAGATTTTTGCCATCACCTGGCTGGCCTACGCCGCCTTCTACTTCACCCGCAAAGCCTTCTCGGTGGCCAAGCTCGGCATCGGCGAAGACCCCACCTTCATGCTCGACAAGGCCGCCATGGCCAACCTCGACGGCATCTACCTGGCCGCCTACGCCGTGGGCCAGTTCACCTGGGGCATGCTCGCCGATCGCTTCGGCCCACGTGTGGTGGTGCTCGGCGGCCTGCTGATCTCGGCGGCGGCTGCGGTGGTGATGGGCAGCTACGCGACCTTCCCGATCTTCGCCACCTGCATGCTGATCCAGGGCCTGGCGCAATCCACCGGCTGGGCGGGGCTGTGCAAGAACATCGGCAGTTTCTTCCCGTCCTCGCAACGTGGTCGTGTGCTGGGGCTGTGGAGTTCGTGCTACGCCTTCGGCGGCCTGGTCGCCTCGCCGTTCGCCGGCTGGTGGGCCTATACCCTGGTCGGCACCTGGCACGCGGCGTTCTTCTCCAGCGCCGCGGTGGTGGCCGTGGTGGCGGTGCTGTTCTTCTTCCTGCAGCGCAACAAGCCCGAGGATGTCGGCCTGCCAGCAGTGGAGCCCGAGCCGCAGAGCATGGCCCCGGCCGGCAACCTGTGCAGCGTGTGGGCGCCGTTGCGCGAGATCCTGCGCAACCGCACGGTGATGACCCTGGGCCTGGCGTACTTCCTGCTCAAGCCGGCGCGCTACGCGATCCTGCTGTGGGGGCCAGTGATCGTCTTCGAACAGATGCCCTCGGTCGGCAAGGTGGGGGCGGCAATCATCCCGACGGCCTTCGAACTCGCCGGGCTGCTGGGCCCGATCATGATCGGCCTGGCCTCGGACAAGCTGTTCGGCGCCCGGCGCATGCCGGCCTGCGTGATCAGCCTGGTGCTGCTGACCATGACACTGGCGGCGTTCATGGCGGCCATGCACAGCGGCAGCATCGTGCTGGTGGTGAGCCTGCTGTTCGTGATGGGCCTGACCCTGTACGGGCCGGACTCGATGATTAGCGGCGCGGCGGCGATCGACTTCGGCACGGCCAAGGCCGGCGCCACGGCGGCGGGCTTCGTCAACGGTTGCGGCTCGGTGGGCGCGGTGCTCGGCGGCTTGCTGCCTGGCTACTTCGACAGCGTCACGGTGTTCATCGTGTTCGCCGGCTGTGCCCTGTTCTCCGCCCTGGTGCTGCTGCCGCACTGGAACAGCCGCCCGGCCAGCGCGCCCCAGGCCCAGGACGTGGCACCCAATACCAGCATGGCGATCAAGCCACTGCGTACCTAAAGGAAAGCGAGCGAATGAGACCCTTCTGGCTGCAACAGGCCCTGGATTCGGAGCAACAGGCGGTGTGTCCACCGCTGCAAGGCGATGCCCGTTGCGACGTGTGCATCGTCGGCGGTGGCTACACCGGGCTGTGGACTGCGCTGATGCTCAAGGAAGCGATTCCGGCGCTGGACGTGATGCTGATCGAAGCCGACATCTGCGGTGCTGGCGCCAGTGGTCGCAACGGGGGTTGCGCGCTGTCCTGGTCGGCCAAGTACTTTACCCTCGAACGCCTGTTCGGAGGGGCCGAAGCGGTGCGCCTGGTGCGTGAGTCGGAGCGCAGCATCGCTGCTATCGGTGAGTTCTGTGCGGCCAACGGCATCGATTGCGACTATCGCCTGGACGGCACCTTGTACACCGCAACCAACGCGGCCCAGGTGGGCGCTACCGATGCAGTGATCGCGGCGCTGCAGGGCAAGGGGATCAATTCGTTGGAGCGCCTGCCACTGGATGAAGTGCAACGTCTCGCCGGTTCGGCGCGGCACCTGGAGGGCTGGTTCTCGCCGGCCGCCGCCACGGTGCAGCCGGGCCGGCTGGTACGCGGCTTGCGCCGGGTGGCCCTGGAGCGCGGCGTGCGTATTCACGAAGGCACGGCCATGACTGGCCTTGAGCACGGTGCCCCGGTGCAGGTGCGCACGGCCCACGGCACGGTGCGCGCCGACCGCGTGGTGCTTGGGCTGAACGCCTGGATGGCGCGGGCGTTCCCGCAGTTCGAGCGCAGCGTGGCGATCGTCTCCAGCGACATGGTGATCACCGAGCCGTGCCCTGAGCTGTTGCGCGAGATCGGCTTGAACAACGGCGTCAGCGTGCTCGACTCGCGGATCTTCGTGCATTACTACCACAACACGTCCGACGGCCGCCTGATGCTCGGCAAGGGTGGCAACACCTTCGCCTATGGCGGGCGCATGCTTTCGGTGTTCGACCAGCCATCGCCGTACCGGCCACTGCTGCGCGAAAGTCTCGGCGACTTCTTCCCGGCCTTGGCCGAGGTGCCGCTGGCGGCAAGCTGGAATGGCCCGTCGGACCGCTCGGTGACCGGCTTGCCGTTCTTCGGCAAGCTGGACGGGCAGGGCAACGTGTTCTATGGCTTCGGTTACTCGGGCAGCGGTGTCGGGCCGTGCCACATGGGCGGGCAGATCCTGTCATCGCTGGCGCTGGGGCTGGACAACCCTTGGACGCGCTCGCCGCTGGTCAAGGGGCCGCTGGGATTGTTCCCGCCGGAGCCGATCCGCTACCTGGGTTCGCTGCTGGTGCGCAACGCCATCCGCCGCAAGGAGCACGCCGAAGACCGAGGTCAGCGGCCCCGACGCCTTGATGTGCGATTGGCGCGCTTCGCCGCAGCGGCGGGCAAGGCTGACAAAGCATGAGATTACTTGTCGATCCACTGCCCGAGGGCGTATAAACTGCACCCACTTTTGGCCGGTCGCTTCCTGAACCGGCCGCTGAAACAAAGAGAGTCGACATGGGCGCACAGTGGAAAGCCAAACATAGAGAAACAGCTGCCAACGCCAAGGGCAAGATCATGGGCAAGCTGGCCAAGGAAATCCAGATCGCTGCCAAGTCCGGCGCTGACCCGGACATGAACCCGCGTCTGCGCCTGGCCATCGTCCAGGCCAAGAAGGCCTCGATGACCCGCGAGACCCTGGAGCGTGCGATCAAGAAAGGTGCTGGCCTGGACGGCGAGGCCGTGCAGTACCATGCCGTCAGCTACGAAGGTTTCGCCCCGCACCAGGTGCCACTGATCGTCGAGTGCCTGACCGACAACATCAACCGCACTGTGGCACAGATCCGCGTGCTGTTCCGCAAGGGCCAGCTGGGCGCCAGCGGTTCGGTGGCGTGGGACTTCAACCATGTCGGCCTGATCGAAGCGACCCCGGAAGGCGACGCCGACCCGGAAATGGCCGCCATCGAAGCCGGTGCCCAGGACTTCGAGGACGGTGAGGAAGAAGGCTCGACCCTGTTCATCACCGACACCACCGATCTGGATGCCGTGCAGAAGGCGCTGCCGGAGCAGGGTTTCACCGTTGTTTCGGCGAAGATCGGCTATACCCCGAAGAATCCGGTCAGCGCTGCCAGCCTGAGCGCCGAGGCATTGGCCGAGGTAGAGGCGTTCCTTGAGGCGATCGACGAGAACGAAGACGTGCAGAACGTCTACGTCGGGTTGACCGAGTAAACGATCGGGGCCGCTTTGCGGCCCAATCGCCGGCAAGCCGGCTCCCACAGGGTTCGTTGGCGACTTCACGAACCCTGTGGGAGCCGGCTTGCCGGCGATTGGGCCCGTACAGGCAACCAAGGGACCCCTGCATGAACCCGACCTTCGCCTCCCTCAGCCTCGCTCACCTGCGCACCCTCGACTGCCTCCTGCAGCTCAAGAACCTCAGCCACGCCGCCGTTCGCCTGGACGTCAGCCAATCGGCCCTGAGTCGCCAGCTGGCCCACCTGCGCGAAGCCTTCGACGACCCGTTGCTGGTGCGCCAAGGCCGCGGCTATGTCCTCAGCGAACACGCCGACTCCCTGGTCGAACCCCTGCGCCAGGTGCTCGAGGAACTCCAGGCCCTGCGCCAACCTGCAGCGTTCGACCCAGCCCGCTGCGAACGACGTTTCTGCCTTGCCGCTTCCGACTATGTTGCCGAACACATGCTGCCGCTGCTGGTGGCTGCGCTTGAGCAGGAAGCCCCCGGTGTGTCCATCGACTACCGCACCTGGCAGGCGGGTCAGTACGCGTTGCTCGCCAGCGGCGAGATCGACCTGGCCACCACATTGTTCGACGAATCGCCCGCCAACCTGCACGGTCGCCTGCTCGGTGAAGACCGCGCGGTGTGCCTGATGCGCCGCGATCATCCACTGGTGGCCAGCGAGGCGCTGAGCCAGGACGACTACCTGGCGTTCAAGCACGTGCGCATCTCCGGTGGTGGCGACAAGGACAGTTTCATCGACCGCCATTTGCGCGCCCAGGGCCTGCAACGTCGGGTCAGCCTGGAAGTGCCGTTCTTCTCGGCCACGGTGCAGGTCATCGGCAACAGCCAGGCACTGGCGACCGTGCCCGAGCACATCGCCCGCCAGCTGTGTCGCCTGCACCCATTGGCCTGGCGGCCGCTGGGGTTCGTCGAGCATACCCAGCGCTACTGGGTGGTATGGCATCAGCGCTTGCAGGCGTCGGCCGAGCACCGCTGGCTGCGCAACCGGGTGTTCGAGTTGTGGCGCCAGTCGCAGTTCGGTGTGCAAGGCGGGCATGCGGATCTGCCATAGCAGGTATGCGTGAAGCGGGGTTATTCATGCAGGGGCAGACGCCTAGACTTGGGGCATTGTGTTGCCTGCACCGGCCTCATCGCCGGCAAGCCGGCTCCCACAGTTCACGATCCTTGTGGGAGCCGGCTTGCCGGCGATGAGGCCGGTGCAGCCAGCAAAACATCCCAGGAGCCCCCATGACCCCCGAACAATTCCGCCAGTACGGCCACCAACTGATCGACCTGATCGCCGACTACCGCCAGAGCGTCGGCGAGCGCCCGGTCATGGCCCAGGTCGAGCCTGGCTACCTCAAGTCCGCCCTGCCGGCCGCCGCCCCGCAGCAGGGCGAGCCGTTCGAAGCGATCCTCGACGACGTCAACCAGCTGGTCATGCCCGGCCTGTCGCACTGGCAGCACCCGGATTTCTACGGCTACTTCCCATCCAATGGCACGCTGTCGTCGGTACTGGGCGACTTCCTCAGCACCGGTCTGGGTGTGCTCGGCCTGTCGTGGCAATCGAGCCCGGCGCTGAGCGAGCTCGAAGAAACCACCCTCGACTGGCTGCGCCAGTTGCTCGGCCTGTCGGCGCAGTGGAGCGGGGTGATCCAGGACACGGCCTCCACCAGTACCCTGGTCGCGCTGATCTGTGCCCGTGAACGTGCCAGCGACTATGCCCTGGTGCGTGGCGGCCTGCAGGCCGAAGCCAAGCCCTTGATCGTCTACGTCAGCGCCCATGCCCACAGCTCGGTGGACAAGGCTGCGCTGCTGGCGGGCTTTGGCCGCGCCAACATCCGCCTGATCGCCACCGACGCGCAGTTCGCCATGCGCCCTGATGCCCTGCGGGCGGCCATCGAACAGGACCTGGCCGCGGGTAACCAACCCTGTGCAGTGGTCGCCACGACCGGCACCACGACGACCACGGCGCTGGACCCTTTACGTGCCATCGGCGAGATTGCCCAGGCCAGGGGCTTGTGGTTGCACGTCGACTCGGCCATGGCCGGCTCGGCGATGATCCTGCCGGAATGCCGCTGGATGTGGGACGGAATCGAGCTGGCCGATTCGGTGGTGGTCAATGCGCACAAGTGGCTCGGGGTGGCGTTCGACTGCTCGATCTACTACGTACGCGACCCGCAGCACCTGATTCGGGTGATGAGCACCAACCCCAGCTACCTGCAGTCGGCGGTCGATGGTGAAGTGAAGAACCTGCGCGACTGGGGCATTCCGCTGGGGCGCCGGTTCCGTGCGTTGAAGCTGTGGTTCATGTTGCGCAGCGAAGGTGTCGAGGCGTTGCAGCAGCGTTTGCGGCGAGACCTGGACAATGCGCGTTGGCTGGCCGAGCAGGTGCAGGCGGCGGGGGAGTGGGCGTTGCTGGCGCCGGTGCAGTTGCAGACCTTGTGCATCGTCCATAGGCCTGCGGGTTTGGAAGGGGAAGCGCTGGATGCACATACCAAGGCCTGGGTCGAGCGGCTGAATGCGTCCGGGGAGGCTTACGTGACCCCGGCGACCCTGGAGGGGCGCTGGATGGTGCGGGTGTCGGTGGGGGCACTACCGACCGAGCGTGAGCATGTCGAGCAGCTGTGGGCGCGTTTGCAGCAGGTTGTCAAAGGCTGAAGTCCGCGGCGCCGCCCAATCGCCGGCAAGCCGGCCCCCACAGGGAACACCGCAGCGCTCGGATGCTATGGGGGTGCCTGTGGGAGCCGGCTTGCCGGCGATTGGGCTGCAAAGCAGCCCCATGCGATCGATCAGCTGCTCAGCGGCTGCAGGCCACCCTTGCGGCTCTCCTCGAAAGCGGCCTTTTCCATCGGCCTGGCCTGCGGATTGCCCAGATCTTCCATCGCCAACCGATGAGTCTCCGGGGCAATGTAAGCTGCCAGCGCACACAGGCAGGTAATGAAGAACGCCAGCCCACCGATCACCAGCGGAATGTTGTCCGAACCCGGCGGCGCCACCAAGGCGAACAGTGCCGGCAGCATGGCCGTCAGCATGGTGCCGACGTTTTGCGCGATGGCCATGGCCGAAACCCGGTAGCGGGTGTGGAACAGCTCCGGATAGAAGCTGGGGAACACCGCGTTGTATCCCTGGTAGACCATGCCCCACATCAGGATCGAGGCGGCAAAGGCCAGCGGCACGTTCTGGATGCTGATGGCATACAGGTAGACGAACGCCAGCAGGCCCGAGCCCAGGCAACCGGCGATCATGGTCGGGCGACGGCCGATCTTGTCGGACAGGTTGCCGACGAAGGGAATCACCAGCACCGCGACAATGTTGCCCACCACCGGGATCCACAGGTACACGCTCTTGTCGAAACCGATACCGTAGGCAGGCTGTACCGCATAGGCCGCGCCGAAGATGGTGGCCACCACCGGGATCACGTTCATCAGGGCCATGAACATCACCAGCACCATGTGCTTCCAGCTGTGGCGGAACGCCTCGCTGATGGGCGACCTGGCCACCTTGTCCTGCTTTTCTTCGTTCACGAATGCCGGCGTCTCATGCACTTCCTTGCGGATGATGAAGCCTGCGATCAGCACCATGGCGCTCATCAGGAACGGAATCCGCCAGCCCCACTCGTTGAATGCCTCGCTGGGCATGAAGTAGGCCAGCGGCAGGAACACCGCTGCCGCCAGCACCTGTCCGGCCTGCACCCCCTGCAGGGTGAAGCTGGCGTAATAGCCACGGCGACCGAACGGGGCATGCTCCATGATCATCGAGCTGGCCCCGGAGATCTCGCCGGCCACGGCGAAGCCCTGGATCAGCCGCAGCACCACCAGCAAGGCCGGGGCGAGGATGCCGATGTCGTGGTAGGTGGGCAGCAGGCCGACGGCCATGGTCGACAGGCCCATCAGGAACATGCACAGCAGCAGGACATTCTTGCGCCCGCGGGTGTCACCCCAGTGGCCCAGCACGAAGGCGCCGACAGGGCGCGCCAGGTAGCCGACGCCGTAGGTGGCCAGCGAGGCGATGATGGCCATTTTCGGGTCGGTGTTGGGGAAGAAGATCTGCGGGAAGATCAGTGCCGCAGCCTGGGCATAGATAAAGAAATCGTAGTACTCGAGTGCCGAGCCTATCCATCCGCTGGCGGTCGCTTTCCTGGCTTGAGAGCTTGAGTGGGCCATGGGTATCTCCGTTGTTCTTGTTGGTTCCCGCACGGCGAGCGTGGGGTTATTTCGGGAGTGTGGGGTGTGCGCGCTGGGTTGATGGTTGCCTAGAGCTTGGGGCGAATCAATTCGTCGAAACGGGTTTTGTGCGATAATCGAACGCAAAACTAACTGTTCCGTACAAAGTGATTGAAGGGTCGACTTTACCCGCGAATAATCGACGGTGCCAGGAAGTCGGGTGCTGTAGAGGCTCGACTGGCCCCATCGCCGGCAAGCCGGCTCCCACAGGGGCTGTGTAATTCCTGTGGGAGCCGGCTTGCCGGCGATGGGGTGCATCAGAAGCCCCGTAGTCCCAATAACAAGGAACTCCCCCATGCAGCGTTCGATAGCCACCGTGTCCTTGAGCGGCACCCTGCCGGAAAAGCTCGAAGCCATCGCCGCCGCCGGTTTCGACGGCGTCGAGATCTTCGAGAACGACTTGCTCTATTACGCCGGCAGCCCGCGTGAAGTGCGGCAGATGTGCGCCGACCTCGGCATCGCCGTCACCTTGTTCCAGCCATTTCGTGATTTCGAAGGTTGCCGCCGCGACCGCCTGCAGAAGAACCTCGACCGCGCCGAGCGCAAGTTTGACCTGATGCAGGAGCTGGGCACCGACCTGGTGCTGGTGTGCAGCAACGTCCAGGCCGACGCATCGGGTGAACAACAGCTGCTGCTGGACGACCTGCGCCTGCTGGCCGAGCATGCTGGCCGGCGCGGCCTGCGCATCGGCTATGAGGCCCTGGCCTGGGGCCGTCACGTCAACACCTACCAGCAGGTGTGGAACCTGGTGCGCCAGGCCGATCACCCGGCGCTGGGGGTGATCCTCGACAGTTTCCATACCTTGTCGCTCAAGGGCGACACGGCTGCGATCCGTGAAATTCCGGGCGACAAGATCTTCTTCGTGCAGATGGCCGACGCACCGATCCTGAACATGGATGTGCTGGAGTGGAGCCGCCACTTCCGGTGCTTCCCGGGGCAGGGCGAAATGGACCTGGCTGGTTTTCTCGCACCGATCCTCGCCACAGGCTATCGCGGACCATTGTCACTGGAAATCTTCAACGACGGTTTCCGCGCAGCGCCGCCACGGCAGAACGCCGCCGATGGCCTGCGTTCGCTGCTGTACCTGGAAGAACAGACGCGTTTGCGTCTGGAGCAGGAAGGCACTGCCATCGAACCGGGCGTGCTGTTCACCCCGCCGGCAGCCAGTGCCTATGACGGCGTGGAGTTCCTCGAATTTGCAGTGGATGAAGCCGTTGGCGCCCGACTGGGCAGCTGGCTCAAGCGCCTGGGCTTTGCCGAAGCCGGCAAGCACCGCAGCAAGGCTGTGCGCCTGCTGCGCCAGAACGACATCAACATCGTGCTCAATGCCGAGCCGTACTCGTTCGGCCACAACTTCTTCGAAGCCCATGGCCCGTCCCTGTGCGCCACGGCGCTGCGGGTCAAGGACGAACAGGCTGCGCTGCAGCGCGCCACCGACTTCCGTGGCCAGCCGTTTCGCGGCCTGGTCGGCCCCAACGAGTGCGAAGTGCCCGCCGTGCGAGCGCCAGATGGCAGCCTGATCTACCTGGTGGAGCAGGGCGCACAGGGCCCGTCGCTGTACGACACCGATTTCCGCCTGGACCCGGCCATCACTGCCAGCGGTGGCCTGCAGCGCATCGACCACATGGCCCTGGCACTGCCTGCCGAATCGCTGGACAGCTGGGTGCTGTTCTACAAGAGCCTGTTCGACTTCGCCGCCGACGATGAGGTGGTGCTCCCCGATCCCTACGGCCTGGTCAAGAGCCGCGCGCTGCGCAGCCAGTGCGGCAGCCTGCGCCTGCCGTTGAACATCTCGGAGAACCGCAACACCGCGATTGCCCACGCCTTGTCCAGTTACCGCGGCTCGGGGGTGCACCATATTGCCTTCGATTGTGCGGATATCTTCCGTGAAGTGGCGCGGGCGAAGGAGGCCGGCGTGCCGCTGCTGGAAATTCCGTTGAACTACTACGACGATCTGGCGGCACGGTTCGATTTCGACGACGAGTTTCTCAGCGAGCTGGCGTATTACAACGTGCTGTATGACCGTGATGCCCAGGGCGGAGAGTTGTTCCACGTCTACACCGAGCCGTTCGAAGAGCGGTTCTTCTTCGAGATCATCCAGCGCAAGGCGGGGTATACCGGATACGGCGCGGCGAACGTGGCGGTGCGTCTGGCGGCGATGGCCAAGCGACGCAGTGGGGCGGTGCGCAAGCCGGTTTTGTAGTCGGCTGTAGGGCCCTATCGCTGGCTTGCCAGCGATGAGGCCAGTCCACTCAGAAGGGCATTCAGCGCCTTGGTCGCTATCGAGCGGCAGGTAGCAAAAACATCGCAGCTTTCATCGAGGAATCTAAACTTGTATGAAGGTCCGAGTGTGCAGTTGTCGAGGTTCATCCTGGCGAGGAGGGCAGACGATGAGAGCATTGCGATGGGGCACGTTGGCAGGCGTGGTGTGGATGGCCCTGCTCACGGCATCGGGCATGGCCCGCGCCGAAGGGGTTGCGATGATTACCGGCGAGCAATGGATGCAGTCGTCCGAGCAGCTCAAGAAGGTCTATCTCATCGGCATCGCCAACGCCTACGAGGTAGAGGCGGCCTACTACGGGGCGAAGCCTCCATCCGATGAGCAGAGCCTGATTCCACGTTTCGGCCGGGGTTTGAAGGGCGAGACGCTCGACACCGTCCGCGAAAAGCTCAACCAGTGGTACGCCGCCCATCCCGAGCAGGTCAAACGGCCCGTCATCGAGACCATCTGGTTCGAGATGGTGCAACCCGGCCTGAAGCAGAACAAGTAGCGGAGGTGAACATGAACCGGTTGCAATGCTTTGCCCTGGCCCTGGCCCTCACCGCAGCGAGTGCGATGGGCTGCACGTCGATGAGCGCCCAGCAGCAAGGGACAGTGAGCGGTGCGGCCATCGGTGCCGCAGCCGGCGCGGGGATTGCCGCGATCGCCGGAGGCAGCGGATGGACGGGGGCAGCGGTCGGCGCCGTCGCGGGTGGGGTTGTCGGCAATATCAGGGGCAGCAGGCAGCAGAAGTGAGCCCGCGTCGGGTGTGAGGCACTCGCCCCATTCCTGACCACCCGACCAACAGCGCGCTTCCCTGCACCGGCTCGCTCACGGATAATCCTCAGCTATTCCAACAGACAGCCCGTGAGCCGCTATGAGCAATCCCGTAGTCCACCTCGGCCAGCCTGAGATCGAGGGGGCGCGCAAGTCGCGCAAGAACAACCCCGAGAAAACCCGCGAGGACATCCTTCAGGCCGCCATCAACGAATTCGTCCAGCAAGGCCTGGCCGGCGCGCGGGTGGACGCCATCGCCGAGCGCACGGCCACCTCCAAGCGCATGATCTACTACTACTTCGGCAGCAAGGAGCAGCTGTACGTCGAGTGCCTGGTCAAGCTCTACGGCGATATTCGCAAGACCGAGCACAGCCTGGACCTGGAGTCGCTGCCAGCGGAGGTGGCGATCCAGCGCCTGGCCGAGTTCACCTTCGACCACCATGACCGCAATGTCGACTTCGTGCGCATGGTCTGCACCGAGAACATCCACTACGGCGAATATGTGAAGAAGTCGCCGGTGATCCGCGAGATGAGCAGCCTGGTGGTGAAGGCGCTGGAAAAAACCCTGGAACGTGGTGTCGCCGAAGGGGTGTTCCGCTCCGGCATCGAGGTCATCGACCTGCACATGCTGATGAGCGCATTCTGCTTCTATCGGGTCTCCAACCGTCACACCTTCGGTCACATCTTCGACATCGACATGTCCGACGAGCAGATCAAGCAGCGCCACAAGGCGATGATCTGCGATGTGGTGCTGCGCTACCTGCGCGCCTGAGCCGTGGTCACTCGCCCAGCCGTTGCTCGCGCGACGGCGGGTAGCCGAAGTAGGCCGCGTAGCACTTGCTGAAGTGCGACACCGAGACGAAGCCGCAGGCCACCGCCACCTCCATCACCGACAGGTCCGAGTACTGCAGCAGGCGGCGGCTCTTGGTGATACGCAGCTCCATGTAGTAGCGCCGCGGCGAAGTGCCGAGCTGGGCCTGGAACAGGCGGTCGATCTGGCGCCGCGAGCGGCCGCTGTAGGCGGCCAGCTGGTCGAGGCTGAGGGTTTCTTCGAGGTTGTTCTCCATCAGCTCGACGATGGTGCGCAGGTGCAGGCTCATGGACTTCTTCGCCCCAGGCCCTACCTGGCGGTAGCGCGCGCCGGAAAACGACAGGATTTCCTCGACGCCTTCGGCCAGTCCATCCCCATACAAGCGGCGCACCAGCCCGAGCATGAGTTCCATGGCGCCATTGGGGCTGGCGGCAGTGAGGCGGTCGCGGTCGAGGGTAAAGCTGGCGGGGGTGATGCGCGTTTGCGGGCTGCGCTCGGAAAGGCTGGCGCGTTGCTCGGGGTGGATACTGCAGCCGTAGTCATCGAGCACCCCGGCACGGCCGAGGAACCACGCCCCATTCCACAGCCCGGCCAACGCCATGCCGTGGCCGGCGCAGTCACCCAGCAGGCGGTCGAGCTCCGGGTATTTGAGTGGGGTACGCAGGCCGCCGCAGACGATCAGCAGGTCGAGCTCTCGGGTTTCCTTGGCCGACAGCTCGGTGGCCACCAGTTCCAGGCCCAGGTCGCTCAGCACGCGGTCGCCGTCCAGCGACAACGGGGTGAAGCGGAAGCTGTCGGCGCGCAGCAGGTTGGCGGTGACCAGCACGTCCATGGCCACGGTGAAACTGGCCATGGAGAAGTGCTCGAGCAACACGAAGTCGACCCGGTAGGGCGCCTGAGGGCTGTCGGCGGCTGACTTGAGCCGCAGCATGTTGCTGGTGCTGGTCTTCTTGCTGAACTGGCGTGGGCTGGGCACTCTGGACTCCGCTTCCTGGCTGGCTTGCAGAGTGTGGCGGGTGGCCGTGGGAAAGACAATCGCTTGGGTGGCGGTGTCGCATTCGAGGTCGGGTTGAGGCAACTGGGCCATGTTGGCGCTGCCCATCTGCGGCAGTCCAGGAAGTGCACAACCCCTGTGGGAGCCGGCTTGCCGGCGATAGGGCCCGCGCAGACGACAAATTCAACTGAACCCTCACCGCTGGCAGCTACCCAACCCCTTACATGCCAACGGGAGAGTGCTCATGGAAATCGGAACGGTCTGGATCATCGTCGCAGCCGTGGTCATCGCGCTGGAGGTCTTCGCCCTCTGGCACATCATCGGCAGCGACCGGAGCGCCGAGCGCAAGATGCTGTGGGTCGTCTTCGTCGTCTACGCACCCGTTCCGGGTCTGTTGTTCTGGGCCTGGCGTGGCCCGCGAGCGGTGAAGGGCAGGGCAGTGCTGCAGGAAAAATGAAGCCATCGCGCATCAGGCGCGCGGTGCACCTGATGCGCTCAGCGGTGGTCAGGCGAGGATGCTGAAGCGGATGGCGGGCCCGAGGCCGTCGACCATCAGGCTGCCATAGAACTTGACGCGGCTGAGCGCCTTCAAGCCCTTCAGTTCTTCGTGGATGCGACCGCGAATCTGCCTTTCGGCCTCATCGATGCGGTCGTGGGTGGTGCTGTGGTACAGGTGAACCTCGCCGAGCAAGGTGGTCTCGATCTGTGGGAGTGGGTCCCAGCCGATCTCGCGCAGGTGCAGACGGGCTTGCGCGGCCGCGCTTTCATCGTCTTCGCTGCGGGGTTTGATGGTGTAGGCAAGCTGGAAATGATACTTGGTCATGGGCATCTCCTTGATGCGGACTGATGGCTGGCCTCCGTGCCGGAACCTGCAATCTACAGGGCTGTGCGCGCTGTGCCTATAAACATGACGTGGACGTTTCGTGCAGGGTGTCGCGAAAATCCCTACATAAAAATCGTAGAATGGCTGTTTTTCGCCGAGCCCGCCCATGTTGCCCATCGAGCTTCTGCCCACCACGCCGGACCAGGCTGAACTGATCCGCAACCTCTACCAGTTCTACGCCTACGAATCCTCTGACTGGGAGCAGGAAGACGTGGAGGTCGACGGGCGTTTCTACATCCACGAAGAGCACCTGCAGCGTTACTGGCAATCCCCAGGCTGGAGCGCCAACCTGGTGCTGCTGGATGGCTTCATCGCCGGCTTCGTGCTGATCGAGCGCAGCGAGTTGCCGGGTATCGATGCCCGGGAGCTGGCCGACCTGTTCATCCTCAAGCGCTACCGCCGCCAGGGTATCGGCCGGGCGGTGGCGCAACAGTACCTGAGCAGCCCCGGCAACTGGCTGCTGCGCTGCCATGTCCTGGACCCGGTTGCGGTAGCCTTCTGCAAGGCAATGGTCGCCGAGCTGCACCGGCCGGTGCAGCAGATGATGCTGGACGATGACCCGGAGCTGCTGACCTATCGCATCACATCCGCCCTGCATTGAGTGGCGCCCTGCACTGCAAAATTCTGTGACCTACTTCACAAAATTCATTCAAGCGGCATAATGCCAGCATCGCTGTTCAAGACCCGGCCGCTCTATTCCGGGGTTCCTTTTCGTGCACGTCGCAGGTTCAGGTAAATTTCATGTCGCTAGTCGCAAGCCCCGACATCATGTACCGGCTGTTGATCCAGAGCGTGGTGGACTATGCCATCTACCTGCTCACCCCCGAAGGTATCGTCGCCAACTGGAACCCCGGGGCGCAGCGGGCCAAGGGCTACTTCGCCGAGGAAATCGTCGGCAAGCATTACTCGCTGTTCTATAGCGAAGCCGATCGCGCCGCCGGTCTGCCCGAGCAGAATCTGGAGCAGGCCCGTCAGACCGGGCGTTTCGAGGAGGTCGGCGTGCGCCTGCGCAAGGACGGCAGCGCCTTTCACGCCCATGTGGTGATCGATGCCGTGCGTGATGACGCCGGCAAGCTGGTCGGCTTCGCCAAGGTCACCCGCGATATTTCCGAGCGCCGGCAACAGGAGCTGGAGCTGCTGCAGGCCAAGGAACTGGCCGAGCAGTACAGCCAGGAAATGGCCAACCTGTCGCAGTTCCTCGATTCGGTGATTGCCAACATTCCCGCCAGCGTCATCGTCCAGGACCTGGAAACCCAGCGCATCCTGCTGGCCAACCAGCAGGCCGAACGGCTGTTCGGCGGGCCGGATTGCAGCATGATCGGGCGCCTCCCCGGCGAATGCATGGCCCCGGGCGCCGCCGACTACCTGGAGCAGCAGCTCGGCCGCGGCGCCCGCAGCAGCAAGGGTTTCGCCGCCGAAACCCGGGTCGATACCCTGTGTGGCCCACGCACCTTGCGCAGCCGCGCATTGCTCAGCCAGAACCGCGAAGGCCAGGCCGACTATGTCCTGTTCGTCGCCGAGGATGCCACCGAAGAGCTGGCGGCCCACGCCCAGATCCACCACATGGCGCACCACGATGCGCTGACCGGCCTGCCCAACCGCACCCTGTTCAACGAGCGCCTCAAGCAGGCCCTGGTGCGCGGCCACGAGCATGACCGGCTGACCGCCGCGTTGTGCCTGGACCTGGACAACTTCAAGAACATCAACGACTCGCTCGGCCATGCCTTCGGCGACAAGCTCTTGCGCGCGCTGGGCAAACGCCTGCGCCGCGAACTGCGCGAGCACGACACCCTGGCGCGCCTGGGTGGCGACGAGTTCGCCGTGGTCCTGGCCGGCCTTGAACACCGCGATGCCGCCTGCCATACCGCGCAGCGGCTGATCGAGGCGATCAGCCCGCCCTTCCAGATCGAGGGCCATCAGTTCTCGGTGGGCGTGAGCATCGGCATCGCCTTGTCTCCCGATGACAACGACCAGGCCGAGCAGCTGCTGGGCTATGCCGACATGGCCTTGTACGAAGCCAAGCGCAACGGCCGCAACCGCTACGAGTGCTTCAACGTCGAACTCGATGTTGCCGCACGCCAGCGCCGCCTGGTGGAAACCGACCTGCGCACCGCGCTGCACCTGGGCCAGCTGCACCTGCATTACCAGCCGGTGGTGGATCAGCAGACCAACAGCGTGACCGGCTACGAAGCGCTGTTACGCTGGGAGCACCCGACTCGCGGCATGGTCATGCCCATGGACTTCATCCCCATCGCCGAGGAAACCGGGCTGATCCACGAACTCGGCACCCGGGCGCTGAACCTGGCATGCCAGGAGGCGGCCAGCTGGGACAGCGAGCAGACGGTGTCGGTCAACCTGTCGCCGGTGCAGTTCAAGAACGGCAACCTGGTCCACATCGTGTCCCTGGCCCTGGCCGACTCGGGCCTGCCGGCGCAGCGCCTGGAGCTGGAGATCACCGAATCGGTACTTTTGGGCAACAGCGAAGAGAACGTGCGTACCCTGCGGGCGCTCAAGGACCTGGGCGTATCGATTTCGCTGGACGACTTTGGCACCGGCTATTCGTCGCTGGGCTACCTGCGCTCGTTCCCGTTCGACCGGATCAAGATCGACAAGTCGTTCGTGCACGACATGTGCGAGAGCCGCGAGGCAATGTCGATCATCCGCGCCATCACCGAACTGTCCAACAGCCTGATGATCAAGACCACGGCCGAGGGCGTGGAATCCGAGGAGCAGATGCAGCGGCTGGCCGCCGAAGGCTGCTCGCACTTCCAGGGCTACCTGTACGGCCGACCGGCGCCGGCCAGCGAGCGGTTGAAAGCGGTGGCGGCAGTGTGACGAAGGCGGCGCCGGGACAAAGTGGTCGATCAGCGAACGGAATGCGTCATGCCGTTCAGGTGCAGTGGGCATTGCCCTTGGGTAAGTCGTCGTATCTCTTCTAGAATCCCTGCTGTCGCACCTGCCGTCACCCGGGCGCTGCATTCCGCCGCGCCGCTGTCGAGATCGCCATGAGTTCCAGCACCCCCTTGTCCGGTGTCAACCAGCCCTTGCGCGGCATTGCGCTGGTGGTGGTGGCGACGTTTCTGTTTGCCAGCCACGATGCGCTGTCCAAGTTTCTCGGCGGGCTGTACCCGATCGTCATGGTGGTGTGGGTCCGCTATGTGGTGCACACCTTGCTCATGGCCGGGATCTTCCTGCCCAGGGCCGGCCTCAACGTGCTGCGTACCCGGCGGCCGGTGCTGCAGACCTTGCGCGCATTGAGCCTGCTCAGTACCAGCCTGCTGTTCACGACCGGCTTGCAGTACCTGCCGCTGGCCGAAGCCACATCGGTCAACTTCCTCGCCCCGGTGCTGGTCACCGCGTTGTCCGCACCGCTGCTCAAGGAGCGGGTAACGGCGGCGCAATGGCTGGCGGTGGTACTGGGGTTCATTGGCGTGCTGGTGGTGGTGCACCCGGGCGGTGCGATGTTCACCCCGGCGATTCTCTATCCGCTCGGTTCGGCGCTGGGCTTCTGCTTCTACCAGTTGCTGACGCGAATGGTCGCCGCCTACGACAGCCCCACCACCAGCAACTTCTACGCCGGGTTGTGCAACACCTTGGTGATGAGCGCGCTGGTGCCGTTCTTCTGGGAACTGCCGCGCTGGGATCATGCGCTGTTGATGCTGGCGCTCGGTGGCTTCGGCATGAGCGCACATTTGCTGCTGACCCAGGCCTTCCGCCATGCCGCACCGGCGCTGTTGGCGCCGTTCAGCTATTGCCAGATCGTGTTCGCCGGGCTGTTGGGCCTGGTGATCTACCACCAGGTGCCGGACAGTGCCAGCTTGCTGGGGATCGCGATCATCTGCGCGAGCGGACTGGGGGCTGCGTGGATGCAGCGCAGCAAATGAAGCACCGCGCCGCTACTGGCCTTGTACAGCCTTCGGTGCGCGCCGATACAGCGGGCGCGGCGTGCCCGGGTCGAGTTCGCTGAGCAGGCTGCCGGCCAGCCTGAAACCTGAACGTTGCGCCAGACGCTGGCTGGCCTGGTTGTCGATGTCAGTGGTCAGCCACACCGGTGTGTCAAGCGCATCGAGCAGGCAGACCAGCGCTTCACGCATCAGGCCCTGTCCGCTGCTCGCCTGGCTGACCCAGTAGCCCACTTCGTATTCGCCATTGCCTGGGCTCAGACCGATGCAGCCGATCACCGCGGGGCTGTCCGGGTGCAGCACGAAGTAGCGCTTCTCCGTGGTCGGTTCGAGGAATTCTCGGGCACTCGCTAGCAGGCTGTCGTGCACTTCGTCCAGTGTCCAGTCAGGCTTGGCCCACGCCAGGAATGGCTGGTGCAGGCTGTAGCTGTCGAGCAGGGCGTGCAACACTTGCGCGGCAAGCGCCGGGTCGGGACGCACCAGGCGTGTGCGTGGTGTAGACAGGGCGCGAGGCAGCGTGGTGTGGGACATGGGCCTTCCTGGCTGTGGGTGGCGTTGGGCGAACCATCTAATCACAGTTTCCGCGTGCTGTACCGGCCTCGGTGGTCACAGCTGCCGAGGGGATCAGGCAGCATGCGCGTAGCGAAAGGTGGTGCTGACTGACGATTGGCGGCGCGAGTGCTAGCGAAGGGGGGGCTGTCGGTCTACGCTGACTATCTGAGAAACATTCTGCAACATTCGGCCAGCAGGCCCTGATGGATCTCGTTCAATTGCCGGTGATGGAAGGCCGCGCTGGTTGGCAGGTCGCCCCATGGGGGGGCCGGACATCACGGGAAGCCTTGTGCAACCCGTGCAACTCCAAGCGGAGGCTCATCATGCTGAAGAAATGTATGTTGGCGTTGGCCATCGGCGCGGTGCTGTCGGCATCGGCGGTACTCGTACCTGACTCTCTCGGCGGTGCATCCAGCGCGTATGCGAAGGATGGTGGCGGCGGTGGAGGTGGCGGGCACGGCGGTGGCGGGGGTGGCAGTGGTGGAGGCGGAGGGCACGGCGGCAGCGGCGGTGGTGGCCACGGCGGTGGTGGTGGCAGCGGCGGCAGTGGTGGAGGCGGTGGCCACGGCGGCAGCGGCAGCGGCGGTGGTGGACACGGTAGCGGCGGAGGCCATGGCGGTGCGGGTAGCGGTCACAGTGGAGATGGTGGTGGCCATGCCAGTTCAGGTCGAGGAGAGAGCGGCCGGAATGGGGCAGATGATGGGGCCAACCATGAAGCGAACCACGAGGCCAATCACGAAGCGAACCATGAGGCCAACCACGAGGCCAATCACGAAGCGAACCATGAGGCCAACCACGAAGCGAATCACAATGTAGGCGAGGCGCACGGCGTAGGGCATGGCGCGGATGATGGGGTGAACCATGATGTCGGGGATGATCATGGAGGTGATCGGACCTGACATTGGCATGACCGTTGCAGCCCTATCGCCGGCAAGCTGTTCTGGTCAAGTTTTGCCGGCTCCCACAGGTACACCACAGCGGCTGAGACCGGTGCTGAACCTGTGGGAGCCAGCTTGCTGGCGATGAGGCCGGAGCGGGCGCTGCAAGACTCAGATCGACAACCGCACCACCCGGGCATCCAGCACCTGCTCTTGTTGTACCCGCCGCTTGTTCACCACCAACTCGCCAATGGCAATCAGCCGCGTGCGCGTGACATTGCGCGACAACCCCAGCAACTGTGCGGTATGTACCTGGTTGTAATGGCAGAAGTGGTAGGCCGAGCGCAGCAGCGCATTTTCGACCTTCTCGTACAACTCCCCAGGCTGCTCCTCGTACAACCGGCTGAATGCCTGCAAAAGCAAGTCTTCGACGCCATTGTTGCCGGCCTCTTCCTCCTGACGCTCCAGGCGCAGATGGGATAGACGCAGATCCTGCGCCTGCACCAGCCCATCGCCGCAGGTCAGCAGGCTGTGATGAATCACGTTCTCCAGTTCGCGAATGTTGCCCGGCCAGCTGTACTCGACCAGCTTGGCCTGAGCCTTGAGGCTGAGTTCCACCGGGCCGTAGCCCAGGCGCTCGCTGTAGCTGCGGATGAAGTGCCGGGCCAGCGGCAAGATGTCGCCGGGCCGGTCGCGCAGCGGGTGCAGCTGCAGGGCCACCACGTTCAGTCGGTAGTAAAGGTCTTCGCGAAAATGCCCGGCATTGATGGCTTTTTCCAGCTGCACGTTGGTTGCCGCCAGCACTCGCACATTGATCGGAATGCTCTTGCGCGAGCCCAGCCGCACCACCTCGCGCTCCTGCAACACGCGCAGCAGCTTGACCTGGATCGGCAGCGGCAGGTCACCGATCTCGTCGAGGAACAGCGTGCCGCCGTTGGCCTCCTCGAACCAGCCGGCCTTGGCCGCCAGGGCGCCGGTGAAGGCGCCTTTTTCATGGCCGAACAGCTCGGCCTCGACCAGCGACTCGGAGAACGCGCCGCAGTTGACCGCGACGAACGGGCCGTTGCGCCGGCCGCTGAGGTTGTGGATGTGGCGTGGGACCAGCTCCTTGCCCGTGCCGGTTTCGCCGATGATCAGGACGCTGGCCTCGCTGGGGGCGACCTGTTGCAAGTGGGCGAGAAGCGCCAGCGATCTGGGGTCTTCGAAGACCTGTGCGGTCGCCCTGATCGAGGTAGCCAGTTGCGGTGACCGGGGGAGGGTCAGCAGTTGCATGGGCGATCCTCAGGAATAGAAGGATGGGGCAGGGCGCTGGCCGCTGAGGGCCCACTCGCCGAGCTCGTGGAGGCGGTAGTCCACCGGGTCGTGCAGGGTTTGCGTTCTCAGGTTGCGCCAATGGCGGTCGAAGCGCAGCGAAGCATGGGTGGCGCGGGCGCCGGTGACTTCGAACAGGCGGTTGCAGATGTCCAGGCCGTGGCGCGTGGCCGCGACCTTGGCGGTGCCGATGGCCAGGGCCAGGTCGCCGCGCTCCTCGGCGCTCAGCGCCTGTTCCTTGGCCCAGGCCCTGTCGAGTTGCCGGGCGGCACGTTCGATCAGCAGCCGCACGCTTTCCAGGCCGACCCAGAACTCGCCGTAGTGGCGCAGCACGTAAGGGTCGTCGGCGGGGTTGGTGGCGCCCGAGCGGAACCACGGCCGGCTTTCCTTGAGGGTGTACTGGCGCGCCTCGTCGAATGCACCTTCGGCGATGCCGAGGAACAGGTTGGCGAAATGCAGTTGGGCGATCAGTGGGCGCAGGGCGGCGAAGGGAGTGCTCAGCGGGCCGGGGTCGAGCAACAGTTCGTCATGCTCGACGCGCACCCGTTCGAAAGTGGCGCTGCCACTGTCGGTCTGGCGCTGGCCGATGTTGTTCCAGTCGTTGTGCAGGCTGATGCCGGTGCGGCCGCTGGGGATCGCGGCAATCAGCAGCTTGCCACCGGAGCGTTCGTCCACGGCCGAGGCAATCAGCATTTCCGAGTCACTGGCGCCGGAACAGAAGCTTTTCTTGCCCGAGAACTCGCACCAGCCGTCGAAGTGCTTGACCACCGTGCGGGTGTCCAGTGGGTTGAGGGCATTACCCCAGAACCAGTGTTTGCGCGCGGTCTGCTCGAACCACGGCTGCCATTGCTCAGGGCGGGAGAACAGGCGCACGGTGGCCAGCATCAGGTGATGGAAGCCGAACACGTGGGCGAGCGAGCTGTCGACGCGAGCGAACTCGCGCACCACCTCCAAGGTGTCGTGCCAGCTGGCGCCCTGGCCACCGAAGGCCTGCGGGATCACCAGCGACAGCAGGCCACTGTCGCGCAGTGCATCGCGTTCGGCCTTGGGCGTGCCGCCGCGCTCGTCACGCTCGACGGCGCTTTGGGCAAATTGCCCGGCCAGCTCACGGGCAATGGCCAGGGCCGAACGCTGGGCAGGGTTTACCGGTGCATTCATGGCCACTCCTCAGGCGCTCTTGCGCAGCGCATGGTGGGCGCCGAACAGCGGCACGGCGCGCTCGGCGGCCAAGCGGATGCGGGCGTTCAAGGCATCGCTGGAGACCCGGTAATCGGCGAGCTCTGCCTGGCTGGCATACACCCCGATCGGCAAGGTCAGCGCCTGCAGGAAGCTGAACAGCGGGCGCAATTGGTGATCCAGCACCAGCGCGTGGCGTTCACTGCCACCAGTGGCAGCCAGCAGGACCGGGGTGTCTGTCAGCGCGTCCTGGCCGATCAGGTCGAACAGGTGCTTGAAGTGGCCGGGGAAGCTGCCGCGGTAGACCGGTGTGGCCACCACCAGCAGGTCGGCCTTTTCCACCAGGCGCAACTGCTGCTCGACGGTCTCGGGCAATTCGTTGCGCCACAGCGCGGCGCCAAGGGGCCGGGCGATATCGCCCAGTTCGATCAAGTGCGGCTTGATGTTCAGGTGCTGGCCCAGTTCGGCGAGGATGGCCTCGGTCAGGGTGAGGGTGCGTGAGGGGCGGGAAGTGCCGCCGGACAAGGCTACGACGTTCAGGGGGGCGCTCATGGCATGTCTCCGGTTCAGGTAAGCGGGACTTTGCTTGAGCAATCGTCGTGCCGGGTTGTGATGTCGTCATTAATCAACAAGTTGCATGCATTCCAAGGGTGCGACCGGTGTTGCCTTGCGGGCCTTGGATGTTGATCCGGTGTTGCGCTGCAGACAGTTGGCCAAGTGTTGGCGGCTGTACAGTTGGGGAAGTTATAGAGCAAATTCGAATTGATAAAAAAGAATAAGAATTCATATTCTTATAGCTTTATTGGTTTTATGGCCCAATCGCCGGCAAGCCGGCTCCTACAAGGTAAGCTCTGTGCTGTCTCTGTGGGAGCCGGCTTGCCGGCGATTGGGCTTTTGCAAGCAAAAAAAAGCCCGCTGACCGAGCGGGCTGAACGTAGAGCACTCGCGTGATTCAGTGGCCAAGGCCGTCGCTGATGACGATCCCCTTGGCCTGCATGGCCTCGATCAAGCCTGCCCGCACATGGGGCAGGTTGAGCATGCTGGTGTGGCGTACCCGCTGTACTTCTTCACCGCTGTACGGCTGCCACCGCTCGGGTGTGCTGCCGCCTGCCATCCCATCCTTGGCCAGCAGCCAGTTGAGCAAGTCGGCAATCTGCTGATCGTTCAGCGCCGACTGGGAAATCCCCGGCACCCTCACCAGGAACTCGCGGCCTCCCGGCACGCGCAGGAAGTTGCCGACAAAGCCCTGCATGCGCGGGGTATCGTTGGCCGCCGAGCCTTCGCCATGGTCGCGGTGGCAGCCCGCGCACTGCAGCTGGTAGTTCACCGGCACCGAGTACCCGGCCTGGGCAATCGGCACTGGCGGCACCTCGTTGCCCGGCGCCGGACGCTGGTTGGGGTTGGGCAGGGTCCTGGCCTGGGCCAGTGGCGCCAGCAGGCACAGGAGCAGTAGCGCCGTCACACCCTTCATGGCGCTACACCGCCACGCCGCGGATGATGGTGACGGTGCAGTTGTAGATCTTCGACTCGGCGCCCAGGCACCAGTTGATGTCGTTGTTGTTGAACGGCCGGTACAGCGGTTGTTCGTCATCGTTGCGCGAGCAGGCGCACTGCCCGCAGGCATGCTTGCCGCAGCAGTCGTTGTACGAAATGATGTAGTTCTTGCCATCGGCCGGGTTGCGGCAGGTGCCGATCCAGGTCACCAGAGAGGCATCGGTACCCGGCGGGCACGTGGTGATCGAGCCGCCGCAGCACGAGCAGAGGAAGCCATCGATCGAGCAGTTGCGCCAGTAGTCGCAGCTGGTCGGGTCACCCGGGTCGCCCATCTTCGGTTCATCGGCGGCCAATGCCTTGGCGGTGCGGTCGATCGGCAGGAGCACCGGCAGCGCGGCACCGGCCACGATCAGCGAGCCGAGGCGGGCCAGTACCTTGCGCCGCGAGGTGGTGTCGGCGACATGGCGGCTGGAGCGTTCAAACAGTTTGTCGAGAAAACTCATGGGGGGCTCCGCGATCAGTGCTGCGCGCTGTGTGGGTGGGCGTGGTCATGGGCATGGTCGTGGTCGTGGTCGTGCTTGTGCTCGCCATGCAGGTAGTGCTGCAGGCTGGCGCTGCCCAGGTGGACCGTCTCGAACAGGCTGTCGAGGTGCTCGCGGGAGTTGACCAGGCCCTTGGCGCGCAGGGTGCCGGCCTGGTCGATGAGCACGGCATAGGGCAGTTTGCCGATCTGGTAGGTCATGCCGATCTCGGGGCCGACCACATAGGTGGCCTGCTGCAGGCCGTTGGCCTCGATCAGCGCCTGCTGTTCGGCGAAGTCGCCGTCGCTGACGTAGATCACGTCCAGGGCACCGCTGTTGTCCTTGGCGATCGACTTGACCGCCGGCAGCAGCGATTTGCACACCGGGCAGCCGGGGGCGAGGAAGAACAGCAGTTGCGAGCGTTCGCCGCGGTAGCCGATGTTCACCGGGCGGCCGTGGCGGTCGGCGGCGGTCACTTGCGGCGCAGGATCGTTGACGGTGACGCCTTTGTCCACCATCAGCGCGCCCGCCGGGGCGATGCGCCCGTGCAGCACGCCGATCTGGCGCACCAGGGCCATGACCGTGAAGGCGACGGCGATCAGCAGCAGCCAGAGCAGGATGTTCGATGCGATGAGCAGTTGCATGGGGTTATCTCCCAGTCAATTTGGCAAGACGCGGCTGGTTGGCCAGCAGGCCATCCACCGCTACATGAATCAGCAGCGCCACGGCACCGGCCGCGATCACCACGAAGATATCCAGCGCGCCCAGCGCGCGTTCGGACATTGGCACGGCGGCCAGGCCCGCGAGCAGGGCGATCACCAGGTTGCGCAGCAGCAGCACCGGGCGCAGCGGTTGCGCGGCACCGGGGCCGGAGCAGCCGCAGTCGATGTCGCGGCGCCCGCGCCAC
>Ga0160431_100225_pt1 | contig 37979 bp, 34 predicted proteins | sample HID1971K_E0MG_FD_108212 | JGI IMG/M metagenome (GOLD analysis project Ga0160431, IMG submission 108212) | Enriched millipede-associated microbial communities from UW Madison campus, WI, USA - HID1971K_E0 MG | ecosystem: Host-associated > Arthropoda: Insects > Digestive system > Unclassified ...
ATTCCCGGTCGCCTACGTCGGTGACGTGGTCGGTACCGGTTCCTCGCGCAAATCCGCCACCAACTCGGTGCTGTGGTTCTTCGGCGACGACATCCCGAACGTGCCGAACAAGCGCGCCGGTGGCTTCTGCTTCGGCAACAAGATCGCGCCGATCTTCTACAACACCATGGAAGACGCAGGCGCCCTGCCCATCGAGTTCGACGTCTCGAACCTGCACATGGGTGATGTGATCGACGTCTACCCGCATGCCGGCAAAGTCTGCAAACACGGCAGCGAAGACGTCATCACCAGCTTCGAGCTGAAGACGCCGGTGCTGCTGGACGAAGTGCGCGCCGGTGGCCGTATTCCGCTGATCATCGGCCGTGGCCTGACCGCCAAGGCGCGTGCCGAGCTAGGCCTGGCGCCTTCGGACCTGTTCCAGCAGCCTGAAGCACCGGTACAAGACACCAAGGGCTTCACCCTGGCGCAGAAAATGGTCGGCAAGGCGTGCGGCGTGGCCGGTATCCGTCCGGGCACCTACTGCGAACCGAAGATGACCACCGTCGGTTCCCAGGACACCACCGGCCCGATGACCCGCGACGAGCTCAAAGACCTGGCGTGCCTGGGCTTCTCCGCCGACCTGGTGATGCAGTCGTTCTGCCACACTGCGGCCTATCCGAAGCCTGTGGATGTGAAAACCCATCACACCCTGCCGGACTTCATGCGCACCCGCGGTGGTGTCTCCTTGAACGTTGGTGACGGCATCATCCACAGCTGGCTGAACCGCATGCTGCTGCCGGACACCGTCGGCACCGGTGGCGACTCGCACACCCGCTTCCCGATCGGCATTTCGTTCCCAGCCGGTTCCGGCCTGGTGGCCTTCGCTGCCGCCACCGGCGTCATGCCGCTGGACATGCCTGAGTCGGTGCTGGTGCGTTTCAAGGGCAAGCTGCAGCCTGGCATCACCCTGCGTGACCTGGTCCATGCCATCCCGTACTACGCCATCCAGCAAGGCTTGCTGACCGTCGAGAAGAAAGGCAAGAAGAACGCCTTCTCCGGCCGCATCCTGGAGATCGAAGGCCTGGATGACCTGACCGTCGAGCAAGCGTTCGAACTGTCCGACGCTTCGGCCGAACGTTCCGCTGCCGGTTGCACCATCAAGCTGCCAGAGAAGGCCATCGCCGAGTACCTGCGTTCGAACATCACCCTGCTGCGCTGGATGATCGGCGAAGGCTACGGCGATGCGCGTACCCTGGAGCGCCGCGCCCAGGCCATGGAGGCCTGGCTGGCCAAGCCTGAGCTGCTGTCGGCCGACGCCGATGCCGAATACGCCGAAATCATCGAGATCGACCTGGCCGAGATCAAGGAGCCTGTGCTCTGCGCGCCGAACGACCCGGATGACGCCCGCCTGCTGTCGACCGTCCAGGGCCAGAGCATCGACGAAGTGTTCATCGGTTCGTGCATGACCAACATCGGCCACTTCCGCGCCGCCGGCAAGCTGCTGGACAAGGTCGAGGGCGGCATTCCGACCCGACTGTGGCTGGCCCCGCCGACCAAGATGGACGCCCACCAGCTGACCGAAGAAGGCTACTACGGCATCTTCGACAAGGCCGGGGCGCGCATGGAAATGCCAGGTTGCTCGCTGTGCATGGGTAACCAGGCACGCGTGCAGACCGGTTCGACCGTGGTCTCCACCTCGACCCGCAACTTCCCGAACCGCCTGGGCGATGCGACCAATGTGTACCTGGCATCGGCCGAACTGGCCTCGGTCGCTTCGATCATCGGCAGGCTGCCGACGGTCGAGGAGTACATGCAGTACGCCAAGGACATCGACAGCATGGCTGCCGACGTCTACCGCTACCTGAGCTTCGATCAGATCGCCGAGTACCGTGAAGTGGCTGCCAGCGCCCGGATCCCGGTGGTCCAGGGATAAGCTGAGTTGTAGGTTGTAGAGAAAGCCCCGGCAGAGATGCCGGGGCTTTTTTGTTGCCTGTCAGGGCCCTATCGCCGGCAAGCCGGCTCCCACAGGGTTTGCGAGGTCCATGTGGGAGCCGGCTTGCCGGCGATAGGGCCCTGAGAGGTCAACAGGTCTGTGCCCATTGGCAGCGATTGGCCGACGACCGGTACAGTTTCGGCGCTCCCACATGACCTAGGCCTCTTGAACCCGCGCTTAAGTGTTGTTCTCTCCTGTAAACTGGATCAAGATTTTTATGTACACAGTTTGAGAGCAAAATTATGCGCAAAATAGTATCCGTAATTGCATTCAACCTTTTGATCGTTCAAGCCGCAGTGGCCGGTGAGACTACCAACACGGCCGTGGGCGGCGGTCTGGGCGGTACCTTGGGCAGTGTGGTTGGCAATGCCGTGGGTGGCTCCACCGGTGCCACGATCGGCGCTGGCCTCGGGGGTGCAGCCGGCGGCGCGATGGGCGCCAAGGACGGGAAGAAGACCGAGGCAGCCATCGGTGGCGGCTTGGGCGCCGCAGGCGGTCAAGTCATAGGCCACAGTGTCGGTGGTTCGACCGGAGGCGCCGTGGGTGCCGGTCTGGGTGGAGCGGCAGGCGGTGCAATCGGCAACAGCATGGCCGGTGATTCCCACGACCACGACCACGACCACGGCCACGGCAAGCACAAGCATCACAAACACAAGCATTGACCGAGGTTCACGCCGCCAACGTCGAGGTCATTTCCGCGGTACCGGAGCTTGCGTGAAGCGTTGGCCGAGGAACCCATAGCACAGGTAGCCGATCGCCAACACCAGGGTACCGCCCATCACTGCCTCCAGCCCGCAGGCATGCAGCGCGTACAACGAGTACCCGACAGCAACCAGCAGCACCACCATGTTGCGGGTGTAGACCCCCGGGGTGACGCCCGCCTTGTGCATGATCACCAGCAAGCCGGTCAATGCCGTGATATAGGGAATGAGGTTGGTCACCGCCGCCAGGCTGACCAGCCTGCCGAACTGGGCCGCGGCATCGGGTGAAATGGTCGACAAGGCCATCACGGTTTGCAGCAAGGCGCACACGGTCATGCCGATCACCGGTGCATTCATCGAATTGACCTTGCCGAACAGTTTCAGGAACAGGTCCTGATCTGCGGTCATCTTGGCAGTTTGCGCCAAGGTGAATTGCCAGCCCAGCAGCGAGCCGACGCACGCCACCACCGCCAGGGCCATGACGATGCTGCCCACGGTCGGGTTGAAGATCGTCGCGTAGACCAATGCAAAAGGCGCCGAGGACTTGGCCAGGTCGGCATTGGGAATGATGCCTTGAATGACCGTGGTGGACAGCACGTACACCACCGCAGCCCCCAGCGTGCCGAACAGGCAGGCCAGCGGCACGTTGCGCCGGGGGTTTTCCACCGCGTCGGTGGCCTGGGCTGCCGATTCCATGCCGAGGAACGCCCACAGGGTCAGCGGGATGGCCTTGCTGATCGCCTCGGAGATCGGCAGCTGGTTGGGGTTCCAGGCCGCCATGAGGATCTCGGGCTTGAACCAGTACCAGCCGAAGAGGCTCAGCCCGGCGACAGGAATGATCACACCCCACACCGTGAATGCGCCGATCTTGCCGGTGATCTTCGGCCCACCGAAGTTGGCCAGCGTGGTCAGCCAGATCAAGGTGATCGTGCCGATGCACAGCGGTATCGCGCCACTGCCCAGCCAGGGCACGAACGCGGTCATGTAGCCCACCGCGGAAATGGCGACGGCCACATTGGCGATCGCCAGGGAAAGAAAGTACAGGTAGGAGCAAAGGAAGAATCCTGACTTCGCATGTGCTTCTTCGGTGTAGGCCGACAAGCCGCCGGAACGTGTACAGAACACCCCGCATTGCGCCAGGCAGTAAGCGATGGCCATCGAGCCGATGGCAGTAAATACCCAGGACAGCAGCGAAACGGCACCCAACTGCGCCATGCTGGTGGGCAACAGGATGATCCCGCTGCCCATCATGTTCACCGTTACCAGCGTCGTGAGCCCCATCAGGCTCATTTTCTTGCTTGCCTCAGCCATCGCAAACTCCTTGCTTCTACAAAGGTTCTGAACTTGCGCCTGGCGACTTGCTGCAACGGGTCAGGAGCGATTGCCGTATTGGGTATAGATCATTTTCAAGACTTATCGCTTTCGCCCCAGGCCCGCAGCGCTTCAGAACTTCACCTTGATGCCGATCATGCCTTCGTGGCTCCTGCTGTCCTTGCCGAAGGCCTTCTGCACGCCCAGCGAACCGGTGATGGTGGTGCGCTCGTCGACCTGGTAGTCGAGCCCCAGGTTGAGTTCGCCCCAGTTGCCGCTCATGTCGGTGCCGAAGGGGATGTAGCCGTTGGCAGAAGAGAACTCGGTCCTGGACTTGCCCTTGAACGCATGCCAGACGCTCGGCCGTACCCAGGCACTGGTTGCGGGGGTTGCTGGATTCCGCCCTCTACCCCATGTACGTCCGCGACCTGCAAGGGCGCTTGCTGATGTGCAACCAACGCTACCTGGTCTATGCCGGCGCCACCTTCGAACAGATTCAGGGCCAGACGCTGAGCGAAGCACGCTGCCTGCCCGTGGGGATGCGCGAGCGCGCCCACGACCGCCTGCGCGAAGCGATCCTGCGCGAAGAGCCCTTCGTGATCGAAACCGTGTTCGAACATGCCGGGGTACCGACGTCGATGTTCGCCTGGTGCACCCCCTTCCGTGATCAAAGCGGCAACCAGGTGGCGATGCTCGGCGGCATGCGCGACATCACCGAACGCGACCGGATGCTGGTGAGCCTGCGCCATGAAGGCGCGCAGGCGCGGTTGCAGAGCACGCTCAAGAGTTCGACCCTGGTCGCCATCAACAACGAACTGCAGGTGCTGCAGGTCCTGCATGCAGCGGTCGGTCCATTCCTGCGCAGTCGGGGAGGGCATCGACCTGGCACATGGAACTGGAGTTGCCACTGGCGTTGTCCGACGCCTGAACGCTTCCAGCCCCCGCGGCGCGGAGGCTGGCGCAGCGTCTGCTCAAGGCGTGAAGCCCAACCCCGACGACAGGTCGGCACCCTCGCCTTTGCCCTCGGCCTGCCTCGCCTGCTCATCGGCGGTCCGGTCCAGCGACTGCTGCACCGATTCCTTCACTTGCTCACCTTTGGCCTTCAGGGTGTCGGTGAGCCGGTCGCTGGTTGCCCCCATCAACTGATCTTCCTTGCGGGTGCCCGGCAACGCCGCCCCCAATGCAGCGCCCAGCGCGATGCCTAGCGCAGCCAGTAGCAACGGCTGCTCTTCGAGCACTTGATTGAACTGGCCTTTGAGCGCGGTGGCCTGGTCACCTACCCGGTGCGCAGAGCTGCGCAGCGCGTCGGCGGACTGGTCCATGGAATCCCGTGCGCCGTGGCCGAGTTCACTGGCCCGTTCGCGCATGTCGTGGGCTTTCATGCGCACCTTCTCACTGGCATCGTGCACGGCGTCACCCGCTTGAGCGAAGGCGCCCTTCACCGTATCCACCGCGTCCCCCAGCTTCTCGCCCAGACCCGGTCCGTAGGCGGCGGGGCCTGGATTGAACGGGCGATTCTGGTTGAGCCCCAGCCACGCCAGGCCGAGAACCGTCAGCGTGGTCGGCACAGGGTTGTTCTTCATCGTGGTACCCAGGTTCTGGAAGAACTCGCCACCGTTGCCCTTGGCGTAGGCCAGCACCCGGTCGACCATCTGGCCGGGGCTCAGCCGCTGCTCCAGGGCATCGACCAGGTCGCTGATGTGCTCGCGCTTGGCATTGACCTCCTGCTCCAGCAGGTCGGGGTCTTTTTGCGCGTCATGTTCGAAGGAGGTCGTCATGGCAGTTTCCTCTTCAGCGCGTCCTTGTCCTGCTGCATGGCATGCAAGGTACGGTCAGGGGCCAGGTGGGCGGGTTCGAACTGCTTCTTGCCCGACTGCAGCATGATCAAGCCGATCACCACCGTGACCGCTCCCACGATCAAGGCGGCGAGCCACGGCTGGAGCACCAGCGACAAGGCATACACCGCTGCCAGCAGGAGGATGACCAAGCCTGCCAGCAACACCATCGCCCCGGCCGCCACTGCTGCCGTACCCGCCTTCAGCGTTGCAAGGTTTTGCGCAAGTTCAGCCTTGGCCAGCGCCAGCTCCTTGGTGAACAGCTCAGGCACTTCGCGCATCAACTGGCGCAGCAGGCTGCCCACGCCGACCGGATCGCTCTCGACCGTGTGCACGCCGGCGCTGGTATGCAAAGGATCCTTGTTCATCATTCGCCTCCTTTGAGCGGATCACGCTCGAACGGGCTTTCGCTCATCGGCGTGCCAGCACCGACGCCGATCGGGTCGACCGGGGTGTAGGGCTTGTGGGTGGACACATCGCTGGCCCTGTCCGGAGTTGCTGAAGGCGGGTGTCGGGGCCCACGGCTGCCATCAGCCGGCGTGCCGCCCGTAGTGGGCGTCGGATGGCTGGCGCTGGCGCCCAGGAAGCGCGAGAGCGCGAAACCCACCGCCACGCTGCCCGCCAGGAACAAGGCCGGGTTGTTCCGAGCCAGCTGGGCGCCCCGCTGCAGCAGGCTTTCCGCACTTTCGTGACGGACCTGCTCGGCGAAGCTGCCGACGCATTCGGCCGCCTGGCTCAGGTACTGCGAAAGTCCGAGGCTGTCGTGCCCTTCCAGTGACGTGGCGGCTGACTTTGCACCTTCCTTGAGCGAGTCGAGCTGGTCGGCTGCGCTGTCGCGGTAGTGCTCATACTGCTCGCTGCCTTTGTGTCTGGCTTCGCTCAGCAGCGCCCCGGCTTCGTCGCTGATGGCATGCAGGTGGTCCTGGCTTGCGCCAGGTGGGGCGGTTGATCGTTGATCGGTGTTGTCCATGGTTGACGCCCTCTGATGGGTAGGCGAATGCCGAGAACATGCGGCACTCACTCGAGGGACGCAGGGCGTTTCCCAGGAGTTCAGTCATGCCGATCTGTGACAGTTGCCTGCGCCACCAATCAATAGCGGACGATTAGCCGGGGAAGCAGCCATTGGCGTGGGCGTGCGCCGTCAACGACATTCGATTGAACAGTCGACGTCACATCATGACCTAAGCCAGTAATCACCCCGGAGGATGCACACCATGGCCGACCCCAACCATCCAGACCCCTATGTCGACGAGATACCTCACAACCCCGGCGAGCCGGTTCCCAAGCCTGAACCTGAACAGGAAGCACCCGAGTGGCCTGAAGGCCAGGTGCCGCCTGAAGAGCAGTCCGACGGTTGAGTGCAGGTCGATACCTGCTGACTACCCCGCAAGGAGACTCTCCATGAAACCCATGAAAACACGCTCACTGCTACTTGCCCTGTGCCTGGGCATGAACGCTCCCCTCGCACTGGCGGCAACTGACCTCAACGATCAGCGAGCGCCAGGTACCCAACCCCACGACAACGGGCACATGACCGGACAAGGGGGCGCAAGCGGCTCCGGTACGCCGGGCGATGCGCTGGGCTCCGGCGATGGCGGCACCGACGACAACGGCACCCACAACACCGGTGGCGATGGCACCGATACCGACAGTGGCACAGGCAGCGGCACTGGCAGCGGCGGTGCCAGTGGCAGTGGATCAGGAAGCGCAACGGGCTCGAGCGGCGGCTCAGGCAGTTGAGGTACAAGGCGCCTCGCCCAGGCATTTATGACGCAACACATTGAGCCTCGAGACCATTCGCGCCCCTCGTCCGCTAATACGAAAGTTGTGGGAGCACTCTTGCCAGGCCCGGCATCGGACGTAAACACAGCTTCTCTGTGTGAACACAACGAGGTGCGAGATCATGGCTAACGACCAAGGCAAGACCGGACAGCAAGGCGGCACCACCCAGACCAACCCCGGCAATGTCCCGAACGACCGGGAAAAATCATCCCAGGCAGGTCAGCAAGGCGGCCAATCGTCGGGCGCAAACCAGACCAACGACCCGCAGCGCAACTGGGACGAAGGACGCCAAGGCGGGCAGATGCCAGACGATCAATCCGACATGCGCAAACCGGGCGGCACTCAGCAGGGAGGCCAAGGTGCCACCGGCAATCCGCAGGACGATGCGCAGCGCGCGGGTGGTGGCGCACAACAGGGTGGCAAGGGGGGCCATGGCGCCGGCTCCAGGTCCGACAACGGGCAGCGCGACAAGGATGACGCGTCACAAGCGGTCCAGGACGAAGACAGCGGAATGACCGACGACAACCGTTGATGCAGTGCAGGCCGGGGCGAACGGATCGCCCCGGCCGACTCAAGCCCGCGCCTTGTGCCCACCGCCTTCGCTGGCGAGCCACCTGGCACGCCCGACACCCCAGGCCAACGCCCGCGTCAGCGACTCCCCGGGCCGGGAATCGAACGCTTCCTCGTGAAGCGCCATGCCACTGTGGGCATACACGCCAATGAACATCTGAGTGTTGCCTGTGCGCGACAAGCGCACCTGGACGTCCATGGTCATGCCATTGTCCAGCGTCTCGTCATGAGCCCGATGGTCCAGCGTAGGATCCGCCCAAGCCCAGAAGACATCACCCCGTATACGCATGCCGCCCTCCTACGACTTTAGTATTAGTGTTGGTCATCCCACCTTAGCCCAGCGTTGCGGCAATGCAATGCAAGGGAAACGAACCGTTGCACGCGCAGGCTGACAGCGCTGGATCAGTGCAACCGTTTGTCGCACCGCGGCGCGATTCATTTCAACACTCCCGCTTCGCATCATTCGAACAGGTATGTGCATTCTCGATTGCAGGAGCCACGGTCATGCGCGACTTCCCGAGCCCGCCCTTTCCTTCGCAACCACAACAGGTTCCCGGTTCACAGCGCAAGATGGAGCCGTATCCGGACTGCGGCGAAAAAACCTATGCCGGCAATGACCGGCTGGAAGGCAAGATCGCGCTGATCACCGGGGGCGACAGCGGCATTGGCCGCGCCGTGGCCATTGCCTACGCCCGCGAAGGTGCGGACATCGCCATCGCCTACCTGGACGAGCACGAAGACGCCCGGGAGACCGCGCGCTGGGTCGAGGCCGCCGGCCGACAATGCCTGCTGCTGCCTGGCGACCTGGCCGGCAAACAGCACTGCTACGACATCGTCGACAAGACCGTGGCGCAGTTCGGCCGCATCGACATCCTGGTCAACAATGCCGCGTTTCAGATGTCCCACGAGACTTTGGACGAAATCGACGATGACGAATGGCTGATGACCTTCGACGTCAACATCACCGCGATCTTTCGCATCTGCCAACGGGCATTGCCGTCGATGCCCAAAGGCAGTTCGATCATCAACACCAGCTCGGTCAACTCCGATGACCCTTCGCCCAAACTGCTGGCCTACGCCACGACCAAGGGCGCCATTGCCAACTTCACCGCAGGGTTGGCGCAATTGCTGGGCAAGCAAGGCATCCGCGTCAACAGCGTGGCGCCAGGCCCCATCTGGACGCCGCTGATCCCGGCCACCATGCCCGATGAGGCGGTCAGGAACTTTGGTTCCAGCTATCCAATGGGCCGGCCTGGGCAACCCGTCGAGGTCGCACCGATCTACGTGTTGCTCGCTTCCGACGAGGCCAGCTATATCTCAGGGTCGCGCTATGCCGTAACCGGCGGCAAGCCGATTCTTTGAGCGAGCCAGTGGGACCGAACGCCGCGCGGGCGGCGCTCGGTTTCCCGCCGGCACAATGGCCATGGCGAGCACCTCGAGGCTCGTCGCGCGCCTGTCGAGCTGCCTATAATCGCTGCTAAGTGCCCAGACATGCGTCCCAGGGCCCACCTCAGGCATGCACAAGGCTCGTGTCCATGAAGTCCTCCAGCAAAACCACACTCGCCTCGCCCCAGAACCCTGCACTCACCCCCAGCCACCTGGATTTTCCCGTGGTCGGCATCGGTGCATCGGCCGGTGGGCTGGAGGCGCTGCGCCGCTTCTTCCAGCACATGCCGGACGACTGTGGCATGGCCTTCGTGGTGGTGCTGCACCTGTCGCCCGACTACCAGAGCCAGGCCGACCGGATCATCCAGACCGTCACCCGCATGCCGGTGCGCCAGGTCACCGACCCGGTGCCGATCGAACGCAACCACATCTATGTGATCTCCCCGGCCAACCGGCTGTCGACCAACGATGGTTACCTGCGGGTCACCCCCGCCAAGCGCAGCCATGGCGACCATGTGGCCATCGACCTGTTCTTCCGCGACCTGGCCGATGTGCACAAGGACCATGCTTTCTGCGTGGTGCTTTCCGGCACCGGCAGCGACGGCGCCGTGGGCCTGTCGCGGATCAAGGAACAAGGTGGCGTGACCCTGGTGCAATCGCCCGATGACGCCGAGTACCCCGGCATGCCCCAGGCGGCGCTGGCCACCGGCATGGTCGACCTGCTGCTGCCGGTGGTGGAGATCCCGGCCCGGTTGGTCGAGTTGTGGCGCACGGCGCGCAAGGTCAAGCTGCCCCGAATCGAGGACGACAGCCTGCCCCCCGCCCTGGGTGAACGCGAAGGCGACCCGGCGGCAAGCGACCCGCTGCTGGATGAAATCCTGGCCGCCTTGCACAGCAACACCCGCCACGACTTCAGCCATTACAAGCGCGCCACCGTGCTGCGCCGCCTGGAACGCCGGCTGCACGTGACCGGTCAGGCCGATCTGGCCGGATACCGTGACTTCCTGCAGCAGCACCAGGAAGAGTCCCACGCACTGCTGGCCGACATGCTGATCGGTGTGACCAATTTCTTCCGCGACCGCGAGGCGTTCGATGCCTTGCAGCGGCTGGTGATGCCGGCCTTGGTCAACGAAGCCGACACCGATGAAACGGCACGCGAGGTGCGCGTCTGGTCCGCCGGCTGCTCCAGCGGCGAGGAAGCCTACAGCCTGGCGATGCTGGTGACCGAGCAGCTGGCACTGGAAAAACGCGGTGGCCGCGTGCAGATCTTCGCCACCGACCTCGACGAGCGGGCGATCGGCCTGGGCCGCGGCGGGCAGTACCCGGAGGCCATCGCCACCGATGTGTCGCCGGCACGGCTGCGCCAGTTCTTCATCAAGGAGGACCAGCACTACCGCGTGCGCAAGGAGATCCGCGAAAAGGTCCTGTTCGCCCGCCACAACCTGTTGTCCGACCCACCCTTCTCCCAGCTCGACTTGATTGTCTGCCGCAATCTGCTGATCTACCTCGACCGTGAGGTGCAGCGCGACATCCTGCGTCTGTTCCACTTCGCCCTGCGCCCAGGCGGTTATCTGTTCCTGGGCAGCTCCGAGTCGGCCGACCTTGCCGCAGAACTGTTCGTCACCGTGGACAAGCGCAACCGCATCTTCCGCGCCCGCGAGGTGCGGGTTGTACGCCACCCGGAACGGCTGCAGGCGCCCGAGCCCAGCGTCGCACGCGCGCAGGCCCCGGTGCGGGCCCGACGCAGGCTGTCCTACGCTGAAATTCACCACCGCGCCCTCGCTCGCTGTACGCCGCCGAGCCTGATCGTCGACAGCGAGGGCAACATCCTGCACATGAGCGAAGGTGTCGGGCGCTTCCTGCGCCATGCCGGCGGCGAGCTCAGCCACAACCTGCTCGGCCTGGTGCTGGCACCGTTGCGCCCAGCCCTGCGCAGCACCTTGCTGCAGGCCCAGGGCTGTGGCCAGGCGGTAACGTCGCGTGCGGTCACCGTCGAGCTCGATGAGCACCCATGCGCCGTGCGCATCCTGGTCCAGCCCCACCAGGACGAGCTCAGTGGCAGCGATTGCCTGCTGGTGGTGTTCGAAGCGGACGAAGACGACGCCACAACCGGCCCTGCCGTCGAGCAGACCGAGGGCATGCTGCTCGGCAACCTGGAGCGCGAACTGCATCGCACCCGCCTGCAGTTGCAGGAGACCATCGAGCAATCGGAGTTTTCCAGCCAGGAGCTGACTGCCTCCAACGAAGAGATGCAGGCGATCAACGAGGAACTGCGCTCGGCCACCGAAGAACTGGAAACCAGCAAGGAAGAACTGCAGTCGATCAACGAAGAGCTGTTGACCGTCAACTACGAGCTCAAGACCAAGGTCGAGGAGACCGACAAGGTCAACGACTACCTGAGCAACCTGATCGCCTCCACCGACATCGCCACCGTGTTCGTCGACCGCAACCTGTGCATCCGCTGGTTCACCCCGCGTGCCACCGACATCTTCAGCATGCTGCCGGTGGACACCGGCCGCTCCCTGCTCGACATCACCCACCGCCTCGACTATCCGGCGCTGGCCGATGACGCCCGGGCGGTGGTCGCCAGCGAAACCACCCTCGAACGCGAAGTGGTCGGCCTCAACCAGCACTGGTACCTGGCGCGCCTGCTGCCCTATCGGTCCAGCGAAGGCAACGTCGATGGCACCGTGCTGACCTTCATCGACATCAGCCAGAGCCGTGCCGCCGAGGAGCGCCTGCGCCAGGGCGAGGAACGCATGCGCCTGGTGGCCGAAAGCACCCACGACTTCGCCATCATCCTGCTCGACGAAAACGGCCAGATCATCGACTGGAACACCGGCGCCGCGCTGATCTTCGGCTACGGCAAGGACGAAGTGATCGGCCAGCACTACCAGCTGATCTTCACCGAGCAGGACCGCGCCAGCGGCGTGCCCGAGCGCGAACTGCGCAGCGCCCGCCTGCATGGCCGCGGCCAGGATGAACGCTGGCACGTGCGCAAGGACGGCAGCCGCTTCTACTGCAGCGGCGAGGTGTCGCGCCTCAAGGGCAGCAGCCTGCGCGGCTACGTCAAGATCGCCCGCGACCTCACCGGCCACAAGCGCCTGCATGACGAACAGAGCAAGCAGCTGGCCGAGACCCAGAACAGCAGCCACATGAAGGACGAGTTCTTCGCTGTCATGTCCCACGAGCTCAAGCATCCGCTCAACCTCATCCAGCTCAACGCCGAGATCCTGCGCCGCACGCCCTCGATCGCCACCAGCGCCGCGAAGAAGGCCGTCGGTGTCATCTGCGATGCCGTGGCCAGCCAGGCGCGGATCATCGACGACCTGCTCGACGTCGCGCGCATCCGCACCGGCAAGCTCAAGCTCAAGACTCGAATGGTCGACCTGTGCGCCGTGCTGCAGGGCATTCACGCCGTGATCGTCAACGAGCAAAGCGCCTGCAGCGTACGCCTGGCCCTGCCGGCCGATGCTGCACCGGTGTATGTCGAGGCTGACAGCACGCGCCTGGAGCAGATCATCTGGAACCTGCTCAACAACGCGCTGAAGTTCAGCCCCGTGGGCAGCGAGATCCGTGTCGTGCTCACCCGCGAGCAAACCCAGGCGCGCCTGGAGGTGGTCGACCAGGGCGTGGGCCTGGCCGACGAGAGCCTGGAGAGCGTCTTCGACCTGTTCACCCAGGCCACGCCGCAATTGTCCGGCAACAGCCGCGAGGGCCTGGGCATCGGCCTGTCACTGGTGCGCCAGCTGGTCGAGGCCCACGGCGGTAGCGTGGCTGCGCATTCCGCGGGCCTTGGCTTTGGCACCACGTTCACGGTCTGCCTGCCGCTGTGCGAGCCGGGCTTGCAGGCCCAGACCGATGCACGCGAAGAGGCCAGCGCCGGCCGCCTGAGTGGAATCCAGGTGCTGCTGGTGGACGACTCGCTGGAAATCCTCGAGGTGATGCAGCAACTGCTGCAGATGGAGAGCGCCGAAGTGGAGGCCTACAGCGATCCGCAGGCGGCGCTCGAGGCTGCCGCCAACGGCCGTTACGACATCATCCTGTCCGACATCGGCATGCCGTTCATGGACGGCCACGCCCTGATCAAGGCCCTGCGCTGCCTGCAGCACCTGCGCTACACCCCGGCCATCGCCCTGACCGGCTACGGCGCCAGTGCCGACCAGTACAAGTCCCGCCAATCGGGCTTCGATTGTCACCTGAACAAACCGGTGGGCTACGACGAACTTGTCGAAACGATCGAAGCGCTGAGCGGGAAGGTCCCCTACTGATCGCCGTCGGGCTGCCCACTCGTCAACGCTGCTGAACCCTGCCGACCTGGCACCGGTCGCTAGTGAACACAGCACGAACGTATGGGAGCCCCCGTGAGCGATATTCGCATTGGTATTTCCGGTTGGCGCTATGGCCCATGGCGCAAGGACTTCTACCCCAAGGGGTTGCGCCAGGATGACGAGCTGGCGTTCGCCTCGCGGGCGGTCAACTCCATCGAGATCAACGGCTCGTTCTACGCCCTGCAAACCCCTGAGCGCTACAGCCAGTGGCGCGAGGAAACGCCCGAAGACTTCGTGTTCTCGGTCAAGGCCCCGCGCTACATCACCCATGTGCGCCGGCTCAGGGAGATCGACGAAGCGCTGGCCAACTTCTTCGCTTCAGGCCCGCTGTTGCTGGGCGACAAGCTCGGGCCGTTCCTCTGGCAGTTTCCGCCAACGATGAAATTCGACCCCGAACGGTTCGCCGACTTCCTCGCCAAGCTACCCAAGGACCGCAGGGCTGCCCGCGCCTGCGCCAAGCACGCCGCCGAGCGCCTGCAAGGCAGCGCGGGTACCGCCATCCGCGGCAATGCACGCCTGCGCCATGCCGTGGAGATCCGCCATCCGAGCTTTCTCTGCGACGCCTTCATCGCCCTGCTGCGCAAGCACAAGGTAGCGCTGGTGATTGCCGACAGTGCCGGCAAGTGGCCCTACGTCGAGGATGTCACCGCCGACTTCGTCTACATGCGCCTGCACGGTGACGTCGAGCTCTACAGCAGCGGCTACACCGCCAGGGCGCTGCGCCGCTGGCGCATGCGCATCCAGGCCTGGGCCCGGGGCGGACAACCCGAAGACGCCGAGCTCGTGGTCCCCCGCGCCCCGGCCAAGCGCGCCACCCGCGACGTGTACTGCTATTTCGACAACGACCAGAAGGTGCACGCCCCCTATGATGCCCGCCGCCTGCTGGGCAAGCTTGGCCTCGATGGCGAGCTGGTCACCGAACCTGGGGTCGAGCCGCAGGTGCAGTTGTGACGTGATCTACTGACGAGAAGGAGAACCACCATGCCCCGTGGAGACAAAGACAAGTACACCGACAAGCAGAAACGCAAGGCCGAGCACATCGAGGAAGGCTACGAGGCCAAGGGCGTGCCCAAGGACGAAGCCCAGGCGCGGGCCTGGGCGACGGTCAACAAGCAATCCGGTGGCGGCGAACGCAACGGCGGCTCAGGGCAGAAGAAAAGCCCGGTCGCCAAGGCCAAGGCGCGGCAATCCTCGGCGCGCCGGGCGGTAGCCAGCAAACATGGCGTGCCCCGGCCCGGCCAGCAACTGGAGGACATGACCAAGCAGCAACTGATGGATCGCGCACGCAAACAGGACATCGCCGGTCGCTCGACCATGCGCAAGGGTGAATTGATCCAGGCGTTGCGCAAGGCGGCATGAACGTTGGCGCAGGAGCAACGGGTATGGAGCTGCTGATCGACCTGCTGCAGTGGCCGGCCATGTTGTTGACCGTGGCGGCCGCCTGGTGCATTGGCTCGCGCCGCCCCGGCCGCCGCCGCGTCGTAAACGCCCTGCTGAGCTGCTGACCCGGGCGGCCGTTCAAGGGGTTTGCGGCTTCGGCTCGGTAGGCGGCTGGGTGGGCGGCGTGTCAGGTTGCTGCATCTGCAGCGACGGTTTGCTCGGGTCGCTGTCCTTGCCGGGGTGGTTGTTGTCGCGATCGAAGCAACCGGCCGACACGGCCAGGCTCGACACCAGGCAGATCAGAAGAACATTGCGCATGGTCGCCTTCCTCAATCTTTCTTTTCATCGTCCCTGGGCGGTTTTGCCGGCCCTTGGGGATCCACTTGCGGGTCTTCCAGGTCCGGGGAGTCCGGATCGAAGCCCAGATCCTGCTTGGTGCTGGCCTGATCGGAAGAATGCGGGCCCTGCTTCGGGCGTTGGTCTGGCTGTTTCATGAGGCGGTCTCCGGGGAATGTTCTCTGAAGAACGTTCCAGCGCCTGGAAGTTTGATCCGTCCACCCGTACGGCAACCATGAGCGAGTCCTATCGCCGGCAAGCGCATCTGCGGTGCACTTGTGGGAGCCGGCTTGCCGGCGACAGGGCCAGTTCTGTGCCAACGGGTTTGCCCGCGATCTGCAGATTCGCCAGGGCATGCAAGCTCACTGTCCGGCGGGCTGGCCTGCTTGGGCGCGGCAGTGCCCTGAATCGACAGCTGGGCGGACGCGCTGAACGTTTGCCGCGCAGGGCCAGTCGCAGCCCATAGACACAGCCGACTGTGCGACCCCAACCGTGAGGATTCACCATGAGCGCAAACGCCCCTGCAAGCGCCGGATCGCAGCCCCTGCGACTGACCGTCAATGGCCAGATCAGGTCGTTGCAGGTCCACCCCTGGACCACCTTGCTCGACCTGCTGCGCGAACAGCTGGACCTGGTCGGCACAAAGAAAGGCTGCGACCACGGACAATGCGGCGCCTGCACTGTGCTGCGCAACGGTCGCCGGGTCAACGCCTGCCTGACCCTCGCCATCATGTGCGAAGGCGACGACCTGGTCACCATCGAAGGGTTGGCCAGCGGCGACCAGCTGCACCCGATGCAACGCGCCTTCATTACCCACGACGCCTTCCAGTGCGGCTACTGCACGCCCGGGCAAATCTGCTCGGCGATCGGCCTTGCCCACGAAGGACGTGCACGGACAACCCGCGCCATTGCCGAACAGATGAGCGGCAACCTGTGCCGGTGCGGCGCCTACAGCAACATCGTCGCGGCAGTGGAAGACGCGCTGCCGCTGATGAGCGAGGTGCGCGGATGACACCGTTCAGCTATCACAAGGCCGCCTCGGTCAGTGAGGCCGTAAACCTGGCGGGTCCCACGTCGCGATTCATCGCCGGCGGAACCAACCTGGTCGACCTGATGAAGGAAAATGTCGAACGCCCCGAGCGCCTGATCGACCTGTCGGGCCTGGCGCTCGATGGCGTCGAGCCGACGGCCAGCGGTGGTTTGCTGATCGGCGCGCTGGTCAGCAACGCCGACCTCGCCTGGCACCCACGCGTCGAGCAGGACTATCCGCTGCTGTCCCAGGCCATCCTGGCCGGCGCATCGCCGCAGTTGCGCAACATGGCCAGCACCGGCGGCAACCTGCTGCAACGCACCCGTTGCTACTACTTCTACGACACCGGCACGCCGTGCAACAAGCGCGAGCCCGGCAGTGGCTGCCCGGCGCGGACCGGCCTGAATCGTATCCACGCCATCCTCGGCGCCAGCGAGGCCTGCGTCGCCACGCACCCTTCGGACATGTGCGTGGCGCTGGCGGCGCTGGAAGCCGTCGTCCATGTGCAGGGGCGTACCGGCAAACGGCAGATACCCTTCGCCGACTTTCACCGCCTGCCTCAGGACACGCCCGAGCGCGACAATCAGCTGGCCATCGACGAGCTGGTGACCGCCATCGAGCTGCCGCCGCCTGAGTTTCAGCGCCACTGCCGCTACCTGAAGATCAGGGATCGTGCCTCCTATGCCTTCGCGCTGGTATCCGTGGCAGCCGCCTTGAAGCTTGAAGGCGATGTGATCGTGGATGCGCGCCTGGCATTGGGTGGCGTCGCCCACAAACCCTGGCGCGACAAGGCGGTGGAAACGGCGATGAAGGGCCAGGCGATGTCCTGCGCCTTGTTTGCCCAGGCCGCGGACGCCTTGCTGCAGGGGGCGACGCCGCTGAGCCACAACGGCTTCAAGATCCCGCTCGCCCAGCGCGCAATCGTGCGCGCCCTGAATGAATGTGCATTCGGCGCCGCACCTGAGGAGCAGCCCCATGAATGACCTGACATCCGTGACAGGACAACCATTGGACCGGGTGGACGGTGTGGCGAAAGTCACCGGGCAAGCCCGCTACGCAGCCGACTACCCACAGGATGGGCTGCTGCATGGCAGTGTCGTGACCAGCACCATCGCCCGTGGCCGTGTGCTCAACCTCGACGTCACCCAGGCGTTGCAGGTGCCGGGGGTGGTCGCGGTGCTGCACGCCGGCAATCGGCCGCGGGTCGCCAGCTATGACGATGCCTACAGCGATGCCGATGCCGCCCACGGCGCGCCGTTTCGCCCGTTGTTCAACGACCGCGTGCTGTACAGCGGCCAACCGCTGGCCCTGGTGGTCGCCGAAACCCTGGAAATGGCCCGCTACGCGGGGTCGCTGATCACGCTTGAGTACAGCGAAGCGCCACACCACACCGACCTCTTGGCCAGACTCGACCAGGCGCACCCGGCACCCGCCGAAACCCCGAAACCGCGGGGCGATTTCACCGGGCAGTTCGCCACTGCCGCGGTCAAGGTCGATGCCACCTACCTCACTGCCAACGAACATCACAACCCCATGGAGCCTCACGCCTCGACGGTGATCCATGAAGCGGACGGCTCGCTGGTCATCCACGACAAGACCCAGGGCACACAGAATTGCCAGGACTACCTGCACAAGGTGTTCGGCCTGCCCAAGGAACGGATCAGGGTGCTGGCAGCGTTCGTCGGTGGTGCGTTCGGCTCCGGCCTGCGCCCGCAGTATCAATTGCCGCTGGCGGTCATGGCCGCATTGCACCTCAAGCGTTCGGTACGCGTCACGCTGACCCGCCAGCAGATGTTCAGTTTCGGCTACCGCCCCCGGACTCAGCAGCGCCTGCGCCTTGGCGCAGCCGAGGACGGTCGGTTGTTGGCCATCGCCCACGATGCGATCGGCCAGACCTCGCGTTTCGAGGACTTCACCGAGCACCTGGTGGAATGGAGCGGCATGCTCTATCGATGCGACAACGTGGCGCTGAGCTATCGGCTTGCGCCCCTGGATGTGTACACCCCGCTGGACATGCGCGCGCCGGGTGCCGCGTCGGGCATGATCGGCCTGGAATGCGCGCTGGATGAACTGGCCTGTGCGGCTGGCATCGACCCCGTCGCGCTGCGCCGGTGTAATTTTGCCGGCGCCAATGGCAACACCGGCAAGCCCTACTCCAGCAAGGCCCTGCTGGCCTGCTACGACCAGGGCGCCGAGCGTTTCGGCTGGAGCAAGCGCGACGCCTCACCGCGCAGCATGCGCAAGGGCAGTCAGTTGCTGGGCTGGGGCATGGCCGGGGGCGTCTGGGAAGCGCTGCAGATGAAGGCCAGCGCCAAGGCCTGCCTCGACGCCCAGGGACGGTTGACCGTCAGCAGCGCGACCACCGACATCGGCACCGGCACTTACACGGTCATGACCCAGATCGCCGCCGACGCTGCTGGCCTCAGGCTGGAAGACGTGACCTTCAAGCTCGGTGACTCCTCGTTGCCCACCGCACCCCTGCAGGGCGGCTCGTTCACGGTCTCCTCGGTGGGTTCGGCAGTGCGCCAGGCCTGCCTGGTCCTGCGCGGCAAGCTGCTGGAAAACGCACGCCGCTCGCACCCCGCCATCGCCACGATACCCACCGAGGAAATCACCTTCCAAGGTGGCTACCTGCAAGCCAGGGAGCACCGTATCGCCGTGTCGGATATCGTCGCAGCCACCCCGCAGGGTTGCCTGCAGGCGCAGATCGACGCCGAACCCGGCGCCAAGCGCAAGCCGTTCGCCACCGCCACCCACTCGGCCGTGTTCGTGGAAGTCGAGGTCGATGAAGACCTGGGCTCGATCAAGGTCACCCGGGTGGTCAGTGCGGTGGCTGCAGGCAGCGTCGTCAACCCCAAGACCGCACGCAGCCAGATACTCGGTGGTGTCGTCTGGGGCCTGGGCATGGCCCTGCACGAAGAAACCCAGACCGATCATCAGCTCGGGCGGATCCTCAATCACAACCTGGCCGAATATCACATTCCGGTGAATGCCGATATTGCCGCAATCGACGTGATCTTCGTCGAAGAGCACGACGATATCGTCAACGAACTGGGCTCCAAGGGCGTGGGTGAAATCGGCGTCGTCGGGGTGGCCGCCGCTGTCGCCAATGCGATCTACCACGCGACCGGAAAGCGCGTGAGGGATTTTCCCATCACACTCGACAAGGTGCTGTGACTGCTTCAGGTGCGCCGTGTGCCCAGCTCGATCCACACCGGCGCGTGGTCGCTGGCCTTGGGCTCGTTGCGCACCCAGGCATCGACGCCCGCCCGCTTCAGGTAGGGGGCAAGCGCCGGGTTGAGCAGCAGGTGGTCGATACGCAAACCGGCATTGCGCGCCCAGTGGTTACGGAAGTAGTCCCAGAAGGTGTAGACCCGTTCGTCCGGGTGCAGGTGGCGAATGGCATCGACCCAGCCCTGCGCCAGCAGCCGCTGGTAGCAGTCGCGCGATTCGGGCTGCAGCAGCGCATCCTTCAGCCACGAACGGGGGTCGTAGATGTCCAGGTCAGTGGGTACCACATTGAAATCTCCCGCCAGCACCGTCGGGTGGCCATTGCCATGAAGACTGCGCGCGTGGTCGATCAGACATTCGAACCAACGCAGCTTGTAGTCGAACTTCGGCCCGGGCTGCGGGTTGCCGTTGGGCAGGTACAGGCAGGCCACCAGCACGCCGTGGGCCGCGGCTTCCAGGTAGCGGCTCTGGCTGTCGTCTTGCATGCCAGGCAGGCCACGGCGGATCTCCAGTGGCTCGCTGCCACGGGCCAGGATCGCCACACCGTTCCACGACGGCTGGCCCTGGTAGACGCTGCCATAGCCCGCCGCTTCCAGTTCCTGGCGGGGGAACTGTGTGTCAGGTGCCTTGAGTTCCTGGAGGCAGGCGATATCGGGCTGCTCGCGTTCCAGCCAGGCCAGCAGTGCCGGCAGCCGGCTGCGGATACCGTTGAGGTTGAAGGTGGCGATCTTCAGCGCTTTCATGGGGGCGTTCGCTCACAGGTCGTGACCTTTGGGTGTGTGAGGCCTTCTCTGGGGTAACGTTCAATTGTAGTGCTGAATGTACTGGCCTCATCGCCGGCAAGCCGGCTCCTACAGGGAACTGCGCTGATTTCAAGGCCTGCGGGGTACCTGTGGGAGCCGGCTTGCCGGCGATGCAAGGTCAGGCCGATGACCAACCTCCCCGCCCTGCGCCACGCCGGCTCGGCGAAGGTACCGTGGGGCTTTTCCTCGCCGGGCACGGCAAGGGTCGGCGCCCACCAGGCCCCGTCCAGCAGCGCCCCTGCTCGACCAGAAGATCGTGAAAATCGCTGTTCAGCTACACCGGCACATTACGGTCCATCAAGGAACGGCGCAGCGAACACACCAGCGAACTGCCCAGCGCGAAAGGTCAAGGAGAGACCGCCAACGTCGTAGCCGGGCCCTTGCCGGCTTGCATCCCATGATCGGCGCTGGCCGGCACACACTCATCGTTAAAGCGGACTAGGCGTGCGCGTTTCACGGGAAGCGACGGTTCTGTATGGACGCGGAAAAACGAGACTCAGCCGTGGGCTTCCACACAGCGCCAGACCGCACAACCAATGAACTGCCTGAAACACCACGTCTCCGCACGCCTAGATGCTTTTTGCAAACTAGCTCTCGTACAGCGCCTAGTAATTTTGCCAGTTTCAAACGCAAGCATTGTGACCCATGCTGAAATGCAAACACCGAATTGCAGTGGAATGCGCCATCCACGCCAGGAGAAATACGATGAGCACCTCCGCCTTTTCTTATGATGCAGCTTTTGCACGAAATATTGGGTGGGTCACCAAAGAAGAGCAAACAATTTTTCGAAACTCACGTATCGCTATTGCTGGCATGGGAGGAGTGGGTGGTTCACATCTCATGACCCTTACGCGACTGGGCATCGGCGCCTTCAATATTGCCGACTTCGATCATTTTGAGCTGCCAAACTTCAATCGGCAAGCCGGGGCCAAGCTATCGTCATTAGGCAAGGCAAAGACCGAGACACTCGCCGCCATGGCGCGCGATATCAACCCTGACATACATCTAAACATTTTCGAACATGGCGTTCAGCCCCACTCGATAGACGACTTCCTCAAAGACGTTGATATCTATATTGATGGCCTGGATTTTTTTGTTCTCGACATGCGTCGGAAAATTTTTGAAAAATGCCATCAGTTGAAAATTCCGGCCATCACAGCAGCGCCTGCCGGCATGGGAACCGCCTTTTTAGTGTTTAAACCTGACGGCATGAGCTTTGAAGAATATTTTCAGATGGAGGGCCATACGAAGACATCCCAGATGGTCCGATTCCTGTTGGGGTTGGCGCCAGCCGGACTGCACCGATCCTACCTGATGGACAAGCAATGCTTCGACATTGTCAACGAACGCGTTCCCTCCACAGGCTTGTCCTGCGAGCTCTGTGCAGGCGTTGCGGCGGCACAGGTAACCAAGCTGCTTCTTGGCAGGGGCACCATTTATGCAGCGCCCTGGTACGAGCACTTCGATGCTTACAATTGCCAATGGGTGCGTAGACGGCTCCGCCGTGGCAACAAAGGCATTATCCAACGCATCAAGATTGCCTTGGCGGAGCGTCACTTCTCTCAACTGGCATCCCACTCAAACAGCAAATGAAACATGCTTTTTACGATAGATGTTCCCTGGAGTACATTATGGAAAGCCCGAAGTCATCTGCCGCTGACGCACAGAGCAGCTACACCCAACGGACTGGCACCTCTGAAATATTCAACCGATTTGAAACCGTCATCGCAGACACCGCCGCTCTAAAGCATGAATGTTTCGCGCTGCGCTACATGGCCTATTGTGAGGACCATGACTGGCTCACTCACGAAAACCGCTTCAATCCTGACAAGATTGAAAAAGACATCTATGACGTTCATTCGGTGCACGGATTGCTTTTACATAAAGGGACGGGGCTATTCTTCGGCACCGTAAGATTAATCCTGTATGACCCTTCATCATCAGGGTGCAGCTTCCCCGTGCAAGTACTTTGTACAAACAATAAAATCAGCCTGCCAGAACTGGCCCCCCTATGGAATACAGCAGAGATATCCCGATTCTGCATCCCTAAACGTTGTCGCAAAACTATCCTTGATTACGAGGAAGAGGCGGCGAGCAAGCAATTGGCCTCTTCGTATCCCACTTCAGATGCCCTGTTGATCGCGCTGGTCAGGGTGCTGGTGGCATTGGCGCGCCAGAATAATATCCAGCAGTGGTATGCCGAAATGGAGCCTCGATTAATTGAACGCCTTGAGAAACTCGGTATTTTCTATGACAAGATCGGACCACCAATTGAGTTCCATGGCACCCGTCAGATCTGTCATAAAAAACTGGATGAATGGTTTGAGCGAGTCCATTGCGAACGCCCCGACATTTGGGGGCTTATTTCGAACGAAGATTGACAACGGTGCGTAAAGATAAACTGGGTTTCTCACACTGAACCAGAAGTACAGGGATCAATTCAGGACGTCACTGAAATCACCGTGAATTGGTTCCTGCACCTCATCATCGTTCTCAGCGCTTGGACCTACAGCACCGCACGCCGTGCAGCCCAGGGCCTGCTCGCGCTCGTGCACCAGAGGTTGAGCAAGGCAGTGCCGATCACCGTGCCGTGGGCAGCGAACAGCTCGCGGGGCCCGCCAGCAAGCCGTGCCAGCGCAATGACGGGTGAGGTCAGCGCGGCTCGCCACCCTCTGCGAGGAACGCCAGCATGCTCTGGGCATCGGTCACTTCGAGCTTGCCGGGTGCATCGACGACGATGCGCTTGATCACCAGGTCGTCGGCCAGCAGGGCGTACCGTTGGGAGCGCTTGCCCATGCCACGGGCCGAGGCGTCCTGGGCCAGCCCCAGTGCGTCGGCCAGCTCGGCGTTGCCGTCCGAGATCATGCTGACCGCGCCCTGCTCGGCAAAGGTCTTGCCCCAGGCGTGCATGACGAAGGCATCGTTCACCGCGACGCAGAGGATGTCGTCCACGCCTGCACCGGCCAGCGCCTGGGCCAGGGCCAGGTAGCCCGGCACATGGCGCTCCGAACAGGTCGGCGTGAAGGCTCCGGGCAGGCCGAAGATCACCACCTGCTTGCCGGCGCAGCGCTCACTCAGGGAAAACGCCTGCGGGCCCAGCGGGCAACCGCCTTGGCCGTCGCTGTATTGATAAAGGGTTACGTCGGGCAGTTGATCGCCGGTTTTGATCATTGCGGTCTCCTTGAAATCGTGTCGGTGGCTCACGGGATACTACAACGTCTCGGGTGGGCGCGGGCCCTGTAGGAGCCGGCTTGCCGGCGATGAGGCCGGGGCAGGCACACACCGGATCGCTGGTTTGATCCTGGACGCAAGGCTTCTGCCCTTTGCAGCAGCAGTCGGCCCTATCGCCGGCAAGCCGGCTCCTACAGGGCATCGCATGCAGTTGGGTTGGTTATTGCGGCTGCATGCCGAAAGCCTGGCTGCCTCTGCTGACTCCCCCCAAAGGGTGATTTCGAGGGTTCCCGGAGTGTGGGAGCATTCGACCAGCCCCACCCTGACCTGTCCCTGACTCAACTCCCAAGACCAGTAGCGAGCCCCCTCGCCTGCTGCGGCGTCCTGCATTCCACTCCAGGAGTTAGCAATGCATACAACAACAAATACAGACTCTGCGCCTGCCCATCACCTTGCGTCGCAACCCGCCGTTTCCGGCCGTTTCCGAAAATCCATGGGCATGACCGCGCTGGTGCTGTTCGGTCTGGCCTACATGGTGCCGCTGGCGGTGTTCACCACTTACGGGCTGGTCACCCAGATGACCAAGGGCCACCTGCCCACCGCCTACATGCTGACCCTCGCCGCCATGCTGCTGACCGCCTACAGCTACGGCCGCATGGTCCAGGCCCACCCCTACTCCGGCTCCGTCTACACCTACACCCGCAAGGCCTTTGGCAGCCACTTCGGCTTCATCGCCGGCTGGACCCTGCTGCTCGACTACATCTTCCTGCCGCTGCTCAGCTATCTGCTGATCGGCATCTACATGTCCGAGTACTTCCCCGCCGTGCACGCCTGGGTGTGGGTGCTGGGCTCGATTGCCCTGGTCACCTTCCTCAACCTCATCGGCATCGAATCCATCACCCGGGTCAACTGGCTGCTGGTGGTGGCGCAACTGGTGTTCATCGTGGTCTTCGTCGCCTTGTCGGTGCGCAACTTGAGCGAGCAGGCGGCACCGGTGTCGCTGCTGGCGCCGTTCCACCACGAGGGCTTCAGCGTGCCGCTGGTGATGGCCGGCGCTGCGGTGCTGTGCCTGTCGTTCCTGGGCTTCGACGCGGTGTCGACCATGGCCGAGGAAACCAGCAACCCGACCAAGCGCATCCCCCAGGCGATCATGGCGGTGTCGGTGATCGGCGGGCTGCTGTTCCTGCTGGTGTCGTACTTCGCACAACAAGTGTTCCCCGACTGGGCCAGCTTCGCCGACCCGGACTCGGCCTCGGTGGACGTGATGCGCCGGGTCGGCGGCGAGCTGCTGGTGACCGGGTTTACCGCCACCTACGTGGCCGGCTGCTTCGCCTCGGCCATGGTGTCCCAGGCCAGTGTTTCACGCGTGTTGTTCGCCATGGGGCGTGACGGTGCGCTGCCACGGGTATTCGGCCGCCTGGTGACGAATAAGCGCGTGCCGGCCACGGCCATCATGCTGGTCAGCACGATGTCGCTGGTCGCCTTGTTCATCACCCTGGACACGGTCGCCAACATGATCAGCTTCGGCGCGCTGTTCGCGTTCTCTGCAGTCAACCTGGCTGTGGTCAAGCACTACCTGCTCGACCAGAAGCTGCGCGGTGCACGCAACTACCTGCTGTTCGGCGCGATCCCGGTGCTCGGTTTCCTCAGCACGCTGTGGCTGTGGACCAGCCTGTCGAGCATGTCGTTCACCATCGGCCTGTGCTGGCTGGGCGTCGGTTTCCTCTGCCTGCTGGGGCTGACCAAGGCGTTTCGCGTGAGCTTGCCTGAGTTGCAAATGGCCGATTGATCCGGTATCGGCATCAATCGATGCGAACAATGCAATTCTCTAATCAATAGCCCTGTAGCACCCTCATCCGCCTATAAGAACCGTGCGCCGTCCCAGCGGCGCACGTCACAAAAGCGGTATGGAGTACAGGCAATGAAAGCAGCAACCGCCTCCGGGCGCTCCCGCGCCGGCGCGATCTTCCGGGTCACGTCGGGCAACTTCCTCGAGCAGTTCGACTTCTTCCTCTTCGGTTTCTACGCCACGCAGATCGCGGCGGTGTTCTTCCCTGCCAGCAGTGAATTCGCGTCCCTGATGATGACCTTCGCCGTGTTCGGCGCAGGCTTCCTCATGCGGCCACTGGGCGCCGTGGTGCTGGGTGCCTACATCGACGAAGTGGGCCGGCGCAAAGGCCTGATCGTCACCCTGTCGATCATGGCCAGCGGCACGATCCTGATCGTGCTGGTGCCCGGCTACGAATCCATCGGCCTGCTCGCACCCGCCCTGGTGCTGGTCGGGCGCCTGCTGCAGGGCTTTTCGGCCGGCGCGGAACTGGGCGGTGTGTCGGTGTACCTCGCCGAGATCGCCACGCCTGGCAGAAAGGGCTTCTTCACCAGCTGGCAGTCGGGCAGCCAGCAAGTGGCGATCATCGTCGCGGCGGCCCTGGGCTACGCCCTGAACCAATGGATGGCACCGGCGGTGATCGCCGACTGGGGCTGGCGCATTCCGTTCATGGTCGGCTGCCTGATCGTGCCGTTCATCTTCCTGCTGCGCCGCAACCTGGAAGAGTCCGAGGAATACGCCGCACGCAAGCACCGCCCGGCCATGGCCGAGGTGCTGCGCACCCTGCTGCAGAACTGGACCACCGTGCTCGCCGGCATGCTGATGGTGGCGCTGACCACCACCGCGTTCTACCTGATCACCGTTTACGCCCCCACCTTCGGCAAGACCGTGCTGCACCTGAGCACCGCCGATGCGTTGCTGGTGACCTTGCTGGTAGGCGTGTCGAACTTCATCTGGCTGCCGCTGGGCGGCGCGTTGTCCGACCGCATCGGGCGCCGCCCGGTGCTGATCGCCATGACCCTGCTGACCCTGGCCAGCGCCTATCCCGCGCTGACCTTCCTGGTCAACGCGCCCAGCTTCCTGCACATGCTCGTGGTGCTGCTGTGGCTGTCGTTCATCTACGGCCTGTACAACGGCGCGATGATCCCTGCGCTGACCGAAATCATGCCGACCGAAGTGCGGGTGGCAGGCTTCTCGCTGGCCTACAGCCTGGCCACGGCGGTGTTCGGTGGCTTCACCCCGGCGATCTCGACCTTCCTGATCCAGTACAGCGCCGACAAGGCAGCCCCGGGCTACTGGATGAGCTTTGCCGCGCTCTGCGCCCTGGGCGCGACGCTGTATCTCTACCGCAACTCGCGCGGTCAACTGCAACCGGCACTGTCCTGAAGGAGCACGCTCATGCGCAACGTACTGCACACCCTCGCCCTGCTCGCCTGCGCAAGCCTGGGCAGCACGGCCCACGCCGAACAGCTGCGGGTGATGACTTCCGGCGGCTTCACCGCAGCCTACCAGGCGCTGGGCCCGAAATTCGCCGCAGCCACCGGCAACACCCTCGACACCGCCCTGGGCCCTTCGATGGGCCAGGCGCCCGAGGCGATTCCAAACCGCCTGGCCCGTGGCGAGAAGGCCGACGTGGTGATCATGGTCGGCTACGCGCTCGATGAATTGATCCGCCAAGGCAAGGTCGACCCGGCATCACGGGTGGAGCTGGCCGATTCGCGGATCGGCATGGTAGTGCGCGCCGGTGCGCCGAAGCCAGACATCGGCAGCGTCGAGGCGCTGAAGAAAACCCTGCTGGCCGCTCAATCAGTGGCGTACTCGGACAGCGCCAGCGGCGTGTATGTGCAGAACCAACTGTTCAAGCGGCTGGGCATCGACGAACAACTCAAGCCCAAGGCCACTATGGTCGCGAAAATCCCGGTAGCCACGGAGGTTGCCAAGGGCAATTACCAGGTAGGTTTCCAGCAAGTGAGCGAGCTGTTGCCGGTGCCGGGGGTGAGCTTTGTCGGCAAGCTGCCGGAGGCCGTTCAGTCGGTAACGCGTTTCGCCGCGGGCATCCCGGTCAACGCGCAACATCCGCAACAGGCCAAGGCCCTGCTCGCCTACCTGGCCGCGCCTGATGCCCAGCAGACCGTGCAGGCCACCGGGCTGGATTCGGTCAGCCGCTGACCTCGACCTTCATGTCCACCACCAGGCGCTCGAGCGCCAATGCCGCCGGGGTCAGGGTACGGCCCCGGCGCTTGATCAGGCCGACGCTGCGCATGACCTGAGGCTCGGTCAACGCGATCGAGGTGAGGATCGGGTGGTCCGCCGCCGGCATCGCCATCGACGGCACCGCCGCCACCCCCAGCCCCGCCTCCACCAGGCCGATCATGGTGGTGACGTGGCGGGTTTCGCAGATGCTCTGGCGCTGGGGCGTGATGCCGCTCAGCGCCTGGTCGAGCAGGAAGCGGTTGCCGGAGGTCTTGCCCAGGGAAATGTAGGCCTGCTGGTAGAACTCGTCCCAGGTCACGCTGCTGCGCGTTGCCAGCGCATGGTCGCGCCGACACGCCAGCACGTAGCTTTCCTGCACCAGCGGCTCGAACTCGACATCGGCCTCCAGCGTGCCCATGAAACTCAGGCCGAAATCCGCCTCGCCATCGACCACTGCGCTCAACACCTGGTGGGCGCTGGCATCCAGCACCTTGACCTTGATCCGCGGGAATTGCCGGTGGTAGTGGGCGATGACCCGCGGCATGAAGTAGTACGCCGCCGAGGGTACGCAGGCGACCGTGACCTGGCCAAGCCGCGTCGAAGCCACTTCGCTGATGCCCAGCAGGGCGTTGTCCAGGTCGTCCAGCAAGCGCTCGACACTGGGCATGAAGCCGCGCCCGGCCTGGGTCAGGCTGACCTTGCGGGTGGTGCGCTCGAACAGCCGCACGCCCAGGGCGTCCTCCAGCTTGTCGATGCGGCGGCTCAGCGCCGGCTGCGAGATACGCACCGCCTCGGCAGCCTTGCGAAAGCTGCCTTGCTCGACCACCGCCCGAAAGGCTTGCAGGTCGTTGAGGTCGAAGTTGATAGCCATGGTGCGCACTCGGAAACCGGCGGATTGATGCAGCTATTTTATGAGTGTCGGCAATTAATGCAAAATATTACAGCGCGCAGGGATGTCGTCTATCATCGCGCATTTAACGATTCAGCCAGTTTCAGTAAGGATCCCGATGTCTGTTCAGGAATTACCACCGCTCACCCTCGGCAAGGGCGCAGTGGGCAAGATGGAAGCGGCCATGGCCTTGGGCAGTTTTGCCATTGGCACCGGCGAGTTCGCGATCATGGGGCTGATGCCCGATATCGCCAACAACCTGCAGTTGAGCGAGCCGCAGGTGGGGCATGCCATCAGCGCCTATGCGCTGGGGGTGGTGGTGGGTGCGCCTGCGCTGGCGATACTCGGTGCCAAGCTGCTGCGCAAGCACTTGCTGCTGTTGCTGATGGCGCTGTATGCCATCGGCAACCTGGCCACGGCCTTCGCGCCATCCTTCGCCGGCCTGGTGGCCTTCCGCTTCATCAGCGGCCTGCCCCACGGCGCGTATTTCGGTATCGCTGCGGTGGTGGCGTCGAGCATGGTGCCGAGCAACCAGCGGGCGGGCGCCGTGGCCCGGGTGATGATGGGGTTGACACTGGCGATGTTGCTGGGCAACCCGATCGCGACCTTCCTTGGGCAGTTCTTCGGTTGGCGCTCGGCTTTCGTGCTGGTGGGGGTGATCGCCCTGTGCACCATCGCCCTGGTTGCGCGCTATGTGCCGCAACCGCGCGACGAGGCCCGCAGTGACCCGCGCAAGGAACTGCAGGCCTTCCGCCTGCCCCAGGTGTGGATGGCGCTGGGCATCGCGTCCATCGGTTTTGCCGGCATGTTCTGCGTGTTCAGCTACCTGGCGCCGACCCTGCTGCAGGTGACCCAGGTGGCGCCGCAGTGGATTCCTCTTGGCCTGGCGGCGTTCGGGGTGGGTGGCATTGTCGGCAACATTGCCGGTGGCAAGTTGTTCGACCGCTATCAGTTCCGCGCCGTGGGCATGGTGCTGGTGTGGTCGATGGCGGTGTTGCTGTTCTTCACTTTCGCCGCCCAGGCGCTGTGGAGCCTGCTGCTGGGCATCGGCCTGGTAGGTACCATGATCGCCCTGGCCGCGCCGTTGCAGATCCGCTTGATGGACATCGCCCATGAAGCACCGAGCCTGGCGGCGGCGTCCAATCATGCTGCGTTCAACCTGGCCAATGCGCTGGGGCCCTGGTTGGGTGGCATGGCCATCAGTGCCGGGCTGGGATGGACCAGTACGGGGTACATCGGTGCGGCTGCGGCGTTGGTGGGGTTGGGGATCTACCTGGTGGCGCGGCGGATGCAGGGCGGGGATTGAGGTAGGGCGTCGGGGGCGCATGGCTTGGTTTTTATGGGGGGTGAGATCGAGCGCCGCACCGCAAACCTCAAGCCCTGCACACCAAGCCCTACCCTCAGTATCCGGTCATTTCCAGATAGCCCCTTCCAGTGCCATTGCCGCTCACCCGCACCGGCCCTTCCCAATAGGCGAAGCGCGTGCTCATCCACGCCTTGGGCTCCAGCGCTTCGACCTGCACATCCACCTGCACCGCTGGCACCTGCACCCGCCAGCGGGTTGGCAGCGTCTTGCCATTGTCCTGCCGCGACCACGCCAGCGGGGTCAGCACGATTTCCTCGCCCTGCAACGCCCGCGTCCGCCCCTGGGCGTCGACCCAGGTGCCCGCCCGGTAAGGCGCGCCCTGGTCCTCGCGGACCTGGAACAGCATCAGCTTGGCCCCGCCTTCAAGGTGCAGCGAGAACCAGTCCCAGCCCCGCTGCCCGGCCGCCAGGGGCTGGCTGCTCCACTCCCGGTCCAGCCAGGCCTGGCCCTTCACGGCGATGCACTGCCCGGCGCGCTCGACCTCGCCGGTCACCTGGTAGAACGGCTGGCTGTAGTAGTACGACGCCTGGCCCTTGCCGGACTTTTCGCTGTAACCCTGCAGGCCATGCAGCACTGGCGCTTTGTCGGTGGTCAGCTGCAGGTCGTAGCGAAAACCCTGGCCACCGGCACGCATGCGCAAGCGCTGGATATCGCCATCGCCTCGCAGCGACCAGTCATCGATCCAGGCCTGGAACGGTGCGGCGACCACCCCCGCCTGCCCCACGCCACCGCGTGCCAGGGTTTCACTCACCTGGTGGCCACCCGGCCCGGTCAGCGCGGCATGGCCCATCCACAGGTTCGGGCTGTTCCAGTCGTGGGTCTCCGGGCCCGGTCGCAGCGCCGAACGGAACAGCGTCCATTGTGCGCCCCAGGCGCGGCCCCGGGCATCTTGCAAGTTGGCGGTGATGTACCACCACTCGATGCGATAGCCGTCATGGGCGCCGTGATCGCGAGGGAACGCCAGCGCCATGCCGGGCGTGACCTGCCTGAACGCCCCCGCTTCGTTGCCAAGACCGGCGAAGCCCTTGGCCGGCGGCGCAGGCGCATCGCAGCCGGCCAGCAACAGGCCGGCCAGCAGCAGCCAGGCTTCAGCCTTCATCGGCGAACCGCCGCAGCAATACGCCCGGCTGACTGCGCGCCAGCTTGCACAGTGGCCAGGCGCTGGCCAGCAGGCTGGTCAGCACACCCAGCGCCGCCAGTTGCAGCAACTGCGCCGGAAACACCTGCCAGGGCAAGCGCCAGCCAAACGCCTGGACGTTCACCACCGCCACCAGGCACCAGGCCAGCAGCAGGCCCAGAGGGATCGCCAGGAGCACGGTGAAGCCGCAGAGCATCAGCGCCTGCCCCAGGCACAGCCAGCCCAGCCGGCGGCGCGGTACACCCAGCGCCCACAGCGGCGCCAGTTGGCCGAGCCGGCGCTGGCCGAGGGTCAGCTGGCTGATGAACAAGGCCACGCCGGCCACACCGAGGGTCAGGCTGTTCAGGGCCGCGGTCACGGCGAAGGTGCGGTTGAACACCGCCGTCGACCATTGTTTCAGGCGCGACTGCTCGACCAGCTGGTCGTCATTCAGGTCGAAGCGCTGCTGCAACTGCTGCTTCAGCGCGTCCACCTGGCCTGGCTGCACCAGCGCGCTGAGGCCGGTCAGGCTGGCAGCCGGTGCATGGGCGCGCAGCCAGTCGGCGTTGACCAGCACATGGCCTTTGGGGTTGCCGTAGTCGGCATGGATGCCGACCACCGTCATCGCCTGCGGCGGTTCGCCAGGCAGTGACACGCTGTCGCCCAGTGCCAGGCCCAGGCGCCGGGCCAGCTGTTCACTGAGCATGACGCCCTGGCCGGCCGCCAGCTGCGCCCATGCATCCGCCGTTTGTGCCAGCAATGGCCAGTGGCTGCGGTAGAACGGATGATCCACTACCCCTTGGACCTGCACCGGCCAGTGCTGCAGGCGCCACTCCACCCGCCAGCTCGGCAGCACGGCGCTGACGGCAGGCGCGTGCAGCAACTGGTCGTAGAGCTGTTGTGCCTGGACGCTGTCGCGAGGCGAGACGTACAGGTCGGCCGCCAGACGCTGATCCAGCCAGCCGATGAAGGTGCGGCGAAAGCCTTCGGTCATCCCGCCGACCCCGACACTGGCGGCCAACGCCAGCAGCAGCGCCATCAAGGCAAGGCTCAGGGCCGGCAACTGTTCCCGGCTGTCGGCGACGAACCACTGCGCCAGCGGTGGTCGTGCATATCGCGCCAGCCCGCCCAGCAGCAAGGCCAGCAGCCCAGGCAGCAACAACGCCGCGGCCAACAGCAACGCGGCGAGCAGGCCGAACGCGCTGGGCAGACCATTGCCCAGGTAACCGCAGGCCAGAGCCACCAGGATCAAGGCCGCGGCCGCCAGCGCCTGGCGCCGCAACCAGGGCACCTGGGCCAGGCGCCAGGCTTGTGGCTGGGCCAGCCCCAGCAGCGGCAGGCGCGCCGCGCGCAGCAGGCTGTCCAACCCGGCGAGCAGCGCCCCCAGCAGGCTGACCGCCAGGCCTGTCAGCCACCATTGCCAAGGCAGATGCAGCTGCCCCGCCACCTCGGCGCCGTACAGGCCCCGCAGACTGGAGGCGAAGTCCGGCAGCAAGGCTGCCGCGAGCAGGTAGCCGGCAAGCACGCCCACCAGGCCCCCCAGCAGCGCGAACAGGCCCAGCTCCAGGGCCAGGGCCGCGAGCAGCGTGCGCAGGCTGACGCCACAGGAGCGCAAGGTACGCATCAGGCCGCGCCGTTGCTCCAGCGCCAGGCCAATGGCCGCGTGGGCGATAAACAGGCCGACCACGAAGGCCAGCAGGCCCAGGGCGGTGAGGTTGAGGTGGAAGCTTTCGGTCAGGCGCTGCAGGTCGGTGTCGTCGCCGGCCGGCTGCACCTTGAGCGTGGCAGCAAGCGCCACCGGCAAGGGCTGGTCGCTGCTGCTGATCAACCGCGACAACTGCCCCGGGGCCTTGAGCAAGGCCTGGGCCTGGCCGATATCGACCACCACCACACCCGGTGCGAGGTGAGCGCTCAGGGTCAAGGGTGGCAGCAACTGGCCCTCCACCGTGCGGATCTGCTCCCCGACCTTGCGGCCCAGTTGGCGCAACGTGTCCGGCCCGATCCAGGTCCGCCCGGGGGCAACGACGAATGCCTGCAGGTCGAACCCTTGCGGGTCGGCGCCTGCCACGGCCATGCCCGGCAACAGGCTGAGCGGCTCGATGCCCACCATCCTCACTGTCTGCGCAGGCTCGCCTGCCAGCTGCAAACGCCCCTCCAGCACCGGCGTGACTTGCCAGCCTTGCCTGCGCATTTGCACATACAGCGCCTGGTCGAACCGTTGCCCGCTGCGCGCCACCAGCTGCGGGTAGGCCGGCCCGGCCAGTACCGCGCGGGCCTGGGCGTAGTCGCTGCGTGCCTGGCTGTTGAGTGCCTGCACGCCCGCCCACAATGCAGTGGCAAGGCAGATGCCAGTGAAGATGCTGATGCCCTGCAGACGGTGCCGCCACCAATGGCTGCACAACGCCTGCAAGGCCAGCGCAAGGTGGTTCATGCTGCTTGCACCTGGCCCTGGTGCAATACGCAGCACTGGGCAAGGCGTGCGGCGAGGCGTTGGCTGTGGGTGACCATCAGCAAGCTGCTGGCGGCTTCGTCCACCAGTTGCAGGAGCAGGGCCAGTACCTCGTCGCCGTTGTGTTCATCGAGGCTGCCGGTGGGCTCGTCGGCCAGCAGCAGTGCGGGCCGGCTGGCCAAGGCGCGACCGATTGCCAGGCGTTGCTGCTGGCCGCCGGACAACTGCTCCGGGTAGCGCTGGAGCAACGACGTCAGCCCCAGCCTTGCGGCCAGGTGTGCGATCCAGGCAGGATCGTGGCGGTTTGCCAGGCGTGCCTGGAAGGCCAGGTTGGCGGCCACGTCCAGACTGCTGATGAGGTTGTACTGCTGAAACACCAGGCCGATGCCCTCGCGGCGCCAGCGGGCCAGGGCGGATTCGTCGTGGTGGTCCAGGGGGTGGCCGTCGATGAGGATGCGGCCGCTGTCGGCGCGGTCGAGGCCGGCCAGCAGGTGCAGCAAGGTGCTCTTGCCGCTGCCGGATTCGCCCATCAGCGCCAGGCTGCTGCCGCGAGGGAGGGACAGGTCGATGCCGCGCAGCACGTGCAGGGTGCCCTGGGCGGTGGTGAACGACTTGTGGAGGTTTTCGACGACCAGCATTTGTGGGCCTTTTGGGTGTCCGCCTTGATTTTGCGGGGCGGTTGAGATCGAGCGCCGCCCGCGCGGCGCATCGCGAGCTGCGCTCGCTCCTACGTTTGTTTCGGGCCTGTAACGCCTGTCACAGGCGCGCGCGATTGCCTTGATTTTACGACGCGATATGGAGGTGTGCGCCAAGGCGTCCGCGCGCAGATCCCACAGGAATGATTGGCCGGAAACAAACGTAAGAGCGAGCGCAGCTCGCGATGCGCCACGCGGGCGGCGCTCGATCTCGACCCCACCCCAAAACCCAGGGCATGCGCCCCTACCCCACCAACGCCTGCTGCACCTCGCCCACCGCATCCGCCAAGCTGTTCAAATGCAAACTCAACACCCGCTCCACCGGCGCCTGGTCCAGCGGCCAATGCAAGGCGATACTCCCGGCCAACCGCCCCTGCGCCCTGACCGGCAAGGCAATCGCCCGGATCAGGAACGGCAAGCGCACCGGATACTCCCAGAACCCTTCGGTGCGCTGCCCGAAGCCCTTGTGCGCATCCGCCTCGATGTCGCGCAACAACGCCTCGTCCCCTACCTGCTCATGCGCTGCCAGGCGCTGCACCTCATCCGCGGCCAGTTCCTTCAGGCACGCCCGGCCCATGGCCGAGTGGAACAGGCTGGCGTGGTGACCGACGATCTGGCAGTTGTTCGGGTAGCGCTTGCGCAGCACCTGGGGGATGGCGCTCTCCATCACCTCCAGCCGCTCGCCGTCGAAGCACGACAAATCCACCACCAGGCCGGTGCGCTCGCTCAGCTCCAACAGCAGCGGCGCGGCGCGCTCCACCAACAGGCGCTTGAAGCGCTGCTGGCGGTCGCCGAACAACCGCCGTGCGCACAGGCGATAGCGCCGGTCGCTCAGGCCGCGATACACCCAGCCTTGCTCCTGCAAGGTGGCGAGCATGCGCGACACCGTGGCCTTGGGCAGCGCTGTCAGGTAATGCAGTTCTTCGAGCCCCAGCGCCTGGTGCTCGCCCAGCAGTTCGACGATGGCCAGCGCCCGCTCCACCGAGCGCACGCCACCGCCGTCCGTTGCCGTACCCGCTTGAGTGCCCATGAAGTCGACCTACCTGTCCGTGCGTGGATGGGCATCTTGCCCAGCAAGATACGGGCCTGGCCAGGGCTTCAGCGCGCTTGCAGGGCACGTGGCGGGCAACGCGATACCCAACGGGTCAGCTGTTCATGGGCAAAGGCCAGCTGCAGCACGGCCTGGTCGGATTGGGCCGGGCCTATGATCTGCAGGCCCATGGGCAGGCCCGCCGCGTTGAAGCCCACCGGCACGCTCATGCTCGGCAGGCCGGCCAGGGTCGGGCCGATCACCACCTCCATCCAGCGGTGGTAGGTGTCCATCGCCCGCCCGCCGACCACCTGCGGCCACGGCAGCGCTGCGTCGAAAGGAAACACTTGTGCGGCCGGCAACAGCAGGAAATCGTAACGCTCGAACAACTTGCCCAGTGCCTGGTACCAGGCGCTACGGTCCAGCGAGGCCTGGTACAGGTCGTGCGCGCCCAGGCGCAGGCCGCCCTCCACTTCCCATTGCGCCTCCGGCTTGAGCAAGGCCCGCCTGGCCGGGTCGGCGTAGGCCGCGCCGAGGTTGCCGTGCACCAGGAAGTGGCGATGGGTGAGCCAGCATTGCCACAAGCGCGCCAGATCGAAGCCTGGCTGGCAGGCCTCGACCTCGCAGCCCAGCTCGGCAAAGTCGGCCAGCGCCGCCTCGCACAGCGCCATGACTCCGTCATCCATCGGCAGGTAGCCGTCATAATCGCCCAGCCAACCCACCCGCACGCCCTTGAAGCTGCGCGACAAGCCCGCGGCGAAATCGACCGGGCCCGCATTGATGGACAGCGGCACCCGCGGGTCATGCCCGGCCTGCACCGACAGCAGCCGCGCCACGTCTTGCACGCTGCGCCCCATCGGGCCCTCGGTGGCCAGTTGCTGGACGAACAGCTCCGGCGTCGGCCCGAACGGTACCCGCCCTTGGGACGGGCGCAGGCCATAGACGTTGTTGAATGCCGCCGGGTTGCGCAGCGAGCCCATCATGTCGCTGCCGTCGGCCACCGGCAGCAGGCGCATGGCCAGCGCCGCCGCCGCACCGCCACTGCTGCCGCCGGCCACGCGGCCGTGGTCGTAGGCGTTGGTGGTGGTGCCGAACAGCGTGTTGTAGCTCTGCGAGCCCAGGCCGAACTCCGGCACATTGCTCTTGCCGACGATGATCGCCCCGCTCGCGCGTATCCGCGCCACGCTGATCGCATCTTCGGTCGGCACGTGCTCGGCGAACAGCGGCGAACCCAATGTGGTGCGCAACCCGGCCGTGGCGGCCAGGTCCTTGATTGCCTGGGGCATGCCGTGCATCCAGCCACGCGACCGGCCACGCGCCAGTTCGTGGTCGCGCTCGTCGGCCTCGGCCAGCGCCGCCCCGGCCTCACGCAACGACACCAGCGCATTGACCTGGGGGTTGAACCGCTCGATATGCGCCAGGTAGGCCTGCATCACTTCGCGGCAGGAAAACTCACGGGCATGAATCGCCTGGGACAGCGCCTCGGCGTCGAGGCTGACGATCGGGTCGATGGCTAACGCGTTCACGGTTTCACTCCAAGGTTGTAGGCAACGGATTTGCCGGCGCGCGGCGCCTCTTTCAGGCAGTAGGTGCCGAGCAGGGTCAGCAGGCAGGCGAACAGCACGTAGAACGACGGCGCCACCGGGGTGCCGAGCACTTTGCTCAGCCAGGTGACGATCAGCGGCGCGAAACCGCCGAACAACATCACCGCCACGTTGTAGGCCACCGACACGCCGGTGGAACGTACCTCGACCGGGAACTGCTCGGCCAGGGCGGTCGGCGCCGGGCCGAAGAAGCCGCCGATGGCCGTGCACAACAGCAGCTGCATCACCAGCAGGCGCTCGATGGTCGGCGCCGCCGCCACCCAGACATACAGCGGGTAGACCATCACGAAGAACGCCAGGGTAAAGGCCATCAGCACCGGCCGCCGGCCCAGCCGGTCCGACAGCGCCCCGGCCAGCGGGATGACCACGGCCATCAGGCCCACGGCGAGCATCTGCACCAGCAGCACCTGATCCAGCGGCAGGCCGAGGTTCTTGTGGGCGAAGGTCGGCATGTTCACCAGCACCACGTAGAACGACACCGTCCCGCCACAGGCCAGGCCCATCGATACCAGCAGGCTGCGCCGATGCTCGCGCAGCACCTGCAGCAGCCCCGGCGCCTGGCCCTTGGCCTGCTTGCGCGCCTCGAGGAACTCTTCCGGCTCCTCCATGTGCTTGCGAATCCACAGCCCCACCGGCCCGATCAGCAAGCCCAGCACGAACGGAATCCGCCAACCCCAGCTGTCCAGCGCCTCGGGCGTGCACAGGTGGGTCACCAGCGCGACCATCGCAGCACCGCAGAACACCGCAAGGCACTGTCCCACCAGCTGCCACGAGCCATACAACCCCTTGCGGTTGGCCGGCGCACTCTCCACCAGAAACGCCGTGGCACTGGCGTACTCGCCACCGGTGGCGAAGCCCTGCAGCATGCGCGCCACCACGATCAGCAGCGGCGCGCCCATGCCGATGGCCAGGTAGCTGGGGGCGAAGGCGATCATCGCGATGGACACCGTCATCAGCCGGATGATCAGC
>Ga0160431_100230_pt1 | contig 37722 bp, 29 predicted proteins | sample HID1971K_E0MG_FD_108212 | JGI IMG/M metagenome (GOLD analysis project Ga0160431, IMG submission 108212) | Enriched millipede-associated microbial communities from UW Madison campus, WI, USA - HID1971K_E0 MG | ecosystem: Host-associated > Arthropoda: Insects > Digestive system > Unclassified ...
AGGCTGCTACAGCAGCATCGCAACAGGGGCTTTCTCACGCTGCCTTTTGGACAGTTCCCTCTCCACGGACGGCCTGCGTTACCGCGCAGGCCGTCTGGAACACCCTTGCCACCGCTCCCGATCAGGGAGACGGCTTCATCATGCCCAAGGGCGATGAACGGCGTCAACCGTTTTGTAGTGAATATTTTTGTGCACTACATCTTGTCCGACAATCCGCTCGCGAAGGCCTGTCAGAGGTCGATGCTGGAGAGAATCCGGTAGGCGGCGCGCACCCGTGCTTCGTTCGGGTAATTGCGGTTGGCGAGCAATATGATGGCCTTGCCTTCGCCTGGAATGAACGCGGCATACGCGCCAAAACCACTGGTCGATCCGGTCTTGTTGTACCAGGCCTGGGGCGAAGCGGGCAGGGCCGGGTCGAGGCGGCGGGTGGGTTGGGGTTCGAGGGCAAAACTGGCACTGTTGCCATCGATCAGGGTGTCGAGCGACACCGGGTAGGCGTAGCGCTCCCAGCCGAGCCCTTGAACCATGGAGCCTACCTGGAAGTAGCCAGCCTGGGTGGTGGCGGCAGCTTGGCGCAACGCGGGCTTCAATTCGCCCGGTTGCATGTTCAGGCGCACAAAGCGCAGCAGGTCGCGGGCGTTGGTCTTGATGCCGTAGGCCGCATCGGCATAGGGGCCGGGGTTGACGCGCACGGGCCGGTCTTTCGCGTCGTAACCCTGGGCATACGACTTCTGTGCGTGCGCCGGCACCTGCAGGTAGGTGTGTTGCAAGCCCATCTGCGGCAACAGGCCCTGGCTCATGAGTTCGCTGAACGGTTGTTGCTGTGCGCGTGCGGCGAGGTCGCCGAACAGGCCCAGGCTTGGGTTCGAATAGCAGCGCCGGGTGCCGTGTACGGTGCGTGGCTTCCAGTTGCGCAGGAAGTCCAGCGCCTGGCTGTCGGTCTGCACCTCGTCGGGGAACTGCAGCGGCAGGCAATCGGCGCTGTAGGCACCGAGTTCCAGCACGCTGGCGTCACCCAGCGGGGTGCCGGCCAGAGCCGGTTGATAGCGTCGGGCCGGTGCCTGCAGGTCGAGCTTGCCCTCGGCGCTGGCGAGCGCGGCCAGGATGGCGGTGTAGGTCTTGCTCAGCGAGCCGATCTCGAACAGCGTATCGGCAGTAACCGGTGCACTTGTCGCCTTGCTCGCCACGCCATAGCTGAAGTAATGCGCCTGGCCGTTGGCGAACACCGCTACCGCCATGCCGGCGATAGCGTGCTCCCGCATCACCGGTTCGATCACTTCGTCCACCTGGGTCTTCAGTGACGTGCCAGCCTGCGCGGCAGTGCTGCCCAAGGCTAGGGCGGTGGCGGCGAGAAGCGGTAGAAGACGGGCGAGAGCCATGCAAAAGGTCCTTTTTCGGAGGGGTGTCCGTTGAGCGACACCGGTGGGGCTTCCGGCGTTAGCGGGGAAAAGCTTCAAACCTTATCGTCTGACCTTGCACAACGACAAGACGGAAACTGCTATGAAGTATTTGCGCATGTTGTTCGACAACTTCACCCTGGCACTGCTCGGGGTGGTGTTGATCGCCACCGTGCTGCCTTGCTCGGGCGACGGCGCGGTCTATTTTGGCTGGCTGACCAACCTGGCCATCGGCCTGCTGTTCTTCCTGCATGGCGCCAAGCTGTCGCGCGAGGCAATCATCGCCGGCGCCGGGCACTGGCGCCTGCACCTGCTGGTGTTCTCCTGCACCTTCGTGCTGTTCCCGCTGCTGGGGCTGGCGTTCAAGCCGTTGTTCGTACCGCTGGTGGGCAATGAACTGTACCTGGGCGTACTGTACCTGTGCGCCTTGCCGGCTACGGTGCAATCGGCCATTGCCTTCACCTCGTTGGCGCGCGGCAATGTGCCGGCCGCCATCTGCAGCGCTGCCGCTTCGAGCCTGCTGGGGATCTTCCTGACACCGCTGCTGGTGATGATGTTGCTCGGCGCCAGTGGCGATACCGGTTCGGGCCTGGATGCAGTGCTCAAGATCACCCTGCAGTTGCTGGTGCCGTTCGTGGCCGGGCAGATCGCCCGCCGCTGGATCGGGGCATGGGTCAAGCGCAACGCACGCTGGCTGAAGCTGGTGGACCAGGGCTCGATCCTGCTGGTGGTGTTCACCGCGTTCAGCGAGGCGGTGGTCACCGGGCTGTGGCACACGGTTTCGCCGCAGCATCTGGCCGGATTGTTCGCCGTGTGCGGCATCCTGCTGGCCGTGGTGCTGTTCGGCACGCGTCTGCTCGGCAAGGTGCTGGGCTTCAACCTGGAAGACCGCATCACCATCCTTTTTGCCGGCTCGAAGAAGAGCCTGGCCACGGGGGTGCCCATGGCCCAGGTCCTGTTCGTCGGCAGTGGCATCGGGGCGATGATCCTGCCATTGATGCTGTTTCACCAGATCCAGTTGATGGTGTGCGCGGTATTGGCGCAGCGCTATGCCAGCCGGGAACAAGCTACTGAGCAGGCACCGGCTGCTACCTGAGGTGGCTGACGCCGCGCCGGTCTTTTCAGGGAGACCGGCGTGGCTACCTGGCCTGCCCTGAACCGCGCTCGCGCAATGCCTTGGCAACCTCGGCCTCGATCGTGTAGGCGGGCCCTTCCAGCGCCTGGTAGTCGCGCGTGTAGCGCCGGGCGAATTCCTCCACCCCCAGTTCCTGATACTGCTGCACATGCTTGAGCTCATGGGCCCACAGCGCCACATTGTCCTCGGCATCGCTGGCATGGCGGAAAATGACCGTGTCGATCAGTGTCACCGCGTTCACATCGGGGTTCTGCAGCATGGCATTGGCGGCGCTGACTTGCTGCTCGTCGCCCACTCGGTAACGTGCCGCATCGAGCACGGCGAAGTCGTACCAGGGTTCGAGCTGGGCTCGGATGTGCAGTGGAATGGGTTCGCTGCCGCTGACAGTGGCTTCGTCGCGGGCCTGGCGCAAGGCGTAGGCCAGGCTGCTGGAGGCCAGGATTTCGACGTCCTTGAGCACCTGGCCGGCTTGCCCGGGGTCGATTGGCGCGCAAAAGCAACCCATCAGGCACACTGGGTACTGGCCGGGTGGGCAGGCTTGCTCCGCCGAGGCCGTCATGCTCGCCAGCAGCAGCAATAGACTAGTGGCTCTCATTCAGCGCCCTGTCAACGAAGCGGCGGCTGGCATCCAGCACCTGGGATTGAACCGTTTCGCTGGCCAGCATGCGACCGACCACCAATGCGCCGACGCACTGGCTGATCAGGGCCCAGGCCAGGGCATCATCGGCCAGGGTCTCGCTCCAGGCGGCGTGCAAGCTGACCAGCCAATGTTCGGCTTCTTCTCTGACCGGTCGTTCGGCCCGAGCAATTTCCACACCCAGTGGTGGCAACGGGCAACCGCCTTCGGCATCGCGCAGGTGCGCCAGGCTCAGGTACTGCTGCAGGCAGCGCGCCAAGCGCTCGCGGCTGGCGCCTTTCTGAGCCAGGCGCCCCAGCGGGCTGTTGCTCAGTTCCTGGCGGACCACTTCGGTGAACAGGTCATCCTTGGAGGGGAAGTGGTTGTAGAAGGCGCCGCCGGTCAGGCCTATGGCCTTCATCAGCCCGGCCACTCCCGTGCTGGCGAAGCCGCCGCGCTTGGCCAGCGCACCGCTGCTGGCCAGCAGCTTGTCGCGGGTCTGTTGCTTGTGTTCACTGGAATAGCGCATGGAAACCCCGGGGCGCTGGCTTGACGTTGGGGGCGATCATAACATAGCGTTCGTTTACTAAATGATCGTTCATCAATGGAGGCGCACGTGACAGAACAACAAAAAGTGGTGCTGGTGGTGGGCGCGGGAGACGCCACGGGCGGAGAAATCGCCAAGCGCTTCGCCCGCGAGGGCTACATCGCCTGCGTGACCCGGCGTCAGGCAGACAAGCTGCAACCGTTGCTGGAAGAAATTCGCGCCGGCGGCGGGCAGGCCCATGGTTTTGGCTCGGATGCGCGCAAGGAGGAGGAGGTGGCCGAACTGATCGAGACCATCGAGCGCGATATCGGTCCGATCGAAGCCTTCGTCTTCAATATTGGCGCAAACGTGCCGTGCAGTATCCTCGACGAAACCGCGCGCAAGTATTTCAAGATCTGGGAAATGGCCTGCTTCGCCGGCTTCCTGACCGCCCAGGCGGTTGCCCGGCGGATGGTCACTCGCGAGCGTGGCACTCTGTTGTTCACCGGTGCCACCGCTGGCACTCGCGGCGCGGCCGGTTTCGCCGCTTTCTCCGGAGCCAAGCATGGCTTGCGAGCACTGGCCCAGAGCATGGCGCGAGAACTGGGGCCGCGGAACATCCATGTTGCCCATGTGGTGGTGGACGGTGCGATCGACACGGCCTTCATCCGCGACAGTTTCCCTGAGCGCTACGCCCTCAAGGAGCAAGACGGCATCCTCGACCCTGCGCACATTGCCGACAGCTACTGGTTCCTGCATGCCCAGCCGCGCGATGCCTGGACATTCGAACTGGACCTGCGCCCGTGGATGGAACGCTGGTAACCCCTGGCCAACAAGGAGTGCATCACATGAGCAAGACCGTCGAATTCTTCTTCGACCTGGGCAGCCCTGCCAGTTACCTGGCCTGGACCCAACTACCCGACCTCTGCGCCCGTCATGGCGCGACGCTGTGCTACCGGCCGATGCTGCTTGGCGGGGTATTCCAGGCAACCGGCAATGCGTCGCCGGCGATGATCCCGGCCAAGGGGCGCTACATGTTCACCGACCTTGGCCGGTTTGCCGCACGCTATGGCGTGCCGTTCGGGCTGCCGCCGGGGTTTCCGCTCAATACCCTGGCGCTGATGCGCGGGGTGATCGGGACACAGTTGCAGGCGCCGACACGCTTCGAAGCGTTGCTGGCAGCGCTGTTCAACGGGTTGTGGGCTCACCGACGCAACCTTGGCGAGGCAGGGCTGCTGGAGGAGACGCTCACCCAGGCCGGGTTCGATCCGGTCGAATTTCACGCATTGGCGGCAGATGGTGAAGTGAAGGCGGCGCTCAAGCAAGCGACCGAAGAGGCTGTGGCGCGCGGGGTATTCGGCGCGCCGACGTGCTTTGTCGAAGGACAGATGTACTTCGGCCAGGACCGCCTGGACTTCGTCGAACAGGCGCTGGCTCGGCCGGAACGCCGCTAGCGGTACCGGCAGCTTGCTGTCAGAAGTTGGCCGGGGTGTTGGCGCTGATGATCTCGGCCTCATCCTGGCCGATGTTCTTGAAGCTGTGCGGCAGGGTCGTGGGGATGTAGTAGCCATCGCCAGAGTTGAGGATGCTTACCTGGCCGTCGACCCACAGTTCCACGGTGCCGCGGGTGACCAGGCCACATTCCTCGCCTTCGGCATGCACGATCGGCTCGCCCGAATCGGCGCCGGGGGCATACAGCTCACGCAGCATGCGCATTTGCCGGGACTCGACACTGGCACCGACCAGCAGCATGCGCAGGCCGTTGCGGCCCAGATCCGGCTGTTCGCTGGCGCGGAACACGAAGCGCTCCTCCCGTACCGGTTCGTCGAAGCTGAAGAACTCCGCGAGCGTCATGGGGATGCCTTCGAGCAGTTTCTTCAGGGAACTGACCGAAGGGCTGACGCGGTTCTGCTCGATCTGCGAGATCGTCGAGTTGGTCAATCCGCTGCGGCGGGCCAGCTCCCGCTGGGAGAGGTTGTTGCGTTCACGCACCAGTTTGAGTCGTGTCCCCGTGTCCATAGCCGCCTTGTAATTAGAGGTGTTAAAAATAATGGGCGACGCATTAAAACACACTCTGCACGCTTGCGCGCTGTGCTTGTCAGGCGTGCTGCCCGCGCGGCATCGGCCACAGCCCGACCAGCAGCAACAGCACGGCCACGGCCAGAAATGGCAGGCGTGGGTCAAGGGCATAGACCAGCGTCCCGGCCAGCGGGCCGATCACTGCCCCCATGCCCTGGGCGGCGCCGATGGAACCGGCGGTCGAGCCCTGCTCCGAGGCATGCATGGCATTGGCCGCCAGCGCCGAGAATGCCGGGAACACGAAGCCCATGCCTGCGGCTGCGATGAAGTAGCACCCCCATAGCCATGGCGCGCTGGTGGCCAGCGCGCCGGCAGCGAAGCCCAGTGCCGAGACACTGGCACCGACGCGGATCATCTTCAGCGGTGGCCACTGCAACTGGCGCAGGGTGACCTGGGACAGGATCAGCGCCACCCCTACGGTAGTCAGTGCAATGCCTGCGGTTTGCGCAGCCTGCGCCGGATCGAGCTGCAGCCGGTCCAGGGCGAAGAAACCCACGATGATCTGCGAAACGGTCACGCTCAGCATCGCGCTGAAGGCCACCAGCAGCGGCCTGCGCAGGCGCGGGTCGGTCAAGCGCACCGGGCTGGGCGCATGGCTGTGCGCCAAAGGTTGCGGCTTGAGCTTGAACAGCAGCACCAGGAACGCTCCGGCCGGCAGCAGTGACATCACATGGAACGGCAGACTCAGGCTGTGCTCGGCCAGCAGTGCCGCCAGTGCCGGCCCCAGGACCAGGCCGACCGCGCTGGCCGCACCCAGCGAGGCCATGGCCCTGGCCCTGTGCTGCGGTTCGACATGGTCGGCGATCAGCGCGTTGCAGGCTACCGGGATGGCGGCGTAGAAAGCGCCGATGGCGCCACGGGCGAGTATCAGGCCGATGAATGCCAGGGCGGCTGGCGGCAGCCAGCGCAATGCGCCTTCGATGAACAGGCACAGCAGCCAGTAGGCGAGGGTGAAGCCGGCGCTGCCCAGCAACAGGATACGCCGTCGGCCCAGGCGGTCGGCGGCACGCCCCCAAGGACGGGCCAGCAATACCCAGACCACCCCGGCCACGGTCACTGCCGCGCCGGCTTGCCAGGTGGCCATGCCGAGCAGGCGGGCGATAGGGCCGATCAGGGCGACGAACGCCATCATCGACATGGTGCAGGCCATCGTCACCAGCAACAGCGGCCGCACATCCAGGGTGCGGGCGGGAGCGAGGGTGGCAGAGTCCTTTGCGACATTCATGGGGCAGTCCAGGGCAGTTCGGCAGGCAAGATTAATGAGAAGCCTTATTGAATGTCGAGCCTGCCCGGGCTATTCGCCATCATTCGCCGCGTTGCACCGGCCCCGGCCACATGCTGCGCATTACGCCATCCCGGCGTACCAGTGCGTGCATCAGTGCAGCCCCGAGGTGCACCAGCACGGTGGCGAACAACAGGTAGCCGGCCCAGCCGTGGGCCTGGCGCAGCACCGCGTACAACTGCAGGTCATGCGGGGCGATGGCGGGTAGCTGGAACGGGCGAGGGTAACCGCCGGCCGACAACATGGCCCAGCCCAGTAGCGGCATGGCCAGCATCAAGCCATAGAGCAGCAGGTGCGAGGCGCCCGCAGCAAAGCGTTGCAGGGGCGGCAGGTCGCGGGGTAGCGCAGGATGGGGCAGTGCCAGACGCAGGCCGATGCGCATCAGCACCAGCACCAGGAGCGCAACGCCCGTGGCCTTGTGCAGTTCGATCAGCAGCGGGTGGCGCAGCGACAGGTCGGCAACCATGCTCACGCCAATGAACAGCATGGCAATGATCAGGATCGCCATCAGCCAGTGCAGCAGACGGTGCAGCGGGTGGAAGGCGTGCGGATTCATGGCTTGGCTCCTGTGCCGAGCGATTCGCGGCTGCGGCGGTTGAACGATTCCGAATAGGCGGCCGAGCGGGCGGCGAGGATCGGGTCGGCGGAAGGTTCGATGCCGGTGGGCAGGATCAGCGGGTCGAAGTTCAGGTCGCGGCAGGCACCTTGCTCGGGGCCGTCGACCTGCTCGATGACCAGGGTGCCGGCATCCACGCTGCGCCGTTCGGCAGGCCAGGGCGTCGCCGGGTCGTCCACCGCATCGCCGGGTTCGGCCAGGACCAGGCGCAGGGTCCAGCGCAGGGGGGCCTGTGCCAGGCGCTTTTGCAGGTCATGTTGCAGCAGCTGCTTGTCGTCGACCTGGCCAGGCAAGGGCGAGAAAGCGGTCTGCGGTTCCATCTGCCAGCGCACCGGGTGCGCTGCGCTGCCTGCATCGATCAGGCGGAAGGCATTGATGCTGTGGTACTGGGTACTGGCGAAACTGTCGCTGGGCTTGTAACTGGCGGCCCACTGGCGGAAGGCGGCGCTTTCCGGGTGAGCGGCAAAGAATGCCTGCATCTTTGCAGGGTTTGGCTTGCCGGTGGCGGGGTCTGGCGCTGCGGCCAGTACCTGGTCATAGAAGCCGTGTGGATCGCTGACGGCCAGCACCGGTGGGTTGTTCATGCCGGTGCGCCACACCTGGCCATCGTCGGTGCTCAGCTGGATCGCCAGGCTGCGCACCGGAACGCCGGTATCGGGTGCGAACGGGTTGCTGCCGCCGATGGCGAAGCGGCCGATCACTGGCACGCGGGCCTGACTGAAGGCCCGTGCGGTCGACAGGGTGGCGGCCTGGCCGGAGGGCTGGAAGTAACCGCTGACGCAAAGGCCCTTGGCGTGGTTCTTGCGGTAGCCGGGGTAGTGGCCGGCCTGGGCTTCGAAGGTGTCGATGATGCGTTGTGGCGTCAGTCGTGGCTCGCCGATCCAGCCGGCGGCATAGGCGAAACCTGCGCCCATTGCCAGCATCACGGCGCCGATGCCGGCCAGGCGCAGGGCCTTGGCGGGACCGTGCAAGGGTGAGTTCATGGTGATGTTCCGGTTCAGTGAAGGTGCCCGTACGACGGGGCAGGGGAAAACTTATTCCATCGCCGGGAATAAATTTTGTGGCCAGGCGTCTGCCCCCTACACTGACAATCCCAACGGTGGGTAACTTGCCATGCACGACCTGGACGAACCGCAGTGGCGTGAACTGCTGCAGCGCTTGCGCCGCTTTGCCGTGTGGCTGACCCGCGAACCGGGCAGCGCCGATGACCTGGTGCAGGCCACGGTCGAGCGTGCCTTGGGCCGACGCGGCCAGCAACGCGACCCCGACGCCTTGCGGGCCTGGTTGTTCACCATTCTTTACCGCCTGTTTCTCGACACCAAGCGCCGCGAACGTCTGCATGCACGCTGGTTGTCCTGGTTCGGCAGGGGCGAGCAGGGCGATGAAGCGCTCGGCGGCAATGTCGAAAGCATCGTCCTGGCCCATGCCGACCTGCAGGCGTTTGCCCACCTTTCGACCGAACAGCGTGCCCTGTTGTTGCTGGTCAGCATCGAGGGGCTGAGCTACAAGGAAGCTGCCCAGGCCTTGAACATTCCCATCGGCACGGTCATGTCGCGGCTGTCCCGCGCCCGCAGCGCGTTGCGCGACCTGACCGAAGGCAAGCCCCAGCCACCGGCCTTGCGGAGACTGAAATGACACGCCTGATACCCAGCGAAGATGAACTGCACGCCTATGTCGACGACCGCCTGGCGCCGCCCCGGCGTGCCGAGGTGCAGGCCTGGCTGGCAGTCAATCCGCAGGAAGCGGCGAGGATCGAGGCCTGGCGCAGCGATGCCCGGCGTTTGCGCGCGGCGCTGGCGGGGTTTGCTGAGCAGCCGGGGGTGTCGCAACTGGACCTGGGCAAGCTGCAGCAGCGCTTGCTCCAGCGTCGACAGCGGCGCCTGGCGTCCGCAGCGGTACTGTTGCTGGCCCTTGGCGTGGGCGGCGTGGGTGGATGGCAGGCCAGGCAGGCGACCTGGGCCGGCAACGAGCTGCCCATGGCCGATGCGCTGCAGGCTCACCGCTTGTTCGCCGGCAGCCAGGCACTGGACATTCAGGCGAGTGACCCGGAGCAGCTGCGTGCGTGGCTCGACAGGCATTTTCAGCAGGTAGGGCAATTGCCGGATCTGGCGGAATATGGTTTCCGGCCAGTCGGTGCACGGCTGCTGAGCAATGAGCAGGGGCCAGCGGCATTGCTGGTGTTCCAGGACCGCACGGGTCAACGCATCAGCCTGTTCCTGCGATCACCGGGTGAGCGTTACCCGCACATGCCGCAGGGGCAGCGGGTCGATGGGCAACTGGAGGCGCGCTACTGGTCGCATGGGGTGTACAACTTTGCCTTGGTCAGTGCGGCGAACGATGTGCGCGGGGCGGGGGTAGGCGAGGCGTTGCGGTTGGGGTTGTGAGCGCAGCTACAAACCCAACCGCAGTATCACCCGGCTATTGTCAGCTCAATTCCACCCAGATCGGCGCATGATCCGAGGGTTTCTCCATCGCCCGCAGCTCATAGTCCACGCCCGCGGCCTTGATCCGCGGCACCAGGTGCTGCGAAGCCATGATCAGGTCGATGCGCAGGCCACGCTTGGGTTCGTCCTCGAAGCCTCGGCTGCGGTAATCGAACCAACTGAACCGATCGGTCACTTCCGGGTACAGGTGGCGGAAACTGTCCACCAGGCCCCAGCCCTTCAAACGCTCCATCCATTCGCGCTCTTCCGGCAGGAAGCTGCACTTGCCGGTCTTCAGCCAGCGCTTGGCGTTGTCCGCGCCAATGCCGATGTCGCAGTCCTGGGGCGAGATGTTCATGTCGCCCATCACCAGCACCGGCTGATCCTGCTTGAACTGCCCCTCCAGCAGTGCCTGCAGGTCGCTGTAGAAGCGCTGCTTGGCCGGGAACTTGGTGGGGTGGTCGCGGCTTTCACCCTGAGGGAAGTAGCCGTTCATGATGGTGATCGGGTTGCCGTTGGCATCGGCGAAGGTGCCCCAGATGAAACGGCGCTGGGCATCCTCCTCATCACTGGCGAAGCCCTTGAACAGGCTCAGCGGCGCCTGGCGCGAGAGCAGCGCGACGCCATAGTGGCCCTTTTGCCCATGGTAGTGCACGTGGTAACCGAGGGCCTGGACATCGGCCAGGGGAAACTGATCGTCGCTGACCTTGGTTTCCTGCAGGCCGATCACGTCCGGCTGGTGCTTTTCGATCAGCGCCGCCAGCTGGTGCGGGCGAGCCCGCAGGCCATTGATGTTGAAACAGACGATCTTCATGGAAAGATGATCCTGGTAAAAGGCCGGATGCTAGCCGACATCGGAGTTGATCTCCAGCATGGCGGCTTCAGCAAGGCGCTGCTAACGTGCAGTCAGGGGTGAACCATGCGCACTGCGGCACCTCCAAGGCACAGTTGCCCATTCCAGGAGGACACCTCGCAATGCCCGAAACCACGCTCGCCCAAGCCCGTATCTGCGCGCTCGATGATGGCTACAGCCGTGAAGCACGCTCGCTGCTGTACCATGCCTACCGTCATGAGCCCACCTTTGCCTATATCTTCGAAGCCCAGCGCCCGGGCTATGAACGACGCTTGCGGGTGATGGTGCGCGAGTGGGTGCGCCAGCACTTCTATCTGCAACTGCCTGCGATCGGCCTGCTGCTCGATGACCGCTTGATCGCCCTCGCGCTGATCGTGCCGCCGCAACGCCGGTTGGGCGTGGCCGACAGTTGGGCCTGGCGCTTGCGCATGCTGCTCGGCACAGGCCAGCGCTGTACCCGCCGCTACATGGACTACCAGGCGGCACTGGCCAGTTGCCTGCCCACAGGCATGGTCCACATGCTGCCTCTGCTGGGCGTGCACCCGGAGTTTCGCGGCGCTCACTACGGCGAGCAATTGTTACAAGCTGTGCACGACTGGTGCGCTGAAGACCCCAACACCCAGGGTGTGGTGCTCGACTCCGGCAATGAGCATTACCTCGCTTTCTACGAGCGCCAGGGCTACCAGGAGATTGGCGAGGTCGCCGTGGGGCCGATCCGAGAGCGGGTGTTCTTCCACCCCAATCCGCTGGCATCCATGCCCGCCACCGCCTGAGGCGTGCCCCGTTGAGCGGCCGGCTCTGGTAGCATGCGCGGCATGACGTATTCAGGAAGACTGACCTGGGGCCTGGTAATCTGGGCCGCCAGTTTCGCAGCATGGGGCCAGAGCGAGTTGCTGGTGCAGGTAAAACCCGCCAACAAGGCGCTCAAGGCCAATGTCGAAGGCTTTATCGGCAGCCTTGGAGACCGCGACGAGGAAGCGCTGTTGCGCTTCAGCCGCGGGGCGCAGGAGCAGGCGCGCAAGGCCGCACAGGCACTTGGCTACTATCAGGCGCAGATCGAAACAGAGGTCAAGCCGCCGACCAAGGCCGACCAGCCGGCAAGACTCATCATCCATATCGAGCCAGGCGAACCCGTGCGCCTGCGCAATGTGACCGTGCGCATCGAAGGGCCGGCGAGCGAGATGAAGGCCTTTCGCGTGCCCGACAGCAGAGCCCTGCGTGCGGGCGAACCCCTCAACCATGGCGTGTACGAGGACGCCAAGCGGTTGATCCAGAACCAGGCATCGCGCTATGGCTTCTTCAGTGGCCGCTTCACTCGCCAGCGCCTGGCGGTCGACCCGCAGGCCGGGGTGGCCGACATCGAACTGGTGTACCAGAGTGGCCCGCGCTATCGCCTGGGCGCCGTCAAGTTCAGTGGTGACTCGCCGCTGGACGAAGACCTGCTGCAACGCATGGTTTCATTCACGCCCGGCACGCCCTATGACTCGGAGCTGATCGCCGAGCTCAACAACGATCTGCAATCGAGCGGCTACTTCGAAGGCGTGCGGGTCGATGCTGCGCCCACCGCCGCAGTGGCTGAAGAAGTCCCCGTGGATGTGCGCCTGGATGTGCGCAAGCCAAGAACCCTGGGCCTGGGCCTGGGCTTTTCGACCGACGTCGGCCCGCGCGGCAAGGCCAACTGGACGCGCCACTGGGTCAACCCGCAGGGCCACAGCTACGGCTGGGAAACCGAATTGTCGGCGCCTCGGCAGAACGTCGGCCTGTGGTACGACGTGCCCCTGGACCCACCGCTGACCGACAAGCTGCGGTTCGCCGGTGGCTACCAGAATGAAGAGATCGCCGGCACCGACACCCTCAGCAAGCTGCTGACTGTCGGCCCTGAATGGCACAGCAAGTTGCCCAGTGGCTGGCAGCGGGTCATTTCCCTCAAGTACCAGCGTGAAGAATATCGACTGGGCGACGACTCGGGCCTGAGCAACTTGTTGATGCCTGGTGTCAGCTTTTCGTACCTGCGCAGCGACAACCGCATCGACCCGCACAACGGCTATCGCCTGCAGTTCGACACGCAGGCCGCCAAGGAAGGGCTGGGCTCGGACACCAACCTGTTGCATGGCAACGTGCTGCTCAAAGGCTTGACCACCCTGGGCCATGACCATCGCTTGCTCGGCCGAGTGCAGTTCGGTGGCAGTGCCACCAATGGCTACAAGAACAACATCCCGCCGTCACTGCGTTTCTTTGCGGGTGGCGACCAGAGCGTGCGTGGCTACGACTACCAGACGCTGTCGCCGAAGAACAGCGACGGCGACCGCATCGGTGGCCGCTACGTGGTGGCGGGCAGTGTCGAGTACCAGTATTCGCTCACCGAAAAGTGGCGCCTGGCGACGTTCGTCGACCAGGGCAATGCGTTCAATACCCTTGAGTTGCCCAGCCTGAAGACCGGTGTCGGCTTTGGCGTGCGCTGGGTCTCGCCGGTGGGGCCCCTGCGCCTTGACCTGGCGAAGGCGCTCGATGACGACGGCGGAATTCGCCTGCACTTTTCCATGGGGCCTGAGCTGTAATGCGTGCGTTGAAAATCATCCTGCTGGGCGTGCTCGGCAGTGCAGTGCTGGTGGTCCTTGCCCTGGGCCTGTTGCTGGCAACCGAAGGCGGCAGCCGCTGGGCGCTCCGCCTGGTACCGGGCCTTGAGGTAAGCGACTTCAAAGGGCGCCTGGGTGGCCGTTGGCAGGCGGGTGCGTTGAGCTGGAGCGATGCCGACAACCGCGTCGAGGTGCAAGCACCACAGCTGAACTGGTCACCCGCTTGTCTGCTCCGGGCCACGCTGTGCATCGAACAGTTGCAGGCCGATCGGATCGACATGGCGTTCGCACCCAGCGATCAGTCTGCCGAAAGCGGTCCGTTGCAGTTGCCGGTGCTGCGCCTGCCGGTGGCCATCGAGCTGGGCGAGGTCAAGGTAGGCAAGCTGCGCCTCGATGGCAGCGATCTGCTGGGTGACTTGCACCTGGCGGCGCACTGGACTGCCAGCGGCCTGCGGATCGATGGTCTGCAGCTGCAGCGCGATGACCTGCAACTGAGCCTGCAGGGCGACCTGCAACCCGAGGGCGACTGGCCTGTGCAACTGCAGGGGCAGGTGCAATTGCCCACGGTGCAGGCGCAGGCCTGGCAACTGGCATTGACAGCGAAAGGCAAACTGCAGAAAACCCTCGAACTCGATGCGACCAGCAGCGGCTACCTCGATGCACGCATCACCGGCACCCTGCAGGCGTTGGCCGAACACCTGCCGGCCAGGCTGCAGATCCGCTCGGACGCGTTCAAGCCAGTGGCGTCGCTGCCAGATACGCTGCAGCTCGAGCAACTCGTGCTTCAAGCCGAAGGTGATTTGCTCAAGGGTTATCAGCTGTCCGGTACTGCCAGCCTGCCCGCTGAGCAGGCGCCGATCGCCCTGGCCCTGACGGGCAAGGTCGATGCCAAGGGGGCGAAACTCGATGCCCTGGACCTCACGGCCAGCGACAGCCAGCGCGTCAAGTTGCAGGCCAGCGCCGACTGGCAGAACGGCCTGGTGGCCGATGCCCAGCTCGATTGGCAGGACTTTCCGTGGCTGCGACTCTATCCGCTGGAAACGCCACCCCAGGTCACGCTCAAGCGTTTCAACGCCCAGGTGCAGTATCGCGACGGTAATTATCAGGGCGCCTTCAATGGCGACCTCGATGGCCCCGCGGGCGCTTTCACCGTGGCCAGCCCGTTCGACGGCGACCTCAGCCAGGTGCGCATGCCACAATTGGCCCTTGCCGCGGGGCAAGGCAAAGCCGCCGGCAGTGTCGCAGTGCGCTTCGCCGACACACTGGCATGGGATGTCGACTTGCAATTGTCGGCACTCGACCCGGCCTACTGGCTCGCCGAACTGCCCGGTACCTTGGCCGGCCCGCTGCGCAGCAAAGGCGAAATGAAGGGTGAACAGCTCACCCTCGACGCACAGCTTGACCTCAAGGGCCGCCTGCGCGGCCAGCCTGCGCTGCTCAAGGTCGAGGCCCAAGGCGCCGGGCAGCAATGGACCGTCGGCGCCCTGGCCGTGCAGCTGGGTGACAACCGCATCAATGGCAGCGGTAGCCTGCAGCAGCGGTTGGCCGGGCGTGTCGACCTCGACCTGCCACGCTTGGCTCAGCTGTGGCCCAGGTTGCAAGGGCAGGTCAAGGGCCGGCTGGATGTGGGCGGTACGCTCGAGGCACCACAGGGCAACCTGACTTTGCTGGGTCAACAACTGGCGCAGGCGGAAAATCGCATTCAACGGCTTGATCTGGACGCACGCCTCGACGCCGCCCAGCGCGGTGTGATCGATCTCAAGGCCAATGGAATCCGCCTCGGCGATACCGTGCTGGGCACCTTGCAGGCCAATGGCAAGGGCGACATTCGTCAGCAGGCCCTGACCCTTGCCCTCGACGGCCCGCAATTGAAGCTCGACCTGGGCCTTGACGGCCAGCTGAGCAAGGGCGACTGGCGCGGCCGCCTGGCCAGCGGCAGGGTCCAGGCCGGTGGCCAGGACTGGCAGCTGCAGGCCCCGGCCCGGCTACAGCGGCTGGCCAGCGGCCAATTGGACTTCGGCGCCCATTGCTGGCGCTCCGGCCAGGCCAGCCTGTGTGGCGAGGATCAGCGCCTGGCACCGGAACCGCGCCTGCGTTACCACCTCAAGCAATTCCCGTTGCAAAGCCTTGCGCAGTGGTTGCCCAAGGACTTTGCCTGGCAAGGCCTGCTCAATGCCGATGTGAACCTGGATATTCCGGCCAGTGGCCCCAAGGGCACGGTGAGTATCGATGCCAGCGGCGGCACCCTGCGGGTGCGCGACAAAGGGCGCTGGGTCGATTTCCCGTATCAGGCGCTGCGCCTGGACAGCAGCCTGGCGCCGCGCCGTGTCGATACCCGCCTGGCGTTTCGCGGCGAGCGTCTGGGCGAGCTTGCCCTCAATACCCGGTTGGACCCCTTGGCCAAGGACAAACCGCTGTCGGGTGATTTCCGCCTGACCGGCCTGGACCTGTCGATCGCCCGGCCATTCGTGCCGATGGTCGAGCGCCTGGCGGGGCAACTGAACGGCAATGGCCGGTTGTCCGGCACCCTGCTGGCCCCGCAAGTCAACGGCAGCCTGGTGCTCAGTGGTGGCGAAGTCAGTGGCGCGGAACTGCCGGTCAGCTTGCAGGACCTGTCGCTGCAGGCCTTGATCGCAGGCGAGCAGGTACAGCTGGAGGGAGGTTGGCGCAGCGGTGACGCCGGGCGTGGCCAGTTGACCGGTCAGCTGACCTGGGGCCAGGCCTTGGGCATGGACCTGCGCCTGCGCGGTCAACAGTTGCCGGTTACCGTCGAACCCTATGCCACACTCGAAGTGGCCCCGGACCTGAACCTGCGGCTGGTCGACGACAAGCTGGCGGTGACCGGCAAGGTGCAGGTGCCCAAGGGCAAGATCACCGTACGCGAACTGCCGCCGTCGACCGTCAAGGTGTCGGACGATACGGTCATCGTCGGCCACCAGACCGAGGAGGGCAAGGCGCCCATGGCCATGGCCATGGACATCGATGTGGAGGTGGGGCGGGACAAACTGTCCTTCAGCGGCTTCGGCCTGACCGCCAACCTGCTGGGCCACGTGCACATTGGCGACAACATGGACACCCGTGGCGAACTGAGCCTTGCCGATGGTCGCTACCGGGCGTATGGCCAGCGCCTGACCATCCGCCGCGCCCGGCTGCTGTTCGCCGGGCCCATCGACCAGCCCTACCTGGATATCGAAGCCATACGCCAGGTCGATGATGTCATCGCTGGCATTCGCCTCAGTGGCAGCGCCGAGCAACCCACCACCAAGGTGTTCTCGGAACCGGCCATGAGCCAGGAGCAGGCGTTGTCCTATCTGGTGCTGGGGCGCCCGCTGGGGACTTCGGGCGAGGATAACAACATGTTGGCCGAGGCCGCCCTTGGCCTTGGGTTGGCCGGCAGTGCCGGGATCACCGGCAGCCTGGCATCGAGCCTGGGAATCGATGATTTCCAACTGGACACCGAAGGTTCCGGCAACACCACCAGCGTGGTAGCCAGCGGCAACCTGACAGAGAAATTGAGCCTGCGTTATGGGGTCGGGGTGTTCGAACCGGCCAACACCATCGCGTTGCGCTACAAGCTCAGCAAGAAGGTCTACCTTGAAGCGGCCAGTGGCCTGGCCAGCTCCCTGGACATTTTCTACAAGCGCGACTTCTGACTTCATGTCGGACCCCGCCTCCGGTCAAGGAGGCGGGGGCGACCTGCTACTGGATTACCAACGGTACTGTGCGCACGGTGCCCAGCGAGGATCGGATCGTCACCGTCGGGTTGGCGCTCGGCACGACGGTCGTGGTGGTGGTCGAGAGCCGCCAGCGGCCGGTGACCGGCACTGTGGTGGTGCCCAGCGTGACCAGTCCGTTGGCGGTTGTAACCTGGACGGTGAGGGTGTTGCCGACCACCGCCGAGGAGGTCCCGGACAAATCCCAGGTGTAGCGATCGTTGGCGCGCACCCGTGCGACGGCGCTGGTCACCTGCAAGTTTTCCTGGCTTACCTGGGGTGTGACCTGCACGGTGACGGTGGCCGGTGCCGAGAGTGTCCCGAAGGTATCCCGGACCTGGTAGGTGAAGCTGGTGGCGAAGGCAGTGGTGACAGTCTGCGGAGCGGTGTAGGTCACCACTGTGCCGTCGGTACTGACACTGCCCTGGCCAGCCGGCGGCTGGGTCAGGATCAGTACAGTCAAGGGCGTGCTGCCAGCGTCGTTGAGCAACACATTGAGCGTCAGCGTTCCGCCTTGGCTGGCGGCGGTGTCGTTATTGGCGACAGGTGCCGGGTTCGGGGTCACATTGACCGTGACCGTTGCCGGCGCCGAATCGAGCCCTTTGCTGTCCCTGGCGATGTAGCTGAAGGTCGCCTGCAGCGGGACATTGCTGGCCGGTGGTGTGTAGGTCAGGCTGGTGCTGCCGTTGAGCGCCACCGTACCTTGGCCTGCCGCCGGCGGTACGAAGCTGCCGATGGTCAGCGGGGTGTTGTTGTCGGGGTCGCTGTCATTGGCCAGCACGTTGAGGGTGATCGGCACGCCCGCGTTGGTGCTGACGGTGTCCGCCACGGCCAGCGGTTTCTGGTTGTCTGCAGGGGCGTCGATGATCCCACCGACGGTCACTGGTTCGCTGTCCGATCCGCCGGCAGCCGACTTGACCGTAACGCTTTCCGGTGGCTGGGTCAGGTCATCGACCACCAGCGTTCCGTCTGGTGGCAGCGGCCCGTACCCCTGGGCGATGAGGCCAGGATTGAGGACTTTGTCGCTGGAGCTCGCGGTAATGGTCAGGCGGTGATCGTTCGGGTCATATCGAGCGGTACTGACTTTCACCACGTCGACAGGTGTGCGTGATACCGAGGTGGGTTTGGTCGCGCCACCCGATTCGCTGGCTGTCAGCACCACCACGGCGGGCGGCGCGGCGGGGGTCGCGAAGGTGGTATAGAAGGAGCCGTTGTTGTCCGTCAGCAGATTCGCGTTGGGCAGGCACGGTCCGGGTGGTGTGCCGGTGAGGGTAAGGGTCGTGCGGTAGCACACCGTCGATGCAGCCGGGGCCTGGGTGCCGCTGTTGGTACGCAACGAGTCGGCGAATATTTCGACCCGCGAGCCGTTGCTGTCACGCTGGTAGGTGATGCGCTCCACTTCCACGGGCGTCTGGCTGCGGTCGTCGTAGATCTTGCCGGAGATAGCGAACACATCGGTGCGCAGTGTGCCCGCAGGCCCCGAGATTTCCAGATAGTTCTGCGGGTTGCCCTCGTCATCGAGGACCGGGCTGCCGCGCACCGCGTCAGCGAGGTTCGGGTCGCCCACGAACTTCTCCTGCAGGCCGGTTTCCGGGTTGGTCTCGGTGAAGTAGCGGGCGATTTCCATGCCGGCTTCGTTGGTCAGGCTGTTGGGGGCGGTCGCGCTGTACAGGAACGGCCCGAGGGCGCCCTGCAAGGCCCCCGAGTAGTTGAGCGTGGCGATACCGATATCACTGGTGTCGTTGATCGCCCGCCGCCCCGGCGTGGCAACGACATACACCTTGGTACCGTACGGATGGCGCACGGTGTACATGCCCGCGGTGGGAACCGCGGCGCGAATACGGATGCGAGCGAAGTTGTGCTGTTCGCCATCGACGATCTCGCCTTCGCCGGCCACCGCTTCCAGTGCAGCGACGTACTGCTCGATGCCGAAGGTTCTGTCACCGACGCTGCCGTCGGCGGCGAACCAGAAGCTTTCACCAGGCCAGTTGTTGGGGAAGATGATGGGCTCGGTGGGGTTGAAGCCGCCCTCGGCGGGAATGGTACACATGTAGCCGGGGGCGGCTGCGGTGCCTGGTGCGCGGGAGCTGACTGTTCTCGACAGGCAGAGCTCCAGCTTCACGCTGTTGAAGTCCTGGTACCACATGGGGAACCGGCCGGTGGCGAGGGTGTAGGGCCCCGGGTCGAAACTCTGCAGGGCGGCGTTGGCACCGCCCGCCATGGCGATGGACAGGCTCAGTGTGTTGAAGATGAAACGTGGCCACTTGTTCATGTTAGCTCCTGGCGCTTGATCCGAATTCGCATGGGTCACTGGACGATGACCACTTCTTCTGTATCGCTGCCGCCGTTCGCCGAAGTCACCCGCACGCTCGCCGGCGGGACGGTGCCGGCGTTGGGCGACAGGGACTTGTCGGCGCCGCCGGCCAGTTCACCGATCAGCGCGCCGCTCCTGCCGGCGTAGGCGGTCAGGGTTGGCGGCGCGATACGGTCGCTGGTCGAGGCTTCGATGGTCAGCCGACCGCTGCTGCGGCTGTATTCGGCGCGGCGGATGGTGACCTGATCGGTCAGTTGCACAGGTGCGGTGGTTGGCGCATGCAGGGTAGGAATCGCCAGATGGTTGTCGACTGTCACTTGCAGGGTCGACGGCAGCGACGGGTCGACTGCCGACTGGCCGTACCAGCTGCCGGTCGAATTGGCCTCCGTCATGGTCACGGCAGTACCCGCGCTGTCCAGGAAGTTGGCCGTACCGGGAGGCGGGGGGGCCATGCTGAAGACATCCTGATGCGCGACCACGCCAGCGGAAGTGGTTGCCCGCGAGTAAGTGGCACGCTGGACCAATGCCGGGGCGGGCAGATCCACCGCGCTGAGCTTGCCGGAAACGGAGAATGTATCGCTGCGGGTATCGATGCCGTTGGGGCCCTGGATGCGCAGGTAGTTGGTATTGAAAGGGCTGCCAGTCACGGGTTCCTGCAGGTTCGGGTCGCCAATGAAGGTCTCCTGCTGGCCGGTTTCCGGGTTGGTCTCGGTATAAGGGCCATTGAGGCTGCGCAGGAACGGTCCGATGTCGCCCTTCAGCGCGCCGGAGTAATCACCGGCCGGGCCGATGCCGATATCGCGGGTCATGTTGATCGCCCGGGTGCCGCCGGTGTCGGCGAATTCTTCAGGCGTGACGTTGAACACGTCGACACCATAGGGGTGGGTCACTGTGTAGACGCCAGCTGTGGGCACATCTACCCGAATGCGAATGCGGGCGAAGCTCAGTTGGTGGCCGTCGGCGACCTCGCCGTTGAACGCAGCTTCGATGGCCGCAACATAGGTCAGGTCGATGCCACGGGCGGCATCGGTGATGGCGCCGTCCGCGGCGTACCAGAAGGTTTCGTCTGGATAGTTGGTCGGGAAGACGATGGCCTGGGTGTCATCGAACTCCCCAGGTGCCGGGTTTAGCACGCACATGTATGCCGGCGCCCCGGGGGTGGGTGCCGTGCGCGAGCTGACTGCCTTGCTCAGGCACAGGTCAAGGACCCGGCCATGGGTATCCTGATACCAGGCGGCGTAACCCGTCTTGTTTCCGCTGTCGAGGGGGTACGGGCGCTCTCCAGGGACACCCGGGTCTACGGCGTAGAGGCCTGCCTGCGCCGTGCCGCCGCTCAATGATGCAAGCAGGAGCGAACTTGCCAGTAGGGTCAATCTGTTGTGCATGATTCAGTCCTCTGGAAATGACGCAGGCTGAGTAGAACAGTCCGGTCGAAAGGTTCTGAATCGGCATCAGCAATGATCGTGCCTGCTCAACTTAAGTGCCTCACGGGGGCGCAAGTCATGTAATTCGAAATTAGTTGGTTTGAACTGTGTGAAGGTGGTGGTTTTCGCTGTGTTGAAGCGGCGCACGGTGGTCGAGGATTCATTAGGGTCGCCCGCATTTTCATGCTGTGACGATTTGAAAAAAGTAGCCTCGGTAGGGTGTCAGATGGAATTTGATATTTTTCGAAACTGATGGTGATGGGGGATTTCGCCCAGTGCTGGGGGACTTTGCTTCTTGCCAGGAATGCCGCCGTCAAGGCCTGCGACCGTTTCATCGGTGATACTTTCGTAATGCAATTCTGACGTTTTGTAATCGATGACACCTTTGTGACAGTTAATCGCGCGCGCGAGCATTCCCGGTTTTCATACATATTTAGAAACAAGTTCTGGCGAGCGATAGCGCTAGTGGGGAAAGTATTTTTCCCCGTTATGCGAGTTCATTTCACAACTGATTGAATTCGAACTTGATTTATTTTGGCGCGATATTTGCGAGGTCGAAGGCCAGCCCTGTTTGTGCTGACTTGGAGGATCGCCCAAATGACCTGCGCAGACTTGCACGCTCACATCGACCTTGATCGCATCCGTTGCTGGTTGAGGAGGCCACAAGGATTGGCGTTGCTTGCAGGCGTATGGCTCGGGGGCGGCGAGCTGGCCGAGGCGGCGGTGCAGTGCCAGCGAACCTTGGTGGCCAATGTCGTGGCCATGGACCAGCCATTGATGTTCAACCGGCTCGGTGCGCATAACCCCAACGGCATGATGTACGCCCTGCGCGGGGATGTGGTGGACGGCAATGGGGTGTTGATCACCCAAGGAGGCAGCGCCACACCAGGCCAGGTCACCTTGCGCCCGGACAAGCGGCCGCGCCCCCTGGTGCTGCGGGTTGCTGCAGGCGATTGCCTGACGGTCAACCTGCAGAACCTGCTGGCTTTCCAGGCCAACCCCAACGGCCAGGGCATCGAGAACGCCGCCAACGGCGAGCTGCATGTCGATGCTCAAGTCGCCGACCGTCATGTGGGGTTCCAGGTCAATGGCCTGCAGGCATTTGCATCGATCAACGATATTTCCGCCAACAGCGGACGTAACGACAACACCTTGCTGGCACCCGGGCAGAGCCGTACCTACACCCTCTACGCCGAACGCGAAGGTACTTTCGCGGCGACCAGTTACGGCGCCACCTTCGGTAGCGAGGGCTCTTCCGGCAACGTCGGCAACGGCCTGTTCGCCCAGGTCGTGGTGCTGCCCAAAGGCGGGCAGGCCTATCACAACACGGTCACCGAGGAGGACATGCGCTTGGCCACCCGCGGGCGCACACCCGCCGGCCAGCCCGTCATCGACTACCAGGCTCGCTACCCGGTGCTTGAACCCTGGATCACGGAAGGGAAGGCAGGCAAACCGATCCTGAACATGGTCGACGGCAACGAGATTATCGCCAGCAATACCGACGCAGTGGTCATGGGGCCCAATGCCGACGGCAGTTTCCCCGCGAGCACCTATCCCCTTGAAAGCCAGGGCAAACGCAACCCCAGCCTGCCCAATCGTCTGGAACCCTTTCGCGATTTCGCTGCGGTGTTCCACGACCAGTCTGCTGTCGTCCAGGCGTTTCCAGGCTTCTGGGGCGACCCCGTGTTCGGCCAGATGCTCGATCCGACTCGCGACGCCTTCATGGTCAACTACGGTTCCGGTGGCATGGGCGCCGAAGTCATCGCCAACCGGGTGGGTGTCGGCCCCATGCACGACTGCTTGTCCTGCGCCTATGAAGAGTTCTTCCTCAGTGCACACACCACCGGCGATATCGCGATGCAGGTGGATGTGCCGGCCAACATCGGGCTCGAGCTGCTGACCCCCGGCCAGGTACCTCCCGCCGACCGTGTCGGCATCAAGGCCAGCATGGCGCTGTACCCGGCCGAGCCCTCCAACGTCGCTCACAGCTACCTGGGCGATGCGGTGAAGGTGCGTAATATCAGCGTCGGTTACGAGCAGCACGTGTTTCATCTGCATGGCCACCAGTGGCTGTTCAACCCCAACGATGACAACTCCGACTACATGGATGCGCAGGGTGTCGGCCCAGGGTCGGGTTACACCTATGAAATCGCCAACGGTGGGTCCGGCAACCGCAATCGGGTGGTCGGGGATGCGATCTACCACTGCCATTTCTACCCGCATTTCGCCCAAGGCATGTGGGCCATGTGGCGCATCCACGATGTCTTCGAAGAGGGCACGCGCCTGGCGGTAACCCAGCAGGGCAACAACGACTTTCACGCGCAGCCGTTTGCCCTGCGCAGTGGCCTGCCGGCCGCCGGCGCCCGGGCCTTGCCCGATGGCGAGATCGTCGCCGGCACGCCCATTCCGGCGGTTGTGCCCTTGCCGGGCAAGGCCTTGCCGCCGATGCCGGGCAAGGTGGTGGTGATTCCCAAGATGAGTGGTGAGGCGCCGAATGCAGCGCAGGAACCGGATGACCACAGCCAGGCTCCGGCAGCGCAGAAAGTCGTCGGCTCGCTGGCCCTGGTCGATCGCAGCGAAGCCAACCGCAACGCCGATGGCAGCCTGAAAAATCCCGGCTACCCGTTCTGGATCGGCGGCGTTGAAAGCACCGTCGGCCAACGGCCGCCGACGCCACCGCTGGACATGCTCGATGCGCAAAAGGCCGCGGCCTTGAAAGACAGCGGCAACGCCTTGTGGGCAGCGCTGGATCCGGCTCAGGCCGGTGGCTGGGATGGCGGCCTGCCACGTCATGGCCTGGATGGCTGGGCCGCTGGCGGTGAGGCGCACGTGACCACCAGTCTGCTGGACATGAGCAAGGCCCTGGAACGCGCCAAACCTGTGTATTTCCCCGAGGAGGGCACCGAGGTCGAGCAGTCGGCCATGGCCTTCCATGCCAAGCCATCGCATGCCAGCTTCGCCGTGCTGCCCAGTGGCCAACTGCTGCCGCGCGACTTCCTTACCAACGGCGGGCCTCCCGTGGCGGGCGCGCCGTTTTTCGAACCGTGCATGGACGACCGGCAAAAACGCCTGACCCGCAGTGCCGGGGCCGGCAGTTTCAACAGCGGCGAGCGTCTCGACGCCCAGTCGTTCAGCGGCGCGTCGATGTTCAGTGCCGATCACCCGCGCGTCTACAAGGGCGCCAATATCCAGTTCGACGCCGTGTTCAACAAGATCGGCTATCACTTCCCGCAAACCCGCATCCTCACCCTGTGGGAGGATGCCTGGCCGGTGATCAACAAGCAGCGCCCACCTGAGCCGCTGGTGATGCGCATGAACACCTTCGACTGCACCATGTACCAGCACACCAACCTGGTGCCTTCCGTCTACGAGCTCGACGATTACCAGGTGCGTACGCCAACCGACGTCATCGGCCAGCACATCCACTTGCCCAAGTGGGACCTGACGGCCGCCGACGGCTCGGCCAACGGATGGAACTACGAGGATGGCGTGCTCTCGCCCTCGACTGTGGTCGAGCGCATCCACGCTATTCGGCGGTTCAACGATTGCCAGGACGGCGACCCTCGCCAAGGCACCGAGGATTGTCCCGTTGCCAAACAGCATCCCTACTTCGGTCGATTCAACCGCGCTGACTGGCTGGGTGCGCGCACCACGCTGCAACGCTGGTTCGCCGACCCTGTGGTGAACGTGCACAACATCGATCGCGGCTTGGGCAACATCTTTACCCATGACCACCTGGGCCCTTCGACCCACCAGCAAGTCGGCATGTACGCCACCGTGCTTGCCGAGCCTGCCGGCTCCAAGTGGTACCATGCCGAAACCGGCGAGAGCTTGTACAACAGTGGCGGGCGCCAGGACGGTGGCCCGACTTCCTGGCAAGCCGTGATCGAGACCGGTGACTTGAACGGCGACAACAAGAACGACAGTTTCCGCGAGTTCTTCCTCGGCTTCAGCGACTTCCAGCACGCCTACGAGGCCGGCGTCTACGTCGGCGCCGGCCCCGATGGCATTCCCGATGCGCAAGCCTTCCCGGCCACGGCGGACAGTTTCCGCTACGCCATCAACCCGCCTGCGCGCAAGGCGGCTGCCAACCTGTTGGAGTCTGTCGTGGAGGCTGCCAGCGGCGAGCTGCTGACATGCCCATCGCGCCCATGCCCGCAAGCGATTTCGGCTTCAGACCCTGGCATCTTCGTCGTCAACTACCGCCACGAGCCCCTGGGGCTGCGCATCTACGACCCGAACAAGGTAGCGCCGGACGGCAAGCGTGGCATGCAGGCCGATGGTCTGGCCGGTGACCTGGCCCATGCCCTGCAGAACCGTACCGATCGGGCAATCCCGGCACTCAACCTGGCCCCCAGCGCGATCACCGCAGCGACCGGCCCCACGGGAGGGGTCACGCGATTGCCCGGGCACATCAACCGGGGGGACTTGCCGGGCGACCCGTTCACGCCGATGTTGCGCACCTATACCGGCGACAACGTGCGCTTGCGGGTCAATGCCGGCGGCCATGAAGAAGAGCATAACGTGACACTGCACGGCGTGAAGTGGCTGCATTCGGGCAGTGGCTTCGGCAACAGCTCCAATACCGGGTGGAAGGCGTCGCAGATGGTGGCGATTTCCGAGCAGCTGGGCTTCATGGCACCGGTAGCGATGATGTCAAGTGCCGCCAGCGATACCGGCGATTACCTGTATTCCATGGATGCCTCCCTGGAGGGCTACTGGAGTGGCCTGTGGGGCATCATGCGCAACTATTCGCTCAGTCGCAGTGACCTGTTCCCGCTGCCCAACAACCCGCGGCCGGTGGCCGCGCGCAACACGGTCAATTTCAATGGCGTGTGTCCGCGCATCAGTCCCAATCCAAATGGCGTCGGCAGCCGGGCGACGGTGCAGCGCAACTATGAGGTGGTTGCAGCCCTGGCCAACGATATCCTCGCCAACTCGTTGGGCCTGGCCATCGGCGACCCAGCGGGTACCGGCCAGCATGTCGGCGGCTCGCTGAACCCGGCCGGAGGCACGCTGGTCTACAACCCGCGGCCGGTGACGGTGCCGCAGGTGACGATCTTCGACCCTGAAGATGGCGAGACTTTCACCATTGGCGGGCAATCCGGCCCGTTGCATGACCCGACGGCCATCCTCTACGTGCGCAAGGCCGATCTCGATCCGGTCACAGGCAAGCTCAAACCTGGGGTACCCGTAGAGCCGCTGGTGTTGCGCGCCGCCGCTGGCGACTGCATCAACATCACCCTGGAGAACCGCCTGCCATTGGTGATGCCGGACCTGCCGAACTTCGCGGTGATGCAAGGCACGGTCAAGCGTGACCGTTCCGCCGCGCAAGGCTCGACCACCTTCAACAACAACCTGATGCGGCCCTCCAGTCACGTTGGCCTGCACGCCCAGTTGCTGACCTACGACGTCAGCAAGTCGGATGGCTTCAACGTCGGCAGCAACCCGGTGCAGACGGTGGCGCCGCGGGCAGGCAACACGGGCGCCTGGCCAAGCCGGACCTATCAGTACTACGCCGGCCACCTGGAGCGCGCCGGTCAGCCGGTGGCGTCGCAACTGGGGCGCAACGTCGACATGATCGAGGCGACCCCCATCGAGTTCGGTGGCCTCAACCTGATGCCGGCCGACCCGATCAAGCAACCGCAAAAAGGCCTTGTGGCGGCCATGTCGGTGATGCCGACGGGGGCCACCTGGCAGGAGGACGCCGCGTCCAGGGCGTCGGCCACGGTGCAGGCCCCGGGCTCTAGCCTTTATCGCGACTTCATCATGGTCTGGCAGAAGTCCCTGAACATGCGCTGGGCCAACGGCCTGCCAGTGGAGAACATGTCGTCCGAAGGGCCGGGTGTTCCCAACGACCCGAAAGACAACTCGGACATGGCCATCAACTACAAGAGCGAGCCCCTGTGGTACCGATTCGCCCGTGCGCCTGACACACCGTTCGGCCAGGCGGGTGGCAACGGCCTGGGCGCAGTCCCGAACGCCCACATGGCTTACAGCAATGCCCTGGTCGGTGGCGACCCGGTCACACCGATACTGAGGGTCAGGCCGGGGCAGCCGTTCCGCACCCATGTGCTGATGCCTTCGGGTGGCAGCCGTGGGGCGACCTTCCAGGTCGACGGCCATGTGTGGGCATTCAACCCGTTCCAGGCCGAACGGGTGGACCTCTGGGGCTACCCCATGAAAGAGGCGGGAATTGGCTCGGTGCGCTTTGGCTACAACCCCATGGCCATGTATATCGGCGCCCAGGAAAGCGTATTGCCGGCAGCACATTTCAGCTTCATGTTCCCCAGTGCCGGTGGCGCCAACGCGGTACCTGGCGACTACCTGTATCGGGACTATGCGGCGTTCGGCAATCTGGGCGGTATGTGGGGGCTGCTGCGGGTCAGCGACGAGCCTGCGCCGACCCCTGCGCAATGACGGGTTTGATAGAACAGGAGGGGGAGAGCGGGTGATCCCCGGACGTATCAGGCCAATGGCTGACTAGAAGAAATCCACACCCTTTGGTCAGCCTAGGCCTGGCTTAGTTCCTACAACGGCCCCAATGAACGCTGTTCCAGGTCAAGTACACCGGGCGTCGATCCAACTTCCTCGCGAAGGTGGAGTTCCAATGCTCATTCAGTGAGTCAGAAGATTTTGACAGGCACACCGACGATCAGTCGAAACTCTCCGAAATTGCCTTCAATCTGCTGCTCACTGGCGCGATGCCAGACATAACCGCTGGACAGGTAGGCGCCCTTGAAACTACGGGTCTGTATGGCGTAACTGAGGAACGAGCCTACCTCATAGTGGCTTTCGTCCGTTTGCTTGAGTACGGAACCATAGATTCCGCTGGGGCCACCGTCATAGTGGCTACCATCGATGCCCCACCCCTTGATGTACCACAGCTGGGCTTTCAAGCCTGGCAAACCGTAGGCGGCAAGATCATTGATGTACTGAACCTGGAACGAGCGCTCGTTGGGACCGTTGTAGTAGGACACCATTGTATTAGGCAGGTTGACCGCATTGGATTCGGCCACATAGTCGAAATACTCGTCGCCCTTGATCTGCTGCAGGCCGAATTTCAGGGTGTGGTTCAGGTAGCTGGGTGAAAAGCTCAGGCCATAGGCTTGCTGGTCGATGCGGCCGGCCTTCTGGCTGCCACTGTCCTGGGTATTATAGAAGTCGAACTGTATGTCGGTGCTCAGTTCATTCCATTTGAATTTTTTGCCCAGGCCAACGTATTCCCTGTCCCAGATATCCAGGAAACGGGAGGCGTAGGCACTCGCGCGCCAGCCGTTACTGGCCTGGTAATCCGCCCCGGTATAGGCCACCCAGTCGCTGGTGACCAGACGCGAACCGTAACTTGGGCTGAGATCCTGCGTGCCCGCTCCGGTACGCGGGGTTCCCTGCGCGAAGTACCCGGACTTGATGGCCAAGCCTTCGATGTCATGGCTTTCCAGGGAAAGGCCATCGAACGACGCCGGCAGGGTGCGCGTGTCGGAGTAGCCCATGACCGGGGTCTTGACCTGATGGCGACCGACCTTCACCACGGTTTTCGCCATCTGGAACTTCGCGGCCACAACGCCGACCTTGCTCCAGTCGTCCACTACATTGCCGTCCTTGTCCACCAGCAGGCGATTGCTGCCACCGGCCGTGGCCAGCTTGCTGCGCTCCAGGGCGACCGCTGAATAGGTGGACACATCCAAACCCACCCCGACCACTCCCTGGGTAAAGCCGGAGACATAATCGAGCTTGAAACCTTGCAACCAGGCCGTACGCCCACGAACCTTGCGCGGGCCTTCATTCGTCTGCGCCGTGAAGTAGGTGTTCTTATGCCCGGTTTCCTGCGAATACCACTGGCGGGTATTGAGCGTCAGCGAACTGTCTTCGATGAAACCCGTGCCTGCGGCCTGAGCCTTTAGGGATGCCGTGGAAGTGGTAGTCGCAAGCGAGACTGCCACCAATGTGATTGGTAGGGAGAAATACTTCATTTAAATATGCCTTATAGTTATTTTTCGGCAGTCAGGTGCTGAAACATTATTTCTCATTGATGGTGTTCAGGCGCGCCCGCGAATTGCGCCGAACTTCACGTGCCTGGCTCTTGATAGTGTCAGTCGGCTTTCATTCAAGTTAAAAAGTTCTCGACGATTTTCACCCAACACCTTGTGCCAAGGTTTATCAGGTCATCATTGAAATCGTAGTGCGGGTTATGTATTGAACAACCATGGAACTCACCCAGGCCATTGCCCAGCATGAAGTAACAGCCCGGTACTTCATTGAGCATCCAGGCGAAGTCTTCGGTGCCCATGATGACAGGCGCCGTCGTTCTCAAGTTGGCCTCTTCAAGTATGGATTGCAGACTTCGCAGGACCAATGCGGTTTCGCTCGCGTGGTTGACCAGTGCGGGGGCAAGCTGGGTGATTTCCAGGTCGATGCTGACGTTGAACAGCTTTTCGTGACCCCGCACGATCGCTTCCAATCGCTGGTTTACCTTTTCCTGGGTCTGTGGGGTGCGGGTGCGTACGCTGACCAGCATCGACGCTTGGTCAGGAATGATGTTGTACACCGTGCCGGCCTTGATCATGCCGATGCTGATCGCCGCGAACTCGTCGGGCGCCAGGTTTCGCGACTTGATGGTCTGGATGGCATTGATCAGGCTGGCCACCACCGGCACCGGGTCGATCGACAGTTCAGGCATGGCACCGTGACCACCCTTGCCGGTGATGGTGATGCTCACGCGTTCCGAGGACGCCATGATTGGCCCGGCCTGGACCACGGCTGTGCCCACGGGTGAGCCTGGCATGTTGTGCAAGGCAAAGATCGCATCGCAGGGGAAGCGCTGGAACAACCCGTCATCCATCATCGCCTTGGCGCCGCACAAACCTTCTTCGTCGGGTTGGAAAATCAGGTTCAGGGTGCCATTGAACTGGCTCGCGGTGGCGAGCCGGTGCGCCGTAGCCAGCATGATCGCGGTGTGACCATCATGCCCGCAGGCATGCATGCGCCCCGGGATCTGGCTGGCGTGGGCAAAGCTGTTCTTTTCCTGCATAGGCAGCGCGTCCATGTCGGCACGCAGGCCGATGCTCCGGGTGCCGTTGCCTTTGCGCAGAACGCCGACCACGCCGTGGCCACCCACGCCCCGGTGCACTTCATAACCCCACTGCTCGAGCAGGGAAGCCACCAGCTGCGCAACATTCGGAGTATCACCGCCCAATTCCGGGGTCGCGTGTATCTGCCGGCGAATGGCAATGAAATCATCCACCTCCATTTGTCCGAGCCTGTGTTGAGTCTGGTTGTTCATCATTCACGCTCGTCCAGTGTTTTCGGGGAACAGTTTCAGGCAGACCAGGCTGATTGCCCCGCCTGCGAGCAAGTAGAAGGCGGGAGCCAACGGGTCGTTGAGGGTGGACGTCAGCCATGCGGCAATCACCGGAGAGAACCCACCGAATAGCGTCACGCCGATGCTGTAGCTGGCCGCAGTACCGAGCACGCGACGCGGCTTGTCGAAGGCCTCCATGATTAACGCGTAAAACGCCCCCGCGCCGACGCAACCCGGCAACACCATCAAGGCCACGATCAGCATCGCGACATAAATATCGGTGGTGTGCGAAAGCAGATAAAGGCCCGGCCAGGCGGCCACCACTGGCAGGCTGATGGTCCAGGCCAGCAGCTTTTTGCGCAGGCCGTAGCGGTCGGCATATGTGGCGGCGAGCGGGCTAACGATGGCCAGGCACGCACTGGCGGCGCAGGCGATGGCCAGGGCACTGCTTTGGGGGTAATGCAAAGTGGTGATCAGATACGAAGGCATGTAGAAGATGAACAGGTACATGCCGATTGTTCCGCTGGCCATCAGGCCGATCGCCAGCACGATGTTGCGCACATCGGCGGTAACCTTTTGCTGCGGTTTTACGGCCGGCACTACCTCAAGGGTTTCTGGCAGGCAACGGCGAATGTACCAACCCACCGGGCCGATCAGCAGGCCGATGACAAAGGGGATGCGCCAACCCCAGCCTTCAACGTCGGCAGGGCTCAGCAGGCTGCTCAATAGTAGACCGATGCCGGCGCCCACCAGTGCTGCGTAACCTTGGCTAGCCAATTGCCAACTGACGGCACGGCAGCGGTTGGTAGCGGATGTCGACTCCATCAGCATCACGGAAGATGTACCGATTTCACCGCCGGCGGAGAAGCCCTGGGTCAGGCGCCCGAGCACCAGCAGCACGGTACCGAACACGCCCATTTGCTGATAGGTCGGGGCGAAGGCAATCAGTGCGGTTCCCAGGGTCATCAGGGAGATTGTCAGGCTCAGGGCGGCTTTGCGTCCTTTGCGGTCGCCAAAGCTGCCAATCACCAAGGCCCCCAGCGGCCGCATCAGGAAGCCCGCGCCGAAGGCCATCAGAGACATAAGCACCGATGTGGTTGGAGAGTGCGCCGGGAAGAAGTTTTTCGCAATCACCACGGCAAAAAAGCTGTAGATGGTGAAGTCGTACATTTCCAGGGCGTTGCCGAGCGCACAGGCGAACGTAGCCTTGCGCGATCTGTCAACGGTGTGGTCAGGTTTGGACACACTATCGGTCAGGAGAGAATCCGAATGTAAGGTATTAATACCAGTCTCCTCATTGCCGGCCTCAAGTCCGGTCTTGTTGGTTGGTGGCCGAGCACAGGCAAGGGTCGCTGCGGCTGCTGCACAGCTAACCGCAACGCATTGCAGAGAACAACGACAGGATGTTTCGCAGAATGGAACGGCCTGTAAAGCCACGCTATCAAATCGTCAATCACGGCCGCTTCAATAGAATGGCGTTCAATCTGACAGGCTCTCAGAGTTGATAACGCAAATAGTTACCTTCGCACGGATTGCCCAAGCAGATATCAGCGCTTCTTTCCTCAAGATTCATCACTATCGAGAAGACACTGGCGATTTGCCCGGATATCCCGGGGGCGCCTGTTGGATGCTGACACACCCCTTCCGGGTGGGAGTCATGGTTGGCCAGCATGCGCTTGATACTTTCACGGGATAACTCAACTCCCCCGCTGGTTGCGCGCCGCAGTGCCGCCAACCGGATATAACTGCTAGCCCCCATTACCTTCGGTGTATGGTCATGGGTGTGTGAATGCCGGGGATGAAGCAGATGATTGGTGTGTGCGAGAATGCCGTTTTCGGTATTCAGCACAGCCACTTCTGAAGGCGCCGCCTCGATACCGAAGGCAATGCCTTCCCGGCTTGCAATCAAGTAGTGCGCCGCGCAGGCGTGGGGCTTCTTGATGACCTGGTCCATGGCGGCGCTGAGCCGTTCCTGCCGCAATATCTGCCGCAGGTGAAAATGAACTGGAATACCCTCCGCGCCATACCCCGTGGACAGAGCATTCAGGCAAACACCGATACCTGCCGTATTGAAACCCACCTTGGCCAGGATGCCAGCTTCGGTAACCGTCAGGTAAGTGAGCCCTTGCTCGCATGTGACTTCCAGCACGACGCACGCCGCATGCTGGGACTGCAGCCAGTCCCAGTTCTGGGCGAGCAGCATGGCGCCGTTTCCCGGGTATTGCGGGGTGACGGCAATCGACGTGCAACCGTCCGTTACCTGCCTGCTTCCCAGTGAGAAGAGGATTTCACTGCGGATGTTCAAGGCCACTATGTCGAGCAGGCTGAAGCCCGAACCTGCGGCAATCCCTTTTATTTCTTCGCAGCAATCGGGAGCCAGCAGGCTGAGTCGCTCAAGCTCTCGCCCTGCAATCTCCTGGACATCCTCCCACTGCAATCCCGCTAACGCCTCGAACATCCCCTTGTAGGTAGTAAGGCTTATGAATATTTCTTCACGGCATGCTCGCCCATGCTGGAATCCGATGTTGTAATCGCTGCCGGCTAATTTTATATTTTTCATAACTTCTCTTGTATATTTAATGGCTCTTCAGCGCAAATTGAAATGTCCAGAAAATACTTGATAAGCCCCAATCGACCACCTACAATCGGCGCAGAAGAAGCACCTCTGGATAGAATTTCATACCTCCCAAAAAAAGTAAAAAAACCTGGTTCCATGGAGTGAAACACAATGGATCACACGAATCGATCCGTGCATCGAGCCATTGAGATGGTGAATCTGCTGAAAGCAGAAGGCCCGTTATCTCTGGAGGAGGTTCATGTAATACTGAGTTTGTCCAAGTCTACGCTGTTAAGATTATTCAGCCAGATGGAACAGGAAGGCTGGGTATACCGATATCTTTCCGACGATCGCTATTGCCTGGCAAGCCATATATTTGCAATTGAAGAGAAAGCTCTTGCAAAAATAGAAATAGCCAAGATATCCAAGAGTATTTTAGAAGAACTTTTCGAGAATACCGGCCATCCCTCTGATCTCGCAATCAAGCTGGACGACTTCGTCATCGTGGAGAGCAGCTTTGGTAAAACCAATTATCGAAATGCATCGAGGCATGTCATCGGCATCACGCCACAAAAGCATCACTCATCGCTCTGGAAGGCCTATCACGATCAGGATCGCCATGAGTCTACACATGGCTGCTATTATCCAAGATTGTTCAATCATTGGGAGCACAGCTTCAATGCGAAATTCCCGTACAACGCGATAGCCGTACCCTTGCACATCAACAATACGACCATTGGGGCAATTAACATCGCCGCAATAAATGAAATCGTTCATACCGAGGTGCTGGCCGAAAGGCACCTGCAATCGTTGATTTCAACCGCCAGCCTGATTTCGCAAGCGCTGGAAAAACATAGCGTTTCATCTGCGATCATAAGCGCCAGTCACACCCCGCCGTCTGATTGACATGTACAGGGGAACCCCTGCTCAAGCAAACGCAAACTGTCCCAATGCAATCCAAACATCTGGGCGGTGTGCAGGGTTGGTAGTCGTTGGCAAATTGGTCAAAGCAGTATCCCCCAATTTCTTGTCGAGCGGCCACTTTTGGCCGGTTCTTGCCTGTCACCACCGGCAACAATAGGTCGAAGTTGCCAATTGCGACACAATCGCAGCGACCAGGGTAAATGCCAGTAGAGTGTTCGTGTCCATCGTTCCAGGCTCGTAGAAAATTGAGGGAATACTACCGAAGGCTTCGTTGCCGATGATGCAAACTACTCATCACCTACAGGACCAGCCGAAGTCTCGCCAGCGACCCCACGGCAATGGTTACAGTAAACAGCATCGGCAAGCGCCACGCAGCGTGATGGCCAACGCGATCAGCTCTTAAAGATGAGGTGACACGAATGGTGGGGGTGTTCCTCTGCAGCGCACATCAGGGCTAATTTGCAGTCAGCTACCACGCTGACTGCACCATACAGCAAAGAATTCTTTGTCTTATCCGGTGAAATCGGTGCTAAGGCAAAGAATTCTTTGCTTTATGGAGCGAGGCAGGTGGTAGTGAGCGTCAAAGAAGCAGTCTTTGTCCGGCAAGGCGATTCACACATTCGTGAGCTCTATTGGATCCATTTCAAGTATGGTTGAAAAAATTTCAAACCAATTTGAGAAGCTAGGCCTGACGACGGATGTTGCCGATCTGACGCAGGCTCAGGCCGTACTTGTCGGCCAGCAGGCTGCGTGACAAGCCATCGGCACTTTCTTTCTGAATTTGCAGGTTGCGTAGTTGGCGCAGGAAATGGTCTGCCTTGGGAATTTCCAGGGCGACTCCGGCAAAACGCTTGATCAGCGCATCCAGCGCTTCGCCCGGCAGCAGTTGGGCCAGTTTGCTGCGGTCGCGGTGCTTGGGGATGTACTTGGGCCTGCCACCATAGGCGCAGGTCAGCTGATAGGCGTTTTCGATACCGATGCATTCGATCAGGGCCTGCAACGAATGCGGCAGTTGACTGGTGTCGATGGCGGAAAGATCTGGAAATTCCATGTGAGGCTTCCTCGCGGGAGATGGGGCGCGATTGCTTCGAAGATCCGTCTTGGCGGGTCGGTGGTGGCCAGCGGCGCAGTGTCGTTGGCGTGGATTGATTCTCAGTGAGCGGAGAAGGCTGTCGCTAGCCGCCAAGTGGGCTGGTGGTTGTAGCCTCGGTGTGCGGGTATTGCAGGAAGCGAGTTGTTTGCTTGTGGGACATCTCTTCAACAATGCCTTGCAAGCCTTGAAGTCTCGTGAGGTGGACTTTCCTTCAGGCGCATGGGTGCCTGACCCTCTCGTTACAGCAACCGTTCGCCAGCAACGTGTCGGATGTCGATGGCGTGAGAGGGAAGGGGGGCAAGCAGGAAATCCAACGCCGGTAGGCGAGGGCGTTGTATCATGGCGTCCGCTCGTTGCGAGCCATTTTGACTCTGATGTTGCAAGGACCTTTCAATGACACACGTGCAGCGCCTCAAATACTCGATCCTGATCATCCTGGTGGTGCTGGGCCTCATGCTGGGCCTCTCCCACCTGCAGAAGCAGGGCACGATCAGTGAACAGACCTTCCAGATGCTGGCCATCGCCATTGCCGTGGTCGTGGTCGTGATCAACGGGATTCTGCGGCGCAAGGTCAAGCCCTGACGCCTGCCGGCCGGCCAGCACTGGCCGGCCATGCCTTCAACGCTCCAGCATGGCCCGCGCCTGTGGGTCGAGGCTGTAGCACTTGTCGCTGCCAAGGCTGATCACGCCTTCGCTGCAGAGGCGCTTGAGGACCTCGCGCACGCTGAGGAACGACAACGGAATGTCCAGCTGCTCCAGCTGTGCGTGCACCCCGCGCACGCCAATGCTGCGACCTGCGCGATCGGCACTGCGCAGCGCGTCGATCACCTTCAGGCGTATCAGGCTCGTGCGCAAGCCATAGGCACGCAACAGCTCGCGGATCTGCTCGTTGCCGACACGCTCGTCCCCGCAGGCATCCTGGCCCTGGGTCACCTTGGCCGGGCTGTGGCCGGCATGCATCGAGGGTTGCGGGTTGTACATGTGAATGCTCCTTTTCGTCGTCTGTCCCGAAATGTGGGTGCTTCATTTACTAGGACGAATGAGATCGGCAAATCTGCAGCGTTCGCGAAAAAAAGTTCGTGTGCCGATCTTCAGGAGGACGTTTGTCGGGCCTCTTGTGCGTAAAAATTCATTCCACGCAGGGTCCTGGAGTTGCCGCGTCGCTTCGACCGCAGTTCAAGGCTGACCCGGAGTGCCGGCAGTATGTGATCAGCGAGGGGGCAAGGGGACGGTGGCCAGTACAGGCCTGAGTATCAGGCCTGTACTGGCCTTATCGCCGGCAAGCCGGCTCCCACAGGTAGGGTGCTGATGCTGAGGCCTGTTGTGGGAGTCGGCTTGCCGGCGATGAGGCCAAAACGGCCAAGGGGTTGCCTTCAGGAAAACTCGAACGGTTCCAGCGCAAAGCCCTGGCCATCGACCTGCAGGGTCCAGCCCCGGCGGTCCCAGTCCCCCAGCACGATGCGCCGCGCAGGCGCTCCATCCACTACCAGCTTGTGGATCGCCGGGCGATGAGTGTGGCCATGCACGAGTGTCCGCACACCGTGCGCCGCCATCACCTTCGGGACTTCCTCAGGCGTGACGTCGACGATTTCGTTGTCCTTCATCCTTACCTGCGCACGGCTTTCGCTGCGCAACTTGCGCGCCAGCTTCTGCCGCGTGGACAGCGGCAGGTGGCGCAGCACCCACAGCGTCAGCGGGTTGCGCAGGTAACGGCGCATCTTCATGTAGCCGACATCGCGGGTGCACAGGGTGTCGCCATGCATCAGCAGCACCGGTTCGCCACCGAGTTCGATTACGCTGGGGTCGCCGAGCAGCGTGCAGCCGGCCGCCTTGCAGAAGGCCTGGCCGATCAGGAAGTCGCGGTTGCCGTGCATCAGGTACACCGCCGTGCCGCTGTCGCTCAGCCGGCGCAGGGCCTGGCAGATCGACTGCTGGAAAGGCGTCATGGCATCGTCGCCGATCCACGCTTCGAAGAAATCGCCCAGGATGTACAGGGCTTGTGCATGCCGCGCGCGGCCGTCGAGCAGATCAAGAAACGCCCGGGTAATGTCCGGGCGCTCTTCTTGCAGGTGCAGATCGGAGATCAGCAGTATCACTCAATGATCTCGGCTTTCTCGATGATCACGTCGTCCTTCGGCACGTCCTGGTGGCCAGCCTTGGAACCGGTGGCGACCTTCTCGATGGCATCGACCACTTCACGGCCTTCGGTCACTTCGCCGAACACCGCGTAGCCCCAGCCCTGAACGTTCTTGCCGCTGTGGTTGAGGAAGTCGTTGTCGGAGGCGTTGATGAAGAACTGCGCCGAAGCGGAGTGCGGCTCCATGGTGCGGGCCATGGCGATGCTGTACTTGGTGTTCTTCAGGCCGTTGTCGGCTTCGTTCTGGATGCTGGCGCGGGTCTTCTTCTGGCTCATGCCCGGCTCGAAGCCGCCGCCCTGGATCATGAAGCCCTTGATCACGCGGTGGAACACGGTGTTGTCGAAGTGACCATCCTTAACGTATTGAACGAAGTTCGCAACAGTTTGCGGAGCTTTCTCGGCGTTCAGTTGCAGGACGATATCGCCGTGGTTGGTGCTCAGTTTGACTTTGGACATGCTGAAATTCGCTCTTTCAAGGCATTCGGGAATTAGGGTGCGCAGTGCGCCTGTAGTCACCTGACGCAGGATCGGGCGACCGCGACACATGGCGCGCACTGGCCATTTTGCCAGCCCGCGACAAAAAGCTGTGATAAATCACGGCAGTTTGTCCGGGGCCGGCTGTCAGCAGCTTGACTGCTTCGGCTATGATAGGCCCTTTGATTCAATCGGCCTACCCAGGCCGGACACGTGCATTCAAGGATCCTATGAGCAAGCCCACTGCCGACAACGCGCCCAACGCCGCTGCCAAAGGCGCCC
>Ga0160431_100235_pt1 | contig 37020 bp, 36 predicted proteins | sample HID1971K_E0MG_FD_108212 | JGI IMG/M metagenome (GOLD analysis project Ga0160431, IMG submission 108212) | Enriched millipede-associated microbial communities from UW Madison campus, WI, USA - HID1971K_E0 MG | ecosystem: Host-associated > Arthropoda: Insects > Digestive system > Unclassified ...
AATCGCTGAAAATGCGCTTGAGTGTAGAAGGCGCGGTATTATGCCTGCTTTGTCCGGCGGCATGAAAAGCCGGTGGTCGAGCATGATGGGCGGATTGGATCAGATGGCACCCTGGCTGACAGTGATAGGCATTGGCGAAGACGGCTTCAGTGGCTTGGGCAAGCAGGCCCGGCGCGCCTTGCTGGGCGCTTCGAGGATCTTCGGCAGCCCGCGCCAGCTGGCGTTGCTGCCTCGCTGCATCAGCGGCGAGCGGCAGGGCTGGCCCAGCCCGTTCTCCCTGGCCCCGGTGCTGGCACTGCGCGGCAAGCCTGTCTGCGTACTGGCCAGCGGCGATCCAATGTACTACGGCGTCGGTGCCAGCCTGGCGCGGCACGTGCCTGCAGCGCAGATGCAGGTGCTGTCGATGCCCTCTTCCTGCGCCCTGGCGGCGGCGCGCCTTGGCTGGCCGCTACAGGATGTCCAGGTGGTGTCGGTGGTGGCGCGCCCGCTGGCAGCGCTCAACGCCCACTTGTACAGCGGCATGCGCCTGCTGGTGCTGAGCAATGATGGCGACAGCCCTGCGGCCATCGCTGCGCTGCTGCGCGAGCGCGGCTTCGGGCCGAGCCGGCTGCATGTGCTCGAACACCTGGGGGGGCCGCAGGAACGTCAGTTGACCGGCAGCGCCGACGATTGGTCCTGCCCGCCAGTTGCCGCGCTCAACCTGGTCGCCATCGAGTGCCAGGCGTCGCCCGCGGCCCCCCGGCTGGCGCGCGTGCCCGGCCTGACGGACAGTGCCTACCGCCACGACGGCCAGCTGACCAAGCGCGACGTGCGCGCCATCACCCTCGCCCGCCTGGCACCGCAACCGGGTGAACTGTTGTGGGACGTCGGCGCCGGTTGCGGCTCCATTGGCATTGAATGGATGCGCGCCCACCCCGCTTGCCGTGCGTTGGCGATCGAAGCCGACGAAGGTCGCCAGGCGTTCATCGAGCACAATCGCGACGCCCTCGGCGTACCCGGCCTGCAGCTGGTTCGCGGCAAGGCGCCGGCGGCCCTGACCGACCTGGAGCGCCCGGATGCGATCTTCATTGGCGGCGGTGTCACCCGCGAAGGGGTGCTGTCGCTGTGCTGGGAACGCTTGCGCCCGGGCGGGCGGTTGGTGGCCAATGCGGTGACCCTGCAGAGCGAGCTGACACTGGCGCATTTTCGCGAGGCACATGGCGGCGAACTGACCCGCATCCACGTCGCCCAGGCCCAGCCCCTGGGCGCCTTCGACACCTGGCGCCAGGCACTGCCGATCACTGTGCTCGATGTGGTGAAGCCGGCAGATGCGTGAAGAAACCCGCGAGCAGCCGGCCCCTCTGCGCAGCGGCCTGACCACCGGCAGTTGCGCCACCGCCACCAGCCTGGCCGCAGCGCGCCTGCTGCTCACGGGCGAGGTCAACGATGCCGTGAGCATCACCCTGCCCAAGGGCAAGGTGGTGCAGATGCGCCTTGAATTCTGCCGCCGTGACGGCGAACGCGCCGAAGCGGGCACACTCAAGGATGCCGGCGACGATCCGGATGTCACCCACGGCGCGCTGCTCTACAGCCAGGTGCGCCTGGTGACAGAACCCGGTGTGCGGTTCATCGCGGGCCTTGGTGTCGGCACAGTGACCCGGCCGGGCCTGGTGCTGGCCGTGGGCGAGCCTGCGATCAACCCGGTGCCCCGGCGCATGATCACCGATCACCTGCAGCAATTGGCCAATGGCTGCACCTACCCCGGCGGCTTTGAAGTCACGGTGAACGTGCAGGATGGTGAGCAGCTCGCCCTGAAGACCATGAACCCACGCCTGGGCATTCTCGGTGGGCTGTCGATCCTCGGTACCAGCGGTATCGTGCGACCCTTTTCCTGCTCGGCCTACATCGCGTCCATCCACCAGGGCATCGATGTGGCCCACACCAATGGCTACACCCATATCGCCGCCTGCACCGGCAACGCCAGCGAAGACACCATGCGACGGGTATACGGCCTGCCGGAGATCGCCCTGATCGAGATGGGCGACTTCGTCGGCGCGGTGCTCAAGCACCTGCGCAAGGTACCGGTGCCGCGCCTGACCCTGTGCGGCGGCTTCGGCAAGATCAGCAAGCTGGCCGCCGGGCACATGGACCTGCACAGCCGCCATTCGAGCATCGACCTGCCGCAACTGGCCGGCTGGGCGGCGGACGTGGGTGCCGATACCGACCTGCAGGCCGCGATCATGGCTGCCAACACCAGCCAGCAGGCCCTGGCTCTGGCCCACGCATCCGGCGTCGCCCTGGGCGATGCGGTATGCGCCCATGCACTGGCCTTCGCCCGCAGCGTGGTACCGGCGCAGGTGCAGGTCGAGGTGTTCGCCATCGACCGCCAGGGCGGCATCGTCGGCAAGGCCGGTGTGCAATGAGCCGGCGAATCCTGCTGCTTGGCGGCGTCACTGAAGCCCTGGCCATTGCCCGCCAGCTTGGACCAGAGCATGTCTACAGCCTGGCCGGCATCGGCCGCGTGCCGCAGGACCTCGCGTGCCAGGTGCGCGTCGGCGGCTATGGCGGGGCCGAAGGGCTGGCCCGCTACCTGCGTGAAGCAGGCATCACCCTGCTGATCGACGCCACCCACCCCTACGCCGCGCAGATCAGCCGCAACGCCGCCGCTGCCGCACGTGCCGTCGGTATCCCGTGCTGGGCCTTGCGCCGCCCTGCCTGGCAGGCCCAGCCCGGTGATGACTGGCGGGAAGTGGAAGACTGGGCCGGGCTGATCGCTGCGCTCAAGCCGTTCCAGAGGCCGTTGTTCACCCTCGGGCGTGAGCCGCTGCAGCACCTCGACGAGATTCCGCCAGGGCAGTTCTGGACCTTGCGCGCGCTGGAGGCCTGCCCCGGCAATGACCGTTGTGAAGTGATTGGCGCGCGTGGGCCATTTGATCTGGAAGGGGAACGGAGCCTTTTTGAAACGCGTGGGATTGATGTGCTCATCAGCAAGAACAGTGGCAGTGTAGCGACTGAACCGAAGCTCGAAGTGGCAAGAGAGCGAGGGATACCTTTACTGATACTGAAACGACCGGTCCTGCCTGATGTGGACATGGAGTTCATGCAAACGGAATTGCTGCTCGCCAGCATCAGGCACTGACTGGCTGGAGACACGGACAGCCTAGCGACTCCAGGTTTCCTACGGTCGGCATATCTAATTCCCACGGCTCTATCAGACACATATAAGTGGCCATCTGCCTTATAGGCTGTAGACTCAAGCCCCCTCCCCGGAAGGCGTCACTCATATGGAAATGCAATGGTGGATCTGGCTGGTCTTCGGCATCGGCCTGATCCTGCTGGAACTGGTCCTGCCCACGTTCTTCATCATCTGGTTCGGCATCGGTGCCGTGCTGGTCTCGCTCATCGCACTGGCCGCCCCCAGCCTGCAACTGGACATGCAGGTACTGCTGTGGGTGCTGTTCTCTTCGATCACCACGTTCGCCTGGTTCAAGCTGTTCAAGCGCAAGCAACCCGATGTGCGCTGGACCGCCGACAGCGTGATCGGCGAAGTCGGGCTGCTGATCAGCAGCGTTTCGCCCTTCCAGAAAGGCCGTGTGCGATTCCAGAAGCCGATCCTCGGCAACGAGGAGTGGGTATGCGTCGCCGACAGCGACATTCCCTCCGGCGAGCGCGTTCGTCTCGTCGCCATCGAAGGTAATACCGCCCGGGTCATTCGGGCCTGATCACGTATTCAAAAGGATGTTTGCATCATGACCAGCCTCATCGTCGTCGCCGCCCTCGCCCTGTTCGTCCTGATCACCGTATTCAAGGGCGTGCGTATCGTGCCCCAGGGCGAGGAGTGGATCGTCGAGCGCCTGGGGCGTTACCACAACACCCTCAAGCCCGGCCTGAACATCGTCATTCCCTACATGGATGTGGTCGCCTACCGCCTGCCGACCAAGGACATCATCCTCGATGTGCAGGAACAGGAAATCATCACCCGCGACAATGCGGTGATCGTTGCCAATGCCCTGTGCTTCGCCAAGGTGGTCGACCCGAAGAAGGCCTCCTACGGCGTGCAGAACTTCTCGTTCGCCGTCACCAGCCTGACCATGACCTCCCTGCGTGCCATCGTCGGCGCCATGGACCTGGACGAAGCGCTGTCCAGCCGCGAGCAGATCAAGGCGCGCCTGCGTGAGGCGATGTCCGAACAGACCGAGGACTGGGGTGTGACCGTGCGCTCGGTGGAGATCCAGGACATCAAGCCGTCCGAGAACATGCAGTTGGCCATGGAGCGCCAGGCGGCCGCCGAGCGTGAGCGCAAGGCCGATGTGACCCGCGCCGAAGGCGCCAAGCAAGCGGCGATCCTCGAAGCCGAGGCACGCTTGCAATCGGCCAAGCTGGACGCCGAAGCACAGATCAACCTGGCCGAAGCCTCGGCACGGGCGATTTCGCTGGTCAAGGAAGCGGTGGGCAACGAGACGGTGCCGGCCATGTACCTGCTGGGTGAGCGGTATGTGGGCGCCATGGAGAACCTGGCCGGCAGCAGCAATGCCAAGGTGGTGGTGCTGCCAGCTGACCTGCAGGAGACCGTGCGTGGCTTGATGGGCCGAAACAAGGCTTGAGCCCCGATCGCCGGCAAGCCGGCTCCCACAGCTACCCCAAGCACCTGTGTGAGCCGGCTTGTCGTGGCGACGAACCGCGGCGATGGGCTGCGCAGCAGCCCCAGCTACTCATCCACCTGCGTCACTTCACCGCACCCCGGCATTTTTACCTATACTCCGCCTTACAATACCCGCCACGATTCCTGACCGGATCTCTCCATGCCCCCACGTCGGCACATCGCCTGGATAGCCTGCCTCGCAGTGCTGTTCAACCTGCTGGCCATGCCGCTGTCCTCTGCCGCGCCCAAAGGCCCGGCCGAGCAGCTGCTGTGGGGGGCTTTCTGTTCCAGCCTGGCCGGCAAGGCCAAGGTCGATGTGCAGGCCCTGGCCAAGATCGACCTCGGCACGCAAAGCGACGACCACTCCAACATGCAGCACTGCTGGTGCTGCTCCGGCGCCGCGCCGCTGCTGGCCTTGCCAGGCTACCCGGCACAACTGCACAACCCGCCGACGCTACTGGTCGGCCATGCGCAAGCGCCACCCCGCCATCAACTGACGCCGCGCCAGCTATGGCCAGCGCTCAACCCCCGCGCCTCTCCCCTGGTCTGAGTTCATCACGCTGTCTGCCTGAACCCGAACAGAACGGAGATTCACCCCATGCTCAAGCAAGCTCTCGTAGTGGCCGCCTTGCTGCTGCCCGGCGCCTTCGCCAATGCCCATGAATACAGCGTGGGCGACCTGCATATCGCGCACCCCTGGTCGCTGCAGCTGCCGTCCAACGCGCCCAACGTCGCCGCGTATTTCATCGTGCACAACAACGGCAAGGCCGACGACCGCCTGCTCGGCGTCGACAGCCCGATCAGCGATGACGCCCAACTGCACGAACACAGCATGACCGCCAGCGGCACCATGAAGATGCAGCGGGTGCCAAGCGTTGCGGTGCCGGCCGGCAAGGAGGTGGTCTTCGCTCCCAGTGCCTACCACGTGATGCTCATGCAGCCCAAGGACCGCAGCCTGCTCGTCGACGGCAAGCGCTTCCCGCTGACCCTGCACTTCGAGAAGGCCGGCGACGTCACCGTCGATGTCGCCGTGCAGAAAGAGCCCCCGGCAGACCAGCCGCCGGGCCACGAGCACGCGCACTGACCACCCGCTGACAGGCGCTCGCCAACATGAGCCTGCCGCGCAACAGCCCCAGCCGTACCACCCGCCCTGAACGCAGGCGCGTCGGTGGCGGCTGGCTGAGCCTGTTCGCCATGTGGATGATCTTCATCGGCCCGCTGGTTTCCCAGTCGATGCCGATGGATCACCACGCCGGCATGAGCATGTCGATGGACATGAGCATCCCCGCCGAGCATGCGCATGGCGGCGATGCGCACCATGGCCACGGCGGCGATGGCCAGCTGCATGTGATGTGGGAGAAGTGCGGCTACTGCAGTCTGCTGTTCAACTGCCCGGCACTGCCACAAAGCCTCAGCCCGCTCAGCGCGGGTCGTATCACCCCCGCCAGCCTCCTCCCCGCGCCAACTCGCCAGGGCCATGCCCGGCAGGCCGTGTTCCCCGGTGCGCGCAGCCGCGCGCCGCCGTTTTCGATCAGCGTCTGAAACCACCATTGCCGCACGGAGCCAGGAGGCTTCGCGCACACTCATGACTGATCGACGGAAATCCTATGTCAGGCTGTACCCCTGCTTTTGCCCATGCATTCAAAGGCACACTCGCCGCCTTGTGCGGCTCGCTGCTCGCGCCCATGGCCCTGGCCGCCGACCCTGGCCATGAGGGCCACGAGCACGATCTGGCCGAACTGAGCCCGACGGTGATCACCGCCGTGGCGCCCAGCTCGCCGCTGACCGTGGTCACCAACCCGAAAGACCCGCGCCAACCGGTGCCGGCCAGCGATGGCGCCGACTACCTCAAGACCATCCCTGGCTTCTCGGCGATTCGCGCCGGCGGCACCAACGGTGACCCGGTGCTGCGCGGCATGTTCGGCTCGCGCCTGAACATCCTCACCAACGGCGGCGTGATGCTCGGTGCCTGCCCTAACCGCATGGATGCGCCAACGTCCTATATTTCGCCGGAAACCTACGACCGCCTCACCGTGATCAAAGGCCCGCAAAGCGTGATCTGGGGCCCCGGCGGCTCGGCCGGGACCATCCTCTTCGAACGTGAACCGGAAACCTTCGGCACCCTCGGCAGCCGGGTCAACGCCAGCCTGCTGGCCGGCTCCAACGGGCGTTTCGACAAACTGATCGATACCGCCGCCGGCAACAGCCAGGCCTACGCCCGCTTCGTCGGCAACCAGTCGCATTCGGACGACTACGAGGACGGCAACGGCGACACCGTCCCCTCGCGCTGGGAAAAATGGAACGGCGATGTGGCCCTGGGCTGGACCCCGGACCAGGACACCCTGCTGGAGCTCACCGCCGGCAAGGGCGACGGCGAAGCACGCTACGCCGGGCGTGGCATGGACGGGGCGCAGTTCAAGCGCGAAAGCCTGGGCCTGCGCTTCGAGAAGTCCAACCTGGGCGAAGTGCTCGACAAGGTCGAGGCGCAGGTCTACTACAACTACGCCGACCACGTGATGGACAACTACACCCTGCGTACCCCCTCGGGCATGGGCATGATGGCCGGGCCCATGGCCTCCGCCGTCGACCGCCGCACGCTGGGCGCACGCATCAAGGCCACCTGGCGCTGGGCCGACGTGCAGCTGATCAGCGGTATCGACGCGCAGACCAACGAACACCGCGCCCGCAGCGCAATGGGTGTCGACACTTACAAGAACCAGCCGTGGGAAAAGGACGCCGACTTCCACAACTACGGCGCTTTCGGCGAACTCACCTGGTACGCCACCGGCGCCGACCGTCTGATCACCGGTGCCCGCCTGGACCGCGCCTCGGCCAGGGATTTTCGTGACGACAGCGCCACCAACGGCGACACCCGTGCCGACACGCTTCCCAGCGGCTTCGTGCGCTACGAGCACGACCTGGCGGCGCTGCCAGCCACCACCTACATCGGCCTCGGCCATGCCCAGCGCTTCCCCGACTACTGGGAGCTGTTCTCCCCTGACCAGGGCCCTGCCGGCTCGACCAACGCCTTCGACAGCATCAAGCCCGAGAAGACCACCCAGCTCGACTTCGGCATCCAGTACCGCAACGAGCGTGTGGAAGCCTGGGCCTCGGGCTACGTCGGGCAGATCCGCGACTACATCCTGTTCGACTACCGCACCGACATGATGGGCATGAGCACCTCCCAGGCGCAGAACATCGACGCCCGCATCATGGGCGGCGAAATGGGCGCCGCCTACAAGCTGACGGAGCACTGGAAGACCGATGCGACGCTGGCCTACGCTTGGGGCAAGAACAGCAGTGATGGCAAAGAGCTACCTCAGATGCCGCCACTGGAAAGCCGCCTGGGCCTGACCTACAGCCGTGACACCTGGACAGCCGGGGCGCTGTGGCGGCTTGTGGCCGCGCAGAACCGCATCGCCGAAAACCAGGGCAACGTGGTCGGCAAGGACTTCGACAAGAGTGGTGGCTTCGGCGTCTTCTCGCTCAACGGCGCCTACAAGGTGTCGCGCAACCTCAAGCTCAGCGCAGGCGTCGACAACCTGTTCGACAAAGCCTACGCCGAGCACCTGAACCTGGCCGGGAACGCCGGGTTCGGCTACCCGGCCAACGATCCACAGCCGGTGAACGAGCCAGGCAGGACCTTCTGGACCAAGGTCGATTTGAGCTTCTGACAACACAACAACAATGGGCGCGGTCACGGTCGCGCCCCTCAGCTGGTCAAACAGGAGGTTCCCATGAGCGGAACACGCGTTTCCTTCTACAACCTGGCCTGGCGCTGGCACTTCTATGCCGGGCTGTTCGTCGCCCCTTTCATGATCCTGCTGGCGATCACCGGGATCATCTACCTGTTCAAGCCGCAGCTCGATCCGCTGCTGTATCGCGACCTGATGGTGGTCGAAGCCGGGCATCACCGACAGGGTGCGGACCTGATGCTGGCCGAAGTGCGCCAGGCGTATCCCAAGGGCCATGTGGGCCAGTACCTGCCGCCGGTCGATGCCGAACGCAGCGCACAGTTCGTGGTGCATGACGCAGGCCGCGAGCTGAATGTGTTCGTCGACCCGTACAGCGGCAAGATCCTCGGCGAACAGGACGCCAAGCAGAACCTGCAGGCCATCGCCCGTGCCTTGCATGGCGAGCTGATGGTCGGCACGGTCGGCGATCGCCTGGTGGAGCTGGCTGCCGGCTGGGGCATCGTGCTGGTGGTGTCCGGTCTCTATTTGTGGTGGCCACGCGGGCGCAACGGCGCTGGCGTGCTGTGGCCGCGGCTGTCCGCCCGTGGTCGGGTGTTCTGGCGCGACCTGCATGCCGTGACCGGTTTCTGGGGTTCGGCCTTGCTGCTGCTGATGCTGGTCAGCGGCATGACCTGGACCGGCATGTGGGGCAAGCAGTACGCCGACCTGTGGAACCGCTTCCCGGCAGCGATGTGGAATGACGTGCCCAAGTCCGATCGTCAGGCCGGCGAACTGAACGAGGCCCACCGCCAGACCGTGCCGTGGGCGCTGGAAAACACACCATTGCCGCAATCCGGCGCGCATGCCGAACATGCCGGGCATCAGGCGATGTCGGACATGCCGGCAGCGCCACAGGTGACCTTGCAGCAAGTGGAAGACGTGGCAACTGCGCGCCAGGTCGCGCCGGGCTACAGCATCACCGTGCCGACCACGGCGGACGGTGTCTACACCATCGCTGTGTTCGCCGATGACCCACGCAACGACGCCACCCTGCATGTCGACCAGTACACCGGCAAGGTGCTGGCCGATGTGCGCTGGCAGGACTACAGCCCGGTCGCCCGGGCGACCGAACTGGGTGTGATGCTGCACGAGGGCAAGATGTTCGGTGCGCTGAACCAGATCATCATCCTGCTGGTGTGCCTGATGATCCTGCTGGGCTCGGTGAGCGGGCTGGTGATGTGGTGGAAGCGCCGGCCGGAAGGTGGCCTGGGCGTGCCGCCGCTGCGTCATGACCTGCCGCGCTGGAAGACGGCGGTGGGGGTGATGCTGATGCTGGGAGCGATGTTCCCGCTGGTGGGGGTGTCGATGGTGGTGATGTGGGTGGTGGACAGTCTGGTCGTGCGGCGGCGTCGGGTGCTGGCCCAGGCTTGAGGACTCTGCCGGCTGGCCTGACCTCATCGCCGGCAAGCCGGCTCCCACATTTACCAAGGGGCGCTGCCTAGTCCTGTGGGAGCCGGCTTGCCGGCGATTGGGCTGCGTAGCAGCCCCAAAGGTCGTGTCGATCTGTCGCGCCCCGATCTGGGACACGCGTGTTAGCCTACCCGGCTCTCAAAAAAAGACTGACCCTCAATGGAATGCAGCCAATGACCCGGACCTCTTCCCCCCCTGCTGAAGACCAGCACCTGCAGCGCAACCTGACCAACCGCCACATCCAGCTGATCGCCATCGGTGGCGCCATCGGCACCGGCCTGTTCATGGGCTCGGGCAAGACCATCAGCCTGGCAGGCCCATCGATCATCTTCGTCTACATGATCATCGGCTTCATGCTGTTCTTCGTCATGCGCGCCATGGGCGAACTGCTGCTGTCGAACCTCAACTACAAGTCGTTCATCGATTTTTCCGCCGACCTGCTCGGCCCCTGGGCCGGCTACTTCACCGGCTGGACCTACTGGTTCTGCTGGGTGGTCACCGGCATCGCCGACGTGGTGGCGATCGCCGCCTACACGCAGTTCTGGTTCCCCGACCTGCCGCAGTGGATACCGGCGCTGACCTGCGTGGCACTGCTGCTGTCGCTGAACCTGGTCACCGTGAAGATGTTCGGCGAGCTGGAATTCTGGTTCGCCCTGATCAAGATCGTCGCCATCCTCGGCCTGGTCGCCACCGGCCTGTACATGGTCATCACCGGCTACACCTCGCCGAGCGGGCGCACCGCGCAGTTGGCCAACCTGTGGAATGACGGCGGCATGTTCCCCAATGGCCTGATGGGCTTCTTCGCCGGCTTCCAGATTGCCGTGTTCGCCTTCGTCGGCATCGAGCTGGTCGGCACCACCGCTGCCGAGGCGAAGAACCCCGAACGCACCCTGCCACGGGCGATCAACTCGATCCCGATCCGTATCATCGTGTTCTACGTGCTGGCGCTGATCGCGATCATGGCCGTGACGCCATGGCGCGACGTGGTGCCGGGCAAGAGCCCGTTCGTGGAATTGTTCGTGCTGGCCGGGTTGCCGGCGGCGGCGAGCATCATCAACTTCGTGGTGCTGACCTCGGCGGCCTCGTCGGCCAACAGTGGCGTGTTCTCCACCAGCCGCATGCTCTACGGTTTGGCCCAGGAAGGCGACGCCCCACGGGCGTTCGAGAAGCTGTCCCGCCGTGCCGTGCCGGCCAACGGCCTGTACTTCTCCTGCACCTGTCTGTTGCTCGGCGCAGTGCTGATCTACCTGGTGCCCAACGTGGTCGAGGCGTTCACCCTGGTGACCACGGTGTCGGCGGTGCTGTTCATGTTCGTCTGGACGCTGATCCTGCTGTCGTACCTGAAGTACCGTACACACCGCGCAGCGCTGCACCAGGCATCGAAGTACAAGATGCCGGGCGGGCGCTTCATGTGCTACGTGTGCCTGGTGTTCTTTGCGTTCATCCTGGTGTTGCTGAGCCTTGAGGACGACACCCGCGCGGCGCTGCTGGTGACGCCGATCTGGTTCGTGCTGCTGGCGATTACCTACCAGGGCGTGCGCAGCAAGCGCCATCCGCGCAGTGCGGTGCGCAACGGCTAGATAGCGTTTGGGGCTGCTTTGCAGCCCATCGCTGGCAAGCCAGCTCCCACAGGGGCTCCACTGCTCTGAACTGTGGGAGCAGGCTTGCCGGCGATCGGGCCGCACAGCGGCCCCAATCCTGTGCACGCAAAAACCTTGAGCACCAACCTGGATCCACTTCCTGCCCCAACACCTCGCACAGCCCCTCTACTTCGCACCTTTCGCCACTCGGCACACCCCTTGCAACGCCCTCCCCCGCTTGGCCAACACCAAAAAAAAACTCAGCGGAGAGAGCACATGAAGCGTCGCAGTCTGATCAAGGCTTTTACCCTCAGCGCATCGATCGCGGCGATGGGCCTGAGCTGGAGCATCCAGGCCGCCGAAACCATCAAGGTCGGTATCCTGCATTCGCTGTCGGGCACCATGGCGATCTCCGAGACTTCGCTCAAGGACATGGCGCTGATGACCATCGACGAGATCAACGCCAAGGGCGGTGTGAACGGCAAGATGCTCGAACCGGTGGTGGTCGACCCGGCCTCCAACTGGCCGCTGTTCGCTGAAAAAAGCCGCCAGCTGCTGACCCAGGACAAGGTCGCGGTGGTGTTCGGCTGCTGGACCTCGGTGTCGCGCAAATCCGTGCTGCCGGTGTTCGAGGAGCTCAACGGCCTGCTGTTCTACCCGGTGCAGTACGAAGGTGAAGAGATGTCGCCGAACGTGTTCTACACCGGCGCCGCGCCCAACCAGCAGGCGATCCCGGCGGTGGAGTACCTGATGAGCGAGGACGGCGGCAGTGCCAAGCGCTTCTTCCTGCTGGGAACCGACTACGTCTACCCGCGCACCACCAACAAGATCCTGCGCGCCTTCCTGCACAGCAAAGGCGTGGCCGACAAGGACATCGAAGAGGTGTACACCCCGTTCGGCCACGCCGATTACCAAACCATCGTCGCCAACATCAAGAAGTTCTCCGCTGGCGGCAAGACCGCAGTCATCTCCACCGTCAACGGCGACTCCAACGTGCCGTTCTACAAGGAGCTGGCCAACCAGGGCCTGAAGGCCACCGACGTGCCGGTGGTGGCGTTCTCGGTGGGTGAAGAGGAGCTGCGCGGCATCGACACCAAGCCGCTGGTGGGCCACCTGGCAGCGTGGAACTACTTCGAGTCGGTGGATAACCCGGTCAACCAGAAGTTCGTCGCCGACTGGAAGGCGTATGCCAAGGCCAAGGGCCTGCCGGGCGCCGACAAGGCGGTGACCAACGACCCGATGGAAGCCACCTACGTGGGCATCCACATGTGGGCGCAGGCGGCGGAGAAAGCCAAATCCACCGATGTCGACAAGGTGCGCGAAGCGCTGGCCGGGCAGTCGTTCAAGGCACCCTCGGGATTCACCCTGACCATGGACAAGACCAACCACCACCTGCACAAGCCGGTGATGATCGGCGAGATCCAGGATGACGGGCAGTTCAGTGTGGTGTGGGAGACCGAGCAGCCTCTGCGGGCGCAGCCGTGGAGCCCGTTCATTCCGGGCAACGACAAGCGGCCCGATTACGCGGTGAAAGGTAACTGAGTGCATTGGGGCTGCTGCGCAGCCCAATCGCTGGCAAGCCAGCTCCCACAGGACAGCGCCGTCCTTGTGGAAGCCGTCTTGCCGGCGATGAATCCACCGCCGTTTCCCAGGATTGCCCGCATGCTCAAACTCCTGCTCACCCTCCTCCTGCTATTGCCCCTGGCCACCCAGGCCAGCGAAGGCGAATTCTTCCTTAGCGCCAAGCCCGCCGAGCAGGCCCGCCTGCTCGAAAACTGGGCGGCACAACCCGACCCGGCACGCCTGCCGCTGCTGGAAAACCTGCGCCAAGGCCGCATCGCCGAAAACGACACCCGCAAGCTGCGCCTGAACAATCGCCTGCGCGGCCTGATCGACAACGCCCTGGCCAGCCACCAGTTGCTCAGCGACAACAGCGACACGCGCCTGGCCGCCGCCCAGCACCTGCAAAAGAGCGCGCAACCGGCACAGATGGCGTTCCTCGACCGACGCTTCGCCAGCGAGCCGGACGCCGCCGTGCACGCCGCCCTCGGCCTGGCCTTGGCCAACCTGCAACTGGGCGCCAGCGAGCCTGCGGTGCGCCTGGCAGCCGTGCGTCTGCTCGGCGAAACCGGCGACCCGCTGGCCCGCACGCGCCTTGAAGCCCTGCTTCAGCAAGGCGCGGAAACCGACGCAGGCGTGCGCACTGCCGCCGAGACCAGCCTGGCCCAGGTCAAGCGCAAGCTGTTGGCCGGCGAACTGCTCGGCCAGGCCTTCAGCGGCCTGTCGCTGGGCTCGATCCTGCTGCTGGCAGCGCTGGGCCTGGCGATCACCTTCGGCCTGCTGGGGGTGATCAACATGGCCCACGGCGAGATGCTCATGCTCGGTGCCTACAGCACCTACATGGTCCAGGTGCTGCTGCAGCGCTACGCACCCGGCGCCATCGAGTTCTACCCGCTGATCGCCCTGCCGGTGGCCTTCGCCGTCAGCGCCGGGGTCGGCATGGCGCTGGAGCGCACGGTGATCCGCCACCTCTATGGCCGACCGCTGGAAACCCTGCTGGCGACCTGGGGCATCAGCCTGATCCTGATCCAGGCCATCCGCCTGCTGTTCGGCGCGCAGAACGTCGAGGTGAGCAACCCGGCCTGGCTGTCCGGTGGCATCCAACTGCTGCCCAACCTGGTGTTGCCGTACAACCGCCTGGTGATCATCGGCTTCGCCCTGGCCGTGGTGCTGCTCACCTGGCTGCTGCTCAACCGCACGCGGCTTGGCCTGAACGTGCGCGCGGTCACCCAGAACCGCAACATGGCAGCCTGCTGCGGCGTGCCTACCGGGCGCGTCGACATGCTCGCCTTCGGCCTCGGTTCGGGTATCGCCGGCCTCGGCGGCGTAGCCCTGAGCCAGGTCGGCAACGTCGGCCCTGACCTGGGCCAGAGCTACATCATCGATTCGTTCCTGGTGGTGGTGCTCGGCGGAGTCGGGCAACTGGCCGGCAGCCTCTGGGCGGCCTTTGGCTTAGGGATAGCCAACAAGTTGCTGGAGCCGCAGATCGGCGCGGTACTCGGCAAGATCCTCATCCTTGCGTTGATCATTCTGTTCATCCAGAAGCGCCCGCAAGGCCTGTTCGCCCTCAAGGGACGGGTAATCGACTGATGAACCAGCCACTGCTTGTCACTGCTTCGCAAAAAGCCGGGCCGCGCCTGACCTTGGCCATCGGCACTGTCGTGGTGCTGCTGTTGCTGGCCATGGCGCTGTTGTCGCTGTTACCGGCAGGCCATGCACTGCAGGTGTCGGCCTATACCCTGACGCTGGTCGGCAAGATCCTCTGCTACGCCATCGTCGCGCTCGCCCTGGACCTGGTCTGGGGGTATGCCGGGCTGTTGTCGCTGGGCCACGGCCTGTTCTTCGCCCTCGGCGGCTACGCCATGGGCATGTACCTGATGCGCCAGGCTGCCGGCGATGGGTTACCGGGGTTCATGACCTTCCTGTCATGGAGCGAATTGCCCTGGTACTGGGCCGGCACCCAGCACTTTGCCTGGGCCATGTGCCTGGTGGTGCTGGCGCCCGGCTTGCTGGCGCTGGTGTTCGGCTTCTTCGCCTTCCGTTCGCGAATCAAGGGCGTGTACTTCTCGATCATGACCCAGGCCCTGACCTTCGCCGGCATGCTGCTGTTCTTCCGCAACGAAACAGGCTTTGGCGGCAACAACGGCTTCACCAGCTTTCGCACCATCCTCGGCTTCGACATTGCCTCGCAGGGCACGCGGGCGGTGCTGTTCCTGCTCACCGTCGGCCTGCTGCTGGCCAGCCTGTACCTGTGCTGGCGCCTGACCCGAAGCAAGTTCGGCCGGCTGCTCACCGCCGTGCGCGACGCCGAGAACCGCCTGATGTTCTGTGGCTACGACCCGCGCGGTTTCAAGCTGCTGGTGTGGGTGCTCAGCGCCGTGCTGTGCGGCCTGGCCGGGGCGCTGTACGTGCCGCAGGTGGGCATCATCAACCCCAGCGAGATGTCGCCGACCAACTCCATCGAAGCCGCCGTCTGGGTGGCCCTGGGTGGGCGCGGCACGCTGATCGGCCCGCTGCTCGGCGCAGGCCTGGTCAACGGCATGAAGAGCTGGTTCACCGTGGCCTTCCCGGAGTTCTGGCTGTTCTTCCTCGGTGCGCTGTTCATCCTCGTCACCCTGTACCTGCCCAAGGGCGTGGTCGGCCTGCTGAAGAAAAGGAGCCAGCCATGAGAGGCATACCCCCTGTTCACCCCGAGTTCATGCTCGAACCTGTCTTCGACAACCTGGGCGCCGGCCGCGACGCCATCGGCCTGGGCAGTCGCCGCGAGGCCGGGCTCGACACACGCCATGGCACGGTGTTGAGCCTTGAGGACATCAGTGTCAGCTTCGATGGTTTCAAGGCGCTCAACGCACTGAACCTGTACATCGGCGTCGGCGAACTGCGCTGCATCATCGGCCCCAATGGCGCCGGCAAGACCACGATGATGGATGTGATCACCGGCAAGACCCGCCCCGACACCGGCAGTGCGTTTTTCGGCGACACCCTCGACCTGACGCGCATGAGCGAATTCCAGATCGCCCAGGCCGGCATCGGCCGCAAGTTCCAGAAACCCACGGTGTTCGAAGCGCTGACGGTGTTCGAGAACCTCGAGCTGGCGTTGAAGACCGACAAATCGGTGTGGGCCAGCCTGGCTGCACGCTTGAGCGGTGAACACCGCGCGCGCATAGAGCAGGTGCTGATCACGCTGCGCCTGTTGCCCCTGGCCCAGCGCCAGGCCGGCCTGCTGTCCCACGGGCAGAAGCAGTTCCTGGAGATCGGCATGCTGCTGGTGCAGGAGCCGCAATTGCTGTTGCTCGACGAACCGGTGGCGGGGATGACCGATGCCGAGACCGAGTTCACCGCCGAGCTGTTCAAGGGCCTGGCCGGCAAGCACTCGCTGATGGTGGTCGAGCACGACATGGGGTTCGTCGGCAGCATCGCCGATCACGTGACCGTGCTGCACCAGGGCAGTGTGCTGGCAGAGGGTTCGCTTGAGCAGGTGCAGGCGGATGAGCGGGTGGTCGAGGTTTATCTAGGTCGCTGAGTCTGCAGTGGGCCCCTTGTAGGAGCCGGCTTGCCGGCGATGAGGCCTGTGCAGGCAAAGCAAGAATCACCAGGGAGATGACATGCTGAAAATCGACACCCTGCACCAATATTACGGAGGCAGCCACATCCTGCGCGGCCTGTCCCTTGAAGCCAAGGTCGGCGAAGTCACCTGCCTGCTCGGGCGCAACGGCGTGGGCAAGACCACTTTGCTGCGCTGCCTGATGGGCCTGGTGCCGGCCCGCGAAGGCAGCGTCGAATGGGAAGGCCGGCCGATCGCCACGCTCAAGCCGCAGCAACGGGTCCAGGCCGGCATTGCCTACGTGCCCCAGGGCCGCGAGATCTTCCCGCGCCTGACGGTCGAGGAAAATCTGCTGATGGGCCTGTCGCGCTTCCCGGCCCGCGAGGCACGCGAGGTACCGGGCTTCATCTACGAATTGTTCCCGGTACTCGAACAGATGAAGCAACGCCGCGGCGGCGACCTGTCCGGCGGCCAACAGCAACAGCTGGCCATCGGCCGTGCCCTGGCCAGCCGGCCGCGGCTGCTGATCCTAGACGAACCGACCGAAGGCATCCAGCCCTCGGTGATCAAGGAAATCGGCGCGGTCATCAGGCGCCTGGCCGAGCGTGGCGACATGGCAATCTTGCTGGTGGAGCAGTTCTACGACTTCGCCGAGGAACTGGCCGACCAGTACCTGGTGATGGCCCGTGGCGAGATCATCCAGCGCGGACGGGGTGAAAACATGCAGGCCGAAGGTGTGCGCGGGCTGGTAACCATTTAATCTGCAGCATCGACCTTGCGAGACGCTGCACATGAGCCACGAAATCCGCGATGCCCTGGCGCCCGACGTACCGGGCATCCTCGAGATCTACAACGACGCGGTGCTCAACACCACGGCGATCTGGAACGAAACGCCGGTGGACCTGGCCAACCGCCAGGCCTGGTTCGAGGCGCGGGCGCAGCAGGGTTATCCGATCCTGGTGGCGGTGGATGAGACGGGCGTGCTGGGCTATGCCTCGTTCGGTGACTGGCGGCCGTTCGAGGGGTTTCGCCACACCGTGGAGCACTCGGTGTATATCCGTGGCGACCAGCGTGGCAAGGGGCTGGGGCCGCAGTTGATGGCGGCGCTGATCGTGCGGGCGCGTGCCTGCGGCAAGCATGTGATGGTCGCGGCCATCGAGAGCGGCAATGCGGCGTCGGTGCGCCTGCATGAGCGGCAGGGGTTCGTGGTGACCGGGCAGATGCCGCAGGTAGGGGTGAAGTTTGGGCGGTGGATGGATCTGACCTTCATGCAATTGGTGCTGAACCCGGGGGCCGAGCCCTCTTGCTGACTGTACTGGCCTCATCGCAGGCTTGCCGGCTCCCACAAGGATCCCACAGCCCTGGAGATCTTTGTGGGAGCCGGCAAGCCTGCGATGAGGCCAACATCACATCTGGGTAAACCGCCCCAACCGCTGCCTCAGCATGCTGTTCTCGCTGCGCAACTGCTGCACTTCCTGCAGCAGCTCCAGCGCCAGCGCCACCCCTTCCCATTCCAGCTCAAGCTCCCGGTGCAGCTTCATCGCGCGCTTGGCCAACAGCGGCGCCTGATCGTCGAACAACCACTCCTCAGGCGTTCGCCCCGAAGGTTCAACGATGCCGTGCTCGACGATCTCGACCACGTATTCGGCCGTGATATCGGCCTCCTGGCAAAGGGTGCGCATGTCCAGTTGAACGATCAGGGTGCTGCTCATGATCACTTACTCCATTGTGTCCTCGGATCGAACGCGGCCTTCTCGGAGAGCTGGGTCCACAGTTCGCGGGCAGAAGCGTCGGAAGCCGGCGGCATGACCACCTTGAGCTGGGCGTAGAGGTTGCCGCGTTCACCTTGCTTGTTCGCCAGGCCCATGCCCGGCACCCGTAGGCGCTGGCCGCTCTGGCTGTCGGGGCGGATGGTCAGGTTGATCTTGCCGGTCAGGGTCGGCACCGCCACCTTGGTGCCCAATGCCGCCTCCCACGGTGCCAAAGGCACGGTGATGATCAGGTCATGACCTTCGACATCGAACAGCGGATGCGGTGCCATGCGCACGGTCAGGAACAGGTCGCCATTGGCCCCACCGCCCACCCCCGGCGCGCCCTGGCCCTTGAGGCGGATGCGTTCGCCATCGGTCACCCCGGCCGGAATCTTCACGTTCAGGGTCTTGGTGGTGAACCCGGTGCGCTGGCCGGCGGCGTTGGTCTGCGGCAACTGGAAGCTGATCTGCTTGGATTCCTTGCTCAGGGTTTCTTCAAGGAAGATTGCCAGTTCCAGTTCCACGTCCTGCCCTCGCCTGCCGGCGCTGCGTTGTTGCCGGGCGCCACCGAACGGGTTGGAGCCGCGGGCGCCGAAGATCGAGCTGAAGAAGTCGGAGAAGTCGCCGCCCTCGAAGCCGCCGCCACCACCGCCACGGCTTTCCCAGCCAGGCGGCGCCTGGAACGGCCGACCGTGCTGGCCGCCGTACTTGCGGATCTCGTCGAACTCGGCGCGCTTCTGGGCATCGCCAAGCACCTCGTAGGCCTCGTTGGCCTCCTTGAATTTGTCCTCGGCGTCGCGCTCCTTGCTGACATCAGGGTGATACTTGCGCGCCAGCTTGCGGTACGCGGCCTTGATCGCCTTGTCGTCCGCCGTGGGCTCTACGCCGAGTATCTTGTAGTAGTCTTTGAAGTCCATCTATGGATCACCAATGTGAATTTGCGTGTTGCAACTGAAGATAGGGGTCAAGCATAGCCTTTCAAGGTTCGCTTGGCGTTGCTGCAAGGCTGACGACCGGTCTTGATTCTCTGGCCAACTGGCATAAACTGCGCGGCCGTTTTGCCTCCGGAAGCCTGTTTCCCATGTCTGACGTATCCCCGGCCCGCGCCCTGGGCATCGATTTCGGCACCTCGAACTCCACGGTCGGCTGGCACCGCCCCGGCAGCGAGTCGCTGATCGCCCTGGAAGACGGCAAGATCACCCTGCCCTCTGTGGTCTTCTTCAATATCGAGGAGCGTCGCCCGGTATATGGCCGCCTGGCGCTGCACGAGTACCTGGAAGGCTACGAAGGGCGCCTGATGCGCTCGCTCAAGAGCCTGCTGGGCTCCAAGCTGATCAAGCATGACACCAGCGTGCTGGGCAGCGCCCTGCCGTTCAAGGACCTGCTGGGCATGTTCATCGGCGAGCTGAAGAAACGCGCCGAGGCCGCTGCCGGCCGTGAATTCGACCAAGTGGTGCTGGGCCGCCCGGTGTTCTTCGTCGACGAAGACCCGGACGCCGACCAGGAGGCTGAAGATACCCTGGCCGACGTGGCGCGCAAGCTCGGTTTCAAGGACGTGTCGTTCCAGTACGAGCCCATTGCCGCAGCATTCGACTACGAGTCGGGCATCAGCCGCGAAGAGCTGGTGCTCATCGTCGATATCGGCGGGGGTACCTCGGACTTTACCCTCATCCGCCTGTCGCCCGAGCGCCACCAGGTGGCCGAGCGCCAGAGCGACATCCTCGCCACCGGCGGCGTGCACATCGGCGGTACCGACTTCGACAAGCAACTGAGCCTGCAAGGTGTCATGCCGCTGTTCGGCTACGGCAGCCGGATGAAGAGCGGTGCGCTGATGCCCACCAGCTACCACCTCAACCTGGCCACCTGGCACACCATCAATGCCCTGTACTCGCAGAAGTCGCAGCTGGCCTTGGGCAGCATGCGCTACGACATCGAGGACACCCTCGGCATCGACCGCCTGTTCAAGCTGATCGAGGAACGCGCCGGGCACTGGCTGGCGATGGAAGTGGAAGCAAGCAAGATCGAGCTGACCGAGCAGCAGAGCCGCCGTGTCGACCTTGGCCGCATCGAGCGTGAACTGGGCGTGGACCTGACCCGTGCGGTGTTCGAAGGGGCCATCGAAGGGCTGCTGGAGCGCGTGCGTGGCAGCGTGACCGAGCTGCTGGCCAAGGCCGGTGTGGGCCATGGGCAGGTGGATACGGTGTTCTTCACCGGGGGTTCCAGCGGCATTCCTGCGCTGCGCAACAGCGTGGCGGCGATGCTGCCCAATGCGCGGCATGTGGAAGGCAACATCTTTGGCAGCATCGGCAGTGGGTTGGCCATCGAAGCGCGCAAGCGTTACGGCTCGCTCTGAAATCTGCGTAGGCCTCATCGCCGGCTTGCCGGCGATGAGGCCGGTACTGACCAACAAAACCTCAAACCAGCTCCGCCCGCTTCAGCTCACTCTTCAGGTAGGCGTAATAGATCGGCCCCGCCACCACCCCTGGCAGCCCGAACGCCGCCTCGAACACCAGCATCGCCAGCAACAGCTCCCAGGCCTTGGCACTGATCTGCCCACCGACGATCCGCGCGTTGAGGAAGTACTCGACCTTGTGGATGACGATCAGGTACCCCAATGCCGCCGCCGCCACCCAGATCGACAGCGACATGCCGACGATGGTGATCAGCGTGTTGGACATCAGGTTGCCGATCACCGGCAGCAAGCCGAGCAGGAAGGTCAGCACGATCAGGGTCTTGGTCAGCGGCAGGTGCACACCGAACAGGGGCATCACCACGGCCAGGAAAATACCGGTGAAGGCGGTATTGAGCAGCGAGATCTTGATCTGCGCGAAAACGATGTTGCGAAACGCCTGCACCAGCAGGTTCAGGCGCTCGAACAGCGCCGCGGCCAGCGGCTTGCGCCGGGAAATGTCAGGGATGCGCTGCAGGGCGATGATCGCCCCGAGGATCATGCCGATCAGCAGGGTGACGAACATGTGCGCCATGCCCTTGCCAACCAGCTGCAGGTCGCTCAGGTGGCTCTTGATCCAGTCACCGATGGCCACCTTGAACTCGGCGGCGCTCGCCGGCAGGTACGCCTCGATGAACGGTGGCAGCTGGCCCCGGGCACGCTCGACCAGGGCCATGAACTTGTCCAGCGAGGCGCCGGGGTTTTCCGCCTCGTGCAGCAGGAAGCTGAACGCGCCGGCGATCAACAGCGTCAGGGTAGTGACCACCAGCGTGCCAAGCAGCGCCACCGCCAACCACCGTGCGCGCTGGCCGGCGATCAGCGGCTGCAGTCGTGGCGTGAGCATGTTGACCAGCTCGAACACCAGCAGGCCCGCCAGCAGGCTGGGCAGCAACTTCAGGGGCAAGGCCAGGAGCAAGCCGGCCATCACGATGATCAGGCTGGCGAGGGTGATCTGGCGGGGGGTGAAGGTCATACAGCCTCGACGGCAGACAGCGGAAAGACCCGCAGTCTGCCAGCCTTGAGGCCACAGGCATAGGCGCAGCTCATTTCTTCTTCAGGCAGTCGCTCATGAAGGCCTTGCGCTCGTCACCCTTCAGGGCCTTGGTGGTGGCGTCGGCATTGCAGGTCTTCATCTTTTCCTGCTGGGCCGTCGGCACGTCCTTCTTCAGGCAGTTGCTCATGAACGCCTTGCGCTCGTCGCCCTTGAGTGCTTTGGCTGAGGCATCGGCGTTACAGGTCTTCATCTTTTCCTGCTGTGGGGTGTCGGCGAATCCTTGCGCGCTGAACAACACAGCCAACACCAGCAACGGCATTTGCAGCATCTTCATGGAGTGGTCTCCTTGTCTCCGCGCCCGATGCACGGACATGCGCCTGAGTGTAGACAAGATTTTTTACATTCAGCCCGGGCCTGAACCTTCATAATGCGCAGCCAGGCGGTATCGCCAAACGAAAGAGTCCATTGCTGCATGAATTACGCGTTTCCCCTGCTGGCCATCCTCATCTGGGCCGGCAACACAGTGGTCACCAAGCTGTCCGCCGGTGCCATCCATCCCGCCGAGATCGGCTTCTACCGCTGGTTGTTCGCCGGCCTGCTGTTCACCCCGTTCCTGTTGCCTGCGGTGTGGCTCAACCGTGCGGCGATCCGCCCGCATCTGGGCAAGGTCTTCATCCTCGGCATCCTCGGCATGGCCATCTACCAGAGCCTGGCGTACTTCGCCGCGGGCATCACCAGCGCCACCAACATGGGCATCATCCTGTCGCTGATGCCCTTGATGTCGCTGGCGCTGTCCATCGCCTGGCTGGGCCAGCGCCTGAGCTATGGCGCCTTGCTCGGTGCCCTGGTGTCCTTTGTCGGGGTGCTCGAAGTGGTCAGCACCGGCCACCCCGGTGCCCTGCTCGAACACGGCCTGAACACGGGTGACCTGCTGATGCTGGTGGCCACCCTGGCCTACGCGCTGTACAGCTTCCTGCTGAAGAAATGGCAACTGCGCCTGCCACCGTTGCAACTGCTGTACCTGCAAGTGCTGGTGGCCATCGTGGTGCTGCTGCCGCTGTTCGTGCTTTCGGAAAAAACCGGCCTGACCACCCGCAACATCGGCCTGGTGCTGTACGCCTGCGTACTGGCCTCGATGATCGCACCGCTGATGTGGATGCAGGCCGTGCACCGCCTGGGGCCAAGCCGCACGACCTTGTTCTTCAACCTGTTGCCGGTGGTGACCGCGCTGATCGCGGCTGCCGTGCTCGATGAACGACTGGCCAGCTACCACCTGGTTGGCGGCCTGCTGACACTCGTCGGGGTGGTGCTTGCCGAGCGCTGGACCACGCCTGTGCGCAATTCGGCTACAGCCCCGCAGCCTTGAGCCGAGCGGCATGCTCGGTGAACAGGCGCACCGGTTCGGCGCCCTTGCCCACGGCGCCGAGCGACTGGTTGACGATGTCCAGGTGGTCGAGCGGGTAGTCGTCACCGATCACCTGGCCCAGGTGCGAGCTGAAGCGCCCGACCATGCCGTCGCAGTGGCCCTTTTCCTTGACGAAGCTGCGCGCGAACAGGCGGCAGAAGCGATTGCTGCCGTCGAAGCGGTTGCGCCCCTGGTCGGTAAGCCCGGGCTGCAGGGTGCCCGACCAGCAGTAGTAGCGAACGCCGTTGACTTCGCCCGGCCCTTCCCCTCCCCAGGTGTCGGGCAAGCCCTGGGGATAGGCCTGGTTGAACAGCGCCACGCCTTCGCTGGTCAGGGACTGGTGCGAGGCATGTACGTCGACTGGCAGCGGGTCACGCCGCCAGCCGGTTTCCAGCCACACCAGCAACAGCGCCAGGCCGTGCAGCGCGGCCTTCAGGATTCGTCCCTGAGGTGAGTCACCTGGCGCGGCGCGTTCCAGATGGTCAGCCAGTTCCGAGCCGTGGTTGGGTCCGGCCACCGAAGTCACCGAGGCGATCCGCTCAGGCCTTCTGGCAGCGGCGTAGCGGGCATCCAAGGCACCTTGGCTGTGGCCGATCAGGTTGACCTTGCTGGCGCCGGTGCGCTGGCAGATGTCTTCGATGATCGCCAGCAACTGCTCGCCGCGCACCTCGCTGGCGTGCAACGGCGAAACCTGCACGGGGAACACCTGCGCCCCACCCCTGCGCAAGGCCGGCACAATGCCGAACCAGTAGGGATAGAGCAGCACCCTGACGAAGCCCAGCATCCCCGGTACCAGCACCAGCGGGTATCGCGTGGCCAATTCCTGTCCCATTGCCCAGCCCCTTTGCGTGGACGATCGGCCCACCCTACAGCGGCCTTGATGCCCACCGCAATCGAACTCCTGACGCGCGCTGCGGTTCCAAACCAGAACAAACCCTGTGCAAGGAGCGGGACCATGTACAAGCAGACCCTGGCAATCCTTTTGGCAAGTGCCACCCTGGCCGCCTGCGGCAGCCGCCCGGAAAACCCGGTCGACTACGTCACCTACCGCGACGAGCCGCTGGTCAAGCAGGTGGAAAACGGCATGACCATGCAGAAGGTCATCGCGATCGGCGGCAGCCCGTCCAATGTCATCGACTTGCCACACGGGGGCACCTGCAACGACTACATCCTCAACCGCGACGGCCAGCAACAGCCCTATTACGTGCGCTTCGACGCCACCGGCCATGTCGATGCCAAGGGTTTCAAGACCTGCAAGCAACGAGAAGAGGACAGCGAAGCCGTAAAGGACGCGAAAGCCTCCGTCACACCTTGACCCACCGTCCTGATCTGTTTGGAGACAACCATGAGCAACGTTGAACTGACCGATGTGCAAACCCTGCGCAAGCGTGCCCGCCAGCATGTGGAACAAGGGGCCGTGACCGAGGGTTACCAGGCTGATCGAAAGGAAATCCTGCGCCTGCTCAACGAATCGCTGGCCACCGAGCTGGTCTGCGTGTTGCGCTACAAGCGCCACTACTTCATGGCCAGCGGGATCAAGGCGAGTGTCGCGGCCGAAGAGTTTCTCGAACACGCTACCCAGGAAGCCGAGCACGCCGACAAGCTGGCCGAACGCATCGTGCAGCTGGGGGGTGAGCCTGACTTCAACCCGGACAACCTGACCAAGAACTCCCATGCCCAGTATGTGGCAGGCAGTACGCTGAAGGAGATGGTGCTGGAGGACCTGGTGGCCGAGCGTATCGCGATCGACAGCTACCGGGAGATCATCCAGTACATCGGGGATACCGACCCGACCACGCGGCGGATCTTCGAAGACATCCTGGCGCAGGAAGAAGAGCACGCGGACGATATGTCCGATCTGCTGCAGGGGTTGTAATCGTAGGGGCTGCTTTGCAGCCCAATCGCCGGCAAGCCGGCTCCCACACGAAATCTGCGCAGTATCTGTGGGAGCCGGCTTGCCGGCGATTGGGCCGCATAGCGGCCCTTACTATTTCTTGCCCTTCACAGCAGCCGGCGCCTTGCCCGCCTTCATCTGCTGCAGCAACGGCGTGCACTGGTTGGGTTCATCACCACTGCTCGGTGCCACCAGCGCCAGCAACCCCGCCACTGGCCCCGCCACCACCCCCAACGCCACCATCCCCGCCCCGCGCAAGGCCAGCGGTACCGCCTGCACACCCGCGCTCGGCTTGGCGAACGGCCCACGCACATACAGCGGCGAGCGCAGCGAGAACAACCGAACGCCTTTGGATTCCGGGCTGATCTTCAAGTCCAGCTGCTCACTGGCGAAGTTGGCCGTGCCGTTGATGTAGATGATCGCGTTCTCGGTGTCGAAGATGAACAGGCGCGTAGTCGCCAACCCATCCTTGATCCCGACGTCGGCCGCCGCGCAGTTGATCTTCACGTCCTCATCGCCAAACAGCTTGCCGACCACATAGTTGCCGACGTTGAGCCCGGCGATCTCCATCAGGCTGCGACTGATGGCGCCATCGTTGATCAGCATGCGCAGGTTGCCATTGGCGGTGCCGAGCAATGCGGCTACCGAATTGCCACGACCGCTGATGTCGGCGTCGCCGTTGAGTTCACCAAAGCTGGTCTGCATGGGCGCAAAGGTGGGGAACAGTTGCTTGAGCTTGAAGCCACGCGCAGTCAGCTGGGCACGCCCCTGCAGCGGCACGCTGCGCCCGTCCAGGCGGATGTTCGAGGCAAGGTTGCCGCCCGCCACGCCGAAGCGCAGCGGCTCCAGGCGCAGCAGGCCGTCTTCGAGAATCACGTGGGCAGACAAATCATTGAACGGCAGCTGTTCGCTGTGGACGATGCGCTTGCCGGCGAAGGTGACATCGGCATCCATGGCGCGCCAGCGTTCGGTGCGGAACTCTTCCACCGGCAGCACCTTGCCGGCCGGCTGCTTGCTGGCACCGCCACGGACTTTCTGTTCGGCATTGGAGTCGGCGCCAATCAGCGGCGCCAGGTCCTTGAACAGCAATTGATTGGAAACCAGCTTGCCGGTGAGCTTGGGACGCGGCTGGCTGGCGACGAACGCCAGGTCGCCGTGGATGTCACTGTCGCCGATCTTGCCATTGAAGCCCTGGTAATTGAAGGTTGCGCCCTTTGCGGCATGCAGGTTGGCCGTGAGGTGGCCATCGGTTTCATAGGCTGGGGTGTCGGGCAGGGTCACGCCGGTCAGCGGGTAGAGGTTGCCCAGGCTGGCACCCGACAACCGCAGGCGCAGGTCGAGAGCGCCCAAATTGCGCGGGTCGGTCAGGGTGCCGGCGAGTATCACGTGGGTATCGGCGATGCGCACATCGGCCTGCAACGGAAACGGCTGGCTGGCGTCCTGCAGCGCCAGCAAGCCACCGACCTTGCCTGTACCCGTGACTGGCTGGTCCTTGTAGCGGCCCTTGGCCTTGAGCCCGAAGGCATAGTCCTGAGCGCCGCCGGCCTTTTCCGCGCTGGCCTTGCCGACGATATCGCTGAACGGAATCGGCTTGCCCAACGGGTCGATCTGCACCGTCATGCTGGTTTTCAGCGTCTGGTCATCGAAGCTGACGTTACCTTGATCGAAGCCGATTGCACCAATGTCCAGCTGCCATTTGGACGGTTCTGCGTTCTCGTCCTTGGGGCCGAAGTCGAAGGTCCAGTTGGCCCGGCCATCGGCCAGGCGGGTCAGGCTGGCGGTGGGTTTGACCAGGTCGATGCGCGGGATGACGATCTGCTGGAGCACCAGCGGCAGCGGTGCCAGGCGAAACTCGACGCGCTCGAGGCCGACCATCTGCGGCTCCTTGAGCCAGTCGGGGTTGCCCAGGGTCAGGTTCTCGGCTGTGAAGCGGGGCCAGGGTACCCAGGCGCGCCAGCCGCCCTCTTCTGGTTCGGTGCGCCAGCGAACGGCGAGGTTGCCATTGATCGCGAACGGCCGGTGCAAGGCCTCGGAGACCTTCTCGTTGAGCAGCGGCTTGACCCGGTTCCAGTCGAAAGTGGCAATCAGCACCACCAGTATCGCCAGCAAGGTCAGCAGGGTGGTGAGGGTCCAGACGAGGATTCTGGCGGGACGCGTCATTGCGTGGTTCTCCTGACGACATGGCACAAAGCAGCAAAGCAGGCACAGCGATGGCACTCAATATCTCGGACTGATGAAAACCCGTGGGGTTTTATCGGTGGCGTCCATGATAGCGAAGTTTTTTCGGGGCTCTGCCTCAGCTATTGGTCCGGGCTCGGTTGCCGGGCGCGCGTGAAAGGCTACCGGAAAATAGCTGTCCGTCACTCCGAAGACAGCGGAATAGAGCCCTGGCAAAGGTCTATCAATACGGTCGATTGTTACCATTACCCGTATGAACTTCTCTCTGGTGCCCCTGGGCGTAGCATTGGCTTCGTACCCACTTTCCCGCCCCACCCGAGGAGCACCGAGATCATGAAACGCACCCTGCTTACCCTGACCCTGTCTGTCCTGGCTGCCAATGCCTTCGCTGTGCCTGCTGCCGACCAGCACCTGACCGCTGAATCGCGCTCCAGCGCCGCAGAAATCGCCCAACCGCTGAAGACTGTTGCCGAGGGCGGCTCGGATCGCCTGATCGAACGCTCGGGCCGTGTCGCCGAAGGTGGCTCGGATCGCCTGATCGAACGCTCGGGCCGTGTCGCCGAAGGTGGCTCGGATCGCCTGATCGAACGCTCTGGCCGTGTCGCTGAAGGTGGCTCGGATCGTCTGATCGAACGCTCTGGCCGTGTCGCTGAAGGTGGCTCGGATCGCCTGATCGAACGCTCTGGCCGTGTCGCTGAAGGTGGCTCGGATCGTCTGGTTGAAATCAGCCATGTGAGCTGATCGCCATGGCCGAAAACAACAACCTGACTCACAGCGCCTGCTCCCCTCCCAGCCCGGTCTACTGACCGGGCTTTGTTTTAGTCGCTGCCACTGGAATGACTACTTCCAGACTTGACAACTATTATTTTTATCAGTTTCGAAGTTTCGATCGCCTTTGCTAGGTTATGAAAAACCAAGCGACGAGGCGCTGACAATGCACTGCAATACAGTAAATTTGATAGCGCAAAAGCCAGACTGGATGGACGAAAGACTTTTAGCACGTATTGCCCGCCCCATCACGAACAGCGAAGACGCCAAGCAAGCATTGGCTGAACTGCTGGCGCACCCTAGCCTGCAAGGCGAGGTCCTGCTTGGCGACCTGCCTAAATTGCTCCAGCTTCATGCTGTTTGTGCCATACATGACACTGCCCTGGCGGCAATGATATCCATTCATTACAACCTATGCATGGGCACCATCAAATCTCTGGGCAATGACAGTGACTATGTTCGAAGTTTGTACACAGATTTGAACAACGGCGATGCTATCGGCGTCTACCTGGCAACTGAACTGGCGTATGGAAACAATCTGTTTTCACTGGAAACAGAAGCGCGGTATTGCCCTGAACGGCAAGTATTCACACTCAACTCGCCCAGTGACCAATCTTACAAGTTCATGCCAAACAGCACACGCAGCTCATTACCCAAAATTGCAGTCGTGATGGCGCGGCTCATCAACAATGATCAATTCATCGGGGTCCTGCCATTCCTCGTGCCGTTGCAGGCGAAAGCTGGCACTTACCCCGGAATTCGCGTCACGGCGCTGGGGCACAAACCGGGGATCCACCTCGACAATGCCATGACCTCGTTCAATAATGTCGAGCTGCCTTACGAGGCACTGCTGCAGCGGGGCATTATCGAGTTCGACCGCGACGGGCGCCTGGGGCCATCAAAGTTAACGCGCAGCGAACGATTCCTGCGCTCGGTCGAGCGTGTCCAGTCAGGCAAACTGTGTATGGTGAGCTGCTCCCTAGCGGGTGCGATGGCCGGCTTGCAGATCAATTACGCCTACGCGCAGAAACGCCAGAGTTTCAGCCCGGCCGGTCCCGTCAGCTTGCTCAACTATCCTACCTATCGCCACCCATTGGCCCTCGATGTGGTGACCAATCGGGTGCATGCAGCCTGGCTCGAACACATCGTGGCAGAGCTGGGTAACGATTCGCTCACGCCCTTGCCACATCACATTCTTAATGAGGTGGCCATACTCAAGGCACTTTCGACTTGGGGCAGCCAGGACATCCTGATGCGTTGCCGCGAACGTTGCGGCGCGCAAGGCATGTTCACCGCGAACAAGATCATCGACTACGTATTGGGTAATAACGGCCCGATTACGGCTGAGGGCGACAACCAAGTCATCATGCTGAAAGCCGCTGCCTATTTCATGAAAAACACAACGCCAACCGACGTACCTACCGTCGTTGGCAAAACGCGGCAGCGCCTGTTCGAGCAGTTAACTGTGTGCATTTTGAACTTGCACTCAAGCATTGCCAACGCGCCGAAACGGCATACCGAGGACATGCTGCTTTTGGCCAAGCTACTGGGGGTACGGATGGCCAGCATGCGATACCTGGCCCATGTCCAACCCGGTACGTTGGACGCGGTAATCGTCGAGTTGTTCTTGCTGAGCCAGTTAGAGGATCACGCCGTGATCATGCTGCGCACCAAGGCTGTCACATCCAGGCAGGTCAGCAGTTGGGCAAAACGCAAACAAACCCTTCTGGCAAGATCCGCACCCGCCATCTTGAAGTGCCTGGACAGCATGGATATGAGAATGTTGGAGGTGCCCATCAGCAGCGACAACTACATTGAGCACTACGCGTCAATGCACCGTGCCGGACTGGAGGCATGAAGCCGCTTTATTTTGACTTTTGGCAATGAGCCAATAAAGTGCAGGTTCCTTTTCGCGATCAATGGCCTGACATGCTGCCGCGCGCCGAACAGAAGCAACAGACCCGCCAGGCCCTGCTCGACGCTGCCTGCCAGCTCATGGAGAGTGGTCGCGGCTTCGGCAGCATCAGCCTGCGCGAAGTGGCCAAGACGGCAGGTATCGTGCCCACCGGCTTCTACCGGCACTTCCCCGACATGGATGCCCTGGGCCTGGCGTTGGTTGCCGAAGTCGACGCCACCTTTCGTCATACCATTCGCCTGGTGCGGCAGAACGAGTTCGAACTCGGCGGCATTACCGACGCCTCGGTGCGCATTTTCCTCGATGTGGTGGCCGCCCACCGCGCGCAATTTCTGTTCCTGGCGCGCGAGCAGTACGGTGGCTCGCAAGCGGTCCGCCAGGCCATTGCCCGCCTGCGCCAGGGCATCAGCGACGACCTGTCCACGGATCTTGCGCGCATGAAGCGCTGGCAGCATCTGGACAGCGCCGCGTTGGCAGTGATGGCCGACCTGGTGGTAAAGACCGTGTTCGCCACCCTGCCCGAGTTGATCGACAGCCCGGAACAGGGTTATCCACAGGCGTTGACGGCGCGGGAGAAGATCACCCAGCAGTTGCGCTTCATCTTCGTCGGTGCACGGCATTGGCAGGGGTTGGGCAATCCGGGCTGAGCCCGAGTTCTGCTACCATGGCGCACTGCCTGACCCTGACGAGCACCTTCATGCCCAACGCCAGCCCCCTTCAGCCCGAATTGGCCCGCTTCAACCAGCACTTCGCCGAACGCATCGTGCCGCTGTGGCAAGGCCCGGGCTGGAACGCCGACATGGCATTGCCCTATGAGGCCCTCGACGCTCGGCACCAGCCGCTGCCGGTCCAGCGCTACCGGGCCATGGCCTGTGCCCGCCAGCTTTACCTGTTCAGCAGCCGAATCGAGCAACCGGGTGCAGCAGAGCGTGCCGCCGCACTGTTCCGCTCGTTGCAGCGGCATTTCCATGATGCCGAGAACGGTGGCTGGTTCTACAGCATCGATGCTGATGGCAAGCCGCTCGACCGGCGCAAGGACCTCTACACCCACGCCTTCATCGTCTTCGCCTGCGCTCATTACTGGGGCAAGGTTCGGGAAGGGCTCGTGGAGTCTGCCCTCAATGCTGCTTTGGAGATCGTTGCCGAACAGTTCGCCCGCGACGACGGCCTGTACGAGGCCAGTCTGGGCGAGGACTGGTCCGACCTGGGCAGCGGCCCCTTGCAGAACCCGCAGATGCACTTGGCCGAGGCGTTCCTGCAGGTGCTCGCCGTGCGTGAAGATCAGAACGTGCAGCACGACCTGCTGCAACTGTGCGAGGCGCTGCAGACACACTTCATCGAGCCGCAGCATGGGCTGATGCTGGAAAAGCCACGGGATGCTGTGGATAACTGGTTCGAACCGGGACATCAGTTCGAATGGTTCTACCTGCTGGAGACTTCGCCGCTGCTACGCGGCACTGCGCTGCATGGCTCTATCGCCCGAGCATTCAGCTATGCCGAGCAATGCGGAGTAAAGGATTCGGCGGTACTGGCCATGCTCGATGTGGATGGCAAGGTGATCGATGCGACCCAGCGGATCTGGGCGCAGGCGGAATATCTGCGGGCGCTGGTGTTGCGTTCGGGGAATGAAGCGAAGCTGACGCTGCAGTTGCAAGCGCTGGAGCACCGGTTCCTGCACGATGGCGGTTGGCACGAGTGCCGAGATGCAGAGGGCGCTGTCAGCCGACATGATATGCCTTCAACCACACCCTACCACCTGGCGACTTGCCTGCAAGGGCTGCAGCGCATCGGCTGACCTAGCATTTTTACCAGTTTCGACGGTATTAGAATTGTTTAGATTCAAGGCTCAACCAAATACGAGCCCCATCATGGAAAGAGTCGCTTTCGAGAATTTCATCGAAACCCAGATCAACGCAGCCGCCAAGCAGATCATCGACAAAAAGAAGACCGATCTGGACCATATCGCCCATGGAAAGCTCGGCTACTTGTTGAGCCTACGTCGTGTGGTTGACGGCACTGCAACCCGCGAAGACCTCGGGTTGCACGATGCCGTCAACGATGTCCTGCAACAGCTTCGGTTGATCCCGGAAAAAGAAACCTACCTGAAGAATATTCCCAAGTAATACTCCGCCGGCCAATCAGCCCTTGGCCGAGCGGTCGATCGAGAACCCCGCCCAGTCCTGGCTCACCGGCATCAGCTCCAGGCTGTTGATGTTGATATGTGCCGGCTGGTTGAGGATCCAGAAGATGGTCTCGGCGATATCCTGCGGCTGGATCGGCTCGGCACCGGCATAGGTGGCATCGTACTTGGCCTGGTCGCCGGCGAAGCGCACCAGCGAGAACTCGCTTTCGCACAGGCCCGGCTCGATGTTGCTGACGCGCACGCCCGTGCCACGCAGGTCACAGCGCAGGCTCAGCGAGAACTGACCGACGAAGGCCTTGGTGCCGCCATACACGTTGCTGCCCGGGTACGGGTAGTTGCCCGCGACGGAACCGACGTTGAGGATCGACGCGCCGCGACCGTGGGCGATCAGGCGTGGCAACAGCAGCCGGGTGGTGTACATCAGGCCCTTGATGTTGGTGTCGACCATGGTCTCCCAGTCATCCAGGCTGCAGTTCTGCGCCGCATCCACACCCAGCGCGAGCCCTGCGTTGTTGACCAGCCCACGCAGCTTCTCGAAGCCGGCCGGCAGGTTGGCGAGCGCCTGTTCCATGGCCTTGCGGTCGCGCACGTCGAGCACCAGGCCGTGCACTTCGGTCTTGGCCGACAACTCGGCGCACAGGGCGTCCAGGCGCTCCTTGCGACGACCGGTGAGCACCAGCTTCCAGCCGGCCTCTGCGAAGCGGCGGGCGGTAGCCTCGCCGAAACCGGAAGTCGCGCCAGTGATGAATACGGTGGACGTCATGCTCTGTTCCTCGCTGTGGATAGTCATCGGCAGGCCTTGCAGCATGCCTTCGCTTGGCCCGGGCAGCAAGGTTTCAAAATAACTGCTCATTTTTTGTACATGTTCCTGAAACCCCTGCCGCAGAAGGGCCAAGGCCAGCTATACGCATGTTATCCACAAGCCTTTCCCCACGGATTGGGGGCAACTTGTCCTGCCAGCGGAACCCTTTCAGCGAACAGTGGCCGGTGGCAAGCTTTTCGGTGATGGCGCAACGCTTTCAAGCATGCCGCCTGCAGCGGTCTGTCCAAGGGTTGCTCACAGACTTATCCACAGGAAATCCATTAATTCAGTACGTATCCGATCTATGGAAAAAAACCTGTGCAATCATCCACAAAGCATTCCTGATCAAAAAATGAACAGATGCTTGGAAGCCTTGAAATCAGAGGGTTTGAGCGAGGTGCCACCATGTTTTCCACAGGCGGTTCCACATTATCCGTGGAAAACATACCACCCGTGGAAACAAGGACTTGCGAAGGGTTTGTAGTGCGCTTCGAGAAAGATATGCGACAAGTTGTCCACATGTGCCGGCGATTGGGCTGCGCAGCAGCCCCCAACTGTCTTCAGTGCCCGCCCAGGTAGGCGCTACGCACCTCTTCGTTCACCAACAGTTCCTGCCCGGTGCCAGTCATGCGGATCTGCCCGTTGACCATCACATACGCCCGATCGGACAGCTTCAGCGCATGGTTGGCGTTCTGCTCCACCAGGAAGATGGTCATCCCGGTCTTGGCCAGTTCACGCAGGGTCGCGAAGATCTGCTTGACCACGATCGGCGCCAGCCCCAGCGAGGGCTCATCGAGCAGCAGCAACTTGGGACGGCTCATCAAGGCCCGCGCAATGGCGAGCATCTGCTGCTCGCCACCGGACATGGTCATGGCACGCTGGTTACGCCGCTCCTTCAACCGCGGAAACAGCTCGAACATGTGCTGCATGTCCTCATTGGCAAATTTGTCGCCGATGGGGATGGTGCCCATCATCAGGTTTTCCTCGACGGTCATGTCGGGGAACACCCGGCGCCCTTCCGGGGACTGGGCGATGCCGTTGGAGGCGATGTAGTGGGACGACTTGCGGGTGATGTCGGTGCCGCGATAGACGATGTGCCCCGAGGCCGCACGCGGTTGGCCGAAGATCGACATCAGGAGGGTCGACTTGCCGGCACCGTTGGCACCGATCAGGCTCACTGTCTCGCCTTCGTTGATGTGCATCGAGACTTTCTTCAGCGCCTGGATCGGCCCATAGAAGACGTCCAGTTCCTTCAGTTCGAGAATGGGTGCACTCATACCAGTTCCTCTTCGTCGGCACCCAGGTAGGCGGCGATCACCGTCGGGTTGTGGCGGATATCCTGTGGCGCGCCTTCAGCGATCACATTGCCATGGTCGAGCACGACGATATGGTCGGAGATGCTCATGACCATGCCCATGTCGTGTTCGATGAGCACCACGGTGATGTCATGCTCGTCACGCAGCACACGTATCATGCGGCTCAGCGCTTCGGTCTCCTGCGGGTTGAGGCCGGCGGCCGGTTCGTCCAGGCAAATGATCTTCGGCCGCGTGCACATGGCCCGGGCAATTTCCAGGCGACGCTGCTGGCCGTAGGACAACTCGCCGGCCAGTCGGTTGGCACAGTCGACCAGGTCGACCACTTCCAGCCAGTAGAACGCGTGGTCCAGGGCATCGCTTTCGGCCTTGCGGTAGGCCTTGGTATTGAGCACGCCAGCCAGCAGGTTGCGGTTGACCCACATGTGCTGGGCAACCAGCAGGTTCTCCACCACCGACATCTCCTTGAACAGGCGGATGTTCTGGAAGGTCCGAGCGAGGCCTGCACGGTTGACCAGGTGAGTACCGCCAAACATCTTGTAGTACAAGCGGTTGGCAAACTTCGCCGGCGACACGAAGTCGGTCGCCTGGAAGCGCTCGCCCAGCAACTGGATGACGTTGGTATGGCTGCCGCGCACGTTCAGCTCGATGCGCCCGCCACTGGCCTTGTAGAAGCCGGTCAGGCAGTTGAACACGGTGGTCTTGCCGGCGCCGTTGGGGCCGATCAGGGCGAAGATCTGGTTGCGCTTGACCTTGAGGCTGACATCGCTGAGCGCCTTGATGCCACCGAACTGCATCATCAGGTTGTCGACCGAGAGAATGATTTCGTCGCTCATGGCGCCACTCCTTTACGCGGGGTCACACCGTTACGGCTGATGCGGATCAGCCCACGCGGTCGCCAGATCATCATCAGCACCATCAGCACGCCGAACAGCAGTACGCGGTATTCGGAGAAGCTGCGCAGCAGCTCTGGCGCCACGGTCAGCACGAATGCCGCGATCACCACGCCGACCGTCGAGCCCATGCCACCCAGCACGACGATGGCCAGGATCAGCGCCGACTCGAAGAAGGTGAACGAGGACGGGTTGACGAAGCCCTGATAGGTGGCGAAGAACACCCCGGCAAGGCCTGCGGTGGAAGCGCCCAGGGTGAATGCCGAGAGCTTGACCAGCACGTGGTTCAGGCCCATCGAGCGGCAGGCGATCTCGTCTTCGCGCAGTGCTTCCCAGGCGCGGCCGACCGGCATGCGGGTCAGACGGTGCTTGATGTACAGCACCGCCAGCACCACCAGGAACAACACCGCGTAGATGAACACGAATTTCAGGTTGGCGTTGTAGTCGATGCCGAGAAACTCATGGATTGGCGTACCACCGTCCTTGGCCCGCCGGCCGAACTCCAGGCCGAAGAAGGTCGGCGACGGCGCCGGCATGCCGTTCGGGCCACCGGTGAACGACAGCCAGTTGTTCAGCACCAGGCGGATGATCTCGCCAAAGCCCAGGGTCACGATCGCCAGGTAGTCACCGTGCATGCGCAAGACCGGGAAGCCGAGTATGCATCCCGCCAGGGCTGCGGCGATGGCCGCCAGCGGCAGCACGCTCCAGAAGCCCAGGCCGAGGTACTGGTAGCCCAGCGCCAGGCCGTAGGCGCCGATGGCGTAAAACGCCACGTAACCCAGGTCGAGCAGGCCCGCAAGGCCGACCACGATGTTCAGGCCAAGGCCCAGCAGCACGTAGATCAGGCCGAGGATGACCACGGTCAGCAGGTACTTGTTGGCGAAGATCGGGAAGACGATGGCGATCACGATCAGCGCCGGGATGATGTAGCGCAGCCGCGACTTGTAGTCAGGGGCATTCACGTGCACGCCCGAGCCACCACTGTCGAAGCCCTGGAGCATGCGCTGCCCTGGGGCGGTCTGCAGGTACAGGCTGAGCAGGAAGCGGCCGAGCATCACCCCGCCGACCAGCCAGGCGACGCGACGCGGCTCGGCGTTGAAGGTGTAGCCATCGAGCACCACGCCGACCACCGGACCAAAGACAATGAGCGCCAGCAAGCCGGCGACGATGGTCTCCAGCAGGCTGCGTTTGAGATCGAAACCGCGGGTTTCGGAAACAGGGGCAGTCTTGAGAACGGACATGTTCACACCTTAGCCACGAGCGGGCGACCCAACAGGCCTTGTGGGCGGAAGATAAGGATCATCACCAGCAGCGAGAAGCTGAATACGTCCTTGTAGTCGGAGTTGATCAGACCTGAGAACAACGACTCGGAGATGCCCAGGATGATCCCGCCGAGCATGGCGCCAGGCAGCGAGCCGATGCCGCCGAGCACCGCGGCGGTGAATGCCTTGATGCCGATGATGAAGCCGGCATAGAAGTCGAAGGTGCCGTAGTTCATGGTGATCAGCACGCCCGCCAGCGCAGCCATCACCGCACCGATGACGAACACGTAGGAGATCACCCGGTCGGTGTTGATGCCGAGGATCGAGGCCATCTTGCGGTCTTGCTGGGTGGCGCGGCACATGCGACCAAGCTTGGTGTACTTGATCACATAGGTGAGCAGGCCCATGCCGACGAACGCGGCAATCAGGATGAAGATCTTGGTGTAGGTCAGTTGCACGAAGCCGCTGCCCACTTCGACGCGCAGGGCGCCTTCGAGCAGGGTTGGCACGCCTTGCTGGCGGGCGCCCTGGCTGATCTGCGCGTAGTTCTGCAGGATCAGCGAGATGCCGATGGCACTGATCAGCGGTGCCAGGCGGGTGGAGTTGCGCAGGGGTTTGTAGGCGATGCGCTCGATGGTGAAGCCATAGACACCCGTGACGACGACGGTGAACAACAGCGTACCCAGCATCAGTAGCGGGAACGATTCGACGCCGAAATAGGCCAGCAATGCCAGACTGATTGCCGCGAGGTACGCGGAAATCATATACACCTCGCCGTGCGCGAAGTTGATCATGCCGATGATG
>Ga0160431_100236_pt1 | contig 36891 bp, 33 predicted proteins | sample HID1971K_E0MG_FD_108212 | JGI IMG/M metagenome (GOLD analysis project Ga0160431, IMG submission 108212) | Enriched millipede-associated microbial communities from UW Madison campus, WI, USA - HID1971K_E0 MG | ecosystem: Host-associated > Arthropoda: Insects > Digestive system > Unclassified ...
CAACTCGTCCAAAGCACCCTGCCCGTCGGGCGGCTGCGGATTAACTCAGTAGACACGGCTAAGCATGTAGTACCGACAGCGGAGTACTGGCGGACGGGGGTTCAAATCCCCCCGGCTCCACCAAACACGCAAAGGCACCTGGTCACCTAGGTGCCTTTTTTTATGCCCGCGAGACATGCCCTGCATGCGCCCCGTGCTCTGGAAGCGGCCGCCCCAGCAGCACCCCGACCACGGCAGCGAATACCAACGCGACAACGCCGGCAGACAGCAAGACCGCCTGGAAGCCACCGGCGAACGCCTGCCGAGCCAGCGGCGCCACCGCCTCGCGCAAGCCTGGGTCAAGTAACGACAGTGCGGCCTGTAAATCACCTGCGGCAACCCGTGTCGCCATCGCGGCTACCTTGCCCAGATGCTCAGGCGCCAACCCGCCCATGGCTTCACGCAGCAGTTGCCCGCTACGCGCCGCGAGCACCCCGCCCAACAGGCCGATCGCAATCACGATCGCCCCGAATCGCGTAGTGGTACTCAACCCTGAAGCCATCCCTGTCCGCTCACGCGGCACGCAGGCCATGATGTTCTTCTGCGTATCGCCATTGAGCAGCCCTGCCCCTGCTCCGAGCACCACACTGGCCAGGGCGAAGGCCATGTAGCCGCCGCGCCCGACTGCCCAGGCACACAGCAGATTCCCGACCCCGACCAGCACCAACCCCAAGGCAAATACCTGCGCCGGGCTCCAACGCCCGGCCAGGCGCATGCCCAGTCGCGGTGTCAGCAGCATCGCCACGGCAAACGGCAACATCCCCGCCCCCGCCGCCAGCGCCGACAGCTGCAAGCCGTTCTGCAGGTACAGCGGCAACAACGTCATCATCACCTGCGCACAGGCCGCATAGGCAAACATACCCAACAAGGCCCCGATGAATCGTCCACTGCGCATCAACTGCAGGTCGATCATCGGCCGTGGCTGGCTGCGTTCGACCATGATGAACAGGCCGAACAGGAAAGCGCTGACCAGCAGCCGCCCAATCGTGTCCACGCTGGTCCAGCCGACCTGGTTGGCATCGATCATCGCCCAGATCAGGCAGCCCAGGCTGCCGGCGAAGGTCAGGCTGCCCATGGGATCGAGCCGGGCGGCAGCGCTGTCGCGGGATTCCTCGATGCTGCGCAGCACCATCAGGGCAAGCACGACCACCAACGGCAAGTTGATGTAGAAGATCCAGCGCCAACCGAGGGTGCTGGCGATCACCCCGCCAAGCAGTGGCGCGAAGGTGATGGTCGCGCCCATGCACGCACCCCAGAAGGCCCAGGCGCGCATGCGCTCCTGAGGTTCGTGAAAGCGGTGGCCGATGGCGGCCAGTGCCGCCGTCAGGAGCATGGCAGCGCCGACACCCTTGGCGGCACGGGCCAGGTCGAGGAACAGCAGGCTGGGCGCCGCGCCGCAGGCCAGTGAGGCGGCGCCGAACACGGCCAGGCCGATCAGCAGCATGCGCTGGCGGCCGAAGCGGTCGGCGAGGCTGCCGGCGGGGAGCAGGCAGGCGGCGAAGGCCAGGAGGTAGGCGCTGACCACCCATTCGATATCGGCGAACGAGCCGGACAGGTCGCGGGCGATACTGGGGAGGCTGACGGCAACGATATTGGTGTCGAGGATGATCAGGGCGCAGACCAGGGAAGCGGTGAGCAGGGTGAAGCGCGCAGAGGGCATGACGGGGGCTCCGGAAGCAGAGCGGGTTGGCTTGGGGGCGATCAGTCTGGAGATCGCCGGGGCTGCTTTGCAGCCCGTCGCTGGCAAGCCAGCTCCTACAGGGAGCGCGCCGCTGTTCAGGACGCTGCTGGATCTGTGGGAGCTGGCTTGCCGGCGATGGACCGCGCAGCGGTCCCCAGCAATCTCACAGGCAATCTTTGCCGCCAAGACACCAGCCTTGTAATGTTTGCTTCACCATAACGCCGACAGCCCCAAAGCGTGTTAGCCCCAACGGCCAGCGTCATTAGCTTGCAGGTAACACCGCATGGAAATCCGCCATTTCCGCTACTTCCTCTGCGTCGCCCGGCACGGTCACTTCACCCGTGCGGCGGAGCAACTGGGCATCGCCCCGCCGACCCTCAGCCGGCAGATCCAGGACATGGAGCGCGAGCTGGGCGTGCGCCTGTTCGAGCGCAATCAGCGTGAGGTCAACCTCACGGCTGCCGGCCAGGCGCTGCTGATCGAAGCCGAACAGGCGGTGCGCCAGTTCGATGCCGCGCAGCTCGGCGCGCAACGGGCCGGCCGTGGTGAAAGTGGCAGTATCGAAATGGGCTACGTGGCCTCGGCGGCGTATTCGGGGATGTTGCAGCGGCAAGTGATCAGCTTCAGCGACGCCCACCCCGGCGTGCGCCTGAACATCCGTGAACTGCCCATGGCCGAACTGCCGGGCATGGTTCGCGATGGCCTGCTCGACCTCGCCTATGTGCGCTCACCCATGGAGCTGCCTGAAGAACTCGAAGCCATTGCCCTGCACCGGGAAGATTTCGTCCTCGCCCTGCCCGCCAGCTCGCGGATCAACGAGCTGCAGCAGATCCCGGCATCACGCCTGGCCGGCGAAAACTTCATCCTTCCCGAGCAGATCTCCGGCACGCTGGAGGTGGCGGCGCAGGGTGGTTTCGTACCCCGCCTGGGACCGCAACCCGGCAGCCTTGTTGCGGTGATCACTTTGGTTTCTTTGGGTCAGGGCATTGCCGTGGTGCCGGAGTCGGTGGTGCAGCGCATCAGCCTGCCGCAGGTGAATTACCGGCGTATTGCCGATTGCCAGGCCAGCTCGTGGTTGAGCCTGATCTACCGGCGCTTCGAGAAGGCGCCCGCGGTGATCAGGTATGTCGAAATGATGGGCGATTGACCACGGTCTGTTTGCCTCACCAATGGTGAGACTTTCTCCTAGATGCCCGTCTGGAGCGTTGTAGGGATGCGCATATCGAGCGCCGCCCGCGCGGCGCATCGCGAGCAAGCTCGCTCCTACATTTGTTGCAACGTGCCTATGTCTGATGGGCCATGGTTGCCAGCCTTGTTGGTACGACGCGATAACTCGGCGGGCGCTAAAAAGCGGACAACCATGGCCTGACAGACCGTGGCACGTTGCAACAAATGTAGGAGCGAGCTTGCTCGCGATGCGCCGCGCGGGCGGCGCTCGATTTCATGAACGATGAACATGTCGTGGCAAGCACCTTGCGCCCCCCCAAAAAAGCAAAGGGCACCCTCCACTGGCGCCCTCCACCCTTACCACCCGGTGAACCCAATCACCCCATCGACCGCGCCCCCACCGGCTGCGCATGCCCCCGCGAAGTGACGATCCCGAGGAACGAAATCACGATCGCCAAGCCCAGCGTGGAACTCACCTCCGCCCGATGCTCGGGCGTATACATCATCACCGCCAACGCCCCGGCGATGAACAGGATCACCGCCCAGGTCAGCCACGGGAACAGCCACATGCGAAACTTCAACTCGGCGTTCTCGCGCTCCAGGCGGCGGCGCATGCGCAGCTGGGAGATGGCGATGACCATGTACACCAACAGGGCAATGGCGCCGGAGCTGGCCAGGAGGAACTCGAACACGCCCTTGGGTGCGAAGTAGTTGAGGATAGCGATGGCCGCGCCGATCAGGGTGCTGCCGAATACCGCTGCACGCGGCACGCCGACCTTGGAGGTCTTGTTGAGGAAGGCCGGGGCGTCGCCGCGCTTGGCCAGCGAGTACATCATCCGCGAGGCGATGTAGATCGACGAGTTCATGCAGCTGGTCACGGCCACCAGCACCACCAGGTCGACCATGAAGCCTGCGTTGGGGATGTTCATGATTTCCAGCGCGCGCTGGTACGAGCCCACCACTGCCAGCTGCGGGTCGTTCCACGGCACCACCGAGATGATCACGAAGATCGACAGGATGTAGAAGGTGCTGATGCGCCAGATCACCGAGCGGGTGGCCTTGGCAATGTTGCGCGAAGGGTCGCTGGACTCGGAGGCGGCGATGGTCACCGCCTCGGTGCCGATGAAGCTGAACATCACGGTGATGAACGCGCCGATCACGGCCGACCAGCCCTTGGGCGCGAAGCCGCCGTGCTCGGCCATCAGACCGCTGAGGCCACTGACTTCACGGTTGGGCAACCAGCCCATCAGGGCGGCGAAACCCAGGCCGATGAAACCGAGAATCGCGGTGACCTTGAGGATGGCGAACCAGAATTCGAACTCGCCGTACTTGGCCACGCTGAACAGGTTGGTGCCGGCCAGCAGCAGCACCGAGGCCAGGGCGAAGATCCAGCTGTCCACCTGGGGGAACCAGGCGTTGAGCACATGCCCCGCAGCCAGGGCTTCGATGGGGATCACCAGGACCCAGAACCACCAGTACAACCAGCCGATGGTATAGCCGGCCCAGCGGCCGATGGCCTGGTCGGCGTAGGTGGAGAACGAACCGGTGTCGGGATGTGCCACGGCCATTTCGCCGAGCATGCGCATGACCAGCACTACCAGGGTGCCAGCAACGAAGTAAGAAACAATGGTGGCTGGCCCGGCCGCCGCGATGGCGTGCCCGGAGCCGACGAAAAGTCCGGCGCCGATGATGCCCGCGATGGACAGCATCGTTACATGACGTGGCTTGAAACCTTGTGCAAGGTTGCCATCAGATCCCACGGTGTTCATGGATGTTGTTCTCTTTTTGCTGACACAAGGAAAGGACGGGCAGGCGTAGGCGAAAAATATCTCCTTTGAAATCAATAAGTCGACACGTTACCGGTGCTCTGTTGTTGATCTTTGGCACGCGTCACAGAGCAACGTGCCGGCGCGGTTCGGGGTTCATTTAAGCCGTGCGAGGCTGTGGGTAATTACACGAGAACGCCTCGGAACTGTTCGATCACGACAGGGGATTTCCATTCGCGCCAGATGTCGTGATTGGCATGCCCAAATGCGCCTGATGGCCATTTGAAGGTTTTGTTTTTCAACTGAATGTGTTGTGTCTGTTCCGGCCCTATCGCCGGCAAGCCGGCGCCTACACAAATCCCTGTGGGACCCGGCTTGCCGGCGATAGGGCGGAACGGGCAAAAAAGCCCCGGTCTCCCGGGGCCTCTGTTGCTCAGGTGTCTGCCTACACCTGTCCGGTACGCTCGAAGCGCCGGGCCAGCAACAGGTAAGCGAGGATCCCCAGCACGCCATGGGCGGCCACGAACCAGAGTGCGTTGTGGAATGAACCGGTGCTGGCCACCACGTAGCCGATCACCAGCGGGGTGACGATGCCGGCGATGTTGCCGATGCCGTTGAACACGCCGCCGCACAGCCCGACCATCTTCTTCGGTGCCACATCCGACAGCACCGCCCAGCCCACCGCCGCCAGGCCCTTGCCGAAGAAGGCCAGGGTCATCAGGGCGATCACCGCCGCATTGCCATCGACGTAGTTGGCCAGCACCAGGACGGTGGACAACGCCATGCCGATCACGAACGGTGTCTTGCGCGCCCGGGACGGGTGCACGCCACGGCGGATCAGCCAGTCGGAAATGAAGCCGCCAAGGATGCCACCGGTGAAACCGCAGATGGCCGGCAACGCGGCGACCCAGCCAGCTTCCATGATGGTCATGCCACGGCCCTTGATCAGGTAGATCGGGAACCAGGTGATGAAGAAATAGGTTAGCGCAGTGATGCAGTACTGGCCCAGGTACACCGCCCACAGGTTGCGGCTGGTGAACAGCTGCGCAAGCTCGGCGCGGGTCGGTTTGCTCTTGGCGGCCTTGCGTTCGTTTTCCAGGTCGACCAGGGCGCCGCCTTCACGCATGTAGTCCAGCTCTTCGCGGCTCAGGCCCGGGGCACTGTGGGGCTCATGGTAGAGGCGGAACCACACCACGCTCAGCAGCAGGCCGAGCACACCCATCCAGATGAACACCTGCTCCCAGCTCAGGGTGTGGGTCATCCACGCCATCAGCGGCGCGAACAGCACCACCGCCATGTACTGCGCCGAGTTGAACAGCGCCGACGCAGTGCCGCGCTCGCGGGTGGGGAACCAGCAGCTGACGATGCGCGAGTTGGCCGGGAAGGCCGGCGACTCCACCAGGCCCAGCATGAAGCGCATGGAGAACAGTGCGACCGCGGCCGACGCACCGGCCAGGCCCATCCAGCCCACCGTGCCTTGCAGCAGGGTGAACAGCGACCAGAGGATCAGGCTGATGCCGTATACCCGGCGGGCACCGAAACGGTCGAGCAACCAGCCCCCGGGCACCTGGCCCAAGGCGTAGGCCCAGGCGAAAGCGGAGAAGATCATGCCGAGCATGACCGGGTCCAGGCCGAGGTCCTTGAGCACCTCGGTGCCGGTGATCGACAAGGTGGCGCGGTCGGCGTAGTTGATGACGGTGATGACGAAGATCAGTGCCAGCACCAGGAAGCGGTGACGGCCGATCCCGGCCACGGCCTGCGGTGCGGCGACGGCGGATTTGCTGTTCATGTGGACCCTCTTGCTTCTCGCTGGAAGCGATTGTTTTTGTGTAGAGAAGGGTGGCGCCTTTGGGCCTTGTGTCGGTTGTCAGGGCCCTGTCGCCGGCAAGCCGGCTCCCACAGGGACTTGTGCGGGGCGGCTTGCCGGCGATGGGGGCAACGCGCAATTGGGCGGCACTTCACCCCGGAAGCAGGCTTCGAGGTTGCGCAGCACCATCCGCCCCATTTCCAGGCGGGTCTGCAGCGTAGCGCTGCCGCGGTGCGGTTGCAGGCTGACCTGGTCAAGGTCGCGCAGGGCTGGCGGTACATGAGGCTCGTCGACGAACACATCCAGCCCGGCACCGGCGATCTTGCGTTCGCGCAAGGCGTCGACCAGCGCCACCTCGTCCACCAGCTTGCCGCGGGCGACGTTGATCAGGTAACCGTCCGGCCCCAGCGCATCGAGCACCTCGGCGGTCACCAACACCTCACCCGCATCGGCCGAGGCCGCGACCACCAGCACATCCACCGAGCGCGCCAGCGCGACCAGGTCGGCCTCATAGCGATATCCCGTTTCTGGCTGCTCGCGCCGCCCGTGGTAGGCGATGCCCATGTCGAACGCCGCCGCGCGCCGCGCGATGGCCTTGCCTACCTGCCCGAGCCCGAGGATGCCCAGCTCGACACCACTGACCTTGCGCGCCAGCGGCGGGTTGACCGTGCCCCACAGGCCATCACGCACCAGGCGCTCGCCCTCGCCCAGGCGGCGCAGCGTGCTGATGATCAAGCCCATGGCCAGGTCGGCCACATCGGCGGTGAGTACGCCTGGCGTGGTGGTCACATGGATGCCGCGCCGCGCAGCGTGCTGCAGGTCGACGGCGTCGGTGCCAATGCCGCTGATGGCGATGATCTGCAGGGCTGGGAGCTGATCCATCAACGCCGTGGACAAGCCCTTGGCGCCGCCGGTGATCACGCCGCGAATGCGCGGGCCGACCTCGCGCAACAGTTGCTGTGCGCCCTTGTGCTGGTAGAGCCGGTGCACCTGATAGGCGCGGGCCAGTTCAGCGTCGATCGCGTCTGGCACCGGTTGGGTCAGTAGCAGTTCGATGGGGGCAGTGGCGTCATCATTCATCGTTCGCATCCGGCAGGTCATCAGTGAGTGATTCGATGCTAGGCCGGCGTTTGATGCAGGTCTAATATAGATGCTGGATCGAATAATTCAGGAATTGAATCATGGAGCTGCACCAGTTGCGCTGCTTCGTCGCCGTTGCCGAAGAGCTGCATTTCGGCCGTGCCGCCAGCCGCCTGCACATGACCCAGCCGCCCTTGAGCCGGCAGATCCAGTTGCTGGAGCATTCGCTCGGGGTATTGCTGCTGGAGCGCAACAACCGCCAGGCGCGGCTGACCCTGGCCGGGCAGAGCTTTCTCGAAGATGCCCGGCGCATCCTGCAGATCGCCGAGTCGGCCAGCCAGTCCGCCCGACGTATCGCCCACGGCGAGGCCGGTCGTCTGACCCTGGGCTTCACCGCGGTAGGCGCCTACAGCATGATCCCGCGCCTGCTGGTGCATGCCGGGCAGACGTTGCCGGATATCGAACTGGTGCTCAGCGAACGCATCTCCGCCACCCAGGTGCACGACCTGGAAGCGGGGCTGATCGATGTCGGGCTGGTGCGCCAGGTGCTGCCCAGCGCCCGCGTGGACTATCTGCCGATCCACCGCGAGCCCTTCGTCGCCGCCCTGCCCGCCGGGCATGCGCTGACGGCACGGGAGCGGCTGCGGCCTGGCGACTTCGATGGCGAGCCGTTCGTGATGTACAGCGCCAGTGAAGGGCGCTACTTCCATGACCGCATCGCCAACCTGTTCGCCCGCCATGAAGTGCGGCCGCGGTATCAGCATCAGCTTGGGCAGACGCATTCGATCCTCGGCTTGGTGAATGTGGGATTGGGGTGTGCGGTGGTGCCGGCTTCGGCGCAGGCGTTGCGGCTGGAGCAGGTGGTGTTCAAGCCGCTGGTGGGGACGGAGCAGGAGGCGGAGATCTTTCTGGCGTATTGCCGGGATAACCCTAATCCGGTGCTGGGGGCGTTCGTGGCGATGGCGCGGGCGTTTTTCGAAGCGGGGTAATGGGGTGTGGGGCCAATCGCCGGCAAGCCGGCGATTGGCCGGTGAACTCAACGCACCAGGCAAGGCCGCTTGTTGTCGAACGTCCACCCCGGAATCAGAAACTGCATCGCCACGCTGTCATCGCGCGCCCCCAGCCCCATGTTGCGGTAGCACTCATGGGCCTTGGCCAGCTGGTCCTCATCCAGCTCAACGCCCAGCCCCGGCCGCTCGGGCACGCGCACGTGACCGTCGACGATGCGCAGCGGGTCGCGGGTCAGGCGCTGGCCGTCCTGCCAGATCCAGTGGGTGTCGATGGCGGTGATCTCGCCCGGCGCCGCAGCCGCCACCTGGGTGAACATCGCCAGGGAAATGTCGAAGTGGTTGTTCGAGTGCGAGCCCCAGGTCAGGCCCCAGTCGTTGCACATCTGCGCCACTCGCACCGAGCCCTGCAAGGTCCAGAAATGCGGGTCGGCCAAGGGGATGTCCACCGACTGCAACTGAATCGCATGGCCCATCTGCCGCCAGTCGGTGGCGATCATGTTGGTGGCGGTCGGCAAGCCGGTGGCACGGCGGAACTCGGCCATCACCTCACGCCCGGAATACCCGTTCTCGGCGCCGCACGGGTCTTCGGCGTAGGCCAGCACAGCGTGCTTGTCACGGCACAGGGCAATGGCCTCTTGCAATGACCAGGCGCCATTCGGGTCGAGGGTGATGCGCGCATCCGGGAAGCGCTCGGCAAGCGCCGTCACCGCTTCCATTTCCGCTTCGCCGCGCAGCACGCCGCCCTTGAGCTTGAAGTCGCTGAAACCATAGCGCTGCCTGGCCGCTTCCGCCAGGCGTACCACGGCCTCCGGGGTCAGGGCCTTTTCGTGGCGCAGGCGCAACCAGTCGTCATCGGCGTCGGCCTCGTGGCGGTAGGCCAGGTCGGTCTGCTGGCGGTCACCGATGTAGAACAGGTAGCCGAGCATCTTCACGCGTTCACGCTGCTGCCCTTCGCCGAGCAGCGCCGCCATCGGCACATCGAGGTGCTGGCCGAGCAGATCGAGCAGTGCCGACTCGATGGCGGTCACCGCATGCACGGTGATGCGCAGGTCGAAGGTCTGCAGGCCTCGGCCGGCCGAGTCGCGGTTAGCGAAGGTCTGGCGCATGGCGTTGAGCACGCGCTGGTAATGGCCGATCGGCTGGCCGACCACCAGGCTGCGGGTGTCTTCCAGGGTCTGGCGGATCTTCTCGCCACCCGGCACCTCGCCAAGGCCGGTGTTGCCGGCGCTGTCGCGCAGCACCACGACGTTGCGGGTGAAGAACGGGCCGTGGGCGCCACTGAGGTTGAGCAGCATGCTGTCGTGGCCGGCCACCGGGATCACGCGCAGGTCGGTGACGACGGGAGTCTGGGAAGCGGGAGTGGTCTGCTGGGTCATGGTTGTTGTCTCGCAGTCATCAGTGGGTCTGGCCCAGGGCCGAAGGCGCCTTGGCATCAGGAGAAGTCGCGCCCTTTGGGCGAATGCGGATGAAGAACACGGCAATGGCGGCCAGCACCGAGGTCACGGCCAGGCCGTACAGGCCGCCCTGGATGGAGCCGGTCTGCTGCTCCAGCAGGCCGAACGTGGTCGGCGCGACGAACCCGCCCAGGTTGCCGACCGAGTTGATCAGCGCGATCACGGCGGCGGCGATGCGGGCATCCAGGTAGCCCTGGGGGATCGGCCAGAACAGCGACGAGGCCGACTTGAAGCCGATGGCGGCAAAGCACACGGCAACGAAGGCGAACACCGGCCCGCCGGTGGTGGACATGAACATGCCGATGGCGGCAATCACCAGTGCGCCCGCCACCCAGGCCTGCTGGAACTTCCAGCGCGACGAGCCGGCGGCGAAGGCGTACATCGCCAGGATCGAGATCAGCCATGGAATCGAGTTGAAGAAGCCGACCTGCAGGTCGCTCAGGTCGCCCATGCGCTTGATGATGCTCGGCAGCCAGAAGGTCGCGGCGTAGATGGTCAGCTGGATGCAGAAGTAGATCAGGCAGAACAGCACGATCTGGCGGTCCTTGAGCAGGCTCCAGGCCGAAGGCTTGACCGCACCGATCGCCTCGCGCTCACGCTGCTCGCGGTCGATGGTGTCGACCAGCGCGTCCTGTTCGGCCTTGCTCAGCCACTTGGCGTCGTGTGGCTTGGAGTCGAGCCAGAAGAACACGAAGAAGCACAGGATCACCGAGGCCATGCCTTCGATGAACAGCATCCACTGCCAGCCGTGCAGGCCCAGGCCCTGGATCTGCATCAGCGCTCCGGCCAGGGGGCCGGAAATCAACGAGGCCAATGCCGAGCCACTGAGGAAGATGGCGATCGCCTTGCCGCGCTCGGCGGCCGGCAGCCAGCGGGTGAAGTAGTAGATCACGCCAGGGAAGAAGCCTGCCTCGGCCACCCCGAGCAAGAAGCGCAGCACGTAGAACTGGGTTTCGGTCTGCACGAAGGCCATGGCCGTGGCCACCAAGCCCCAGGTGAACATGATGCGGGTCAGCCACAGGCGCGCGCCAACGCGCTGCAGCAGCATGTTCGACGGCACTTCGAACAACGCATAACCGATGAAGAACAACCCGGCGCCAAAACCGAAGGCCGCAGCGCTGATGCCCAGGTCGCTTTCCAGGTGTGGGCGGACGAAGCCGATGTTGACGCGGTCGAGGTAGTTGACGATGAACATGATGACGAACAGCGGCAGCACGTGGCGCTTGACCTTGAATACAGCACTGGCCAGCACGTCGCCTTCATTCCGGGCAGACGGATCGAGGGTGTCGTTCACTTGTGGGTCTCCCACTAATTGTTTTTGTGCGGGTCGAGGTTTGTCTGGCAAAGACAATGCAGCGGAGCATATGCCCGGCAAAGTTGTACGACAAGATCGTCAGCGTCGGCAAAAGTGCAAAATACAAGCTCATAAACAGCACAAAATCATCGATCACGCAGACATCGATAGCATCACGCTTGAACAGCACAGCGAAAAAACGAGCAAAAAATAATTTTGTCGACTAGCTTGTCATACAAGTTGAATTGCCCGTTCGGAGCCTGTTCGATGTCCCAATCCCCTCGCCCACGCAGCCACAGCCGCGCCCATGACCTGGTTTCCAGCCTGACCCAGCAGATTCTGCTCGGCACCTTCAAGCCGGGAGACAAGCTGCCTTCGGAAAACACTCTGGTTCGCGAGCATGGCGTGAGCCGCACGGTGGTGCGCGAGGCCTTGTCGAAATTGCAGGCGTCAGGCCTGGTGGAGCCGCGCCACGGCATTGGTTCGTTCGTGATGCCGCGCCCGGCCCAGGCCGGCCTGCGGGTCGGTGCGGAGAACGCCGCGAGCGTGCGCGACCTGCTGGAACTGCGGATCGGCCTGGAGGGCCAGGCCGCCGCCCTCGCCGCCATGCGCCGTGACGACCAGCACCTGGCACGCATGCGCCAGGCGCTGGATGACTACCAGGACCTGGCCGCCGCCGGCGACAGCTGTATCGAGGCGGACCGGCGCTTCCACCTGCTGATCGCCGAGGCCACCGGCAACCTGTACTTCAGCGAGATGATGGCGCAACTGGGCAACGGCCTGATCCCGCGCAACCGCATGGCCCTGGCCGAACGTGCCGGGGCCAACCTGGCACGGCATGCGTACCTGGCCAACCTGGAGCATGAGGCGATCCTCAATGCCATCCGCCGGCAGGATCCGGATGCGGCGCGGGCGGCGATCTGCCTGCATCTTTCCAATAGTCGGGATCGGCTGTTACCTGATTAGGGGCTGCTTTGCAGCCCCATCGCCGGCAAGCCGGCTCCCACATGAGTTTCGCACCAGTCTTCACGATTATGGGCAAGACAGTTGCTCTCACAGGGAATCGCGCAGCGCTTTCGTTGGGGTGATTACCAGGTCAGGCAGATCTTGCCGAAATGGCGATTGCTTTCCTGGTAGCGGAACGCTTCGACGATCTGCTCCAGCTCGAAATGCTTGTCCACCACCGGGCGCAGACCGTTGCCGTCGATAGCCCGAACCATCGCCTGCTGCTGCGCGCGATTGCCTACCAGCACGCCCTGCAAGCGGATCTGCCGCACCAGCGCCTGGACCAGCGGCAGCTGCCCGGCGACGCCAGTCAGAATGCCGATCAGCGACACATGCCCACCGATGCGCGCCGCGATCATCGACTGCTCCAGGGTCGCCGGGCCGCCAACCTCGATCACATGGTCGACACCGCGGTTGTCGGTAAGCTCGCGCACCTTCTCGCCCCAGGCAGGTGTGGCCTTGTAGTTGATCAGGTGGTCGGCGCCCAAGGCTTTCAGGCGCTCGAGCTTGACATCACTGGACGAGGTGGCGATCACCGTGGCACCCGCCAGCTTGGCGAACTGCAGGGCGAAGATCGAGACACCCCCGGTGCCTTGCACCAGCACGGTGTCGCCGGGCTTGAGGTGATCGTCGCTCATCAGCGCACGCCAGGCGGTGAGGCCGGCGGTGGTCAAGGTGGCGGCCTCGGCGTGGCTGAAGCCTCTGGGGGCAAGGGTGAAGGAGGTGGCGCGGGCGGTGACCTGCCCACGTGCGTAACCGTCGATGCCGTCGCCCGGCACGCTGGCGAAGCCTTCGATCTGGGCCTGGCCATCGAGCCAGTCGGGGAAGAAGGTGCTGACGACGTTGTCGCCCACCTTGAACGCACTGACACCCTCGCCTACCGCGATCACTTCGCCGGCGCCATCGGCCATGGGGATGCGCCGCTCGCTCGGGCCCCACATGCCGCTGACCACGGCGAAGTCATGGTAGTTGAGCGAGCTGGCATGCAGTTGCACGGTGATTTCGCCGGCCTTGGGCGCAGCGGCCTCGCAGGTGCCGACCTCGACCTTGTCGTAGCCGCCGCCGGGTTGCACATAGATGGCTTTGCTGGTCATGGCTGGTACTCCAGTTCAGGGGAAAGACTGGAGTTCAGCATAGACAGTGGCAGCCCTATCGCGGGTAAACCCGCTCCTGCAGACAGCGCGGTCCCTGTAGGAGCGGGCTTGCCCGCGATAGGGCCAGCAATGACAACGAAAACATCAGCCCAGCATCACCCGCAACGCCCGGCAATCCACCGCATGCCAATCCACCAGCTCCGGCCACGGGTTATCCGGCAGGTTGACCAGCACCGTGCGCGCCCCCGCCGCCCGCCCGCAATCCAGATCGAAGCGATAATCCCCCACCATCACCAATTCGCTGGGCGCCACGCCCCAGGCCTTGGCGATCTTCAGCAGCCCATCCGGGCTCGGCTTGGGCGCGGCCTCGTCACGCCCGAGCACATGTTCGACCGGGAAGCAGTCGGCAAGGCCGATGGCCTCCAGGGTGACATGCGCCAGCTCACGCGCATTGCGGGTAAGGATGCCCAGCCGGCAACCCCGCTCGGCCAGCGCCCGCACCAGTTCAACCGCACCGCTGGCTGCGGTGGAGGCGATCGCCAGGTCACGCTCGTGCTCCAGCAGCCAGGCATGCTTGGCGGCCGCCTCGGCTGCCGGCAGCGCTGCCAGGTGGGTGAGGATGTCGTGCTCGGCAGGAATCTCCAGCGCCTCGCGAATGGCGGCGAAGTCGTGCACCGCCACGGTCAGGGTGCCATCCATGTCGAACACCCAGTTGCGGATTTCGCCCAGCTTCATGCCCAGTCCTTGCGATGGCGGATCAGGCCTTCCTGGGAGGACGAAGCCACCAGTTGGCCGGCACGGTTGTAGATGCTGCCACGGCAGAAGCCACGGGCATTGCCGGCCCATGGGCTGTCCATGGCGTAGAGCAGCCAGTCGTCGGCGCGCAGGTTGCCATGGAACCACAGCGAATGGTCGAGGCTGGCGATCTGCATGTCGCGCTGCCACACCGATTTGCCGTGGGGCAGCAGCGAGGTGGTCAGCAGGCCGAAGTCGGAGGCATAGGCCAGCAGGTACTTGTGCAGCGCCGGCACGTCCGGCAGGTTGCCGTCGGCGCGGAACCAGGCGTACTTCACCGGGTCGCCGGGCTGAGGGTTGAACGGATCGCGCTCGGTGACCGGGCGGATCTCGATCGGCTTGGCGCACAGCACCTTGTCGCGGATACGTTCGGGCAGCTGCTCGGCCATGGCACGGGCCAACTCGACTTCGGTCGGCAGGTTTTCCGGCCCGACCACCTCAGGCATCTGCGCCTGGTGGTTGAATCCTTCCTCGTCGTACTGGAACGAGGCGCTGCAGGTGAAGATGGTCTGGCCCTTCTGGATGGCCGTTACCCGCCGCGTGCTGAAACTGCCGCCATCGCGTACCCGATCGACCGAGTAGACCACCGGCAGGCTGGCATCGCCGGGGCGCAGGAAGTAGCCGTGCAGGGAGTGCACATGGCGCGCGTCCTCGACCGTCTGGCTGGCCGCCGACAGCGACTGGCCCAATACCTGGCCACCGTACAGCTGGCGGAAGCCCAGGTCCTGGCTGCGCCCACGGAACAGGTTCTCCTCGATCGACTCGAGGCTCAACAGGTCGACCAGGTCGTCCAACACATGACTCATCGGGGGTTCTCCTAGCAAGGCATCACAGCTCTACGGCGCTCTCATGAAGGCACATGATACAGGGTTAGTCATCGCCGCCGCGCATGCCTGCTCATTCAGCCCGCTGAGTCTGCTCCCAGCGCGTGCGGTCGATCCGATACAGCACGTGGGGCCGCAGCGGGTGGCCGCTGGGCAGGCGGGGGTGGTCGAAATTGCCCTGTGGGTCCTGGACCATGCCGATGGCCTGCATGACCTTCTGTGACGGCAAGTTGCCTTCGGTAGTGAACGACACCACCTCCCCCAGGCGCAATTGGGCGAAAGCACAACGCAGGCAGGTCCACGCCGCCTCGCTGGCGAAACCCAGGCCCCAGTGGCGCCGGGCCAGGCGCCAGCCGATCTCCACGGCCGGAGCGAAGGGGGCTTCGAAATTGACGTTGAGCAGCCCGGTCATGCCGATGAAGGCGCCGCTGTCCTTGCGCTCCAGCGCCCACAGGCCGAAGCCGTATTCATTGAAATGGCCGCGCATCCTGCCGATCAGCGCAGCCGCTTCCAGGCGCGTCAGGGGCGCCGGGAAGTAGCGCATCACCTGCGGGTCGGCGCACAGCGCGGCGAATTCGCGCAGGTCGTCGTCGTGCCATTGGCGCAGTACCAGCCGTGCGCTTTCGAGTTCCAGGATGGGGGTCATGGGGCGTGCTCCGGTTCCACTGGCCTGCATTCTACAGCTTAGGCGAAATGCAATTTTCACATGCGCTTCACCGCCTCCCGACAGGTCGCTTCGCACAATGCCGCCATCCACCGCCGCGCAGGACGCGGCCATGCCATCGGAGCGCAGCATGCAGTCGAGCAACACCCTGGGACACACCGCCATCCACGCCCGCCGCAAGCGGCGTTTGTCACGCAAGGCCCTGGGCGCAGCCCTTGGCTTGTGCATGGTGGTGGCGGCGTTGAGTACCTGGCTGGCGACGAGGACGCACATCGTAGACCTTGGCAATGAACGGCAGTTGAGCGACAGCGGCCTGCTGCAGGACTGGGCCGAGGGTGCGGTGATCGTGATGATCCGCCATGCCGAGCGCTGCGACAGCGCACCTGGCCCCTGCCTCGACGACCCGACTGGCATCACCGTGGCCGGCAGCGCCGCCGCCAAACGGGTTGGCCAAGGCTTGAATGAGCTAGGGCTGGCCAATGCCGACCTGATCAGCAGCCCGAAACTGCGCACTCGGCAGACCGCCCACTTCATCCTGGGCCAGGCCGTTGCCAGTGAAGACTGGCTGGAAAAATGCGACAACGGCTTCGCCAAGGAGGCCCTGGCGCACAAAAAACCTGGGCATAACCTGGTGCTGGTGACGCACAACGGCTGTATCGATCACTTCCAGCGCGACAAGCGCGTGGTGGGTGGCGAACGCGAGAGCGGCTATGCCAGTGCGCTGTTCGTTTCGGTCGATGCCGATGGCAAGACGCGGATTCTGGGCCGGCTGAACGAGCCGGACTGGCAGCGGGTGCTGGCTAGCGCGAGTAGATAGCGTCGCTGCCAATCGCCGGCTTGCCGGCGAACAGGCCGTGAAGCGGCCCCGACCATGGCAACCGCCACCCAACAACTGGCAAGATCAGCACTGGCCCTGATTGCGACCCCACCATGCCCTTGCCGCTGATCTACCACGACGACTACAGCCCGGCGTTTCCCCCGGAGCACCGCTTTCCCATGGACAAGTTCCGCCTGCTGCGCGACCACCTGGTCGACAGCGGGTTGACCCACGACCAGGCGCTGCTGCGCCCGGACATCTGCCCCAACGACGTTCTCGCCCTGGCCCACGACCGCAGCTACATCGAGCGCTACATGAGCGGCGATCTCTCCCGAGAAGACCAACGCCGCCTCGGCCTGCCCTGGAGCGAGGCCCTGGCCCGGCGTACCGTGCGCGCAGTCGGTGGCTCGCTGCTGACGGCCGAGATGGCGCTCAAGCATGGCCTTGCCTGCCATCTCGCCGGCGGTACTCATCATGCCCACTACGATCACCCGGCCGGTTTCTGCATCTTCAACGACCTGGCCGTGATCAGCCGCTACCTGCTCGAAGCCGGTCGCGTGCACCGGGTGCTGATCTTCGACTGCGACGTGCACCAGGGCGATGGCACCGCCCGCATCCTCCAGGACACTCCGGACGCCATCACCGTGTCGCTGCACTGCGAGCAGAACTTCCCGGCACGCAAGGCCCAGAGCGACTGGGACATCCCCCTGCCCCGCGGCATGGGCGATGCGGCCTACCTGAAGGTCGTCGATGATGCGCTGAACTACCTGCTGCCGCTGTACCAACCCGACCTGGTGCTGTACGACGCCGGGGTGGATGTGCACAAGGACGATGCCCTCGGCTACCTGCAACTGACCGATGCCGGCCTGGCCGCGCGCGACGAACAGGTGATGCGTCATTGCCTGGGACGGGATATTCCGGTGGTCGGGGTGATCGGCGGCGGCTACAGCAAGGACCGGGAAGCGTTGGCCAGGCGCCACGGCATACTTCACCACACGGCTGCGAAGGTCATCAGTTGTTCACAATGACTGTGGAACCGCTTGTGGATAACCTGCGGGAAAGCCGCTACAGCCCTTGTACTTCCTAGCCTTCAGAGCTCTGATCATTTTTTGTACAGTACTTATCCAGGGCGCGCTGCGGTAGAATGCCAGCTCTCTTTTCCACAGCCTGCCGCCGACCATGTCCGATTTATCCCCCGCCTCCCCTCCCTGCGCCGTCGTCATCGGCGCCGGCCCCGCCGGCCTGATGGCTGCCGAGGCGCTGGCCCAGCACGGCCTGGCCGTGGAGGTGTTCGATGCCATGCCTTCGGTAGGCCGCAAGTTCTTGCTGGCCGGCGTGGGCGGCATGAACATCACCCATTCCGAACCTTATCCACAATTCGTGGCGCGCTATGCCGAGCGCCAAGGCGAGATCGATGGCCTGCTGCGCGATTTCGACGCCGAGGCCCTGCGTGAGTGGATTCACGGCCTGGGCATCGAAACCTTCGTCGGCACATCGGGCCGCGTGTTCCCTACCGACATGAAAGCCGCCCCGCTGCTGCGCGCCTGGCTCAAGCGCCTGCGCGACAGCGGTGTAGTTATCCACACCCGTCATCGCTGGCTGGGCTGGAACACCGACGGCAGCTTGCGGATCGCTTATCCACAGGGTGAATTGCAGGTGAAGGCCAGCGTCGTGGTGCTGGCCCTCGGCGGCGGCAGCTGGGCGAGGCTGGGTTCCGACGGCGTCTGGCAGCCGCTGTTGAAAGATCGCGCTGTGGATATCTCACCGCTGCAACCGAGCAACTGCGGTTTCGAAGTCGAAGACTGGAGTGACCTGCTCAAGGACAAGTTCGCCGGCGCCCCCCTGAAGAACATCGCCCTCGGCGTGCCTGGCCAGGCGTCGCGCAAGGGCGAGTTCATCCTGACCGCGCAGGGCGTCGAGGGCAGCCTGGTGTATGCCTGGTCGGCGCAGTTGCGTGAGGCGATCAACCGCGACGGCCAGGCCAGGCTGCTGCTCGACCTGCTGCCGGACAAGCCTGTGGACAAGATTGCTCAAGCGCTGGCCAAGCCACGAGGGTCGCGCTCCATGGCCAAGCATCTGCACAGCCAGTTGAATATCGATGGGGTGAAGGCGGCGCTGTTGCGCGAACTGACCGATCAGGCGACCTTCGCCGATTGCGCAGCGCTGGCCCGGGCGATCAAGGCATTACCGATCACGCTGGTGCGTGCACGGCCACTGGACGAGGCGATCAGCAGCTCGGGCGGCGTGCGTTTCGAGGGGTTGGATGAGGGGTTGATGATCAAGGGCCTGCCGGGGGTGTTCTGTGCCGGCGAGATGCTCGATTGGGAGGCGCCGACCGGGGGGTATCTGCTGACGGCGTGTTTTGCCAGCGGGCTGCGCGCCGGGCGGGCGGCGGCGCAGTGGCTGGCGCAATTGTCCTGAGAAGCCTGGGGCCGCTTTGCGGCCCCCAACGATCTCAAGGTTTGCGCTTTTTCGGCCCGGTGTTGAAGCTCGGCACCTTGCGCACCGACTTGACCGGGGCTTCGTCGCCGCTGTCCATCCAGCGCCCCAGGCCACGCTTGGCGCTGCTCTCCTTCGGCTTCTTGGGCTTCTTCGGTTTCTTGATCACCTGACCGCTGGCGTCGGTCATCGGGACACGGTGATCCGGGATGAAGTCCGGCTCTTCATGACGCGGCAGGGTCTGGCGGATCAGGGTCTCGATCGACGCCAGCAGTTGCACTTCATCCGCACAAACCAGCGAGATCGCCTCCCCTTTGTTGCCGGCACGGCCCGTGCGGCCAATGCGGTGCACATAATCCTCGGCAACGATCGGCAGGTCGAGGTTGACCACCAGCGGCAGGTCATCGATGTCCAGGCCGCGAGCGGCCACATCGGTCGCCACCAGGACCTGGATCTCGCGGGCCTTGAAGCTGTCCAGCGCGCGCTGGCGGGTGGCCTGCGGGCGGTCGCCATGGATGCCGTCGGCGTTCACGCCCTCCCCCAGCAGCCGCTCGACCAACTGGTCGACGCCGTTGCGGGTCTTGGCGAAAACCAGCACCTGCTGCCAGCGCTGCTTGCGCAGCAGATAGCAGAACAGGTCGGCCTTGCGTTTCTTGTCCACAGGCACCAGCCATTGCTTGACGGTGGTGGCGGCGGCGTTGCGCGGGCTCACTTCGATGCTCAGCGGGTCATTCAGCGCCAACCCTGCAAGCATGCGAATCTGCTCGGAGAAGGTGGCGGAGAACAGCAGCGTCTGGCGCTTGCGCGGCAGCGCCGCATATACCGACTGCAGTTCTTCGGCAAAGCCCAGGTCGAGCATGCGGTCGGCTTCATCGAGCACCAGGGTTTGCACCTGGTTGAACTTGACCGCGTTCTGGCGGAACAGGTCGAGCAACCGGCCCGGGGTGGCGACCAGCAGGTCGACGCCGCGGCGCAGGCGCATCATCTGCGGGTTGATGCTGACCCCACCGTACACTGCGTAGGTGCTCAGCGGCAGGTTCTCGGCATACTCGCGCACGTTGTTGTGCACCTGCTCGGCCAGCTCGCGAGTGGGCACCAGCACCAGCGCGCGGATCGAGTTGCTGGCGACCTTTTCCCCTTCCAGGGCCAGGCGCTGCAGCACCGGCAAGGCGAAGCCGGCGGTCTTGCCGGTGCCGGTCTGGGCCGCGGCCATCAGGTCGCGGCCGGCCAGCACGGCGGGAATGGCCTGGGCCTGGACCGGGGTCGGGGTGGTGTAGTCCAGCTGCTGCAAGGTGCGCAGCAGGGGTTCGATCAGGCCGAGTTTGGCGAAATTCATGGCAATACCGTCAGGGGGTTCAGCGAAGGCGGCAAGTTTACCGCAACACCCCGGACTACTTGCAGATTTCGCCCTTCATCGGTGGCGTGGGCAGTGCCGGCCTGCGCCATTGCGGCAGGCCGATCAGCACCACGGCGCCGATGATCACCGCCATGGCCAGGCATTCCTCCGCACCGATCTGCTCGCCGGCGAAGACGATACCCAACATCACCGCGACCGCCGGATTGACGTAGGCATAACTGGTAGCCGCGGCCGGGCGCACGTTCTTGAGCAGGTACATGTAGGCGCTGAAGGCCAGGATCGATCCGAACAGCACCAGGTAGGCCAGCGCACCCCAGCCCGCCGCCGTCGGCATCTGGGTCATGCGTTCACCCGACAGGGCACTGCCCAGCAGCAGCACGGCGCCGCCGACCAGCATTTCGGCGGCGCTTGCCATCGGCCCCTGGGGCAGCGGCAGGGTCTTGCTCCACACCGAGCCGAAGGCCCAGGAAGCGGCGGCAAAGATGATCAATGCCGCACCGATGGGGCTGGCCTGCAGGTTGGAGCCGAGGTTGAGCAAACCGATGCCGACCAGCCCGAGGAAGATACCTGCCCACTCCAGGCGCGAGTTGCGCTGGCCGAACAACAGGCCGAACAGCAGCGTGAACAGCGGCACCGTGGCCACCGCCAGCGCAGCCACGCCCGAGGCCACGCCGGCATGCTCGGCCACGGTCACACCGCCATTGCCGCAGCTGAGCAGCAGAAAGCCGATCGCCCCGGCTGCCCGCCATTGCGGCCACGTGGGAGCCGGCACGCCGCGCCAGCGCAGGAACCCATACAGAAGGCCACCCGCGATGACGAAGCGCACCCCCGCCATCAGCATCGGCGGCCAGGATTCGACGCCGATACGAATGAACAGGTAGGTGGAGCCCCAGACCAGGTACAAGGCCAGGAAGGCGCCAATCAGCAATAACGGGAAGCGACGGGAGGCAGGCATGGGAAAAGACTCGAAATCCGTTTACGGGTGACTTAGTTTAGAAAGTGAACCGCGCAAACTTAAGTTACAAAAAGGCTTTAAAACACCGGAACACTTTGCAATGCATGGTTGTTCAGGTGCTTTTCCATCGAATCCAAGGCTGACAGGAAACACCCATGGACAAGTACGACCGCATGCTCCTTGGCGCCCTGCTGGAAAACGGCCGCGCCACCTTCGCCCAGCTGGCGCGCCAGGTGAATCTGTCGGCGCCCGCCGTGGCCGAGCGCGTGGCGAAACTGGAGGCCAGCGGCGTGATCACCGGCTACGCGGCGAAAGTCGACCTGGAGAAAATCGGGCTTCCGATCCAGTGTGTGATCGAACTGCGCCTGGCCAGCCATGGCAACCAGCATGCCTACGATGAGCTGGCGCGTATTCCCGAGCTGACCGAGTGCCACCGGGTGACAGGCGACCCGTGCGTGATCATGCAGGCGGCGGTTGGCTCGATGGGGGAGCTGGAGGCACTGATCAACAGGGTCTCGCAGCTGGGGTTCAGCAAGACTTCGATCGTGCTGTCCAGTGCGGTGGAACGGCGGGTGCCCCTTGATCATCTGCAGGGCAATGGCAGGAGGAGTTAAGGAGGTGCTTCTGAACATGTAGCCGGCGCCCACAGGATTGGGGCTAGGCCATGAGAACGCATTCAGTGCCGCAACAACAGCCGGCCTTCGATCGGCACATAGCGGCTGGCCGCGCGGATCAATGACATCGCGGTCAGCCCAGGCACGCCGTACACCACTGCCTCGGTACCATGTCGCTGGATCACGCGTTCGAGCAACAGGTCGAAATCACCGTCCCCGGAAGCCAGCACCACCTGGTCGACACGGCTGGCTGCATCGATCACATCCAGCGTGATGCCCACGTCCCAGTCGCCCTTGGCCGAACCGTCGCTGCGCTGAATGAACGGCTTGAGCCGTACCTCGAAGCCGAGGTTGCGCAGAATCTGCTGGAACTGCTGCTGCTTGCTGTCGCCGCGGTCGATGGCATAGGCCACGGCTTCGACGATCTCGCCCTCGCGGCTGACCTCCTTCCACAGTGCGCTGTAGTTGAAATGGCAACCATGGACCTGGCGCACGGTGTAGTAGAGGTTCTGCACATCGGCGAACAGCGCGATCTTCTTCACGACATACCCTCGACCAAAAGGGGCGCAAGCGCCCCAGAAAATGCCGGCAGTATGCCAGACCGATCAGACGAAGGTGTCGTCGTCCGAGAAGAAGCCGCCATCATCGCTGCCGTAGTCGGTCTCGCTGAAGCCCCCCTGGTCGCTGCCCCAGCCACCATTGTCTGCCACCTGCTGCTGCGCACCGGTATCGTTCCAGCCGCCCGTGTCGCTGGCCGGTGCAGGCTCTTCCTTGATCACCTCGACCACTTCTTCGGGTTGCGAATTGTGGTTGAACAGGCTGCTGATGCCTTGCGCCAGCAACACACCACCGGCAACACCGGCAGCCGTCTGCATCGCGCCACCCAGGAAGCTGCTGGCGCCACTGCGCGCCGGCGCCGCAGCGAAACCGGGCTGAGCGGCCTGGGGCTGGGAGAAGCCCGGGGCACTCGGTTCACGCCAGCCCCCTGCGGAAGTTGCCGGTGCGGCGGCGCGCTGGGGTTGTGGTGTCGGCGCCGGGTTGCGCGCACCTGCGCCAAACAGGCCGGAAAGGAAGCCGCCCCCGCCGTTGCCAGTGCTGGCGCGGGTGGTCTCGAGCTGGGCACGGGCCTGCTTGAGCGCGTTCTCCAGCTGCTGGTTCTGTTCATCCAGACGCTTGAGCGCAGCTTCCTGAACCAGGATTGCCTGGGCCATGTAATAGGGCGCCGCCGGTTGCTGGCGCAGATGATCCTCGATCCGCGCCTGCGCCTGCGCATCGCGCGGCTGGCTTGGGTCTTCGGCTTGCTTGATGCGGCCGAACAGGCCGTCGATCAGGGTTTGTTCTTCAGTGTTCATGGGCTTCCTCGTGGGCAAGCGGGACATCGGACAGGGTCAAAGATGGGGCGCGCGGGCGCAGGATTCAATTGCACACAGGGTGAAACTTTTTTCAGCAAATGACAGCTCTGGGCTAAAGTTAGGCCCCTGCTTTTACTGCCATGCGATGTTGACCCGATGAATCCGCTGAGCGTCCTGCGCGACTCCCTGTACTTCTTCCGCCGCCACCTGGCGAGCATCATCCCGCTGTGCCTGCCGCTGGTGGTGCTCGAGGCCCTGCTGACGCAATTGCTGTACCGCCAGCTCGGCGAGCAGGCTTCGCCGGCCTACGGCATGCTGATCAGCCTGCTGTTCTATCCGCTGTACAGCGCGGCGCTGATCCTTTACCTCGACACCCGCAGCAACGGCCAGGACATCCCCCGCCGCGACCTGTTCGCCCGCGCCGTGCAGCTATGGCCGCAACTGGCATTGCTGATCCTGATCAGCTCGCTGCTGATCATGGCGGGCCTGGCGTTGCTGGTGTTCCCGGGCGTGTGGATCATGATCAACCTGGTGTTCGCCGAATACCTGCTGGTGCTGCGCGGCCTGCCGGTGGTGCAGTCGATGCGCGAGAGCGCACGCATGACCACGGGGCACTTCATGCGCATCATGGTCTGCGTGCTCGGTGTGCTGGCACCGATCTGGCTGATCGACGGCTTGTTGATGATGGCGTTCCCTGAGCCTGCAGGGGGCGTGCAACTGGCCATGGACAGCCTTAGCGGTTTCCTCCAGTTGTTCAGCACCGTGGTCCTGTATCGTCTGTTCACGTTGCTGGAGACGGCTGAAGCCAGCACCTGACGGGCGCCTGTATCGAAGCGCTGGGGAAACGTTTCGAGCTCCAGCAGGGGGCGGCCGGCCCCTAAGGTGGGCTCCCTATCACTCGCGAGCCCCCTATGAACCCTTCGATCATGAGCACCTATGCGACCTCGTTCCGCGGCAAGCTGTACGCGATGAGTGTCGACGGACCTGTCCCGCTGCGGCTGAGCCGCAGCAACGACAAATGGCACTGGGGCATCACACCCCAGGATGATTGGCTGATGGCAGGCGGCAACGGTAGCTCCATGTACCTGGACTTTACCTTCGACTCCCACACCGATGACCGCCTGCACTACCACATCACTATCCCCGGTCGCGAAAGGCCCAAGAAGCTTGGAAAGAGCCTGAATCACTACCTGGGCTTCTACGAGCGGGCTGAAGTCAACGACTACTGGAAAATCGAACCACTGCAACTGACCGACGATGGCCTGATCTGTCACTTGCGTGACCATGAAGGCTGCCGGACGGGCGCTATCCAGGACACGCCCCACCGCAGCGGGCAAACCCTGTACCTGCTGAACACCAGGGAAGGCGATACGCTTACCTTCCTTCTCCAACAGCTTGCTTGACCTTCACGGCAACTTCACGTGCCTCGCGGCTTGGCACGTGCAGTCGCCTGTGCCACCAAGGGGTCGTCCGGCCAGAAGTGCTTGGGGTACCGGCCTTTCAAATCCTTTTTCACCTCGCCGTAGGTCGACTTCCAGAAGTTCGCCAAGTCCTGGGTCACCTGTACCGGGCGCCGTGCAGGCGACAGCAGGTGCAGCTTGAGCACCTGGCGGCCATTGGCGATGCGTGGTGTATCGGCCTGTCCGAACAGTTCCTGGAGCCTGACAGCCAATACCGGAGGTCGCTCGCTGTAGTCGATACGAATGTTCGAGCCTGAGGGTACCGACAACGTCTGCGGCGCTTGCGCTTCAAGTTGCTGCGGCAGCGGCCAGGGCAGCAGGTTGCGCAGGATGGACGAGAGATCGAGCTGGCTGAAATGACTGAGCCGCTTGACGCTTCCTACATACGGCCCAAGCCATGTCTCAAGCGACTGAAGCAACGCCTCGTCACGCAGATCGGGCCATTGGCTTTCGACACCCGCTTCATCATCGAGCAGGCGCATCAGCTCCACGCGTGCCTGCCATTGGCGCAGTTCCGGGGTCCAGGGCAGAAGCTCAAGACCTTTGCGCCGGACGTACTGGGTCAGCGCACGCACACGTGCCTCATCGTCCAGGTTCGCCAAGGGCGCGCTGGACAACACCAGCTCCCCGACCTTCTGTTGCCGCTCTGCCCGCAGAACACCTTCCCGATCATCCCAATCGAGTTCATCCAGCTGGCTGACCTGCTCCTTCAGGACCGTGTTGAACAATGTTTCGTCCAGATCGGCGCCCAGGTAGATCCGCTCCTCCCGCTGGCCCTGCCGGCTGCCAAGATCGGCGACCACCAGCCACGGGTGCTTCATCAGCGCATCGGGCTCGGTGAACAGCGCAGCGCGGCCGTTCGCCAGACGATAGTCCGCACCACCCGGGCGGCGCTGCTGGGCAACGCGGTCAGGGTAGGCAAGTGCCAGCAGGCAGCCTACCCAGCGTGGGTGATCCGGATCAGCGACGGGTTGCGAGGCCTGCCCGCGCAAGAATGAACGGTATTGCCTGGATAGCTGCCTGGCGCGTTGCGCGCCGCCCTGTTCACCACGCTGGGGCCGTTGCTCACCGGACAGGATGGCCAGCCGGCTGTGCAGGTCCGCCCCACCGCCACGCTGGATATCCCGCTCCCCGAGCAAGGCCGCGACATCGCACGCGGTCTGCGCCAGCCCAAGCTCATGGCCGCGCAGCAACAGATGAGCGATGCGGGGATGGCTGGGAAGCTCGGCCATCGCCTGGCCATGCCGAGTGAGTTGCCCATCCTGCTGCAGTGCGCCGAGACGACGAAGCAGATCGCACGCCTGGGCGTAGGCTGCCGAAGGCGGCGCATCCAGCCACCTGAGTTCGCCCGGCTGAACGCCCCATCTGGCCAACTGCAGCGCCAGCCCCGTGAGGTCTGCCTGTTGAATTTCAGGCGTGCTGAAGCCTGCCAGCTGATCGTGCTGCGCTTCGGACCACAGCCGATAGCAGACACCGGGTTCGAGTCGCCCGGCTCGGCCTGCACGCTGAGTGGCACTGGCCTTGGAGATCCGCTGGGTGTCGAGACGGGTCATGCCGCTGCGTGGATCGAAGCGCGGTACGCGTTCAAGGCCGGCATCGATCACCACGCGCACGCCATCGATGGTGATGCTGGTCTCGGCGATGTTCGTGGCCAGTACCACTTTGCGCTTTCCAGGCGGCGCAGGGTCGATCGCTGCCCGCTGCTGGTTCAGGTCGAGCTCGCCATGCAGCGGGCACAGCATCACCTCCCGTTGCAATGAGGGAGAGGCATCGAGGCTGTCTTGCAGCCCCGCTGCAACCCGGCGGATCTCCGCCTGTCCCGGCAGAAACACCAGCACGCTGCCGTCCTGCTCGGCGAGCGCATCGAGGCAGGCCGCGGCGACCCTCGGTTCGATGTATTCTCCAGGCTGCTGGGGCTTGCCCCAGACCGTGGTGACCGGGAACATCCGCCCCTCGCTCGTCACGATCGGGGCATCAGCCAGCAAGCGCGACAGTCGCTCCCCCTCGAGCGTGGCCGACATCAGCAAGACTTTCAGCGGCGCATCGTCCCGGAACAGCTCACGGCCATTGAGCGTGAGCGCCAGGGCCAGGTCGGCATCCAGGTTGCGCAGGTGGAACTCGTCGAAGATCACCAGGCCCACACCGTCGAGCGCAGGTTCGCTTTGCAGGCGCCGTGTGAGGATGCCCTCGGTGACCACCTCGATGCGCGTATTCGGGCCCACCTTGCTGTCCAGGCGGATCCGGTAGCCCACCGTTTCACCGACCTTTTCACCCAGCTCGCTGGCCAGGCGCTCGGCCGCGGCGCGCGCGGCCAGGCGCCGGGGTTCGAGCATGACGATGGTCTGCCCGGCAAGCCACGGCTCGTTCAGCAGCGCCAGCGGCACGCGGGTGGTCTTGCCGGCGCCGGGTGGTGCTTCCAGTACGGCTTCGTCGCGTTTTTCCAGTGCCAGTCGCAGGGCGGGCAAGGCCGCATCAATGGGTAATGAAATCATGGTGGTCCTCGAACAGTCGCGCGAGTATAACGGCGAACCCAGCCTGCTCTATCATGGTCTTAGCATCAGGTGCTGGCGCTTCGCTTGCCCTGCTGATTACCTTTCGGAGATTTACATGCGCATCCCATCCCGCGTCATTGGTGGCGTCCTCGTCGTTACGCTGCTGACCCAACTGACGGCCTGTGGCACGATTTTCTATCCAGATCGCCGCGGCCAGATCGGCGGCAAGATCGACCCCGTCGTTGCTGCGATGGACGCTATCGGCATCCTGTTCTACGTGATTCCGGGCCTGATCGCCTTCGGTATCGACTTCGCCACCGGTGCCATCTACTACCCAGGCGGGCGCTCTGCGCAGGTCGACCCGGTGAAGCTGCGTGAAGCCGTCAGCCCCGATGGCAAGGTCGACAACCTCAAGCTGCAGGCCATTCTCGAAAGCGAACTGGGCCAGCGTCTGCCGCTGGACGACCCGCGCCTGATCCAGCACCGCGGCAGTGTCGAGCAGCTGGCAAGCCTGGGCCTGGCTCCGGCCGCCTGATCCGGAACAGGACATCGACCACGGCATGACCACCTCGGCCGAACACCAACGCCTGCTGCGCCTGGCCACTCGGGCTTCGCTGGCGGTGGCCAGCATTCTGGTCCTGAGCAAGGCCGTGGCCTGGTGGCTCAGCGGTTCGGTCAGCCTGCTGGCGGGCCTCACCGATTCGGCCCTGGATGCCGTCGCGTCGTTTCTCAACCTGCTGGCCGTGCATTACGCCCTGCGCCCTGCCGATGACGACCATCGCTTCGGTCATGGCAAGGCCGAGGCCCTGGCGGGCATGGCCCAGGCATTGTTCATCGGCGTCAGCGCGGTGCTGATCGGGGTACAGGCGGTCGAGCGTCTGCAAGCGCCGCAGCCGTTGGGCGACACGGCCATCGGCATCGGCGTGATGCTGCTTTCGCTGGCATTGACCCTGGCATTGCTGGCGCTACAGCACAAGGTCATTCGCCTGACCGGCTCGACGGCGGTGCGGGCCGACTCACTGCACTATCGCTCCGACCTGCTGCTCAACAGCAGCATCCTGCTGGCATTGCTGCTGGCACGCTTTGGCTGGCCACAGCTGGATGCGCTGTTCGGCCTGGGCATTGCCCTGTACATCCTGTGGAGCGCACTGCAGATCGCCCGGGAGAGCACGGCGATCCTGATGGACAAGGAACTGCCAGGTGATATCGGCGAGGGCATGCGCGAACTGGTGCTGGCCATCCCCGGGGTCGAGGGCGTGCATGACCTGCGCACCCGGGTGTCAGGCAACCAGTGGTTCGTCCAGCTGCACCTGGAACTGCCAGGGCAGCTGCCTTTGCATCAGGCGCACGCGCTGTGCGTCCAGGCATCGCAAGCCATCCGCCAGCGTTATCCACGGGCCGATGTCATGGTGCATGCCGACCCGGTGTGAACCTCAGTTGATACTGTATCCCCGCCCGCTGAAACAGGCGCCCAGCGCCCGCCGATAGGTGTCCGCGAGGTTGGCCGGGGGCGCATAGGGCGCCGTCGCCGGGTCGAAGCCCGATTGACTCACGGCCCAGCGGTGACACTGGTAGCGGTCCTGCTCCTGCTGCTCCTGACCCTGGCCGTACATCGGGTAGGCCACTAGGTCATAGGCGTTGGCTGCCGGTGCCGCGGGCACCGGCGCAGGGGGGGCAACGGCAGGCGGGTTGACCACCACGTACTCCCGGGTGTCGGCCAGGTACTGGTAATAGGTGTCGGCCACCACGAAGAACTGCGTACTGCCTGCCCAGACCTCACGCGCATAGGACGGCAGGTAACCCACCCGCACGCCGTAAGGCGGCGTCACCACCCGGTAGCTGCCGGCATGCGGGCGATACCAGTAGCCGCCGGAGTAGAAGTAATCCTGGCCGCGGTAAGGTACCTTCCAGTAACGGTCGGGGAAACGATCGATGGTCTGCCCGGGGTGATACTGCGGGCCAGGCCCCCACCCATTGCCATGCCCGTCCGGACGGCCTTGCCAGTCGCCGCCAGGTCGTCGGGGAATGTCCTGGTAATAGCCTTGCCGCGGGGGCTGGGTCTGCCACACTTCGTCACGCGAGTTGAGCGGCGAGGTGCCTGTGGCAGCGCCGTTGGGGTCATGCGGGGCGTTGCCGGAATGCCCCCCGTGCTCCTCGTTCGGCCCCTGCGCCAGCGCCCCGAGACTGACGCTCAAACCCAGCAGACCAACACCTGCCAACTGCCAGATGCGCGACTTCATGTTGTTCCTCGCGGTAAAGAAAATGACTCGCTGCCAGTCTACCGCGCCCTTGCTGCAGGGGCAGGTGAAATCGCGGACATGAAAAAAGGGAGGCCGTTGGGCCTCCCTTTGGGAATTGTCGTCCGTGCTCGGCACTTGTGGCGCCGGCTCACCTCACCCCGTCTTCTGGACGGTGCGTAGCCCGGGGGCCTGGCTGATCCTGTTGGATCGCTGGCCGCGACCGCCCGCCTAGGGCGCGTCGCCGTGGACTCATGTCCGGGCAGTGATTCTGGGGTTAACTTTACGGGAGCGATGGCGGCAGAGGATTGCGAAGATTGCTCAGATAAATACCACTTGCGCAATTTTTAACCCTGGATTGATAATTCGCAGCAATCCGAACAGAAAAGGCCTTTTCCATGAGCAAGCTTGACCGCTACGACCTGAGCATCCTCGCCGAACTGCAGCGCGACGCTCGCATCTCCAACCAGGAGCTGGCCGAGCGCATCGGGCTGTCGCCGTCACCTTGCTCGCGTCGTGTCAAACAACTGGAAGACGATGGCTACATTTCGCGCCAGGTCGCCCTGCTCGATCGCAAGAAGCTGGGCCTGAGCCTGACCGCCTACGTGCTGATCGGCATGGACCGCCACACCCCGGAGCGCTTCGAGACCTTCGAGGCCGCCATCCGCAACCTGCCGCAAGTGCTCGAGTGCAGCCTGGTCACCGGGATGGATGCCGACTACCAGCTCAAGGTGGTCGTGCCGGACATGGACCACTACCAGAAATTGCTGCTAGGCAGCCTTACCCGCATCGAAGGCGTTACCAGCGTGCGCTCCAGTTTCGTGCTCAACCAGGTGCTGGCGAGCACCGAGCTGCCGTTGACTCACCTTCGTTAACCGCTGTTGCGGGCCGGCGTATAATCGGCCGCTCAGCCTGCCTGGAGAACTCAGATGGATCCCGCCGTATTCGAAGAATGGATGATGATCATCCTGGTCACCGTGTTGATCGGTTTCATGGGCTTCATCGTCTGGGACCTGGCGAAGAAGTCCAAGGCAGGGCGCTTTGGCACGATGATCCTGTTCTTCGTGCTGGGCCTCGGGGTGCTGGCCTTCATCATCAAGAGCGTGGTGGTGGGGTTTCTGGAAGGGGTTTAGTGGTTTCTCTGGCCTCACAGCCCTTGAGCCTTGTGCATTTCCTGTGGGAGCCGGCTTGCCGGCGATGAAGCCAGCGACTACTAAAGCCTGGCCGGCACCTCGCGCCAACACCCCTGCTCCAGCCCATCCAGCGCCCAATCGCCAATGCGCACCCGCACCAGGCGCAAGGTCGGCAAGCCCACCGCCGCCGTCATGCGCCGCACCTGCCGGTTACGCCCCTCGCGAATCACCAGCTCCAGCCAGCTGGTCGGCACGCTCTTGCGAAAGCGTACCGGCGGGTTGCGCGGCCACAGCTCGGGCTCGTCGAGGCGCCGCGCTTCGGCGGGCAAGGTCGGCCCGTCATTGAGCTCCACACCTTCGCGCAACCGCGTCAGCTGTTCATCGCTCGGCTCACCCTCCACCTGCACCCAATAGGTCTTGGCCAGCTTGTGCCGGGGGTCGGCGATGCGCGCCTGCAGTTGGCCGTCATTGGTCAGCAGCAACAACCCTTCACTGTCGCGGTCCAGCCGTCCGGCCGGATAGATACCCGGGATATCGATGAAATCCTTGAGCGTCGCGCGCCCTTCACCGTCGCTGAACTGGGTCAGCACGTCGAACGGCTTGTTGAACAGTACCAGGCGTGGCTCGGCCGGTGGCGCCTTGGGTTGGCGCTTTGGGCCGGCAGGCCGCGCCTGGGGGCGGCGCGGCTTGGAACGGGGTGGCAGTGGCATGGATCCTCAGCGGAACGGCGGCTCATCGAAGCTGCGCAGTTTACGCGAGTGCAGCGAATTGAGCTCGGTGCGCAGCAGATCGAGGGCCGCAATGCCGATTTTCAGGTGCTGGCTGACGGCGCGGTTGTAGAAGGCATTGGCAGAACCTGGCAGCTTGATTTCACTGTGCAGCGGCTTGTCCGATACGCACAGCAAGGTACCGTAAGGTACCCGCAGACGGTAGCCCTGGGCGGCGATGGTGCCGCTTTCCATGTCCACCGCAACGGCACGCGACAGATTGATCAGTGGCCGCTCCTGGGCCCAGCGCAGTTCCCAGTTGCGGTCGTCGTAGGTCAGCACGGTGCCAGTGCGCAGGCGCTTCTTGAGCTCTTCGCCGCGCTCGCCGGTCACCTGCGCCGCCGCTTCCTGCAGCGCCAGCTGGACCTCGGCCAACGCTGGGATGGGGATGTTCGGCGGCACTACCCGGTCGAGAATGCCATCGCGGCGCATGTAGGCGTGGGCCAGGACATAATCGCCGATGGTCTGCGACTGACGCAGGCCACCGCAATGGCCGATCATCAGCCAGCAGTGCGGGCGCAGCACGGCCAGGTGGTCGGTGATGTTCTTGGCGTTGGATGGGCCGACACCGATGTTGACCAGGGTGATGCCATCACCATCGGCAGCGATCAGGTGGTAGGCCGGCATCTGGTAGCGGTGCCAGACCACGCTGGCCACCAGGGCCTGCGCTTCACCGTGGTCCATGCCCTTTTCGATCTCCACGTTGCCCGGCAGCACCATGCGCACGAAGCGCGGGTCTTCACGCAGCGTCTCGAGGCCGTGGCTGATGAACTGGTCGACATAGCGGTGGTAGTTGGTCAGCAGGATCCACGGCTGCATGTGGCGCCAGTCGCTGCCGGTGTAGTGCACCAGGCGGCGCAGAGAGAAGTCCACCCGGGCGGCGTCGAACAATGCCAGTGGCAGGGTTTCGGCACTGCCCCAGTCGCACAGGCCGTCGGCGATGTTGTCGGTGGCTGCCGACAGGTCGGTGCTGGGGAACACCCGTGCCAGTTCGGCGGCGGTGATGCCGCTGCCGGCCAGTTCATCGCCCTGGTCGACCACGTAGGGGTAAGGGATGTTCTGTTCGCTGACGCCGACTTCCACAGTCACCGTGTAGTCGTGCATCAACGGTCGCAGCTGTTCGAGCAGGTAGCCACGGAACGCCGAAGGTTGGGTGACGGTGACGCTGTAGGTGCCCGCCACCTGGACCTTGGCATAGGCACGGGTGGTGGCGGCGACCTCACCGTGGCTGTAGTAAGTCAGGCGCAGCGCCGGGTAGCGGTACAAGGCACGCTCGTCGGCGTCCGGCTCGGTACGGTCTTTCAGGTAACGCTTGAGGGCCTGGCTGAGGGCCCCGGTGGCCTGTTCATGCAGGGCCGCCAGACGATCGACGGCCTGTTCGGGAGTATCAACGACTACAAAAGCGTGGCTCACACTAAGCTTCCTGTCTGGACATGCATATCAGCCATCTTGCCTGCGTTTCATGGCAAATACATCCCCGGTGGTCGCCGGCGATGGGGCACTCATGCCGGCGTGGCCCGCGCCACCAGTGCCTCGACATCCACCCCGCGAGGCAATGCCCCGTACACGCGCCCGCCCCCTGCCAGACGACTGCCGATGAAGGCATCGCTCACTACCGGGTTGCCTGCCTCCAGCAGCAGCTTGGCCTGCAGCGCCACGGCAATGTCCTCGGTCAGCTGCCGTGCCCGGTACTGGATATCACCAGTGTCGGCAAACGCCCCCTTGAGATTGCCGATGTGCGCCGCCAGCCGCGGATCACCGTGCCCGTCGCCCAGTTCGGCGAACAGCGCATCCAGTACGCCCGGCTCCTTGGACAACGTCCGCAGCACATCCAGGCACTGCACGTTGCCGGAGCCTTCCCAGGTGGAGTTTACTGGCGCCTCGCGGTACAGCCGCGGCAGGATGCTGTCTTCGACATAGCCGGCGCCACCGAGGCATTCGGCCGCCTCGTTGATCATCGCGGGGGCGCGCTTGCAGATCCAGTACTTGCCCACCGCCGTCACCAGCCTTGCGAAATGCGCTTGCTGCGGGTCGTCCAGCTGCTCCAGGGCCTGCCCCATGCGCAGGCTCAAGGCAAGTGCGGCTTCGCTTTCCAGGGCCAGGTCGGCCAGCACGTTCTGCATCAGCGGCTGCTCGCTCAGCAGGCGGCCACCGACCTTGCGGTGTGCGCAGTGGTGGGTGGCCTGGGTCAAGGCCTGGCGCATCAGGGCGCTGGAGCCGACCATGCAATCGAAGCGGGTCATGGCGACCATTTCGATGATGGTCGGCACCCCCCGCCCCTCCTCGCCCACCATCCATGCCAAGGCACCGCGGAACTCCACCTCGCTGGAGGCGTTGGAGCTGTTGCCGAGCTTGTTCTTCAGGCGCTGGATATAGAACTGGTTGCGCTGGTCATCGGGGCGATGGCGTGGCAGCAGGAAGCAGGTCAGGCCCTTGTCGGTCTGGGCCAGGGTGAGGAAGGCATCGCACATCGGTGCCGAACAGAACCATTTGTGCCCGACCAGTTCGTAGGGTTGCCCGGGGCCGGGCGAGCCGACCGGGTAGGCGCGGGTGGTGTTGGCACGCACATCGGTGCCGCCCTGTTTCTCGGTCATGGCCATGCCGATGGTCACCCCGACCTTGTGGCGATCGCCGACATTGCGCGGGTCGTACTCGCGGGCAAGGATCTTCGGCAGCCAGTATTCGGCCAGCTCCGGTTGCAGACGCAGCGCCGGCACGGCGGCGAAGGTCATGGTCAACGGGCAGCCGGTGCCGGCTTCGGCCTGGCTGTGCAGGTAGGTCATCGACGCCCGGGCCACATGGGCGCCAGCGCGAGGTTCGGCCCACGGCAGCGACGGCAGGCCGTGCTCGACGGCGGTGCGCATCAGCTCATGGTAGGCAGGGTGGAACTCCACCAGGTCGATACGATGACCATAGCGGTCGTGGCTGCTGAACTCGGGCTTGTGCGCGTTGGCCAGGAAACCTGCCGCCATCAGCGGGCCGCCAGCCAGGGCACCGTAGGCATCGATCCGCGACTCGGCCCAGCCAGCGCCGAAGCGCCGCGACCATTCCTGCAGCGGCACATCCGCGCGGTACAGGTTGATGCCATCGAGTGACGGCGGCTGGTTGGTGACTTCGTGGGTCTCAGCGTACTGGTGCAGGTTCATCGGGAGCTCCTGGGGCCTGGTATGCCTGAAAGTCCCAGTGAAGCATTCCCTGTCAGTGAGTCAAAGTGACAAATATGACTAAAGCTGTGGTCGCGCCGGATTGGCCTGCGGGCTGTGCAATGGCGCAGCGGCCCGTCAAAAACGCACAGCCCCGGACGTCGCCCGGCCTGGCGGCATCTGTGTCTGGGCAATTGCCACATTCAGGCTCAGTTCGAAACGGCTGCCCAACCCACGCGTCGATTCATGGGACAGCTTGCCATCGAGCAACTCGCCCATCTGCCGGCAGATCGACAGCCCGATACCCAGGCCGCCATAGCGCCGGGTCATCGAGCCATCGACCTGGAAGAAGCGCTGATACAGGATCGCCTGGTCCAGGTCATCGAAACCGATGCCGCTGTCGCTCACGGTGAAGGTAAGGGCCAGGCTGTCCGGCCCCAGGCGTCGACCACGAACCTGCACCATCACCCCACCCTGGTGGGTGAACTTCAAGCCGTTGTCCACCAGGCAGCACAGGCAGCGGGCCAGCTTGTGCGCATCGCCGAGCAGCTCGTCAGGCAGCTCGGCGGGAATGTCCAGGCTCAGGTAAAGGCCTTTACCCAGGGCCGTGCCGGCGTGGCCGGCCCGCATTTCCTGGAGCATGCGGCGCAAGCTGAACGGCACAGGGCTGACGCGCAAGCGGCCGGCCTGCAGCTCGGTCAGCGTGAGGATATCGTCGACCATGCCCATCATGTCCTGGGCCGAGCCGACCGCAGTGCGCTGGTACTGAGCCATTTCGGCGCTCATGGGCAACGTCTGCATCAACTCCAGCGAACCGATCACACCATTCATCGGTGTGCGCAACTCGTGGGTGACGGTGGCCAGGAACTCGTCCTTGAGGTGGTTGCTCCTGGCCAGTTGCTGGTTCAGTTGCTCCAGGGTGCGGCCGGTATCACGCAGGGTCTGCGCCTGCTGTTCGCGCATGCTGTTGATACGGTCGGCAAGGGCCAGCGACAGGAGCGCCACTTCCAGCGCCGAACCCAGTTGGCTGGCGTACATGGTGATGAACACGTTCGGCAGGTAGCCCAGCACCATCAGGGTATTGACCAGCCCGCCGAGCAGAAACGCCGTCCAGGCGATGATGAACCAGCGCGCAACGCGCACGCCACGCGTCCAGGCATACAGCCCTGCGGCGAAGATACTTACAGTGAACAGCAACGCCAGCACCGTGGCCATGCGCAGGGCAATGCCGTAGGCCATGCTCACCGACATCACCATGACCAGCACGCCGCCCAGCATCAACAGCTGCAGCCAGCGGTCCAGGACCCGGCTGAGCTTGCCCAGGCGCAGGAAGTGGCGGGCGAACTGGCAGCCGAACAAACCTGCCGCACCGATGAACAGCGGTGTCGCGGCATTGGCCCACCAGGGGCTGTCCGGCCAGAAGTAGGCCACGCCAGCGCCATTGACCGACACCTGATAGAGGCCGAACGAGGCGATATAGAGGATGTAGTAGAGGTAACTGATATCGCGAACGCTGATGAAGATGAACAGGTTGTACACCAGCATCACCAGCAACACGCCATAGATCATGCCCAGCACGTACTGCCGGGTGGGCTGATCTTCCAGGTAGGCCTCGACAGACCAGAGCGCCAGCGGCGCCTGCACCGAGCCCTGGCTGTGCAGGCGCAGATAGGCCGTGGTCGCCTGGCCAGGGCGCAAGGGCAGTTCGAACAGGTAGTTGCTCTGGCGGATCTGCCGGCTGGCATAGGGCAGCGCATCGCCGGTACGCTGGGCCAGGCGATAGGCGCCATCGCTGCCGGGCAGGTAAAGTTCGAGGTGATCCAGCGGCGGGTAGGCCAGTTCCAGCAACCACTGGCGGGGCGGGGCGCTGGCAGCCGCCTGGTAATGCAGGTCGAGCTTCAGCCAGAACACCGAAGTCGAATAGCCGGCATTGAGAACGTCTTCGTGGTGGGTGCGAAAACGATTGGCGAAGATCGGGGCGCTGACCTGCGCGATGGTGGCACTGCCATCGCGGTCTTCATAGACCTGCATGACCTTGCCCAGCGGCAGGTACCGGGTGGCATCGTCGATTTCGACCGCAGCGGCCAGCACGGGCAGCCAACCTAGAAGCACAATCAGCAAATAGCGCATACAGCCCCAGCATGGCCTGTCCGGTCGCATCGCGATGGCCTCCGATCCATATGAGACGACGAAATCCAGCAGCGCCCGTTTGTCGAGTTATCCGCGCACTCTAGCATAGCTTTCAAGACGCGCAACGGCTCACCGCATTTTTTAAAGAAAAGGCTCTAAAACAGTACTTTCAGGCTCTTAAAAGAGAAAAAACTGACCGCATGATCAACAAATCTCGCTTGTAGGACGATCCGCACAAATGGGATTGGTGGTAAGCTCGCCGACCATGAATACCTACAGCTCCCGCCCCGTTGTCCTCTGTCTCTCCGGCCACGA
>Ga0160431_100237_pt1 | contig 36739 bp, 66 predicted proteins | sample HID1971K_E0MG_FD_108212 | JGI IMG/M metagenome (GOLD analysis project Ga0160431, IMG submission 108212) | Enriched millipede-associated microbial communities from UW Madison campus, WI, USA - HID1971K_E0 MG | ecosystem: Host-associated > Arthropoda: Insects > Digestive system > Unclassified ...
AATTCGGCACGCACTTGAAGAGAACGAGCAGGTCAAGTTGTCCGGTTTCGGCAACTTCGACCTTCGCGACAAACGCCAGCGGCCGGGCCGCAACCCCAAGACAGGGGAAGAGATCCCGATCACTGCACGGCGCGTCGTCACCTTTCGTCCAGGGCAGAAGTTGAAGGCCCGGGTTGAGGCCTATGCTGGAACCAAGCCATAACGACGAGCTGCCCCCCATACCGGGCAAACGCTACTTCACCATTGGTGAAGTGAGCGAGCTTTGTGCGGTGAAACCGCATGTGTTGCGGTACTGGGAGCAAGAGTTTCCTCAGCTCAACCCTGTGAAGCGGCGGGGGAATCGGCGGTATTACCAGCGGCAAGATGTGCTGATGATCCGACAGATTCGAGCGCTGCTTTATGATCAGGGGTTCACCATTGGAGGGGCGCGGTTGCGGCTCTCCAGTGATGAGGTGAAGGATGAGTCCAGCCAGTACAAGCAGCTGATTCGGCAGATGATTGTTGAGTTGGAAGATGTACTGGTGGTGTTGAAGAAGTGATCTGTCTTCAGTGAGTAGAAAGTTTTTTGAAAAAAAGCTTCCACTTATCATGTAGTTAAGGTAGATTCTTCATCGTTCTCAGCAACATCGAGAATGAGTTCGGGGCGTAGCGCAGCCCGGTAGCGCACTTGCATGGGGTGCAAGGGGTCGAGTGTTCGAATCACTCCGTCCCGACCAAATAATCCCAATGACTTAGCCACCCACGGGTGGCTTTTTCATTTCTGCGTATGGGGACTTTTTCGGGACATCATCCGATTTTCCTCTTCAATATCGTCAGCACCGGCCCACGCGAGTCCGTTGTTGATACCATGTTCGCAGCCTCAATCAGCTTGCCCAGCTCAGCGCCGGAGTAGTGACTGGTGATGCTGCCGTTCTTGTGCCCGAGCAGGGACTTCCGATCCTCTTCAGTTACACCCGCAGCCCGCAGTCGGCGGCCGAAGGTGTGCTTCAAGTCGTGAATCCTGATCGAGGCATACCCAGGGTGAGCGGGGCGAAGGTTTTCCTCCTGCCAGAGTTTCGCCGCTCTCACCCGTGCCTTCTTCCAGGCTGAGTCGTTCATCCGGTGCATCGCGGTACCGTTGTAAGGAAACACCCACTCCTTGCTGATGCCGCGCTGCCGCTCGATGATCGACTTGGCCACGCTGTTCAATACCACCAGGCGCTCGTCGCCATTCTTCACGCCCGACCTGGCGTGCCTCCCGCCGAAGTCAGCGGGGATCAGGAAAACACTGGTCCCAAGTTCCGGCACCGAAATCTCCCAATCCCATCTCAGCTTGCACACCTCCTGCTCGCGGCAACCAGTGTTCACCTTGAACAAGGCCATTGTCTGCAGGTGCCCGGGCAGCTCGTTGAAGAGAATCGACTGCTCTTCCCACGACATCGGGTAGGGCTTGCGGCTCGACTTCTTCTCTTCGAGCTTTTTCAGCATTGGCACGCTGTCCAGCCAGGGCCGGCGATCTTCATCTCGCCACTTCCTCGCGCAGAGGGTCAGAACCCGAACTGCGCGCTCAATCGCGATATTGATCGTCCGATTGCTTACCGCCTTCTCGACGGTTCCGTTGGGCAATACCTTTTCCGTCTTCCGGTCTCGAATGAAAGGCTCCAATGCCTGGTCGTCGATATGCGTCAGCGGCAGGTGGCCCAAGTAGGGGTGCAACTGCCTCATGCACAAGGCGGTTAGGTGAATGGAGGGTTGATCCTTGGACTCCAAGAGGTACCGCGTCGCGGCTTCCTCCCAGGTCCTGACCTGCTGCACGCCGTATACCTTCTGCTGGCGAAGTTTCTCCAGCTTGTGGATCAGGTACTGCTCGGCCTCCTCGCGGTCACCAGTGCCAGTGCTCTCTCGAATTCGCTCCCCTTTGTAGACTTTGTCGATTTGCCAGACACCGCCTTTCTCGTAGAGGCCGGTGATCGTTTTTCGCGCCATGTATCATCTCCTCGGCGCTCGCTGCGGGGCCGATTGTTGTCCTGTCCTGTGGCTTTTTCAATCGACTTTGCCTCGATGTAGGCGTCCGCCCACTCGTCGAGCTCCTGGCGGTCGAAGGCAACGCCCTGTTTTCCGATCGGGAATTCCCGCACGTTCGGCCTGACCGTCTTGTTGAATTCATCCCGGCACATACCGAGATACCCAGGGGCATCGCCGAACCGGATAAACCGGGGCTGAATGCTGGAAGGCTTTGCTGCTGTGGCGTTCGCCATGTGTCTCTCCGTGCCAGTCAGGCCAAGAAGTGGTGCCCGACCTTCGCCGCTTTGGCGGATTCCTCGGTGCGGAACATGAGCTTGGTCTTGCTGATCCGGCCGTAGGCCTCGTACTCAGCATCGACCCACCAGGCGCCGAACTTGCGGTACGGCTCGCTGAGGATCTTCGTGACGTAGCAATCGATCAGGTTCATGGGCGAGGTCCTTTGTAGATCAGGTAGGCCATGTACATCAGGGGCAGGATCATTGGCAGAGCTCCTTCGGCACCTGGACGGTATCGCCGAGCTTGTCGGCGACGATTGATCGGCAGATGACGACTGTAGGCCGCTCTTCGCCTCCCACCCATCCGGAAATAAGAGCGCTCCAGGTGGCGCCAGAGACATGCATCCACACCCGATGCTTCTCAAGTAGCGGGCCTGCTTGCGCCCAGTCTTCCCACGGGTTGTAGCGCTTGATGTGCTCGATGGTCTGGCCCTGGTGCCGGGCGAACACGCGCCAGGGGTTGCCGTACTGCGGCGGCACCAGAAGCACGTTCAGGCCTTCTGCCTTGCCAACGGCCCATCCAAGCGCCTCGCCGACCAAGTTGGACACCCTCACTTCAATGAGGTCGCTCATGCTGCCTCCTGCATTGCTTTGCCCACTTCAGCGGCAACCTCAACGATTGCCCGGCGGGTAGCTTTCGGTTCGCTGATAGGCGTCACGCTCCGCGATGCCTCGATAAAGTCGCCTCGGCAGCTAGCGGGGTATGACTTCCAGACGCGGCCAGGGTGAATGGGCATCTCCAACTCAAGAGCGAGGCGAAATGCTTGGCCGTCGTGGTGCAGCGGTTCCCACACTGTCCAGAGACCGTTGCCGCGCCTGACCCAAAGGCTGTAGTCCTGCCAAGAGGTCTGGAAGCCTGCGGCCTTGGCGGCGAAGGTCAGCAGCTCCCGGTCTTCGGCGCTCACTACGGTTACGTCGATCATGGCTTTGTCCCTCCATGCCACTTGGCCTTGTACTCAGCGATGAAGTCGGCCGGAAACTGAGAACGCCATCCGCAGCGGCACTTAAACTGCTCGCCATCCCAGGTGGTGCGCGGCATGAGGTGCGGGCATCGCTCTCCACCGCAGTACGGCGAGTAGCCTTCTCGGGTCATCAGGTTTTCTCGAACGAGGCTCACAGCTCATACCTCTCATCAATCCAGCGCCCAGGCGCCAGAGCGGGTGTAGGTTCGGGATGGATTTCGTGCGGGGAGAGCTGGCGCTCGTTGCCGGCCTGCAGCTGGCTGTCGGGGATGCAGCTGATGCCGACCCCATTGAGCAGGTAGCAGGTGACGCCGCGCTGGCTGTCGTGTTGCACGTCGATGGCGTTCTCAGTTGCGCTGGCGCCGGTAGCCAGCAGTAGGAGGCAGAGGGCGAGGCGGGTCATGGCAACTCTCCGACTTTGGCTGCAGTGTGAACAATGGCTCGGCGCGTGCATTCTCGAAGATCGCCGCGGACAGGCACATACACGCCGTCATCCAGGTCGCCGCTGTAGACATCGACGCCACCGGCGTTGATTTCGATGTCCATGCGAAGCTCAACCGCCAGTTTCAGCGCGTCACCGTCATTGATGAGCGGGTTCCAATGGGCCCGCACGCCAGACTGGCCCTTCAGGCGGAACGGCCATTTCGGGTCGCGGCAAGTGCAGGTCTCGATCTCCAGGCGACCGCCCTTGGCGGCCAGCTTCAGCAGTTCGTGATCCAGGTTCTTTTCTTCGGGCACGATGATTCCTTGGCCGCCATATCGCGGCAGAAAGTTGTACAGAGAAGTGGTTCGGTACAGGTTTGCAGACCAGTGGTCCGATTCAGCTCGCAGTTCGGTCTTTATCGGTTGTGCAGTGTCACCGCTTCGCTATGGTGGACTTTGGCCATAAACAAAAAGATTTCAGGCGGAGGAGGCGGTATGCGATTTCGCGGAGAGGTTTATAGGCAGTGGGCGGATCCCACGCTGCACCACCGGGAGCACGACGAAACTCTGGATGACGGAACATTTATCGATGTTCAGGTGAGACTGTCGCGAACGGGTGGCACGCAGATGTTTATCGGTATCTATGCAGGCTCTGGCGCTGCACTGCATGAAGAGGCATTCGATTCCCGCCCAGGCGAGTCAATGACCAGGGCTATGGCATGGGGCGTTGGCTACGCAAGAAGGCTGGTAGTCAGGGCTCAAGCAAAGGACGTCTCGGCAACAAGCGGGAGCTGAACGAAATGGAGGCCAAATCCATGACGGTCACGAAAGAAACTGACATTCAACTTCGTCAGGCCCTTATATCGCTGATGGCCGCGGCTGAGCAGCTGGGTATTCCTCCAGAAGCTCTGAGGCTTACGGCCGTTGGCGTCCTCACAAAAGAGACGCCTGATTGGTGGGTGGATGCTACGCAAGTGGATGGTTCGATACAGGAACTTAATTTGTCGGTGGAGTACTTCATCGCTTGCTCCACGGGAAAACTCGCGAACACTGATTGTAATCCGTTAGAGGAGGCCTCGATTCCCGCTCCGGCGAGTCGATGACCAGGGCTTTGGCGTGGGGCGTTGGTCGCGCCCGCATCCCCGTCGAAGTCGCTCCCGCAGCTAATGTTCTCGCCGCCTCGAAATAGAGGGGAGATGGGTTACAGATGGGTGGAGTACAAATGTGCTCCATCTGAAAGTCGTTGAGCCAATGTAATACCCAGGCTGGATCGGTTAGTCTCAGGACTCATCAACCGCGTACGAGGTGGGTATGGTTTATCGAATCCTAGAGATGAAAACCGTCACCGGTGAGATGGTGGAGTACGTCAGGTGTGTGCGCCGGGAAGGTCGAGCAACCATTGGCATGTCTATGTCAATTTGGCGATTCACTCCCGAGCAGGTTCAATCCATTAGGGACACGGGCAAGATCTAAGTGTTGGGCGGTGGCTATGCGGCCACCGCCTCGCGCTCCGCTGCTTTCCACGGATCATTTGCGCGTGCAAGCGCTGCCATCGGCGGCGGGCTAACGCTGTTTCCGCACATGTGCACCTGCTCGGTCTTGGTGAACGGCTTGCCGTCGGCGCCCTTGTCGATGATGTAGCTGGCCGGGAAGCCCTGGGCGCGGTAGAGCTCGTGCGGCTGCAGCATCCGCAGGCAGATGTCGACGATCACATAAGGCGTGCCCTTCACGTAAACGGTGACCAGTGCCAGGCGATCCCTGGTGGTGATGGTAGGCAACGGTTCATCAGCGGTGCTCGCGTGGCTCGCGCCGTAGTAGCTCACCAAGAACCCCGCGACCCGCAGGGCGCCTTGCTCGTGTTCTGGAGACAGCTTGTATTCGACTAGAGCGTGATGCTCGGCGCCGGCGGTCATAGTCGGTACTGGCTCATCGACGGCTCGTCCGATGCAATTGCGCCGCAGCGTGGCCAGGCTGGCCGTGACCAGACGTTGTTGGCTGCCGGTGTTGGTGACCGTGGTCAGTGGCTCGTCTGCGCCTTTGGCTGGCGTGGTGTTGAATCCGCCGTTGGCCTGTTCGATGAAGGCTGTGCACACGCCCATGGCATGGGCCGCACCCGCAGGCCGCTTATGGTTGCCGCCGCTCGTGATTGTCGGCACCGGATCGGTGATGGCTGCCCCTTCGCTGTTGAACCTGAATTTGACCAGATGCGCCGATGCCAGCGCCCGGTGACTTTGGGTCATCAGGGTGCCTATGGGCTGGTCAGCTGCTACTGGCTTACCGGCATACACCGGGCCGCCGGCCCCGACCATCACCGGGCTGGCCATCATCAGCTCGCCACGGTTGGCCGCAGTTACTGTCGGCAGGGGATCGCCCGGGTTATTCACTCGGTCGGCCCCCTGGTGCGTTGCTGGAAGAATCACCGGGCTTGCCATGGCGAAAGAACCGCCGCGCGGCCAGGAGGTGACAGTGCGCAGCGGCTCATCCGCCGACTGGGTCAACTCACCCGACCAGTTCGCGATCGGCACGATGAAGGGGTGCGGGTTGTCCAGCACGAACTTCTTCATGCCCTTGGCCACACGGCGCAGTGTGGCGTCGGCCAGCGCTTTCTTGCGACCGAAGATGCTCTTGCTCGGCACGCTCCAGTCGATGCAGTCGGCGGCGGTGCGCCACTTCTGCTGGCCCTTGGCTGGGTGCTTGGCGTGGGTTGGCTGTGGCCATACGATGGGCAGGCCATCGCAGCGGGCGATCATGAACAGGCGTTCCCGGCTGGTTGGCGCGCCGAAGTCACAGGCCTTAATGATGCGCCACTCCACCTGGTAGTCCATGCCCTCCAGCAGGTGCACAAAGCGGCGCCAGGTGATGCCGCGGCGTTTCGGGTCGGGCACCAAGAACTGCTGTTGCACTGGTACGCGCTCGCCGACGGCGGCCACGGTGCCGTCCAGCTTCATCACCCGGCCAGTAGCCTTGTCGCGCTTCGCCATCAGCGGGCCCCACTGCAAAATCTGCTTCACGTTCTCCAGGCTGATGACCCGAGGCCTTTTCTTGCCGGCCCACTTGAGGCCGATCCACGACAGGTTGCGGATCTCACGTTTGCGCGGCTGCCCGCCAGCGGCCTGGCTGTGGTGTGTGCAGTCCGGGCTCATATGGAACCAGCCAACCGGTCGGCCCTCACATTCCTCGTCCGGATCGCCCTCGAACACGTCGGTGGTGAAGTGGCGCGCCGCCGGGTGGTTGGCGGTGTGCATGCTGATTGCCGCCGGGCTGTGATTCTTGGCCACCGTAACCGGCCGACTCAGGCCCATCTCCAGACCGGTACCGGCGCCGCCGCCACCGCAGAAGAAGTCCACCACGATCTCGTCGTCTTGAGGATCGAAGCCAAGGCCGTACTGGGTTTTGAAGTCGAGAGGGTTCTTTTTCTGAAACGCAGACATGGGCAGTCCTCGCCGTGGGCGTGAAAGTTGGTATTTGTGATGGCTCTGTGCTGTCGATTAGTAATGACATGATGTCGCTCAGCACCGCATGGGAGATGGCGATGGATATCGAGCCAACGAATCAGCAAGTAGCAATCGAAGTTGGGATAGAAGAGGAGGAAGTGGAACGGTATCGCCGTGAGTCGTTATTGCTGGGAGATGGATCTTGGCTAGTCCATTTCGCCTATGAGATGCCCAAAGATCTCCGGCACCGCTTCATTGGAAGCTTCACTGCGATAGTGAAGGCGAATGCTCCAGGGGAGGAGGACAGGGAGTATGGGGAGTATTTCAGCTCGCCATAGCCAAGGAGGCATTGTCGTTTAATGGGAAGACGCTGGCGGGTAGCACCAGGGAATATTGAGCAATAAGTTCGCCGATCACCGTAGTGGTAAAGGTGAGCTGGTAATTGAAGGGTAATACGGGATACTGGCATGAGGCCGGCTAAAATGGAATCGGAAATGTCTTTGAACGATATGCAGCAGCATGAGTTGCTTGCGCTTCTTGCTGCTGGTGCAGCTTTGGAGCTGCCACTTGGTACGCGTCAGCAGCAAGACTTAGTGGCGCTCGCTGTGGCCGCAAGGGAAGCAGGATCCCATCTCACGCTCACTGATACTGCGTTCCGCCAGCAACAGGATTTAGTCGCTATCGCAATGGCTGGCAGGGGCCATCTAACAATCAAGAATTGAGAGCTTCGTTCGCGGCAGTCGGGATCCAGATAGCAGATGGTCAGTACTGCCGTCTCCGAGAAGGCGTTATCGGTGAATAGGGGACGGCGCTGGCGGGCAGCGCCGGATGGTCAGGCCGTGACGCGCTCGCCGATGACCGCAGTGCTATAGGTGACTTCGTAGTTCAGTGTTAGCTCGAAGAGGCCGCCGCACACGTCGCACTTCATCTCCTGATCTTTGTGGTCTTCCGACTCCAGATGGATGGAAGTCGCGCAGTGTGGGCACTTGCACTCGTCCTGATACTCGAAGTCTGATGCGTCGAATTCCGCCTCGGCAAACTTGGCCAGGGCCTTCGCTTTGGTTGCAGCGTCAATGCGATCCTGGCAAGGCTTACAGGTGAAGCCTTCGGAGTGACCCCAGGGCGTCTCGGTGAGCTTCGAGCGATGGGTTCCGCAGTAGTGACAGGCGTTGTGCTTGTCGCAGACGATGTAGCTCCACTTTCCCGTTGTGCCGTTGCACTTGTTGCAGCCCGAAACCCAGTACCAGGCGCCGTCGATGCGCTCGGCGTACAGTCCCTTTTCCGGCGGCTCAAGTTTTACTTCCGGCAGGCCGTTGCGGTGAGGCCGGTCGTGATTCTTGCCGTTCCAGATGTTGGTGTGGCCGGAGCGGGTGCGGTCGGTCCATTCGCCAGGTATCTCCGCGATGAGGATCTTGGTGTGCTTGTCCATGGCTTTCTCCATACATGCGCCGCCCTCCGTGGCCGGATGCGGCATGTGTTGGTACGGGAGTTGCTCTACCCTTGAACAATCTTTAATTGGGGGAGCGGGCAATGACTCAGGACGATGTGCGCTACATGTTCTCCGTTGTAGCTGCTGTGCTGGTCCTGACTGTGGTGGGGGTGTTGGCTTTTATTAGGTCCATCTGAGTCACCCAGTGGGTGGTACTCCCCAGAATTGGGGCCGCATGGTGATCGGACTGATAGGTCGCGGGAAGCGATCCTACCCGCACATATAGGCTCGTGCTGAGTAGACACAGCCAACTGGAGAGACTAGCTATGACACAGGACAGTATTTATTACCTAGTTTTCATTTTGGCCACTGTGCTGATGTTGTGTGCTGCAGCCTCCATGGCATTCATTGAGGTGTTTTTTGCCATTCCATAGCATTAAGCGGGCTGCCATTTGATGGAAGAAGTGCCGTAACTTCAAGTGCGCGCCGAGAGTAGAAGTACGCCTGTGTCGTCGGGGTCGTCCCCAAGCATAAGGGCCGGCGCACGCAGTTCGCGGCTGATCCGGAAGTGGTCGAGCTTGCGCACCACAGCTGGCGATATCTCGATTTCGTGGCGCGGCGCACTGAGGAAGTGGCGGGCCGCTGCAGGTCCTAATTCATGGATGCGGTGAATCAGAAGAGTCATCGCCTCGCCGTTTTCCTCGACCTCGGCCCAGTCCTTGATCTCGTCCAGCGCCTGGCGCGTGCCGGGGCGGACCTTCATTCGCAGGTCTTCTTCCTGCAGTTTGGCGGCCTTGGCACGGCGTTTTTCGTCACGCTGCTGCTGCGTCAGGGCCATCACCGCCTCCATTGCGCACGAACGCGGTGCCCGGGGCGTACTCCAGCAGGTCGCATACCCGGCTGATGATCTTGAGCGCGGCGTCGAAGACTTTGGCGTCGTCCGGCTCGCGGGCTAGGCGCTTCATGTTCGGCTGGTGCTCCAAGCACACTTTGTCGACCAGGCGCCGGGCCAGTCTGCGCAGATGGTCCGCGCTGTCGTGCTCTCGCAGGCTCAGCGCGAAGGCCAGCGCGACCTCATCAGCACGGTACTGGCCGCCGCTGCGGGTGTTGTACAGCTTCTTGACCGGGCGATTCATCCAGGCCGGCAGGGTTACCACTCCAGAGGGTGCTTTCTGCATTTCGGTGCTCCGTGAGGCCGCTGGGCGGAAGGTGGAATTGGTCTTGCCGGCGGCGCTGGCGGACCTGATTTTTTAGACCGGACCGTCGCATCGCTTGCCCTCAACCTTGGGATAGTCGACGCCGAAGAGGTGGATGACCCGGCAGAACTTGCGGTCGGAGATGCCCAGCTTGGTCTTGGCTTCGTGTCGGTTCAGGCCAGCATCGCGCAACTGGGTGATCTTGGCGGCCAGGGCCTTGTCCGCTTCGGGGTCTGCATAGGCTCTGTTCTTCTCCCCGCGACCGCGCTTGGGATCGGGCCTGAAGCAGAAGCAGCCTTCCATAGCCGCCCGGTACAGCGTGGTCTGGGCCAGACCTGTGTGCTCCATGGCTTCGGCATAGGTCATGGTCTTGGCCAGCTTGCGCAGCTCGGCCAGCTGCTCTTGGCGCTTTTTCGCCTTCTGGCTGATCGGCTTTGGCTGCACGGCGCGAACCTGCTCGATGTCGCGGTGCGGGCGGTGCGGCACGTACTGGAAACCGTCGAGCACGATGATGCTGCCTCCAGAGGCAAGGAAGGCCGCTTTTGCGGTCTCAAGGTCAATGGATTGGTTCATGCTCACCTCACTTGATGCGGATCGAGCTCTCGCCGCGCTCCAGGTGCGCCCAGGCTGGCTCGGGTATCAGTTCGTGTTCGCAGTCTTCGCCAGCGGCCATGCGCTTGCGGACGGCGTCGTTGTGCTCGCGGTTGGCCTTGAGCTTGGCGGCGATAGCGTTCTTGTCCGGAGCGATCTTGGTCACCACCGAAGTCAGCTCATCCGGTACCGCCTGCTCGTTGTCGACGATCACCTTTTCCTTACCGGTGACCAGGCTGATGGTGAACAGAGGACGCTTGATCGACTTGATGTTGGCGGCGTCCATGTTCCGACGCAGGTAGTCGGTGATCGCCGTGACGCTGTTGGCCTTGATGCGCTTGAGCTCGCTCAGGCGATCGATCTCAGCGTCGATGGCGCCGATGTCGCCCTCGATGTTCCGGCGCAACATGACGATGTTGTCGGCCTTCACTTCGAACTCGCCCTGGATGCCGGCCATGGTGTCCTGAATGGCCTGCTTCAAGCCTTCATCATCGGTGTCGCACATGGCAGCCAGTTCGGCCATCTGGCCGGTGAGTGCGTAGAGCTGGGTCATGCTGCGGCCTCCTGAGGTTTGCCCGACTCGAGGTTCTTCAGCTCGAGCGAGATCCGCGCCGCCCCTTTCTCATCCTTGCGACCGATGAGCTTGCGCACCGCGTGGTCGTGGATCTTTTTGCGCTCATGCGGAGTGACGGCCTTCTGCATGGTCTCGATCGTGTCCTTGATGAAGTCCAGGCGCTCTTGCTGCTGCCGATCGATCTCGGCCTGGCGATCTTCAGCGCGCTCGATGGCTTGCTCGTCCTGCAACTGCTGGACGTAGTTCACGTCGTCAAACATGCCCAGGAACACGTCAGCGCTGAAGCCGAGCATGGAAAGGGCCTTCTTGATGGCGTCGGTCAGCGACTTCTTCGGTGCCTCGCCGTCGGTGGTGGTGCCGTACTTCGACTTGTAGAGGTATTGGGTGCACCCGTACTGCTCGATCTCGCCGCGCTGGCCATCGAGCACAAACCAGAAGTTGATCTTGATGGTGTGGTTGAGCTCGTGGCCCAGGCTGACGCGCTTGTCGCCTTCACCGCTGAACATCTCGGCGCCCTTGTCGAAGCGCTCTTCAACCACATTCCAGCCGAAGCCAATACCGGCCGGCCCGAATACCTCGGTGGCCTTCATGATCATGGCGGTGCCGTTCAGGCTGGTGATCTGCTGGCCGCCGACCTTGGCGTCCTTGGTGAATCGGGTGTCGGTCGTCTGGACCTTCTCCCAGATGCGCAAGTTTGTAGTGGACATTGGAAAACCTCGCGCCAGGCCGGCGCCGTCAGTGGGGTAGGGGAAATGCCAGGTCACCCAGGACTGGAGGTATCGCCCAGGCCCTGGCTGCGGTGGATGGTTGCGCGCTCTCGCCGCTTACGCTCCCGCAGGGGTACGGTTATCCCGAAGGCCCGCCGTGCTCGGGTGTGAATTCAGGAAGTGATGGTGCCGGCCAGGGCGCTCAGGAGGAGCCAGCCAGTGCAGAAGGTGAGGGCGATGAAGGAGCCGCGCCAGGTGGCGAAGCGGCGGGCGCGTTGATAGCCGGTCATGGCCGAGGCCTCACGGCGATGCGCCCGGCCTTGATGGCGGCTACGAGCTTGGGCGGCAGCGACGAGACAGGAACCTCGCGTGGCAGCCCGGCGCCGATGATGGCCAGGCTGCGCTCGATCTGCTCAAGCTGCTCGTCGATCAGGGATTTAACCGGTGCAGTGCTCATGCAGCCTCCTTGCGCCCACCAACAATCTTGTTGAGGCGCCCGCAGTAATGGTTGAACTCTTCGATGGTGATGCGCTGGTCGGCCATCATTTCGGTGAGCTGCTTCTGGATCATCACGGACCAGCTCACCGGAGTGGATGGATCGGCCAAGGCATCCAGTTCGTTGTCGAGCAGGACATGCGGGCTCATAGGCCGGCCTCGTCAGCGTCATACTTCAGGCCCTGTTCGGCGTACTGGTCGAGCATGTCTTCGGCTATCTCGTAGAGCTTGCCGTTGACGTGGTCGCTCGGGCCGACGATGTCCTCGACCATGCTTTTCACCGGTCCGCCGGCCTTCGCCTGGAGCAGGAGGAGGGCGAGGGCGGTGATGTCGTCTTGTTCGGCTTCCTGCAGCGACCGCAGGTGCTCGGCGACCTTGGCCACGTACTCCTGCTGGCGAACCCCAACCGGGCCGCCGAAGTGCTGCGGGATCAGAACGTCGCAGCCGCCCACCAGGGCCTCGGCGTTGCTCTCGATCCAGTTCTGAGCCGCTGCCTGATACGCAGAATCATCGTCAGGCTCGGCATAGTCATACCGCCATTGTGCTGCTCGAAGTGCGCCCATGGCGTCCTCCTGTTGGGTTGTGCGGCCGCATTGGTCAGGAGCCAGGCGCGGGTGACCAAACCCACCGTGAAAGGTGGCCTGGCGCCTGCCAATGCGGTCGATGTGAAGGGAAGGGGATGCGGGATGCATCGGGGTGTGATCTGGCCGGGGCTCAACCGGCATTGAGCGGAAGGGGCAGCCCTGAAGACTGCCTGTTGGCACGACCGCTGCCCGAGACTTAGCCTCAGATCACACTCCAATGCAGCCTGCGATGGGGAGCAGGGCATCGGGCCGTCTTTCCGGCTGTCACCGCACAACCATTGAGCCCGTCATGCGGAAGGGCTATCCCTTTATGCGCTTGGGAGTCCAGCGGCCGGCTAACCCCGGTCAGGATTCATTTCCCATCTGGCCCTGTCGCCAAGGCCAGCCAGTGAAATCAGGATCGAATCATTTCCTCAGGGTCAAAGCCGAATTCTCGGCAGAGCGCCGTGGCAACGCCTGACCCAACGCAGAATGTGTCACGCACCAAGGACCAGCGCGGTACCCCGTATTTGCTTCGGTACTTGCTTGGACCTTTCACGTTTCGGATTGCCTGGCGAATCAGGTCACGCTCATCAATTTCACAGCCGCTCAACTTCATCACAGGCTGGCACCTCGGCAGTCAGCTGCCGTCATTCGCTGACCGTCTTCCAGCTCTACAACGCACACGCCATTGCGATACCCGCGCTCCGTATTGAGCCGGTTCGCCTCGCGGATGCATGCGGCAGGATCGCTATTGGTGAACACCTGCAACTCGCCGCGCAGGGTGATGCGGATGACCTTGTTCATCCCGTGCTCCTCCAGTGGATTCCCAAAGCACCCGGTCGCCCAGGTGCTTCAGTGAATCGTTCTGTCCCATTACCGCCGGGGATGGCGGGGTGCATTGCATGCCCGGGTCGTTCTCTCAGTTAGGGCGTTTCACCTTCGTCAGCCGTACAGGGTGATCCCTGTCGTGGGCAGCCTTTCGGGGCTGTCTGGCGCCGGTCGCCGGTAGAGGCAATGCGGTCTGTTGGTTGTTGCGCTGGTTATTAAAGAGCGGCGGCCGGTGAGGGCCTGCAGTCCCTGGTGAGTGACTGCGCGTTGAGGTAAATATCACGCATCGTGTTTTTAATGTCAACACGATGTGTGATTTATTTTTCGTGAAGCCGTGTTTAAGAAATTCCTTACGAGGCGGGTTCACCTTTCACAAAGCGTGATGTATTCTCGCCGACATAACTGGATGGATATACAGTAATGGAGAGCGGTCTATGTCCAAGCAGAAAAAAACGGCGCCCAATGAGCGCCAGGAAATGAGCGGACTAGAGCGGCTAGGGCTCCGCGTTTCATCGATGATCAATCACCCGATCGCTCAGGCTCAGCGATGGGTGACGATCCATCGCCTGGACACGGATGGGGATATGGAGTGGGAGGAGGTGATGGGGCTGCTGGTCGAGACGCCAGAGCTGGACCTGACCTTCAACGACGACGAGAGCGTGACAGTCAGATGGGAGCAGCAGAGCGCCGATGACCGCGACGACCTGATCATTGAGAAGGACTTGGAGGAGGAGAGGCTTGAGGAGGAGGCGCCTTTCTGACAGGCATGAAAAAGCCCGCTAAGCGGGCTTTAATTCAAACGATTCGCGGCAGTTCCACGATCTACATTTTCGTGGAACCTGCAAAAATGGATAGATAACTTGAGCAGGAATAAGTAAAAACCTGTTAAGTTTAGAGTAAAAATCTTCGCTTTATCCGGCGAGCTGACGAAAGCTTCTGCTGGCATGGAGTGAATGTCACTGAGCCAAACTAAGAATTCATCATCGAGTGGTGGTTGACAAGGTAAATAGAAAAACTGCGTATTTTCTTGGCGACGGATTGCGCCAATAATGTTCTCTGCCCGGTCCTCTTTTACACCATTCTCAGCGAGCATTGCTCTAAAACGCTCAAGTCTGATGATTGGCGCGAAGGTCACTTTTCCAGCAAGGCTTCTAGCATTGGTCGGATCAATGTCACAGGAGTTGGAAAGCAATATGCCTCTTACTTTTTGTTTTTTTTCTGAAACAAAATCAAAAAGTTGGAAGCCCCTCCAGCCATCTCCTTGCAACATGCTGTCGGCATGAGAACCAGTATATAATGAAGTCTTGCCGTTATATTTTTCTAGCTCCAGTAGTAAACCTTCTCCCTGCTCCTTCGTGAGATAATAGGGGATCTGATCCTTGATCTGCTCCAACTCCATTATCAATCCTCGTAGAGCGAAGATACATTAGCAATCAGGATCTGCTCAATATCTTGATCAAGATTTACTTGGGAGGCGGCGAGAGCAGAATAAAAATTCCCTAACCGCTCTTCAAAGGATGCAGGAGCAGGTATGGTGGAGAACTGCATGCTGCCAGTATATGAGGACTGAGTCATGACTGGTGCAAAGCCTTGCCAAGCCTCCTCGCTTTTGTTTTCGAAGGCAGGCGGGGTCAACATGGTGGCAAAGACTAGCGCACATGCGGGCGCAAATGTAGTCCTGCTCGAAGAAGTCGGGACGAAGTTACTCATATTTAGGCTCCAAAGAATTTAGACCTTCTTCAGATATTAGTTTGAAGAATAATTTCTTGTTGCTATTGTGCAGTTCGTCAAGCTTGGATTTGGCGTTTTCCATGAATTCAGTATAACTGCTGTTCAGGAACTCAATGGTATCTACGTCCATCATGATACCTTTTTTTGATGTACCGTCGGGTAACTTGCCATGAGCTTCACCGAAGTAACCTATTACATGGATCCACGGATTTTCGCGGACTTCAAACCGTCCCTGTATAGATTGGTGCATAACATTAATGGCGGGCAAGTTAAAGCCTAGGGTGAATCCCTTACCATCAGCAGAGAATCCAGCCATATCAAAGATGTCAATGTACTTTAGGGAGAAGCGCTCTGTCCTATCAATGATATTGGCTGATGCGACTGCCTCTAGAACTTCCAGTATGGTTTTCTGGAACCTATTCCAGCCGACATATGGATGCGGAACTGACACCAAAATGCTTCTGTCGCTTAGATTGATGTGGAAGTTTTCTTTTTTTAGCCTAATTACAGGCATGTAGATCAGATTGGGATCGGTCTGTCGAATTTGATCCGGAATGTCAGCATGAGGAAGCCTCACTATTTCCGAGCATTTCAAACTAGTATAAAGCAGTCCAGACAGAATGCTCGCCGCCGGTAGATGGGATGTAAAACGAAGCTCGAAGAGCGCCTCCACAAGGGGCGACTTTCCGAGTCTCACAGGCAGTTTAGCAGCGGTTTCCATGGTATCTCCTGGCGCATCCATTCCGTTACGTCTCATAAGTCTGATGATATTGGGCGAGTCACAGCAGAATGCAAGCCCTTAGACCAAATGCGCATTCCACACCAGCAGTACGCGGGCCTGGATATAGGTCATATCCCTTCGGATCAGCCGATCCTTGTGCCTTGTGTTGTCAGAGATCATCTCGAAATGCTCCTCATCGGCAACCTGCAGGCGCTTGATGTAGAGGTGGTCATCCCAATGGAATAGGTAGATCCCGTCACCCACGAACTCGCGTATGTGGATGTTCACGATCAGCGGGTCACGGTGCTTGATGGTGGGCTCCATCGACTGCCCCCAGCCCGTGACCATCTTCAGGTGGTAATGCTCCTCGAACTCAACGCCTAGTTCGCGAAGGTGACTTGGGCTCACCCGAACGTCTTTGAGCATCTCGGGGAAGTCATGGGCGATCTGGCCGCCACCCATTGCTGCCCGTACGTCGTAGTGGGCAATCCACACCTCATCGCCAATTAGGCCTGGGCGCTGGAACTCAGTAGCAATCACATTCGAAGGGGCCGGCTCTTCCGCAGCCGCGAGCAGCCGCTTCCGTGCCTCCTCAGGGATACCCTTACCACTCTTGGCGAGCATCTGCTTAACCAGGTCCGCAGTGCTTCGCATAGGAGTGCTCGGATTCTCCGATTGAGGGGAGTTGAGCAGCAGCTCGGACTGATCCACGCCAAGTGCGGAAGCAATGGAAGCAATGTCGGCCAGCGTGGGCTCTCGCGTGCCGGCTTCGTAGTTCCCTACACGCGACTGCGATTTCCAGCCGCAGGCATCTGCAAGCTGCGCCTGTGACATCCCGGTCGCTTTTCTCAAGCGCTTAATGCGCTGACTCAGTGATTCATTCATGCGCGGGATTTCATCACGAAACGAAATACCAGGCTTTCACTTATTGTGATTGCAATTAACACGATGCGTGTTTATCCTTCGTTCATTAATGGAGGAAGACCGTATGAACCAAGTCCGAATGATTCGCGAAAGGGCTGGCGTTACCCAGGCAGCACTGCGCCGTCAGCTCGGCTGGAATCAGTCCCGCCTGGCCAATTACGAATCAGGCCTGAGAAATCCAGGCCTTCAAGAGGCGCGCCAGATCGTAGAAGCGCTGAACCATCTGGGCGCCAATTGCGTTCTGGATGATGCCTTCCCGCCAGCCAAAGCAGCCGCCTAACCAATTCCATAGCCGCAAGGAGCTACTCCCGCATGTACGCCAACCGAAATCACCTGCATGACCGCGAGATCAAGGTCCGGGTCGATGAGGACACGTTCGAGCTGATCCAGGCTCTGGCGAAGTTTCATCGCACGCAACGCGCAGTGCTTTGCCGCGAATTACTTGAAGCGCAGCTGGCCGCCCTAGCTTCGGAGAATACCGGCGATCAGCACGTGGCCTGAAGGCCCGTAGGAGGCCCCAATGCCGATTGAAGAAATCGGATTGGACCAGGGACTCATGGAGCAGCTGGAGCGAGAGGCGACGAGACGGGGCATTAGCCCTGAGGCACTCGCAGCCGAGCTGATCCGTCGAGAGCTGGCCAACCGAACCAAACCCCGCAGCCCGCGGGGGGTAGTAACGCCGTTTCACAGAAAGGCCTGAACAGGCCCTCATCCAGACACGTAGCAACCAGGGGAACACCTGATGGCCTATGACACAAAGCTCACCGCCACGACCATCAGGTCAAGGTCCGTCTGGATGACGAGGATTTCAACGAGTTAAAGGGGTACGCCCTGGAGCTTAAGGCGCAGCACAGCGTACTGGCCCGGCAGATCATCCTAGCCGCGCTGGCGTTCAAGAAAGAGCACGGCCATCTGCCGCTGATCAGCGAGAAGAAGGCCAGGGCCTGAATAGGTCGGGAGAGGACCAATGCCATCTGCAAACGAAGCAGTACTGCACGACGTGGAGATCGCCCGATTCCGTAGGAATGACTTCGCGGACTTGGAGGCTTGGGCGGAAGAGGTTGGTGTAAGCACCGACGATCTGGCCGAGCAGATCTTGAAGAAGGCTACGGACTTCCTCGCACAGCGGGGGAAACCCCAGAGCAACAACGTGGTGCCATTGGCGGCGCCAAGGTAAGCGCCTGATCCCTAATTAGGGACCCAGGCGCCAGTCCCTCATAAGGGACGCCAAATCGCAGAGATAAAAAAGCCGGGTTCGCGGCCCGGCTCTCTGCAATACACAACTTGTGAAGGGAATTATGCATATGCAGACCCAAAGTGTACAGGCCCTCTCATGGGCCGCGCCACAAAATGCGAACCACGCTTCTGTGGCGCGCACGATGTCTTCCCGCGAGATCGCGGAGCTGACCGGCAAGCGTCACGACAATGTGAAGGCGGACATCCGCAATATGCTTGCCGACCTAAAGGAAGATGTCCTGAATTTTCAGGGTATCTACTTTGATGGCATGAACCGCAAGCAGAGCGAGTATCTGCTGGACCGTGAGCACACCGACTGCCTGCTGACCGGCTACAGCGCCGCGATGCGCATGGCCGTCATCAAGCGCTGGCGTGAACTGGAAGAGGGTTCTGGGCGGGTTATTGCCACGCTGCCCGATTTCTCCAATCCTGCAGCCGCTGCGCGCGCTTGGGCTGAACAGTACGAGCAACGGCAGGTTGCCCAGCAGGCCCTGGCTGTAGCAGCCCCTAAGGTGGAGTTCGTCGACCGGTATGTTGATGCCACTGGCCTCAAGGGCTTCCGCCAAACCGCCAAGCTGCTGAGGGCCAATGAGGCCCGCTTCCGCGAGTTCCTCCTCGACAAGAAGGTGATGTACCGCATGGGCGGCGAGTGGCAGGCCTACCAGCAGCACATCGATGCGGGCCGGTTCGACATCAAGACCGGTACCAGCGAAAGCGGTCACGCGTTCAACCAAGCCAAATTCACCCCCAAGGGAGTCACATGGGTGGCTGGCCTGTGGGCGCAGTACAACCTGGAGGTAGAATGATGGCCCGCTCAAGAAACATCAAGCCAGGGTTCTTCTCTAACGAAGACCTGGCAGACCTGGACTTTGCCACTCGACTGTTGTTCATCGGTATGTGGACCGAAGCTGATCGCGAGGGCCGGCTCGAAGATCGCCCGAAACGCCTGAAGATGGCGCTGTTCCCGGCTGACAACGTCGACATCGAGGGCATGCTCGATTCGCTGGCTGAGAAGGGGTTCATTCGTCGTTACGAGGCCTGCGGCGTGAAGGCGATCCAGGTGGTGAATTGGTCAAAGCACCAGAATCCCCACGTAAAGGAAGCTGCCAGCACCATACCTGCAGAGGGCGAGCAACCATCTGTTCAGGGCGAGCATGGTGCTAGCACCGGACAAGCACCAGACAAGCATGGTTCTTTCCCTGCTGATTCCCTCTCTCTTGATTCCCTTAACCTGATTCCTGATTCCCTCACTCCGTCGAGCGAATCACCGGCCGAGCTGTTCGCGAAGTTCTGGAAGCTCTACCCGCGCAAGGTCGGCAAGGCCAATGCCGAGAAAGCCTGGGCCAAGCTCAAGGTCGACGCAGCCCTGTTCGACCGCATGGCGATCGCGCTGGCCGCCTGGACTGTGTCGGCCGACTGGACCAAGGATGGCGGCCAGTTCATCCCGCATCCGGCCACCTGGCTCAACGGCAAGCGCTGGGATGACGAGATGCCGCCAGCGGGCAACGTCCACCAGTTCCCGCCTCGCCGCCAGGGCAACGGCCCTGACTTCGACGACACCAGCTGGGCTGATGACCTGGGGGCGTTATGAGCAAGCCAATCGCCCCGAAGAGCGTCACCCAGATCATGGCCTCGGCCCGCAACCTGCCAGCCGATGTGCTGGCCCAGGCCAAGCAGCTGGACCCAGGCACCGCCGAAGTGGTCAACGCTCTGTTCAAAGAGCTGCAGGCGATCTTCCCCGCGTGGAAGCAGGCCTGGCCAGACGACGAAGCGCTGAAGGCGGCCAAGCGCAGTTGGATCAAGTCCTTTGTTGCCGCGGGCATCAACACGCTCGAGCAGATCCGCTTCGGCATCCAGAAGTGCCGGGTGCTGGGCAAGGACTTTGCGCCGAGCAGCGGCACGTTCATCAAGCTGTGCCAGCCGACTCCGGAGGAGATGGGCATTCCGCCGCTTGCGCGGGCCTTGGCTGAGGTGTTGGAGAACTTCCACCCCAGTAGGGCAGGTTCCCGCACCTGGTCGCACCTAGCTGTGCGCCACGCGGCCCTGCAGTGCGAGGCGCAGAACCTGGGGTCGATGGAGGTGGAGCGGGCCGAGAAGGTCTTCGCCCGGGCCTACGACATCACGATCCGCATGCTGGTCGCCGGCGAGCCTCTGGGCGACATCGCCACCGGCATCGGCCACGACAGCCAAAAGAGCGTGGCCGAGCTGGCCGACGAGTTCGCCAGCCAGCGCCAGGCCCGACTGCTGGACCTGCAGCAGATCCCGTCGAGCGCTGCCGCGTGCCGTGCACATCTGCTGGCCAAGTTGAACATCAAGCGCGCCGGGCAGCCGGCCGGGGAGGGGGTGTGAAGAGAATAGCCTTAGCCATGAAAAGTGATCGGCCTCTCACCCACACAGACACACTTCCGCAAGGTTTCTGCAGGCTTGAGGCCGGTCCATCAAATTTTATAAACCTGGAAAGTTTCGAGCAAGAGGTGAGGCATGGCTGAGTTCTCCATCCGAAGTTCTCAGGACCTCAATCGGGTATACGGCGCCCTGCACGGTATCGACTTGACCAAGCCCAAGGTCATCGTCATCAAGGACGAGCAGCGCCCGGACGTCTGCAACCGGAAGATGTGGGCCATGCTCCGTGACGTCTCCCAGCAGGTGGAGTGGTACGGCCGCAAGCTCACCGACGAGGACTGGAAACACATCTTCAGTGCGGCGGTGCAGAAGCAGGACGCGGTGCCTGGTATCGACGGCGGATTCGTCGTCCTGGGCGTCCCGACCCGCAAGCAGTCGCAAAAGTGGTTCAGCGACCTGTTCGAAGTGATGCATGCCTTCGGCGCCGAGCATGGTGTGCGCTGGACTGAGCCGGATCGGTGGGGAGGGCGGTACTGATGCTTGCCAAGGAGATCAAGCCGAAAAAGTGCCAGGCACCAGGGTGCGGTCAGCGCTTCAAGCCGGCCATGACCACGCAGAAAGTATGCAGCCATGCCTGCGCGATGGCCATGGCCAAGGACCCAAAGTTGCAGAAGGTCGCAGCCAGAGCCATCACCAAGCAGGCCCGTAAGGACTTGAAGGAGCGCCGGGAGAAACTGAAGACCCGTCGCGAGCACATGGCAGAGGCGCAGACCGCGTTCAACGCCTACATCCGCGAGCGAGACGCCGGCCTGCCATGCATCAGCTGCGACTCGCGGCCGAGCGATCACGATCTCATCACCGGGAGCCGCTGGGACGCCGGTCATTACCGGTCGGTGGGTGCCTGCCCTGAGCTGCGATTCGAACCACTCAACGTCCACCGCCAGTGCGTGAAGTGCAATCGGAATCTGTCGGGGAATGCCGTCGAGTACCGGATCCGGCTGATGAGGCGCATCGGCGCCGACCAAGTGGACTGGCTCGAAGGGCCTCATAAGCCCCAGCGCCTGACCATCGAAGACCTGCAGGCCATCAAGGCCCAGTACAGGCAGAAACTCAAAGATCTACGGAGGGCAGCAGCATGAACTGGACACCAACCGACAGCGGCCAGCTGCTAATCCTGGCCATGGTCATCTTCGGCGGGTATGCGCTCGCACGTGGAGCCGCCGTCAAGGCCAAGCGCAAGCGCGAGGAGGTCGGCCCATGCAACTGAGCAGCGCAAGGAAGGCGTGGCACGACGCTCTCTACATTCCGCGGGACAGCCAGGGTGCGGTGATGCAGGAAATGGGGCTGCTCGGCCGCATGATCCAGAAGACGGACAAGCAGCGGAAGGCCGGCCACCAGGCGCACCAGGCAGTCGCCGCCCACATCCAACGGGCGATCGACACGCTGCCGGCCCACCTCAAGGCATTCGGCAACCACATGTACAGCCCGCTGGCCACCGCTGACGACGCAGAGGAGGCGCACGACGCGATGTTCCGCATTGCCTATGCCGCTGGGCCGCGGATGTACGCCAAGAAGTTCGAGAAGGCCCGGATGGTCGCCCAGGGCGTGCTGCACCGGTACCGCCGCATGCACCAGGGCGGCCAGAGCGAAGGGATTGATCCATGCCCGACGCCGGAGGGGTTCCGCGCATGGCTTCAGCATGTGCTGGGCCTGGAGCTTTCATCGGAGCAATGGACCAGGGAATGGGAGGGCTTCATTCAGGCATGCTTCGACGCTTGCAACGACCTCGACAAGGCTGCACTGGTGCCAGTTTCATCGGTTATAAAAATCATGAAATCTGCCGCTTGACGGAATTGTCCGGCTGGTGGCACTATTTCGCCATCCTGATAATTTTGCCTTTGGCAAACATCTCTCTGAACCCGGCCTAGCGCCGGGTTTTTTGTTTCCCGAAAAGGCCCTCAAGAGGCCCCGCATTTCCAGGGATATCCAATGCCAGAACCAGCAAGCACGACCGCCGGCGTCCTGCTGGTGAAGTACGGCGTGATCATAGGCGGCTTCGCAGGAGCGATCCTCTCGCTGACCTTTCTGCGTGGTCTCACCCGGGGCCAGGCTGTTGCCGCCTTCTTCACCGGCTTCGCATCCGCAATCTTCTGCACCCCGCTCGCCATCAGCTACTTCGGTCTTGGCACAAGCGGAGAAACCCAATACGGCGTGGCCTTCCTCATAGGCCTACTGGCAATGAACATCATCCCAGTCCTGAAGTCGGTGGTGAGTCAGTTCGGAGCCAAGGGGGCTACCTGATGAGCTCTACCCTGATTCAAGTCCTGATCGGCTCAAATGCATTCCTGAGCGTGCTGGTGGTAATCGCAGCCTGCGACTACCTGCGGCGCATACGGCCAAACGACCAGCCACTGCTGGCTGCTGCGTTCTACCTGGTCGCTATCGGCGCGTTTGGTTCGTTCGTACTGGCCATGAGCGGCCACGTGCCCACCCTGTACGGCGTGGTCATGAAATTGGGCGTCGTGCTCTATGCGGTGGCCCGGCGTGGGCATGTGTTCCAGGCTAAGTAGGCGCGCCACAAATCCAGCAAGTGCGATTTCGTGGCGCGCATACCTATTTGCCGTTTTTTCTATCGCAATCCGCCTGGGCCTCAACTCGGCTCAGGTAGAGCTCTGGCAGCCTTTTGTCATTCCACGTATCCAGTATTCGATAGCCCCGCACTTTCCAGTGCGGTGGTGCGGAAGTGTTACGCGGCCTTATACCTTCCAGTGGTCTGGAATTGACGACGATGAACCGGTCCTGCATATCGGAGCCTCGTTTGTATCTCCTATAACCAATACTGGTTGGGCATTACCAATTCAAGTCTCTGGTGATCCTTTTGAGCAGACCAATGCCGCCCGCCGATCTGCTTGAGTCGCCCTGGCTGATCCTTCGGCCGGCTCCAGATGTGTGGGAATGGATACAGCAAGAGATCCTCGCTACCACTGGCAGCATCCAAAACGAAGAGCACGCCCACCTCATCGACGCAAATGTCGGCGTGCTGTGGGCGTCCTCAGCATTCCCGAAGAAGGGGCGCACAGTGCTTGGCCAGGCCGAGCAGCTGATGATCCGCGCCGGTGGTTGGCAGAAGGCTCGGCAAGAGCAGCAGATGCGCGACTGGTTCGGGCATGATCCGGAGTTTCTCATCACCCTGGCCGGTGACTACTGCGCTCAGTGCAGTGAGGCTGAGTTCTGCGCCCTCATAGAACATGAGCTTTACCACATCGGGCACAAGCTCGATAAGTATGGCGCCCCGGCATTCACCGATGAAGGCATGCCCAAGCTTGAGATGCGCGGGCACGACGTCGAAGAGTTCGTAGGAGTGGTTCGCCGGTATGGCCCGAGCCACGACGTACAGCATCTGATCGATGCTGCAAGCCGGCCGCCTGAGGTGGCCAAGATCAACATTTCGAGGGCCTGCGGAACCTGCCTGCTCAAGTCGGCCTGATTTTGACGGGTCCTGACGGATGACAACCATATGGCAGCACTACGAAGCGAGGTCAAAGCCTTCATTGTTCAGGCTCTGGCCTGCTTCGATACGCCTTCTCAGGTGGCGGAGGCTGTCAAGAAGGAATTCGGCCTGGATGTGAGCCGGCAGACGTGCGAGGGGCACGACCCCACGAAGTACGCCGGTCGCGGCCTGGCCAAGCGCTGGGCTGACCTGTTCCATACCTGTCGTGAGCGGTTCACTGCCGAAACGGCCGACATTCCCATCGCGCATCGTGCCTTCCGCCTCCGCGCCCTCGGCAGGATGGCCGAGAAGGCCGAGAGCATGAAGAACATGGCCCTGACTGCCCAGCTGCTGGAGCAGGCGGCCAAAGAGGTCGGCGACGTCTACGTGAATCGCCAGACCAAGAACGAGAACCCCCACGACAACGTGCCGCCCACTCGGGTGCAGGTAGACGTGGTGGATGCGAGGAAGCCTGATGCCGTCGCTTAACGTGCCTCAGGCCAACTTCCTGCGCATGGAGAACAAGTTCCGCGGCTTCGTGGCCGGGTTCGGCTCCGGCAAGACCTGGGTGGGCTGCGCGGCATTGTGCAAGCACGTGTGGGAGTGGCCCCGGATCGACTCCGGCTATTTCGCCCCGACCTACCCGCAGATCCGCGACATCTTCTTCCCGACCATCGAGGAGGTCGCCTTCGACTGGGGCCTGAAGGTTAAGACGAAGGAGAGCGACAAGGAGGTCGAGTTCTACAGCGGCGGCCAGTATCGAAGCACAACCATCTGCCGCTCGATGGAGAAGCCGCAGACCATCGTCGGCTTCAAGATCGGGCACGCCCTGGTCGATGAGCTCGACGTTCTGCCCGCGCTGAAAGCTGAGCATGCCTGGCGCAAGATCATCGCCCGGATGCGCTACAACGTGACCGGACTGAAGAACGGCGTGGACGTGACCACCACCCCCGAGGGGTTCAAGTTCGTCTACCAGCAGTTCGTGAAACAGTTGCGCGAGAAACCGGGCGATGGCGCGCTACAAGATCGATAGTCGGGTGCGCCAAGCCGCGTTCCTGGCCCAGGTCGGTCATGAGTCCGGCCAACTGCGCAACCTGGTCGAGAACCTGAACTACAGCGCCGACGCCTTAGTACGCACCTGGCCCACTCGGTTCACCGCGCAGAACGCCGGCGCATATGCCCGGCAGCCGGAGAAGATCGCCAACAAGGCCTACGGCGGCCGAATGGGCAACGGCCCTGAGGCCTCCGGTGATGGATGGCGGTACCGCGGGCGCGGCCTGCTGCAGGTCACCGGCCGCAGCAACTATCGAGAGGCGGGCGGCGGCCTGGGCCTTCCGCTGGAAAGTGAGCCTGAGCTTCTCGAGCAGGCCGAGCACGCCGCCCAGTCCGCCGCCTGGTGGTGGGCGAAGCGCGGGCTGAACGAGCTGGCCGACGCCGGCCGCATCCAGGATATCGGCAGTGTCATCAACACCGGGCAGCCAGGGCGGGTGCCCCATGGGTCCGCCGAGCGGAAGGCGCTCTATGATCTGGCTCTGCGGGTGCTGGTGTGAACTGGCTGAGTGCGGTACCGGCTTGGTGCTGGTGGATGATCGTCCTGGTGCTAGTTTCCGGCGGGCAGCAGTACCGGGTCGTCGTCGCGCAGGGCGACGTAGTCGCTGCCCGCAGTGATCTTGCCGACTACCGCCTGGAGATCGCCGAACGGGATCGGCGCGCCGCGGCCAAGGCCAGAACCGAAGAACAACGCCGCCAATCCGTGGCGGACGAGGAGGGCGAGAGTGCACGACAGAAATTGGAGTTGGCTGAAGGCCGCGCCGCTGCTGCTGAGTCTGCTGCTGGCGGGCTGCGCAGGGAAATCGATCGACTGCGCGACGGCAGAACAGCAACCTGCGGTGCCATCGCTGCCCAGCAGCGCCAGGCAGGAACCTCTGCCGTCGTGGTGCTCGGGGGATTGCTTGAAGAGTCTGACCGAATGGCGGGAGATCTCGCGAAAGCGCTTGAGCGAAGTCGAATAGCAGGAATGGCATGCGAAGCCATACATCGTAGGATCACGAATAGCAGAGCGTTCAGGGACCCGGGATAACATGCGGCCCCATTGCTACTGAGGGTGGCACGATGACATTATCTATTCTCCGTTTTTTGAGGAGCATTTAAATGCGTCGAGGAGACCATCTCGTCAGCTTGCGGACAGGTTACACGCATCATGGTATTTACATCGGGTGTGGTGAGGTCCTTCACTATTCAGGCTTTGGAGACAGTGTTTCGGGGCCAATCTGCAGAGTCAGCTTGGATCGGTTCAGCGGGGGAAAGCCCGCGACTGTTTTGTCTCACCCTGCCGCTGTTTACGATGCCGAAGAGCGAATTGCCCGGGGATATACTCGCTTGGGGGAGAACTCCTACAACCTTGTCACTAACAATTGCGAGCATTTTGTGAGTTGGTGCATCTACGGAGTTTCAACTAGTCAGCAAATAAGAAACGTACTCAGCGCCGCTGGTATTCCTGGGACCATTTTTGTCCCAGGCATCGCGGCCGTCATAACTGCTGCCTCGCAATCGGATGAGCCAATTAAGGCGGCGGTAAAGGTTGCGGGGAAGGAAGCAATGACTAGCGCTGCAGTCATTGGCGCAGCGACCATCATTGGCGGGCCAATAGGACTCGCCGGGGCTGCTGCCGTCCTGGCGGCAAAAAGGATGCTCTTCAAGTGATAAAGGATTAAAGGTGCTCCCCAACCGACTCCGCTCGGGTGGCGAAAGGATCGATCAGATACTCGAATAGGAGCGCTTTGCCCTGCCCGAATAGACGGCCAGCAGTGCGAGCGTGAGTACGACGCTCTTAATGAAGTCCAGCCTATTCGACCCTCTGGCTGAAGACTAACGAAATGACTGCTTTCGATCCATAGAAGACGCTCGGGCATAGCGTAAGATCACAGACCTGCATGTATGGCGAGTCGGGCCGGAAGCGAGAGCGGCCATCGTGAGTGTCCATGGATCATCGGAGCTTTCCGCTGATGATGTGCGGGCCGCACTGAAACCAGTACACGAGGTTACTCATCTCACCGTTGAGTACCGGGCAGCGTAAATCTTCGCCTCTAATGATCAGGAGCCCTCCGACGGCTCCTCTCTCCGGCCAGTGCAACTCATGAGCTTTTAAGGCTAGTGGAATTAGTCCAGAACGTTATGGAGCACCTCATAGATTAGACCTGAGGTAATAGCTACAAGGAGCAGGTCAGTTCCGGCTTGTTGCCACTCATAGCCATCGTATTGAGGAAGTCGTCCGATTAATCTGCTGTCTAGCTTTTTGGCGATCCCGGGCGGGAGAGGCTTACCGCGTGCCAGATTCTTCTGGATACCTGGCGGTAAGGAAGAGCCTGGACTCCAGTAATCACGATTGTCATAGAGGATGACGCGCACCCTGCCCAAGTCGACGGACGGCCCATTGTGCCAGTCGTTGTTGTTGCCCTGATGCCCTTGGTTTGCGTGTTCACCTCCCTTGTCGTGGCCTTTCCCCTTTCCGGGGTCTGCCAGCAACATAGGGCTTACAACCAGTGTCAGAGAAAGCGCCGCAGCGACATTCAACTTCCTTCTCATGTTGCACATTCCTCTTTTCATTTATCCAACTACAGACTAGTCAACCTACTCGCGAAGGCAATGCTCCTGAGGCTGTCAGCATTCTGTCGGGAATCAAGAACTTAAACGCCTGTTCTCGGTCAGATTTGCACTTTAGCTCCCCCGGCGCGCCTCTGGAGGCGAATAGAAATGAGAAAACCCTTGGTTGCTGTCTTTGCTTGTGCATTGGCACTCGGGATCACTGCATTCGTGCCCGCAGATATCTCACCTATTGGTTCCGCCTATGCCAAAGGTGGTGGTGGTGGTGGTGGTGGTGGTGGTGGTGGTGGCAGCGGACATGGCGGTGGTATGGGAGGGAACAGCGGAAATGGGAAGAACGCTGGGAGCGATCACGCTGGCAAGGCCACACGCGATCATGGTGTAAGCGGCAACCATTACGGGAGCTCGCGCAACAGTGACAATGGTCACGGAACTACCACCTCGGGTATCGCTCACTCCAAAGACACTCGCGGTTTGGCCAAATCCACTGCCATCTCACGGACCACTCCAGGTGATCACAACTCCAGAGGTCTATCCAACGCCGTCGGATCCTCTTCAAAGAATGATCGATGATTTGACAGCTTCGATGCGGTACCGACCTTAGCACTCCTAAGAGCCCAGCCTATGCTGGGCTTTTTTTCTAATAAGTTCTGGTAGACACTTGTGAGCAGTGTCGTGCTTGGCATGGGCATCGTTGCTTGTAGGTGGGTCGACTCAGGCCCATCGCGACGCTGAAGATAGCTGGCGCCTGCGGAGGTAAACGAGCGATTGGCCGCTTTCGACCCAATATAGATAGTCCGTCCGAGCTCATTTTCCCATCAATGGAAAACAAGGTGCCAGCAGGCGATGAGTCATGAAAATCCGGCCGGCAACTGATATCAAACACGCAACATGTGGACTGCCAGGCCTGCCAGGGCGCAAGCGAGTAGAACCTGGATCACACCCCGCTTGAAGCCGAACAGTGCAATTGTTGCAGCTACCGCGATCACCGCTGAAGGCCAGTCAAACGCCCCACTGAAGCCCTCTGGCCAAAGCACGTGGTAGCCGAAGAACATGGCGAGGTTCAGGATCACCCCTACCACAGCGGCGGTGATGCCCGTCAGCGGTGCGGTGAATTTCATCTCGTTGTGAGTCGACTCCACCAACGGGCCACCGGCAAGGATGAAGATGAACGAAGGCAGGAAAGTGAACCAGGTAACGAGGCTCGCGGCGACTGCGCCAGCAAGGAAAGGGTGTTCCGCACCGAACATTGGAGACACGTAGCCACCGACGAAGCCGACGAAGGCAACCACCATGATCAGCGGCCCTGGCGTGGTTTCTCCCAAGGCGAGGCCATCGATCATCTGGGGCGGAGACAACCAGCCGTAGTGCCCGACAGCGCCCTGGTAGACATAGGGCAGCACAGCGTATGCACCGCCAAATGTCATCAGTGCGGCCTTGGTGAAGAACCAGCCCATTTGCGTGAGGGTTCCGTCCCAGCCAAATGACAGCGTCAATAGCCCCATGGGCAGGATCCAGAGCGCGGCACCTATCAGCAGCAGACGTACCAGATGCCCCAACCTGAATCGGGCGTGTTCAGGTGTTGGAGTATCGTCATCGATCAGTGCAAGGCCATAGCTGTTCTTCGTTCCCCCATGACCGCCACCGATAACGAATGTGGTTGGGGCGAGGCGACCACCCGCATAGCCAATGATGGCGGCCACCAGCACGATCAGCGGAAACGGCACGTTGAGGGCGAAGATGGCCACGAACGAAGCACCGGCCATGGCCCACAACCAGCCATTCTTCAGGGCTCGCGAGCCAATCCGATGGGCTGCGTGGACGACAATGGCCGTGACCGCCGGCTTGATGCCATAGAAGATCCCCGCGACTATCGGTACCTCGCCAAAGGCGACGTAGACCCAGGACAAACCAATCAGGATGAACAGCGAAGGCAGCACGAACAATGCGCCGGCAATAACCCCGCCCCAGGTGCGGTGCATGAGCCAACCGATGTAGGTGGCTAGCTGCTGAGCCTCAGGGCCAGGCAGCAACATGCAGTAGTTCAGCGCGTGCAGAAATCGCTTCTCGCTAATCCATCGCCGGCGCTCAACCAGTTCCTGGTGCATGATCGAGATCTGCCCGGCGGGCCCGCCAAAGCTGATGAAGCCTAACTTGAGCCAGAACAGGAAGGCTTCATAGAGGCCAACCGGATGCTGAGTCGCTTGCGATGGCGGCTGCGCGTTCACTGAGGAGGTGGTATCAACCATTTTGGGCTTCTTCACTTGCGAAAGCCGTCAGCAGGCCATCGAAGATGCCTCCGGCGACCATTGTCAGTTGATCGTCATCGCCAATGCTCTCTCTTAAGCCGGCGAGGACACGCTCGATACCCGGTGCCTCGGAAGGTTGATTGCCCCCTACATCCAGGTAGTGGATGACGCCTGCCAGGCGTGTCAGGCCTGGTTGCTGAACGTCAAAGCTCTCGATGAGGGTTTCGAAAGAAACCCGCTGGCCAACGTGGCTGAACCTGGCCCCGTCAAAATCAAAGCCGAGCGCATCGCTTGGGCAGTCGCTGGGACTGTCCAGCCAAATGAATCGGGCGTCGGCATCGATGAAGTGACGGATCAGCCAGGCACATGCCAACCGATCCACCCACGGGCGTTTGCGTGTTGCCCACCGGCGACCTTGGTATTCGCTGCGCTCCAGCTGGTTGATGGCCTCATCGTGCGCACTCGGTTCATCGGAGGATAGTGCACGGCTAATCGCGGTCTCAAGCTCCTGCAGGGCCGATTCGGCTTGGTTCTTGAGCACGCCTGGGAAGAAGTCGATCGCCGCCAACTGGCCGAAGGCCTTCCTGAGCTTGCGCACCTGCCGGGCTGTCTGCAGCGCATTATCTGGGGAGAGGTCAGCTCGGCAGCCTGCAATTTCCCCCATCAGCTTCGCGTACTCATCGCTTCTGTCGAATAGCCCGCTGAAGCGCTCCTCGCGCTCAGGCAGCGATAGCAGAAATGCCGTGCCGTTGATAGCCAGCACATCTCGCTCCACGGCTTCGAACGTTGCGCGGCCCACGCTTTTTTCCGGTAACAGGTACACACAATCCCGCAGCACAGCTGCACCAGAGGCCTTCAGGGTTCTCCAGGCGCGCATACGCTCGGTAGCGTTCGCCGTTGGCAGACCAAGGATCAATAGTAACCATTCAGTCATGTAGATGGCTCAACAAAAAATGTATCTATATCTACATTAATCGAGATCCATCCAAATGCGATGGCTATTCATATGGTGTGCTGAACATTATGGAATCGTGTTGACCAGTACCTCCTGGGCATTCGGCTTGCACCCTCAGGTTCGTGTCCCTCATGAATGACCGGTATGGGTCGTTAGCGGCCGGTCGCGACTGAGAGCCTTCGACCCAAAACGGCCGTTGGTGTATGGCGAGAGAAATGGTCGAAGCTGGAGTTTCACGTCCCCACGCTTTAGGCTACCGCCGGGCTCGAGGGAGCCCACCACCAAGCTAAACGCAATGACCTAAGGATCACAATATGGATATCAAATTGGCTCGGCTGGGTGCAGCCATGGGATTGGCCATGATTTTGGCAGCTTGCTCAGAGGAAAAAGTGCCCGAGCCGACAGCAGACAACTGTGCTCCGAAGATGTACGAAATGAATCTGGCGAGCTTATCGAAAGAATCGAACCGTAACGAGTTCATCGCAAATTGCAAGAGTTTCCTGGCCGCGAAGAAGATGACCGAATGGGAATTCAAGAAAAGCCCAGAAGACAATTTCTGAGAATCTAGCCTGACAAGCCACATCGCCAATAAGGAGCCTACGGGCTCCTTATTCTTCGGATCGCGCTCAGCGGGCTTTTTGCCCAGAACCGCCGTTCTCGGATGGCTCCAGATCATCGCACTTATCGATTAGGTCTTCCGTCTTCTTGCCATCTGGTAGCTTCTCCCAGTACTCAGGAGTGCAATGCTCTTCTGACACTGAATAATCAGGCACACCGGCCGCCATGGTGAAACCTGAAGCAAGCGCAGCGGTGAGAAAAATTACAGATTTGGTTGTCATAAAGTTCATTCCTTTGAGATGGCCGGCTGTTATAGCAAAACTTCCTTCGGTTCACAAAAGCGTCTGTCCGCTACCTTGGTGGTCTGCTATGTGGAGTGCCTGCCATCCAAGGCCGCCCCCTACCACCTCAGAGGAGGCAGCGTTCCAAAGCTCTGGTCAGTACCGGCCTCATCGCGGGCAAGAGTATCAGCAGTCTTCAAGCATGCGCTGGACCTATGGGAGCCGCGCTTGCCGACGATGGGCCGCGAAGCCGCTTCGTTTACAGAGGTCCGCTATGGGGCGAAAGCAGCCGTTACAGTTCTTTGGTCAGACCGTCACCCGAGCTTTTTGCCATTCGACTAGGCTGGGTTTATTGTCTCAGGTTGGATGCTTACCGGGATCGGCATGCGACTATCAAAATTCATCCTTGATCATATGGAGCCTATCCTTCAGGGATGGGAGGACTTCGCTGGCTCTGTGGACACCCCAATGCCTGCACTGGATTCTCGGGGCCTGCGCAATCATGCTGAGCAAATCTTGAGAAGGATTGCGCTCGATATGCGTACCGCTCAAACAGTACAGCAGCAAATTCGAAAGTCTCATGGTTACGGGCCCGCCAGCGTAGACGAGACGCCTGCTCAAAGGCACGGGATTACCCGATTGATGGCTGGATTCACCCTAGATCAGGTGGTATCCGAATACCGTGCACTCCGGTCGAGCGTAATCAGGCTGTGGTTGGAGCAAGAATGGCAGGTGGCTACCCATCAGATTGATGATTTGGTGCGATTCAATGAGGCGATTGATCAAGCGCTTGTCGAGTCGATCGCGTCCTATGGAGAAGCTGTAGAGTCGACCAGGAAAATGGTTTTGGCCATTTTGGGGCACGACCTACGCTCACCGTTGAGCGCAGTCACTATGGGCGCCGATCTGTTGCTCAGATCCAAACAGTTAGGTAATCGCGAAAAATCAATAGCAACCCAAGTCGCAAGCAGTGGTCAACACGCTAGTCGCATGGTAAACGACTTGCTCGACCTGGCGCGCTGTAACCTTGGAACAGGAGTTCCGGTTAAGCGAGAGACCGCGGACTTGCATTTCATATGCCAAGGCACTGTCGACGAAGTCCGCGCCGGCCATCCGCAAGCACAGATTGTGTTCAATGACACTGAAAAAGTCGTCGGCCAGTTTGATGCAGCACGGATGGCTCAGGTTTTCTCTAATCTAATGGGCAATGCGGTGCGACATGGTGATCTGCAAAAACCTATCCATGTCACCCTGAAGAGAGATAGAACCTCAGTTTTCTTCTCGGTGTTGAATTTCGGCGAGCCGATTTCCCCCGAGGCAATACCTATTCTTTTTAGCCCCGAAGGACGTTACTCCAGCTACTCGGATGACAAGCGAGGGGAGACGGTTGGCTTGGGCTTGGGACTATTCATAGCCGCTCAAATCGTGGCCGGGCATAACGGAAAGATAGATGTGGAGTCGACCTGGGAGCAGGGTACGGTTTTCCGCGTATCAATACCCATTCTCTAACCTTTTGTCCTGGTACCGTCCGCCGATCGTACCGAGCTTTTCTGCCCGAGACGGGCGCTTGCAATAGCTCCGTTACAGATCTTCTGATCAAATCATCGCCTGCATTAGCGCCCTATAATGCTCTGACAAGTAATCGGAGCAGGGCAGTGGACAAACGCACTTTCATAGGACTGTTAGAGGCGGGTGAGCCGCTGATCAAACAGGCCATCGATGCCATGCGGAAGTATCACGAAGCCGAGGCTGCAGGGTTACCCGCTGCAGAGGTCGAGCGCCTGCGTCTTTTGGCTGAGTCGCTGTTCCAGGCTGTATCCGACTATCAGCTTCGAGTTGCGGCGAAGGCGCGCGGCAAGGAACTGCCACCTCTCCACTAGTCTGCTCATCGACAGCACACCTGTGGGTAGCCACATAGAGGAAGGGTAACGGTCGGCAGAACGCCGGATGCGGGTCGGAGCCCGTGGGGAGATTTTCGGGGGAACGTAAAATCTGGTCTGACACAGTGCGGCACCGTTTGCAGCGAGCGCCCGCTCAAGGCCCTGTAAATCAAGGCTTTTCTGTTTCCCCGCACGCATGGGGTGCAAGGGGTCGAGTGTTCGAATCACTCCGTCCCGACCAAAAATCCCTAAAAAATCCAGTCACTTTGCGGTGACTGGATTTTTTTATGGGCGGCGTCGCGCAAAACTTGCGCAAAATGAAATTTCGTCCTGGCACCGAATCAGCACTTCGCTCAATTGATCGGTGACTTTGATCTTCAGCCTCCCAGTGCCCAGCTCTCGTGCAGATTGTACCGGGTATCGCGCACGCTGACTTCGCCGGAGTAGCGGGCGAACACCCGCCAGCGGCTCGTCGACCAGGTTGATGGTCTTTACCTCGATCAGGTCGGTCAGGGTGTCACCACGCGGCGCGCTCACTGCACATGTGGGCCGTCCTCTGTATCGAAGATCCCCAGCAGGAACCACTCAGGGCCAGGCGATTCAGGATACCAGCCCACGCAACCACAGCAGTTCGACGTGAGGTCCCAATATGGGTGGTCGTCCAGATCGCAATCCATGGACCAAGTTTTCAGGTCCTCGGCTGCCCAGACCATGAATGGGGTGTGGTCTTCTGTCCCGTCGAAGTCTGGGATGCCGGGGTGGTACCACCACCTGTTCTCGTCGCGTTCGACGGCCACACCTTGGATCAGCTTGCTTTCTTCAGGCAAGACGATTCCTTGGCCGCTCCTGCGACCGGCTTGTGCTTAAATTGGCAAGTTCTGAAATGGATACTTCTAGTTAGGGAGAGCGCTTATGTTTGCTGTTGGTATCGCGCTGCTTGTTGTCGGGCTGGGAACTTCGAACCCTGGTCTTTGGATACCTGGCGCCGCGCTCATGGTAGCCGGCGTCGTGAAGCGAGCACGCAGTTAGCCCCTTGGCCGCCATATTGCGGCAGTGAATAGAGGGGAGAGGGGGCGTTATAAAAATGAGCCAATTGTCGGAAGCAGTTCTCAATCCATCTGAGTGCGCTTGATCAACGCTTCGCTTTGGCTAACTTAGATTTGTTGATCACCCGCCAGACGGTTGCAGGAGGGCTGTATGAGAGTTCGCGGCGATGTCTTCTGGGACTGGGCAGACCCTACGCTCCATCACCGAACCCATGATGAAACCCTGGATGATGGAGCCCATATCGATGTGCAGGTCAGGCTTTCCCGCACTGGTCTTACCCAGATGTTTATCGGCGTGTACGGACCAAGCGGCATGGCCCTCCACGAGGAAGCGTTCGATTCTCGCCCCGGGGAGTCGATGACCAGGGCCTTGGCCTGGGGCGTTGGTCGCGCCCGCCGCATCGCAGTCGAAGTCGCTCCTGCAGCTAATCGTCTCGCCGCCTCGAAATAGAGGGGAGAGGGGTTTTAGCCGGGAAGTACGGAAGTGGTGAGTGACCAGGTTGCAGTGCGGCTGCTTTAAGAGAGGCCCGCAAGAATGCGGGCCCGTCGGCATCAAATTTGATGGCTGTAGAACAGGGAGTAAGATTCGATCCCATCATTCGGCTGTTTGATCCCGGCATTGGAGTAGTGCATTGCACGAATGCCGACTCTTTGAGTGTCGCCGATTTTCAGCCCTGCTCCGATGCGATCTTCAAAGTTGAAGGCGGAGCCAAGTTCCTGATCCCCGGCCGAAGTTCCGGAGAACACCGCTAGGCCGATGCCGGCCTCAATGAACGGTTTGATGTTGCCACTTCCGAACTCGTACACGAACACCGGAGCGAACGAAAGGGAATGAGCGCCACCTGATGCATCGCCTGCTTCCCAGTATGTGTATCCCGCATCCCAATAGCCTGTAAGGCGACCGGTGTTCGACTCCAGCCAGGTCTTGTCCCAGGCTAATCCTACACCCGCTCGGGCAGTAAGCCCTCCCTGCGAGGTCGCGCCCACTGCACCGGATAGTTCAGTTGCTCCTGCAGAAAATGCTGCCAAGGAAAGCACCGACGCTGCGATGATTTTCTTCATGATCACGCTTGTCCTAAAAACCTGATTTTGTTTGTTAGCAAGCTTTCTGAATCAATGTGCTATCAAAACGTTCCGTCTCAAGGAGAATTTTTTAACACTGAAGACACCGCATGGTTCGGGCATCGATTTCCCTGCGCAGCACAGGCGTTCACGTCGATGGGTACGTGTAGTGGGATTGGAATAGGAATTGCTACCATCTATGGACTGCTCAAATCGGGGATGCAGATAATGCTTCCGGTCGACCACTACTTAATGCTCCTCGCAATTGCAGTCGTGCTCGCGATTGATGCGGTGGCCTTGTTCCTCTATTTGAGGCGCAAGCCGTGACACCCAACCGCGGGCGATCCCTACCCCCGAAACGGGCCTGCCTAGGGGCGTAGCACGAGGTTTGCTTGATCGGTTTTCTGTGGGCATGGGAATACCTCGGAGCAGCTTTGAAGGCCGGCTACGCTGAATGTGTATGGAATAGGAGGAATGGCGATGACCAGAAAATTCATCTGCCTGAACTGTGAGGAAGAAACAGATGCTGAGTTGAAGCACGACGAGGGATTGGACCGCCAGGTTTTCTATTGTCAGCAGTGCGGGGCTAAGCATGTGGCTGTCATGGAGTCTCGTGCACCTGGCGGCCCACTAGAAATGCAGTTCCGGCTAGTCGAAGACTAGGCCGCTGCAGCTTGTCGGTCAGCTACGCGCCAAGGGTCGTTGGCGCGCGCAAGGGCTGCCATTGGAGGCGGGCTTACGCTGTTCCCGCACATGTGCACCTGCTAGGTCTTGGTGAACGGCTTGCCGTCAGCGCCTTTGTCGATGATGAGTCGGCAGGGAAGCCTTGGGCGCGGTTCCAGAAATGTAGCTACGCGCAATCGCCGGCCTGGTCGTGGTGCCGTCTGTTCGCTGTTGCTGGATCGGTTTTCTGTGGGGATGGACCCCAGCGCCTGCACAGCCTGCAACCCTACCTCGCTTTAGAACCAGCCACTATCATCCTCCAGCTCCCCCCGACACTGCTTGAGCTGTGCGCCGTAGACCTTCGACTGCTGCTCAACCTTGCGTGCCACCTGCATCAGCCAGGGTTTGCTGCGGAAGGTGCCCCGGCTGAAACCACCGCGGCCTTCGTGATAGGCAAGATACTGGTTGTAGGTGTCCCACTTGGAGATGCCCAGCTGCTTTTGGGTACCGGCG
>Ga0160431_100238_pt1 | contig 36725 bp, 37 predicted proteins | sample HID1971K_E0MG_FD_108212 | JGI IMG/M metagenome (GOLD analysis project Ga0160431, IMG submission 108212) | Enriched millipede-associated microbial communities from UW Madison campus, WI, USA - HID1971K_E0 MG | ecosystem: Host-associated > Arthropoda: Insects > Digestive system > Unclassified ...
GCGTTGTCTTCAACATGGAAGGCGGCTGCTACGCCAAGTGCATCGACCTGTCCGAGAAGAACGAGCCGGTCATCTGGAAAGCCATCAAGCATGGCGCCGTGCTGGAAAACGTCGTCCTCGACGGCAACAAGCACGCCGACTACGCCGATGTCAGCCTGACCCAGAACAGCCGCGCTGCCTACCCACTGGAGCACGTCGCCAAGCGCGCCGAAGCCAACCTGGGTGGCGAGCCGAACGCGGTCATCTTCCTGACCTGCGACCTGACCGGTGTTCTGCCTCCGGTTTCGATCCTGAACAACGAGCAGGCGGCCTACCACTTCCTGTCCGGCTACACCGCGCTGGTCGGTTCCACCGAAATGGGTTCGGGCGGCGGCATCAAGTCGACCTTCTCCACCTGCTTCGGCGCACCGTTCTTCCCGCGCCCGGCTGGCGAGTACGCCGAGCTGCTGATCAAGCGTATCAACGCCTTCGGCTCCAAGGTCTACCTGGTCAACACCGGCTGGACCGGCGGTGGCTACGGCGTCGGCAAGCGCTTCAGCATCCCGACCACCCGTGGCGTGATCGCGGCGATCCAGAGCGGTGCTCTGATCGGTGCCGAGACCGAGCACCTGGACATCATCAACCTGGACGTGCCGAAGGCCGTTCCGGGCGTCGAGACCGAGCTGCTCAACCCGCGCAACACCTGGGCTGACAAAGCTGCCTACGACGAAGCTGCCAAAGGCCTGGCCAAGCTGTTCACCGAGAACTTCAAGAAGTTCGACGTGTCCGACGCCATCAAGGCCGCTGGCCCACAGCTGTAAGCTGAGCCAGTTGCAACGAGAAAGCCGCCCCTAGGGGCGGCTTTTTTGTGTGCTCAAGGCCACTGCTGTCTGGCGTGCAGAATACGGATGACTTCTACGTACTCCTCCGCAACCCGAAAGACCATCACGTAGTTGGGATGAACGACAATTTCCCTTGTTCCGGGAAATCTGCCTGCTCTGTACAGGAACGGACTGAGCGCTGCTCGCCTGGCTTTTTCAGCGAAGCGTTCGTCCAGTGCCAGAGCGGCCTGGGGATTGTCTTGGGCAATATGCTCCATGATGCGCAAACGGTCATTGCACGCCATTGCGCGCCACGTCAGGCGCATCAGCGGATTCTGGCTTTGAGTTCGGCACGGCGGGCTGCGAACAACCGCTGTACCTCCTCATCCTCCAACGAGGGCGTGGGGTCTTGCAGGCTGGCGTCGACCTGTTCGGCAAACCAGGCATCGTAAGCCGCTGCTTCATGGGCTCGCCTCAACGCCTGTGCACGATCAGGACGTTGGTAGGTACTTGTCTGATCGCGATCGAAGGCGGAGGTATCGACTTCGAAGTGATCAATACCGATGTCGAGCAGATAGGCCACCAGCGTTTCGAACTTCTTGAACAGCCGCACGTTTCCACTTCGCTGGGCAACGAGCACATGTTCCTGATGGTTGACGTCAACCTGGATTGCCCATCCTCCAGGTTGGCCAACGATGTGGGTGGCAAGGACACTGCCGCATTCCACCATTCGGCTCAGGTTGGCATGATCTAATTGATGGGTTGGCATCGGGGCATTTCTCGGTTTCATCGGGATGCACCATGCTATGCAATCTATAGTTGATTGCGACTATAGTCCTTCCTGTCTTGCTGTGGGAAGCTTCCTCACGGTGTCACCAATTGTGGAACTATCATGATCGAATCCCCCGACCGTACAGCCTTCTCCCACTTCCACCCCATCCTCACCCGCCCCCAGGACAACGACCACAACGGCCACATCGCCGGTGCCACGGTGCACGGCTTCTTCGAAACCGCTATCCAGGCGTTCCTGGTCGAGCAAGCCGAGTTCGACCTGCGCGAGGGTGACCTGGCGGCCTTCGTGGTCAGTTCGGCGGCGGATTTCTACGCGCTGCCGGGCTTTCCGGATTTGCTGGAGGTGGGCCTGGGCGTGACGCGCCTGGCGGGGAGTACGGTGGAGTACCGGTTGGCCCTGTATCGCCCGGGAGAAGCGGATGCCTGCGCGGCGGGAACGGTGGTGCAGGTATTCATCGAACGCGCTGCCGGCAGGCCCGTGCCGCTGCCAGAAGCGCTGCATACCATCCTGTCCGGCCTGCAGCTCGACGCGCAGGCATGAAAAAGCCCCGCCGGTGAGGGCGGGGCTTTTGCGGCCGAGGTGCTAGCCCCGGTATCAGTGATGGTGGTGCTTGTGCTTGCGGTGGCCGTAGTGGCGACCACGGTCGTAGTGACGACCGTCTCTGTAGCCGCGGCTGTAGTATTTGCGCTCGTCATGGCGCTCGTCTTCATCGGCCCGGTTGCCCAGGTAGTTACCCGCCGCGCCACCGATACCGCCGCCCGCGGCTGCACCAATGTAGCTACCGGTGGTACCGCCCACCGAGCGACCGACCACGTTACCGCCTGCGGCGCCCAGCGCGCCACCGATGGCGGCCTCGCCACGCTGGCGTTTGTCGGCACCCAGGGCACCGCCGGCAGCGCCGCCCAGACCGGCACCAATGGCGCCGCCGGTGCTACCACCGATGGAGTTGCCCACTACGGAGCCGAGTACCCCGCCCAATGCGCCGCCAATGCCAGCCTCGGTATTGCCGCCTGCCATGGCAACGCCGCTGAGCAAGCTGAAAGACAACAACAGAATCGAGGAGTACTTCTTCATCAAGAGAGCCTCATAGGGATGACGACGCGAATTTGAGGCTCTGGGATGCCCGTGGCAATTGAAATCCGACGAGTAACACGGGTTGTACACAATTTTCTAAGTTATTGTTTTTGTGATGAAACTTTCTCGAATATTGCAGGTCTGAAATATTTGTGACGAAGCCCTGACCCCCGTGGAACAGGGCTTTTTTCGTTTTTGGCGGTGCTGCAACTGGCCCCATCGCCGGCAAGCCGGCTCCCACAGGTCAAGCACAATTCACAAACACTGTGGTGTACCTGTGGGAGCCGGCTTGCCGGCGATGAGGCCAGTGATCACTCAAAGAATGCGCCCATCGTCCCGCGCCCGTTCCAGCTTGATGGCAACGAACTTGGAAGTCGGTGTATGGCTGCCCTCGCCAATGCTCTCCAGCGGGATCAGCGGGTTCACCTCGGGGTAGTAAGCCGCCGCCTGCCCGGCCGGGATATCGAACGCCAGCAACGTGAAGCCATGCACACGGCGCACATGCTCATCCCCCCACAACGAGACGATGTCGACCTTCTGCCCCGGCTGGAAGCCCAGGCGGATGATGTCTGCCTCGTTGGCGAACAGCACGTCGCGTTGCCCGCGCACGCCGCGATAGCGATCGTCCAGGCCGTAGATGGTGGTGTTGTACTGATCGTGTGAACGCATCGACTGCATGATCAGGTCAGGCAGCTGGCCACTGGCGCGCACGCGCTCGTCGAGCAGGGTGTCCGGCAGCAGGTTGGCCTTGAAGTTGGCGCGCCCCGAGGCGGTCTTCCACTCACGGTTGGCAGCGCTGTTACCCAGGTAGAAACCGCCGGGTTGGCGCAGGCGTTGGTTGAAGTCGCTGAAACCGGCAATGGTGTCGCCGATCAGGTCGCGAATGCGGTCGTAGTCGGCCACCAGCCAGTGCCAGTCGACCGGCTGCTTGCCCAAGGTGGCGGCCGCGATACCGGCGATCACTGCCGGTTCTGAGCGCATCTGCGTCGATAGCGGTTTCAACTGACCATTGGACGCGTGAACCATGCTGAACGAGTCTTCCACGGTGACCGCCTGCGGCCCCTCGGCCTGCAGGTCGATGTCGGTGCGCCCCAGGCACGGCAGGATCAGCGCCTGCTGGCCGTGAATCAGGTGGCTTCGGTTGAGCTTGGTGCTGATCTGTACGGTGAGCGCGCAGTTGCGCAGGGCCTGGGCAGTACGTTCAGTGTCCGGGGTAGCCTGGGCGAAGTTGCCGCCCAGGCCGATGAATACCTTGGCGCGGCCGTCGAGCATGGCATGGATGGCCTCGACGGTATTGTGGCCGTTGTGCCGCGGCACCGGGAAATCGAAGCGGCGTTCAATGGCCTCGAGCAGGGCCAGCGGCGGGCGTTCGTTGATGCCCATGGTGCGGTCGCCTTGCACGTTGCTGTGGCCACGCACCGGGCACAGGCCAGCGCCGGGCGCACCGATGTTGCCGCGCAACATCTGCAGGTTGACGATTTCCTGGATGGTCGCCACCGAGTGGCGGTGCTGGGTGATGCCCATCGCCCAGCACATGATCACCCGGCGGCCACGGCAGTACATGCGTGCGGCCAGCTCGATGTCGGCCAGCGCCAGGCCGGATTGTTCCTCGATGTGCTGCCACGGGGTGGCGTCTACCGCTGCCAGGTACTCATCGACACCCTGGCCATGCTCGGCGATGAACCCATGGTCGAACACGGCAGGCTCGCCCTTGGCCTGAGCCTCACGCTCCCACTGCAGGACGAACTTGGCCATGCCGCGCAGCATCGCCATGTCACCGCCCAGCGCCGGGCGGAAGAACGCGGTGTTGGTCGGTCGGTCGCTGTTGGTGAGCATTTCCAGCGGGTTCTGCGGATGCTGGAAGCGTTCCAGGCCGCGCTCCTTGAGCGGGTTGACGCACACCACCTGAGCCCCACGTTTCACCGCGTCTCGCAGCGGGTCGAGCATGCGCGGGTGGTTGGTGCCGGGGTTCTGGCCCCAGACGAAGATCGCATCGGCGTGCTCGAAGTCGTCGAAGGTGACGGTGCCCTTGCCGACCCCGATGCTTTGCCCCAAGGCCACGCCGCTAGCTTCGTGGCACATGTTCGAGCAGTCGGGGAAGTTGTTGGTGCCATAGGCACGCACGAACAGCTGGTAGAGATACGCCGCTTCGTTGCTGGCGCGCCCCGAGGTGTAGAACTCGGCCTGGTCCGGGCTGGTCAGCTTGTTCAGTTCGCGGGCGATCAGGGCAAAGGCGGCGTTCCAGGCGATGGGCTGGTAGCGGTCGCTGGCCGGGTCGTAGACCATCGGCTCGGTCAGGCGGCCCTGGTATTCGAGCCAGTAGTCGCTCTGCTGGCGCAGCGCGCTGACGCTGTAGCGGGCGAAGAAGGCCGCGTCGACACGGCGCTTGGTGGCTTCCCAGTTGACCGCCTTGGCGCCGTTCTCGCAGAACTTGACCATACCGCTTTCGGGCGAGTCGCCCCAGGCGCAGCCCGGGCAGTCGAAGCCGCCATTCTGGTTGGTCTTGAGCAGCGCGCGGATGTTCTTCAGCGCATTGTCGCTGCCGACCCAGGCCTTGGCCACGCTGCGCAGCGCGCCCCAACCACCGGCGGGGCCGTGGTAGGGCTGGTAGCGAGGGGAGGAGGCTGGGGCGTTGTCCGGGAGGTTTTGGTACGAGGTCACGGCTGTTACGACTCCGCCGCTGGGCTATAGACCCGCGGTGCACTGTGTTTGGGCAGGTGAATGAGGTTGAGGTTGTGCTTGCGCGCCCACTGCAGGGCAAGGCCGGTAGGTGCCGACAGGCTGACCAGGGTCTGGATGCCGGCGCGCAGGACTTTCTGGATCAGCTCCAGGCTGCAGCGGCTGGTGACGATGGCCAGGCCGCCTTCGCTGCTGATGCCTTGGCGCAGCAGGGCGCCGATCAGCTTGTCGAGGGCGTTGTGCCGGCCGATGTCTTCGCGGCCCATCAGCAGTTCGCCCTGCGCATTCATGAACAAGGCCGCGTGCACCGCACCGCAGTGCTGGCCCAGCGGGGTGAACGCGTCGATGCGCTCACGCAGGCCGGCAAGCCACTGCACGGGTGGCAAGGGCGCGCCCGGCAGTGCCGTGAGCTCCGGCAAGGCCTGTTCCAGGGCCTCGACCCCGCACAGGCCGCAACCGCTGGTGCCGGCCAGCTGGCGGCGCTGATTCTTCAGGTTCCAGAATGCACGGCTGGAAATCTCAAGGTCCGCGTACATCGCCGAACCACTGCCGGAGAGCTTCAGGTCGTAGATTTCCGCCGTGCCTTCGACAATGCCGCTGCCGACGCTGAAACCGACCGCGAAGTCTTCCAGGTCGGTGGGGCTGACCAGCATGACCGCCTGGTTGAGGCCGTTGTAGGCGATGGCCAGGGCAACTTCTTCGGCCAGCGGCGTGCAGGCGCGTTCGCCATCGCTGAGTGGTACGTAGTCGTAGGTATTGCTGGCAGCGGGCAGCTCCAGGGGCGTGGAGACCGCGCAGACCGGGGGTTTGCTTTGCATCGGAGGGCTGACCGGCGGCTTTTCGATAGCACCAGCCTAGGCCCGTGTGCCGCCCACGTCTAATCGCTAGGGTCTATGCCTTGATAGACCGCGTCGATTGGTCGCAGTGGGGCGGGGAGGGCAATCCTGGCCTAGACTCCTTGCTCCGAGGTTAACGTCAACAAGGAGCGCGTCATGAGCCTGTTCAGTTTCGTGAAGGAAGCCGGCGAGAAGTTGATCGACCTGCTGACCCCCGGCAATGCCAACGCCGAGGAGCAGCTTAAGAAACACGTGGAGAATGTCGGCCTGGGCAACCCCAACATCACCGCCACTGTAGAGGGTGACAAGATCATCCTCAAGGGCGAGGTGGCCAGCCAGGAGGAAAAGGAGAAGATCATTCTGGCGGCGGGCAACATCAATGGTGTGGCCAGTGTCGATGACCAGATCACCGTGACCGGGCCGGTCGTCAAGGCTGCGCGGTTCGTTACGGTGAAGAAGGGCGACACACTGTCAGCCATTTCCGTGGTCGTGTATGGCAACGCCAACCAGTACAACAAGATCTTCGAGGCGAACAAGCCGATGCTGTCGCATCCGGACAAGATCTACCCGGGGCAGGTCCTGCGTATTCCTGACTGATAGATCTTCATAGGCTTCATCGCCGGCAAGCCGGCTCCCACAAGGTCGGAGGTGATCGGTGTGGGAGCCGGCTTGCCGGCGATGAGGACCTTACAGACCCACCAGCAATTCCCGGTAATCCTCGACCGCCGCGAACTCCTGGGTATCGCGCGGCGCCGCCTGGCTGTCCGGCTGGCGCACCGCCAGCAGATGCCCCACGCCAAACCGCCGCGCACTGCGCAGGATGGCCAAGGTGTCGTCGATGAACAGGCTGCGCCCCGGCTCAAAGCCGATATCCGCCTGCAGCGCATCCCAGAACTGCGGGCTTTCCTTGGGATAACCGTAATCATGCGAACTGATCAGCCGCTCGAAATACGGCGCCAGTTCCACCCGCTCCAGCTTCAGCGACAGCGAATCACGGTGGGCATTGGTGATCATCACCACGCGCTTGCCAGCCTTGCGGATCGCCGCCAGGAACGTATCGGCATCGGGTCGCAGGGCAATCAGGTCGGCGATCTCGCGCTTGAGCTCGCGGATCGGCAGCTTCAGTTCGCGGCTCCAGAAGTCCAGGCAGTACCAGTTCAGGGTGCCGGCATTGCGCTCGAACAGCGGCTGCAGCTCCATTTCCGCCATGGCCCGGCTCACCCCGTGCAGCTCGGCGTAGCGTTGGGGCAGGTGTTCGAGCCAGAAGCGGTTGTCGTAGTGCAGGTCGAGCAGGGTACCGTCCATGTCCAGCAGGACGGTATCGATGGCAGACCAGGGAAGAACAGGCATGGGAAACTCTCGTTCAGTCGGCAAGCCACGGTATAGTAACCCGTTCACGCCAAGGAGCCGCCCCATGCGCCAGAAACCCACCGTCCTCAGCCGAGAGATCGTCGCCAGCAGTCGTCTGTTCCGCGTCGAAGCCGTACAGCTGCGCTTCAGCAATGGCAACGAGCGCACCTACGAGCGTCTGGTCGGCCGCGGCAATGGCTATGGCGCCGTGATGATCGTGGCGATGCTCGACGCCGAACACGCCGTGTTGGTCGAGGAATACTGCGGCGGCACCGATGAATACGAGCTGTCGCTGCCCAAGGGCCTGATCGAGCCGGGCGAGGACGTGCTGGCCGCGGCCGACCGCGAGCTCAAGGAGGAAGCCGGGTTTGGCGCACGCCAACTGGAGCATTTGACCGAGCTGTCGCTGTCGCCGGGCTACATGAGCCAGAAGATCCAGGTGGTGCTGGCCAGCGACTTGTACGAAGAGCGCCTGGAAGGCGACGAGCCCGAACCGATGCGGGTCGACAAGGTCAACCTGCGCGAGCTGTCGGCCCTGGCCATGCACCCGCAGTTCACCGAAGGGCGGGCGTTGGCGGCGCTGTACCTGGCCCGCGACCTGCTGATCCAGCGGGGGCTGCTCGACGTATGAATGACCTGCAACTGATGCATGAAGTGGTCAAGCTGGCCCGTTTGGCTGGCGAGGCGATCCTGCCGTTCTGGCGCGCCGATGTCGCCGTGACCAACAAAGCCGATGACTCGCCAGTGACTGCCGCCGACCTGGCGGCGCACCGGGTGATCGCCGACGGCCTGCAGGCGCTGGCGCCGCAGATTCCGGTGCTGTCCGAAGAAGACTGCAATATCCCCCTGGCCACGCGCCAGGGGTGGCAGCGCTGGTGGCTGGTCGACCCGCTGGACGGCACCAAGGAGTTCATCGCCGGCAGCGAGGAATTCACCGTCAACATCGCCCTGATCGAGAACGGTGAAGTGCTGTTTGGCGTGGTGTCGATGCCGACCAGCGGGCGCTGCTATTTCGGTGGGCGCGATCTGGGTGCCTGGCGCGCCGAGGCCGGCAGCGATGCCCTGCCGATTCAGGTGCGCAATACGCCGCCTGCCGATGGCCGCTTCACCGTGGTGGCCAGCCGTCGCCATTCCAGCCCGGAGCAGGAGGCGTTGCTGGCAGGTCTGAAGGCTGCGGTGGGAGAGCTGGAGTTGGCGAACATCGGCAGCTCGCTCAAATTCTGCCTGCTGGCTGAAGGCAGTGCCGACTGTTATCCGCGCCTGGCGCCGACTTCGCAGTGGGATACCGCGGCGGCGCAAGGGGTGCTGGAGGGTGCTGGGGGCGAGGTGATTGGCCTGGATGGGCAGCCGTTCCGTTACCCGGCACGCGAGTCGCTGCTCAACCCGTTCTTTCTGGCTTTGCCCGCTGCGGCTGTCTGGCGCCAGGCGTTCATAGACCAACACATTCACGCTTGAACCTGTGGGAGCGGGCTTGTCCCGCGAACACGGGCGAAGCCCGTGCCAGGCACCGCGGGGGATTTTTCGCGGGACAAGCCCGCTCCCACAGGGATCTCAGGATCAGCGGTGTAGTACGTACTGGCCGCTGAAGCTGACAGCGGGCTCGTCGCTACCGACATTGCTCACCGTGGTCTCCAGCGTCAGCCGCGCCCGACCACGGCGCTGGTACATCGTCACGAACCGCTCCCAGGTCTTCTCGTCCGGCGCCGCACAGCGCGCCACCGCTGTGCCGGTCACCGGCAGCGGATAACTGATCTGCCCTTCCTGGATGACGATATGCCCGTCATCGATCCCCAGCTCGCGCAGGCGCAGGTGCAGCCAGCCCCAACCCACCAGCACCGCGGCGCAGTACAAACTGCCGCCGAACATGGTGCTCTTGTGGTTGACGTTGGCGGCCAGCGGCAGTTGCAGGCGCAGGGTCTGGGCTTGCCAATCGATGACCTCCAGGCCCATTTCACGGGTCAGCGGGATGTCGCCGTGCAGGACGGACTGCAGGTATTGGCTATCGGAACTCATGGGCGGTTTTCCTCGTGGTCGTCGGGCCCGCTGCTGCCACCTTCAAAATGCAGGCCGTGTTTGCGCAGCTTGTCGTGCAGGGTCTTGCGCGGGATGCCGAGGGCTTCGGCAAGGCTGCGCATGGAGCTGTGGGGCTGGGCCAGTTCGGCAGCGATCAGCGACCGCTCGAACTGCTCGACCTGTTCGCTGAGGTTGCCCAGCAGCATCGGCGCCGCAGAGGGCGCTGCAGCGGCGACCTGGCCGTCGAGGGCCAGCTCCAGGCCCAGGGCGAAGCGCTCGGCGGCGTTCTGCAACTCACGCACGTTGCCCGGCCAGTCGTGGCGCAGCAGCATGGCGCGTTGCGCCGGTTGCAGGCTGTGCGGCGCCAAGCCGTGGCGCTGGCTGGCGTCGTCGGCAAAATGCTGGAACAGCACCAGGATGTCGTCGCCCCGTTCGCGCAGCGGCGGGATGCGCAGCGGCGCCACGTTCAGGCGGTAGTAGAGGTCGGCGCGAAAGCGCCCCTGGTCGGCGGACTGGCGCAGGTCTTCCTTGGTCGCGGCGATGATGCGGATGTCCAGTGGGATCAACTGGTTGCCACCGAGGCGCTCGACCACCCGCTCTTGCAGCAGGCGCAGCAGCTTCACCTGCACGTCCAGGCTCATGCTCTCGATTTCGTCGAGGAACAGCGTGCCGCCGTTGGCGAATTCGAACTTGCCGATGCGGCGTTTCTGCGCGCCGGTGAACGCCCCCGGCTCGTGGCCGAACAGTTCGCTCTCCACCACCGACTCGGCCAGCGCGCCGGCATTGATGGCGACGAATGGCCCCTCGCGGCGGCTGGAAAGGTCGTGCAGGGCGCGGGCCACCACCTCCTTGCCGGCTCCGGTTTCACCGAGGATCAGCACGTCGGCTCGGGTCCCGGCCAGGGCGCCGATCTGCTCGCGCAGGCGCTGCATGGACGGCGAATGACCGACCAGGCGGGTGGACAGTTGCTGGCGGTCGCTCAGGGCCAGGCGCAGGCTGCGGTTGTCCAGCACCAGACGGCGCAGGGCCAGGGCGCGGCGCACGCTGTCGAGCAAGGCATCGCTGGCGAACGGCTTTTCCAGGAAGTCATACGCACCGGCGCGCATGGCCTGCACGGCCAGCGGCACATCGCCGTGGCCGGTGATCAGCAGCACCGGCAGTTCGTTGTCGCGGCCATGCAGCTGTTCCAGCAGTTGCAAGCCATCGATGCCCGGCATACGGATATCGCTGACCACCACGCCAGGCCAGTCAGGCTCCAGGCGTTCGGCCAGACCTTGCGCATCGGCCATGGCGACCACCTTGAGCCCGGCCAGGTCGAGGGTCTGGCTCAAGGCCTGGCGCAGGTGCGGGTCGTCGTCGACCAGAAGCACCTGGGCCTGGCTGTCGATCTGAGTCTCGGTCGTCATGCCGAGGGGTCCTCCGTGGGTTGCAGGTTGGCGCCGGGCGCGGCCATGCGCAGCTGCAGGGTCAGCAGGGCGCCACCTTCCGGGTGGTTGGCCAGCAGCAGTTCGCCACCCAGGGCGCGCATCAGGCTTTCGCAGATGGCCAGGCCCAGGCCCAGGCCCTGGGTGCGGGTCTTGGTGGTGAAGAACGGCTCTTTGGCATGCTCCAGGGCCTGGCGGCTGAAGCCCGGGCCGTTGTCGCGAATGTACAGGTAGACGTAGCCCTCGCGGGTTTCGGCACTTAGCCACAGGCGGCGCGGGTTGGCCTTTTCGGTCAAGGCGTCGAGGGCGTTGGCCAGCAGGTTGCCGAGCACCTGGCGCAGGCGTGTTTCGCCCGCCTGCACCCACAAGGTGGCGTCCGGCAGGTCGCGAGTCAGCTCCACCGCCATCGCCCGTCGGCGCTTGGCCAGCAACGCCAGGGCATCGTCCAGCGCCGGCTGCAGCGCCACGCTTTCCGGGGCATGGCGGTCGCGGCGGGCGAACGCGCGCAGGTGGGCGATGATCGAGGCCATGCGCCCGGTCAGCTCGCCGATCAGCTTGAGGTTGCCGCGGGCATCCTCGGTGCGCTGGTGATCGAGCAGGATCTCGGCGTTTTCCGCGTAGCTGCGGATCGCCGCCAATGGCTGGTTGAGCTCATGGCTGATGCTTGCCGACATGGTGCCCAGCACCGACAGTTTGCCGGCCTGCACCAACTCGTCCTGAGCCCGCACCAGCTCTTGCTGGGCGTTCTCGCGTTCGAGCACGGCGCTCTTGAGGCGGGTGTTGAGGCCTTCGAGGTCGGCGGTGCGCTGTGCCACGCGGTTCTCCAGCTCCTGGCGGCCGCGGGCCTCGAAGTCGATGCGGTCGATGTAGTGGCGGCGCCGCTGCATGACCAGGCCGGCCAGCAGCATCAACACCAGCAGGACCGCGCCGCCGATGGCCATGACCGTCTGTACCGAACGGTCAACCAGCATCCTGGGCGCGAGGATGCTGACCTGCCAGCCGGTTTCCTTGATGTCGCGGGTTTGCGTCAGCCAGGCGTTGGGGTTGAGTGCCAGGGGCTGTGGCGCCTGGGTCGGGTAGGGCTGGATGGCGATGATGGCCTGGCGCTCGGCCTCGGTCAGTGCGCGGGTGGCACGGAAGCGCCAGTCGGGCCGCGAGGTGAGGATCACCACACCATTGTGATCGGTCAGCAGCAATTGCTCGGGGGTGCGGCCCCACAGGGTTTCGGTGTGGTCGAGGTCGACCTTGACCACCAGCACGCCGACGATGCGCTCGCGGTCGCGTACCGCGGCGGCGAAGAAGTAACCGCGCTTGGCCGAGGTGGTGCCCTGGCCGAAGAAGCGCCCCAGGCGGCCGTCCATGGCTTCGTTGAAGTACGGGCGGAAGGCGAAGTTGCGGCCGGCGAAGCTGTCGTGCTTGTCCCAGTTGGAGGCGGCCAGGGTGTTGCCGCGAACGTCCATCAGGTACATCACTTCGGCGCCGGTCTGCTGGACGATGTCCTTGAGCAGGCGGTTGGCGTTGGTCACCGCTTCCAGCTTGAGCGGGTCAGCCAGTACCGTGCGCAGCGCCGGCATTTCGCCGAGGATCTGCGGCAGGGTTTCATAGCGGTGCAAGGTGCCGAGCAGGTTGGCCACGTACAGGTCGAGGGTCTGGCGGTTCTGTGAAGCCAGTTGGTCCTGGTAATAGCGTTCGGCAAGGTGATGCAGCGGCCACAGCAGTGGCGTCAGGCACAGCGCCAGCAAGGCCAGGCTGCGCCAGCGGGGACGGCGTGGGGGCGTCGGTTTTGCAATCATTGCGTAAATGCGCCAGAAGAGTCTGGCGCAATTATGCGCTACTTGAGGCAGTCGATCAGCGCCTGCTGCCACTGCGGCAGCTGGATGTCCCATTCGCGGGCCAGGCGCGTGCAGTCCAGGCGCGAGTTGAGCGGGCGGCGCGCGGGGGTTGGGTATTCGCGGGTGGGTATCGGCAGCAGCTCGGCGCAGGGCAGGCCGCGGGCTTCGAGCTGCGCGGCGATGGCCTGGGCGAAGCCGAACCAGGACGTTTCGCCCTGGGCCGTCAGGTGATAGGTGCCCCAGGCGCCGGCCTGGCCAGCCTGCCAGCGCTCGATCAGTGCGCGGGTGCTGGCCGCGATGGTCGCCGCCCAGGTCGGCGCACCGATCTGGTCATCCACCACCTTCAGTTGCGGTTTTTCCTGCAGCAGGCGTTGCATGGTCAGCAGGAAGTTGCGCCCGTACAGCGAATAGACCCAACTGGTGCGCAGGATGAGGTGTTCGCCATCCACGGCGGTAATCGCCTGTTCTCCGGCCAACTTGCTGCGGCCATAGATGCTCAATGGGTTGGGCTGGTCCGCTTCGGTGTAGGGCGTTGCCTTGTAGCCATCGAAAACGTAGTCGGTGGAGTAGTGGATCAGCGGCGCGCCGAGCCGCACGGCCTCTTCGGCCAGCACGCGCGGGGCCTCGGCATTGACCGCATAGGCTGTATCCGGCTCGCTTTCGGCCTGGTCCACGGCGGTATAGGCCGCGGCGTTGATGATCAGGTTGGGTGCCAGGCGGCGTAGCGCTTCGCGCAGTGCCTCGGGCCGCGCCAGGTCCAGCTGGTCGCGGCCCAGCAGGTGCGTTTCGCCCAGGCCGGCCAGCTGTGTGCTCAAGGCTTGGGCCACTTGGCCATTGTGGCCACAGACAAGAATCTTCATGGGAACAGGTCCGCGTCAGCCAGCAGTGCACCCGCCTGATCCTTGGCCGACAGCAAGGGCGGTACTTCCAGGCCCCAGTCGATGGCCAGTTGCGGGTCATCCCAGCGGATGCAGCGCTCGGCAGCGGGGTTGTAGTAGTCGGTGGTCTTGTACAGGAAGTCGGCCGACTCGCTCAGTACCAGGAAACCATGGGCGAACCCTGGCGGGATCCAGAACTGGCGATGGTCGTCGGCATTCAGCCGGGCGGCCACCCAGCGGCCGAACGTCGGCGAGCTGCGGCGGATGTCCACGGCGACGTCGAGCACTTCGCCCTGGGTTACCCGCACCAGTTTCCCCTGGGGGTTGTCGATCTGATAGTGCAGCCCGCGCAGCACGCCGCGCTGCGAGCGTGAATGGTTGTCCTGCACGAAGCGCGCCTCGACGCCGGTGGCCTTGGCGAACTCGCGGGCGTTGAAGCTTTCGAGGAAGAATCCGCGGCTATCGCCGAAGACCTTGGGTTCGATGATCAGCAAGTCAGGTATTTCAGTGGCGATTATGTTCATGGCGATTCTTTGACCAGTGTGCTCAGGATTCGACCGTACCGGTCATGTGCAGTTTGCCGCCCTTGGCCCTTTGCAGCCTAGATTGTCGGTGGGTCTACGCGTCGGCGCATCAACATCATTTCATCTTTGCCACTTGTTTATCGGCCTTGGCAGTGGCGAGATAAGCGAAAAGTAAAAGAGGTTTCATCTCCATGCCCCTCAGCACCCTGATCCAGCGTTCCAGCCTGCCCAGCCCTTCGCTCAGCGAAGCGCAGGCCCATGCCTTGCTGCAGGCGCATTATGATCTTGCCGGCAGCCTGTGTGCCCTGGGCAGCCAGCAGGACCTGAACTTCCGGCTGGACACGGGCCAGGGGCGCTATGTGCTCAAGGTCTGCCACGGCAGTTACGCCCAGGTGGAGCTGGAGGCGCAGCATGCCGCATTGGCGTACCTGCGCGAGCAGGGCGTGCCGGTGCCGGCCGTGCGTCCGGCGCGCGACGGGCAAGCTTTGCTGGCGCTGGACATCGACGGGCAACCGCTGCGGGCTCGGCTGCTCGATTATATCGAGGGCCAGCCGCTGACTCGACTCAAGCACATGCCAGCGCGGCTGATGGCCGAACTGGGCGCGCTCTGCGCCCGTGTCGACAAGGCCTTGGCCGGCTTCGACCACCCGGGCCTTGCACGTACCCTGCAATGGGACCCGCAGCACGCCCAGGCGCTGATCGAGCACCTGCTGCCGGTACTGCAGGACCCGGCGCAACGCGCCCGCATCGAGCAGGCCACCGCCCAGGCCGCCGCGCAGCTGGCGCCCCTGGCAGGGCAGCTGCCGAGCCAGGCGGTGCACCTGGACATCACCGACGACAACGCCGTCTGGGCCCGTGATGACGAACGCCAGTGGCAACTGCAGGGCGTCATCGATTTCGGCGACCTGCTGCGCACCTGGCGGATCGCCGACCTGTCGGTTACCTGCGCGGCCTTGCTGCACCATGCCGAAGGCGACCCGCTGCGCATCCTGCCGGCGGTGCGTGCCTACCAGGCCGTCAACCCGCTGAACGAGGCCGAGCTGCGCGCCTTGTGGCCGCTGGTGCTGAACCGCGCCGCGGTGCTGGTGCTGAGCAGCGAGCAGCAACTGGCCGTGGACCCGGGCAACCAGTACATCCGCGACAATATCGCCCACGAGTGGGAGATCTTCGACACCGCCACGGCCGTGCCCTTTGCCCTGATGCAAGCCGCCATCCTGCAGGCCGCCGGGATCGAACCGAGCCTGCCCGACCTGGCTGATTGCGCGCCCTTGCTCCCGGAACTGGCCGGGCAGGCGGTCAACCGGGTCGACCTGGGTGTGCTGAGCACCCATTGCGAAGCCGGTAACTGGGAACAGGCAGGTTTCGACCAGCACCTGCTGACGGCGCAACCCGCTCCGGCCTGCAGCCTGCACGGGCAGTACCGCCTGTCGCAAACCCATATCGACCGCCCCGAAGAGCCGGCCACCTGCGCCCTGGGCGTCGAACTGCATGTGCCCAACGGCACGGCGGTGCAGGCGCCGCAGGCGGGCACCTGGCAGCGCCATGGCGACGGCCGCGGGTGTTTGCGCACGCCGCAGTGGTCCTTGTGGCTGAGCGGCCTGGAAGATACCCCGGCAGATGGCCAGGCCGTGGCCAAGGGGCAGGCGCTGGGCAGCAGCTGTGGTTTCCTCAGTGTTCAGCTGAGCCTGGACGGCGACATCCAGCCCCCGTTCTTTGCCACACCTTCCCGGGCTGCGGCCTGGCTGGCCCTGTGCCCGTCGCCGGCAGCACTGCTGGGCTTCGATTGCGATGCCGAGCCGCTGGCCGACCCGCAGGCCCTGCTGGCCCGCCGCGACGCCAGCTTCGCCCGCTCGCAGAAGCACTACTATGCGCAGCCGCCGCAGATCGAGCGCGGCTGGCGCAACTACCTGATCGACATGCAGGGCCGCGCCTACCTGGACATGCTCAACAACGTCGCGGTGCTTGGCCACGGCCATCCGCGCATGGCCGCCGAGTCGGCGCGGCAATGGTCGCTGGTCAACACCAACTCGCGTTTCCACTACGCCGCCATTGCCGAGTTTTCCGAGCGCCTGCTGGAACTGGCGCCAGCGGGCTTCGACCGGGTGTTCCTGGTCAACAGCGGCACCGAAGCCAACGACCTGGCGATTCGCCTGGCCTGGGCCTACAGCGGCGGGCGCGACCTGATCAGCGTGCTGGAGGCCTACCATGGCTGGTCGGTGGCCACCGATGCCATTTCCACCTCGATCGCCGACAACCCACTGGCCCTGGAAACCCGCCCGGACTGGGTGCACCCGGTCGAGGCGCCGAATACCTTCCGGGGTCGCTACCGGGGCGCCGACAGCGCAGCCGACTACCTGCGTGATGTCGATGCCAAGCTCGCCGACCTCGATGCCCGTGGTCGCCAGCTGGCCGGCATGATCTGCGAGCCGGTGTACGGCAACGCCGGGGGTATCTCCCTGCCCGCAGGCTACCTGCAGCAGGCCTACGCCAAGGTGCGTGCTCGCGGTGGCGTGTGCATCGCCGACGAAGTGCAGGTGGGCTATGGCCGCCTGGGCGAGTACTTCTGGGGCTTCGAGGAGCAGGGCGTGGTGCCGGATATCATCACCATGGCCAAGGGCATGGGCAACGGCCAGCCACTGGGCGCGGTGATCACCCGTCGCGAAATCGCCGAGGCGCTGGAGGCCGAGGGCTACTTCTTCTCGTCGGCGGGCGGTAGCCCGGTCAGCTGCCGTATCGGCATGGCCGTGCTGGATGTGATGGACGAGGAGGGGCTGTGGCAGAACACCCGCGACACCGGGCGCTACTTCAAGGCGCGCTTGCAGGCGCTGGTCGATAAGTATCCGCTTGCCGGTGCGGTGCATGGCTCCGGGTTCTACCTGGGGCTGGAGCTGGTGCGCGATCGTCAGACCCTGGAGCCGGCTACAGAGGAAACCATGGTGCTGTGCAACCGCCTGCGCGACCTGGGTATCTTCATGCAGCCGACCGGGGATTACCTGAATATCCTCAAGATCAAGCCGCCGATGTGTACCACGCGGGCCAGCGTGGACTATTTTGTCGACAGCATCGATCGCATCCTGTCCGAAGAGCTGTAATCAACGGCGAAGCCGAACATGTCGATTGTTATCGAGATGTTCGGCTTTTTTATTCCTTAACGGTTGGTTGGTTAGCTTTTATTGCCGATATATATCGGGTATAAAATCGCCATGCCCTCCCTTCTTCCCAGAGGTTACCGATGAAAACCCTCAACTCCACGCCTCGCGCCGACGGCTTCCACATGCCTGCCGAGTGGGCGCCGCAAAGCCAGGTCTGGATGGTCTGGCCCGAGCGTTCGGACAACTGGCGCCTGGGTGGCAAGCCTGCACAGGCTGCCCACGTGACCCTGGCCAAGGCCATCGCCCGCTTCGAACCGGTGACCGTTGCCGTTTCCGCCGGCCAGTACGAAAACGCCCGTCGCCAGCTCGACCTGCCGAACATCCGCGTGGTGGAAATCAGCAACGATGACGCCTGGGTGCGCGACACCGGCCCGACCTTCGTGATCAACGATGCGGGCGAAGTGCGTGGCGTGGACTGGGGCTTCAATGCCTGGGGCGGCTTCGATGGCGGCCTGTACGCGCCTTGGAACCGTGACGAGGAACTGGCGGCCAAGGTCCTGGAAATGGAACGTTGCCAGCGCTACCACACCGAGGGCTTCGTGCTCGAAGGTGGCTCGATCCACGTGGACGGCGAAGGCACCCTGATCACCACCGAAGAGTGCCTGCTCAATCGCAACCGCAACCCGCACCTGAACCGCGAGCAGATCGAAGCGATCCTGCGCGATCACCTGGCGGTGGAGACCATCGTCTGGCTGCCGGACGGCCTGTACAACGACGAAACCGACGGTCACGTCGACAATTTCTGCTGTTACGTCAGCCCAGGCGAAGTGTTACTGGCCTGGACCGATGATTCGAACGACCCCAACTACGCACGCTGCCACGCAGCCTATGAAGTGCTGAAAAACAGCCGCGACGCCAAAGGCCGCGAGTTCGTGGTGCACAAGATGCCGATTCCGGGCCCGCTGTTCGCCACCGAAGCAGAATGCGCCGGCGTCGATCACGTGGCCGGCAGCCAGGAGCGCGACCCTTCGGTACGCCTGGCCGGTTCCTATGTGAACTTCCTGATCGTCAATGGCGGCATCATCGCGCCGAGCTTCGACGACCCGGCAGATGCCCAGGCCAGAGCGATCCTGGCCAAGGTCTTCCCGAACCACGAGGTGGTGATGATCCCTGGCCGTGAGCTCTTGTTGGGCGGTGGCAACATCCACTGCCTGACCCAGCAGCAACCGGCGCCGGTCAAGCGCTGATACTGAGTTGAACGAGAAGGCCCGTCAGATGACGGGCCTTTTTTTGTCATGGGCGATGCCCGGCAAGCCAAATGGCATATGTTTTGTATTGATTTCAGGGAGTTAACTCTGCAAGTCGGATATCCGTCTTGTAATAAACACGACGTAAATTAGCCGCTCACGGGCCCAGGGAGTACGTGTAGACATGAATGCAGCAAGTGAGACGGCTTTGCGCCCATCATCAGTGAGTCGCCAATCGCTCAGAACACTGACGCAGTGGTTGAAACACCAGGGAAGCAAGAGGGTCAGGACGACCGACCCACGACGTCTGCTTGACGGCCGCTATCCACAAGGCCTGATCAGTGAAGCGGAGCTGGAAGCATTGCTGGGTGTGTGGCACTGAGCAGGGCAGGAGCCCGCCCCCATGCAAAACGCCACCGTGAATGCGGTGGCGTGTTCGTTTGTGGGGTGCCTGTACCGGCCTCTTCGCGGGACAAGCCCGCTCCCACAGGTTCTCCACAGCCCTCGAGTAGGGTGCGATACCTGTGGGAGCGGGCTTGTCCCGCGAAGAGGCCGGTAAAGGCGCCGCAAATCAGAAGCTGTAGGTCCCCGTCACCACCAGGCTACGCGGATCCCCCGGTTGGATCTGCGCCGCACTGGTCGCCGAGCTGTAGTAGGTCTTGTCGGTAATGTTGCTCAACGCCGCCCGCACATCCCAATCATGGGTACGCAAGCCTACCAGCGCATCCCATCGGCCATACCCTGGCATCACCGTGGTGTTCTGGTTATCGGCATAACGCTCGCCCACCAGCGTCAACCCGGTTTCCGCATACCAGCCCAGCTCCGGTTTCCACGTCACGAACAGGCTGCCGTTGCGCTTGGCGACATCGTTGATGCGGTTGCCTTCCAAGCCGTTGTTGTCCTCGACGATAGTGGCGTCCTGCAGACCGATGCCACCGCGCACGTACCAGTTGCCAACGATATTGCCGGTGGCGGTCAGCTCGATGCCGCGCGAACGCTGCAGGCCGCTCATCAGGGTGATCTCCGGGTTGTTCGGGTCACGCGTGCGGCGGTTGTACAGCTCCAGCTCATAGATGGCCAAGGTGGTGGTCAGGCGATCATCCAGCCAATCGCTCTTCACCCCGATTTCCTTCTGCCGGGTCTCCTCGGGGCTGGTGTCGTTGGTGTTGCCGGGGGCGCCAGGGGTGATACCGATCAGGCCACCGCCGACCGGCGAGAAGGTCTTGCTCCAGGAGGCATAGAACGAATGGTCGCGCCACGGCGTATAGACCACACCCAGGCGCGGGCTGGTGCTGTTGCTGTCCTGCTTTTCGGTGAGGTCGCGCACTTTGTTGGTGGTTTCCACCTCGAACTGATCGAAGCGCACCCCGGCGAGGATCTGCCATTCATCGTTCAGGCGGATCTGGTCCTGCAGGTACAGGCCACGGCTGTCGACCACGCTGTGGTTGTCGCTCGACACCACCATCTTGCCGTTGTGCTGCAGGTGGCGGTTCGGGTTGTTCAGGTCCAGAGGGGGCACGGGCTTGCCGCCCGCTGAAACCGGCGCGGCGGTGTACAGCGTCGGGTCGCGGCGCTGGTGGCCGAGCTCCAGGCCCAGCAGCAGCTTGTGCTCCACGCCCCAAGTGGCGAAGTCGCCTTCGGCCTCAAGGTTGTTGAACAGGTTGCGGGTGGTCAGGTCCTGCTGCCAGCGCTGGCGGGTCACCGTGTTGTTGCCGGGGTTGTAGGCGGTCACGTAGGTGTTGTCGAAGTCGCTGTCGAGCTGGAACAGGCCGAGGGTATGGCGCAGTTGCCAGGTTTCGTTCAGCTGGTAGTTCAGGCGCGAGCGCAACGACTGCGCGCGGTCGTCGATGTAGTCGCGCTGGGTATCGCCGTAGGTGGTGCTGCGGCTCACATCCGCCGGGCGGCCGTTGACCCCGGGGATGCCACGGTCCGGGGTGCGGTTGTAGCGGCTGTACTCGTACTGCACCAGCCAGTTCAAGTCAGGCGAGAGCTGCCAGCTCATCGAGGGGGCGAACAGCTGGCGGCTGCCATCGATGCCATCGCGGAAGCTGTTGTTGTCCTGGTTGCCCAGGTTCAGGCGCAGGCTGACAGTGTCGCTGGGGTCGGCGCTGAGGTCGGCATACAGGCTGCGCAGGTCTTCGCTGCCGCCCTGGGCTTCGATCGAGGAACGCCGGCCACGCTCTGGCGCCTTGCTTACCCGGTTGACGATGCCGCCCTGGCTGCCGCGGCCATACAGGACGGCCGCCGGGCCCTTGAGCACTTCGACCCGTTCGATGTTGTGCAGGTCGCGAATGTACTGGCTGTCGTCGCGCACGCCATCCAGGTAGAAGTCGTTACTCGCGTCGAAGCCCCGAATACGCACACTGTCGAAGCGCGTATCGGCGCCGCTGCTGACGTTGGGAATGCCTTCGAGCGCCTTGCCCAGGGTGTTGCTGCCGTAGTCCAGGACATTGGCCGCCTTCACCGTGTCGATGGCTTGTGGCACGTAGCGCACCGGCGTGGAGGTGCGGGTGGCGGTGCTCACCTCCTTGACCCGCGGGTTGTCTTCTTCGCGCTCGCTGTCGGCGGTTACCGACTGCTCGGGCAGGGTGGTGGTGGCGGCGCTGGCCAGGCTGGCGCTGAACAGCAGCGAGAGGCCGAGGGTCAGGGGTGAAAGGCGGCAAGGGGCAAGCATGGAGGCATCCAGACCTGGGACAGGTGAAAAAAGGATGCAAATGGTAATGCTTGTTATTTGCTGTCGCTCGGCTATTCGTAAAGACTTGCCTTTACGTATGTATCACTTTGTTACTAACCAATTGGGAGTAGGGGCCTTCGGGGAAATTGTCATTGCTATCAAAATGAGATTTCTGACAAGAGACAAATTGTCCACCTATGGCGCGAACGTGCGTGAAAATGCATCGTTCATGCGTTTGATCATGGTTATATCAACCTGCTTTTCACGACTTTTTGACATTTGTAATCGCACACCGCTAGGATTCGGCCAACGCCTGCTGGCCATGCCATGGCCAGGCTGCTGTACAAGGCCCGCCACGGGCTTTTCAGTGTGGATCCGCATAGCGTCGAACCTACGAAGGGGCGTTGGTTCCTGGCGTCATATTGCAGAGCGTTTTTGATTAAGAAATAAGGAAAACAACATGTTGAAAACCAGGATCAGCCTGGTCGCCCTGGCGATGATCGCCGCGACCCAGGCCCAGGCCAACGAGCAGGCCGAGAGCAAAGGCTTTATCGAAGACAGTCACGCAAACGTTCTCCTGCGTAACGCCTACATCAACCGTGACAAGAAGCACGGCACCGATGACCAGATGGAATGGGGCCAGGCCTTCATCGGCAACTTCTCTTCCGGCTTCACCCAAGGCACCGTAGGTGTCGGCGTCGACGCATTCGGCTTGTACGCCGTGCGTCTGGACGGCGGCAAAGGCCACAACGGTGGCGCCGGTATCGACTTCTTCAAGCCGGAGAACACCAAGGACGCCAACGGCAACGCCAGCAGCCCGCATGACCTGTCGCGTGCCGGTGCCGCCGTGAAGTTCCGCATCTCCAACACCGTGCTCAAGTACGGTGACCAGATGCCAACCCTGCCCGTGCTGCAATACGACGACGCGCGTCTGCTGCCGGAAAGCTTCACCGGCACCCTGCTGACCTCCAAGGAAATCCAGGGCCTGGAGCTGAACGCCGGTCGCTTCACCCAGGAAGCGCGCAAGAGCGCCGAGCGTCGTGACGGTGGCGGCCTGAAGTCGATCAACGTCCTCGGCGGTAGCTACAAGTTCACCGACAACTTCACCGCTTCGCTGTACACCGCAGACAACGAAGACGTGATGAAGAAGCACTACCTGGGCTTGAACTACGTCTTCCCGATCGCCAATGACCAGTCCCTGACCCTGGACTTCAACGGCTACAAGTCGGACATCGACAAGAAGTTCGTCGAATCCGCCGAGCTCAACGGTGACTCCAACACCATCTGGAGCCTGGCCGCGACCTACGCCTACGGCGCGCACTCGTTCACCCTGGCGCACCAGCGCAGCACCGGCAGCACCGGCTACAACTACGGCTGGTACCAGAACGAAGGTGGCGTGGGTGACGGTGGCTCGACCATCTACCTGGCCAACTCCTACTGGTCCGACTTCAACGCCGAGGACGAGCGTTCCTGGCAGCTGGGCTACGGCCTGGACTTCGGTGCCTACGGTATCCCGGGTCTGACCTACAAGCTGGCCTACGTGGTGGGTGACAACATCAACACCCGCAACGCCGCCAATCCGGAAGGCTTCGGCGAAGGTAAAGAGCGCGAGATCTTCAACCAGATCCGCTACGTGGTGCAGGATGGCCCGGCCAAGGATCTGTCGATCAAGCTGCGCAGCTCGTTCCTTCGCACCAACAACGCTGTACAGCAGAACGGCTACAACGACGACGGCAACGAAGTCCGCGTATTCGTCGAGTACCCGATCAGCATCTTCTGATCTGATGGCCTCGCGGGCTGCCTTGCAGCCCGATCGCCGGCAAGCCGGCTCCCACACAGAGCAGTCCAGCATCGCCCCTGTGGGAGCCGGCTTGCCGGCGATGAGGCCCTACGCCGGTTCCACTTCCTCTTGGCGAGTCACCTTCGCCGCCATCCCGTCCCCCGTCTCCGGCGCAAAGCTGTCACTGCGCGCCATCCGCCACATCCGCGCATAGAACTCGCTCTGGATCGAGCCGCCGAGCAATTCGCCAGGCTTGAGGAACTGGTGCAAGTCCGAAAACAGGCTGATCTGCCCGGTACTGATGCGCCGTGCCAGGTGCTTGGGCTTGAGCTCCGACGGATGCTCCAGGCCGGCTGCAGCGAGCATCTCGGCCAAGGCATGCAGGGTATTGCGGTGGAAGCTGGCAACCCGCTGGGCCTTGTCCGGCACCACCAGCGCGCGCTGGCGCAACGGGTCCTGGGTCGCCACGCCGGTCGGGCACTTGTTGGTGTGGCAGCTCTGCGACTGGATGCAACCGATGGCGAACATGAAGCCGCGCGCCGAATTCACCCAGTCGGCACCGAGGGCCAGCGCGCTGGCGATATCGAAGGCACTGACGATCTTGCCCGCCGCGCCGATGCGGATGCTCGAGCGCAGGTTCAAGCCCACCAGGGTGTTGTGCACGAACATCAACCCTTCGCGCATGGGCACGCCCATGTTGTCGCTGAACTCGCGCGGCGCCGCACCCGTACCGCCTTCCTTGCCGTCGACGACGATGAAGTCCGGGGTGATACCGGTGGCCAGCATGGCCTTGGCGATCCCCATGAATTCCCACGGATGGCCCAAGCAGAACTTGAAGCCCACCGGCTTGCCGCCGGACAGCTCGCGCAGGGTTGCGACGAAGTGCAGCAGCTCCACCGGCGTGCGAAATGCGCTGTGCGCGGCGGGCGAGATGCAGTCCTCACCCACGCGCACGCCGCGTGTGATGGCGATTTCCTCGCTCACCTTGTGCCCCGGCAGGATGCCGCCGTGGCCCGGCTTGGCGCCCTGGCTGAGCTTGATTTCGATCATCTTCACCTGCGGGTCGCTGGCCTGGGCGGCGAAGCGTCGCGCGTCGAAACGCCCGTCATCGGTACGGCAGCCGAAGTAACCACTGCCGATTTCCCAGATCAGGTCGCCGCCATGTTCACGGTGGTAGGGGCTGATGCTGCCTTCCCCGGTGTCGTGAGCGAAACGGCCCAGGCGCGCGCCCTGGTTGAGTGCGGCGATGGCGTTGGCGCTGAGGGCGCCGAAGCTCATGGCCGAGATATTGAAGATCGACGCCGAGTAGGGCTGGCGGCACTTCGGCCCGCCGATGGCGATGCGGAACGATGCCGGGTCTGGAGTTGCCACTGGCAGCATCGAATGGCTGATGAACTCGAAGCCGGGTTTGTAGGCATCGTTGAGGGTGCCGAAGGCTTTCTCGGCGCTCTCGTTCTTGGCCCGGGCGTAGACCAACGAGCGCTGCGAACGGGAGAAGGGCAGTTTGTCGTCGTCGCCTTCGATCAGGTACTGGCGGATTTCCGGGCGAATGGTTTCGATCAGGTAGCGGATGTTGCCCAGGATCGGGTAGTTGCGCCGCACGGCGTGGTGGCTCTGGCGCAGGTCGTTGAGGCCGACCAGGCTGAGCAGGGCGGTGACCACGGTGAGTGGCCAGAGCCAGGCGTGCTGGGCGAGTAATGGCAGGCTGGCGAAGGTGAAGAGCAGGCAGAGGGCCAGGCAGGCGTAGCGGCTGGGTAGAGAGTGTTTCATGGGTCCATCGCAGACAGGATGACCGGGCCAAGGATAGGCAAACTGGCCGGTAGGAAAACCTGGCGAATCGGTAAAACACTATTACGGTTGCGGTGTTGCTGCTGGCCTCATCGCCGGCAAGCCGGCTCCCACAGGTACACCACTGGCTTCAAGACTTGCGCTGTCCCTGTGGGAGCCGGCATGCCGGCGATTGGGCTGCAAAGCAGCCCTATCCGACCTCGGTGCGGGCGATGCTCAGCAGGTAGCCTTCGTTACGCAGGGTGAGTATCTGCACGCCTGCGCCGGGTGCACGGCGCAGCTGCTGGCGCAGGCGGCTGATGCACATGTCCACCGAACGGTCATCAGGGAGGTGTTCGCGGCCGAACGCGCTGAGCGTCAATCGATCGCGTGATACCACACGGTTGCTGGCCGCCAGCAGTTCGCACAGCACTTGGTAGTCGGAGCGGGGCAGGGTCAGCGATACGCCGTCGGGACGGGTGAGTTGGCGTGTGGGGTGCTCCAGGATGAAGCCTGCAAAGCGCTGAGCTTCGACAGGGACATCCGGGCATTGCGGGTTGTGCGGTTTGCGAATGTGGTCGTCATCGACAACGACCGGCAAGGTCGTGCTCATCGGGTAAAACACCGGCAGGGATATCGTGGAGGGTATGCCGGCTATCGTAACAAAAAATCATCTGCAAATACGAAGTATTCACAAATGGCTTTCCCGGGTGGTTCATCCCGCCGTTTGATCAGGCTTGCAGGTAGCCGTTTCAGACGTTGCAGCCTGCAGATGATCACCCAGGCTGTCCCAATCCTCTCCAAACAATTCCACCGGGTGCATGGTCCGGTCCGCGCCGTTGCCGCAGGCCAGCGCCTTGGCCGGGCAGTACAGGTCGCAACCCCAGCAAATGCGCTCGGGGTGGCTGGGGTTGTGGGGAAATTTCTTGGCCATGGCAGGCCTCCAGCAGTCGCCGTCTGCACCAGACTATTCCCGCTACTCCCGCCAGGCTTGATCGAAATCAAGCTTTGCTGCAATTGGCTCAAGCTGCGCCCTTTGGTTTAGAGGCGGCTGACAGGGCGAGAACCCTTGATATGGGTCAGCTAGTCGTCACTGGCACAACATATAGTGGTTGAAGATCAAATCATTACTAGATGATGTGTCTTGGAGGCCAGATGGAGAGGGAGCAAAACCGTTCTCACGGACGACGATCGATCGACGTGGCGGGGGCCATGAACGAATACCTGTCGCGCCAGGATTGGCGCGTGCAGGCCAACGCCAACCAGGGCTATTCGCTGGGCGGCCTGGTGCTCAACGTGTCCGGCAAGGTCACCGCCAACTACTGGCTCGACGAGATCTACCGCGCCGACATTGGCGAAGCGCACCGCGAGGGTGATCTCCACCTGCACGACCTCGACATGCTCGCCGGTTACTGCGCCGGCTGGTCACTGCGCACGCTGCTGCACGAGGGTTTCAATGGTGTGCCCGGGCGAGTCGAGGCAGGGCCACCCAAGCACCTCACCAGCGCCCTCGGGCAAATGGTCAATTTCCTCGGCACGCTGCAGAACGAATGGGCGGGGGCCCAGGCGTTCAGCTCGTTCGACACCTACCTTGCGCCCTTCGTGCGCAAGGACCAGCTCGATTACCCGCAGGTACGCCAGGCGTTGCAGGAGTTCATCTACAACCTCAATGTGCCGTCGCGCTGGGGCAGCCAGACCCCCTTCACCAACCTGACCTTCGACTGGGTCTGCCCCGAGGACCTGCGCGAGCAGATTCCGATCATCGGCGGCGAGGAAATGCCATTTGCCTATGGTGAGCTGCAACGGGAAATGGACCTGCTCAACCGCGCCTACATCGATGTGATGATGGCCGGCGACGCCAAGGGTCGGGTGTTCACCTTCCCGATCCCGACCTACAACATCACCCACGACTTCCCCTGGGACAGCGACAACGCCCAGCGCCTGTTCGAGATGACGGCCCGCTACGGCCTGCCGTACTTCCAGAACTTCCTCAATTCCGACATGCAGCCCAACCAGGTGCGCTCGATGTGCTGCCGCCTGCAGCTGGATGTGCGTGAACTGCTCAAGCGCGGCAACGGCCTGTTCGGCTCGGCCGAGCAGACCGGTTCGCTGGGCGTGGTGACGCTCAACTGCGCGCGCCTCGGCTACCTGTATCCGGGCGACCCGGTGGGTTTGTACGCGCGCCTGGACACGCTGCTGGAACTGGCCTTCGAAAGCCTGGAGCGCAAGCGCGAAGTGATCCAGCGCTACATGGACAACGGCCTGTTCCCCTATACCCGGCGCTACCTCGGCACCCTGCGCAATCACTTCTCGACCATTGGCGTGAACGGCCTGCACGAGATGCTGCGCAACTACACCGGCGACCGCGAAGGCTTGCACAGCGAGGCAGGCAGGGCCTTCGCCCTGGCCGTGCTCGACCATGTGCGCGCCCGCCTGGTGACCTTCCAGGAACGCAGCGGTCACCTCTACAACCTCGAAGCTACCCCAGCCGAAGGCACCACCTACCGCTTTGCCCGCGAAGACCGCAAACGCTTCCCGGGCATGCTCCAGGCCGGCACGCCCGAGGCGCCGTACTACACCAACTCCTCGCAGTTGCCGGTGGGTTTTACCGACGACCCGTTCGAAGCGCTGGAGCTGCAGGACGCCCTGCAATGCAAATACACCGGCGGCACCGTGCTGCACCTGTACATGGCCGAACGCATTTCATCGATCCAGGCCTGCAAGCAGCTGGTGCGCAGTGCGCTGAGCCGCTTCCGTTTGCCATACCTGACCGTGACACCGACCTTCTCGATCTGCCCGGTGCACGGCTACCTGGCGGGGGAACACGAGTTCTGCCCGCGTTGTGATGAAGCGCTGTTGAGCGCACAAAAGGAGCATGAGCATGAATGCAAGCCAGCCACTGCCTGAAGAAAAGCGCCAGCGTTGCGAGGTTTGGACCCGTGTGATGGGTTACCACCGACCTGTCGCCGCCTTCAACCCAGGCAAACAGTCCGAGCACCAAGAGCGCCGGCATTTCCGCGAGCAGCGTTAATGGCCGTTTCCCGGGTTGCCTGACCTGGCCTCATCGCTGGCAAGCCAGCTCCCACAGGTAAGGGTTGTGATCTCCCTGTGGGAGCCGGCTTGCCGGCGATGAGGCCAGCCCAGACACCACAGCTCTCCCTCTCTGCCCAGGAGCGCCCATGCCAACCCCCAACCCCAAATCCCAAGCCAGCGCCTTACGCATTGGTGGCCTGCAACCCCTGACCACCCTCGACTACCCCGACCACCTCGCCTGCGTAGTCTTCTGCCAAGGCTGCGCCTGGCACTGCCGCTACTGCCACAACCCCGATCTCACCCACCGCGGCACCGAGCCCGGCGTACCCTGGCACGACGTGACCGACCTGCTCCAACGCCGCCAGGGCCTGTTGCAGGCCGTGGTATTCAGCGGCGGCGAAGCCACGCTGCAACCCGCACTCCCTGCCGCCATGCAAGCCGTCCGCGAGCGCGGCTTCAAGGTCGGGCTGCACACCGCCGGTATCCGCCCCGGTTCGTTGAGCCGGGTGCTGCCGTATTGCGATTGGGTGGGCATGGACGTCAAGGCGCTGGAAGAGGATTGCCAGCTGATCACCGGCGTGCGCGGCAGTGGGCGGGCCAATTGGACGAGCCTGGAGTTGCTGCTGGCCAGTGGGGTGGAGTACGAGTGCCGGACTACGGTGCATTGGGGGTTGTTCGATTTGCAGCAGGTGCAGCGATTGGGCGAGCGCTTGGCGGGGGTGGGGGTGCGCAGGTTTGTGGTGCAGTTGGCGCGGGCGGGGCGGATGTTGGATATGGGCTTGGGCCACTCCGCCACTCCGCCAGAGGTACAGCGGGTTTGGCAGTACCTGGGACAGCTCTTCGAGCGGTTCGAGGTGCGCGAGGCGTAATGAGCTGAGCGAATTCGAACCACAGCTCTTTGCTCAATTCATCAGTCGGGTAAGCCGTCCAGCACTGAATAGAGCTCTCTTGAAGCATCGCCAATTTGGCGATATCTTCAGTTCATGTCTACCAAATACCAATTTCTCGACAAGTACCGCATCGAGCTACGAGACGGGGACCATTTGCCACCGCACGTGCAGCTGCCCGGTGGCGGAGTAGATGTGGTGATCAGTACACAAGGCAAGGCACCGGCCAAAGTGGTGCAAGAGGCCCTAGCGTGTGTCGCGGCCAATCAGGCCGATCTGTTGAAGGAGTGGATGAAATGGCATCGATGAAACGTCCCCGCCTGCGGGCTGTTCAGCCCCTTTCAGGTGCACGATTGGAGCTGACTTTTACCAATGGTCAGCATTTCGAGCTGGATATGAGCGCTGCGCTTGCGGTGTATCCAGGGTTGGCACCTCTGGCTAAGGGTAAGGCGTTCCAAGGCGTCACTTTGGGGGATGGGGGCTGGTCAGTGGAATGGCCGGCGCTGGATATTCAGATCGGTGCAGACACGTTGTTGCTGGATGCCCTTGCCCAGACAGCGCCGGATGAGAACACGCGAATTTTTATACGCTGGCGCCTGCGGCACCGGATGACGTTGGACCAGGCTGCCCAAGCGCTGGGTGTTAGTTCGCGTAGCATCAGCCGATACAGCAGTGGTCGAGAACCAGTGCCGCGTACATTGGCGCTGGCCTGCTTGGGTTGGGAGACGTTGGAGCAGAAGGCTGCCTGAGGGCTTGCTGTGGCAAAGTCGGTCAGCACGGGAGAGCGCAAACAAAAAAGGCCCACCTTTCGGTGAGCCTTTTTTGATACTGCGTATGGTGCCGGCACCAGGAATCGAACCCGGGACCTACTGATTACAAGTCAGTTGCTCTACCATCTGAGCTATACCGGCAATGGGGCGTCATTATAGCGATCGGTTGGCGCCTGTAAACCACTTCCTTTCATTTGCACGCAAATGACCTAAGTCACCGGTCTGAAAGGGGAATTTTCCTACCAGCCGCGGTGGATGGTGTTGACGTTCGGCTCGGTCTTGGCGGGGTTGAAGAACAACTTGTCGTTGTCGCAGCCGCGCTTGCGGCAGGGGCTTTCCGCGCGCAGGGGCAGGCCGTTGTCACCGCCCAGCTGCATGCCGGGAGTGTTCCAGTCCAGGCTGGAGCTGTGGGGCTTCGGGGTACCGCTGGCGCACGCGGTCAGGGCCAAGGCGCAGGCCAGCAGGGTGAAGGGTTTGGCTTGGGGCACGATGTTGAAATCCGTTGATGGTTCTTTTTAGTCAGCGCCTGCGTTGCAGGATCAATCCTGGGTGAACTCCAAAAGGTCACCCGGTTGGCAATTCAATGCACGGCACAGCTTTTCTAGAGTCTCGATCTTGAACCCTTTGACTTTGCTGTTTTTCAACAGCGACAGGTTCGCTTCCGTGATGCCAATGGTTTCAGCCAGGTCCTTGGAACGTATCTTGTTCCTGGCCATGACGACGTCGAGGCGGATGATGATCGGCATAGGCGTTGGTTGGGCGTCATGTATTGAGGCGGGAAGGTAGGTGCAGGCTGCCATCTTCCTACGGCAGCCTTGAATAATACACCGATGGATGGATTGGAGCTGCCTGCGCGTTCGGCAATGCGACTTACCAGTCGCGGTGAAGATCGGTGGCGCTAGGCGGTTTCTCTGCCGGGTTGAAGATCAGCCTGTGATTATCGCAGCCGCGTTTTCGGCATTTATCGGCGCGCTTTGGCGGTGACTTCTTCGGGATTGGCTCAATTGTGGAGACTTCCCACTCCCCAGTACTTCCTGTCGAGGGCGTGCTGCAGCCGTAGAGAGGCAGGAGCAGCAGCGTAAAAATGGCGGGCGTGGTGGCTTTCTTGATCATGGTATTCGCTCTCCTTTCCCAAGGCTTCAGCGTCTGGCGTTACAGCCACCGGTCAAACGAACATCGACTGCTCGTCACTCAGCGACTTTGCTTGCTTGATAAGCCGTGAGAAGGAACAGAGCAGTAGACCCAGTACGATTTGCGACAGGGTGAAACCTGAAAGGTCGACGAATAGATCCAGACCACGCTCGGCGCTTGGCAGGTCTAGCCCGAGTGCCAGGCTCTGCAGCGCGACGGTGGTCATGTGGATCAATGGCAGGCAAATGCAGAGCGTCCCGACGAGCCAGATCATGCGGGTATTTCGCGTAGACCAGGCTTCGCCTTTGGCAAGGTTCCTGAAAAACAGAGCAGCGAGGCCAAAGGCCAACGAGGTAAGCGATGCAGGAAGCAGGTCGAGCAGGAAGATCAGCGTCTGTGCCAACGTTGATGGTACATGGGGGCCGCTGAGCAACATGGGCATCGAATGGCTGTGTTGTTGGAGGAGCATGTCCAGGGTCTGGGCGTGGAAGAACAGCCACTGAATCGGGGTGGCTAACAGCTCGAACGCAGCAGCGAGGAAGGCTAGGGCCGTGGCGAATTGCCCGAGGCCGCTACTTGAAGATGGATGGGTCATTGTCTCTCTCTCTTCGATCAGTGAGTGAGACTCGATAGAATCATAATTATCGTGGTTCGATAATTAATTGCTTTATTTCATTATTTTTCCGGGTCGGGAAATATACTGTTATATGTAAGATATTTCTGAAATTAAAACTAAGTACTTCGGGAAACGAACGCAGTCGAATTATCCTACACACGCTAGCGAAGTTTCACTGTTGGCGGGGGAGTGGCCCAGGGATACGGTTCCGGGGTCGCCAATTCCTGGTGACCGGGTGTGAGAACCCGCTATGGAGTTACTGAGCTTGCTGTTATGGCAGCCGTACACGGGCAGACCTCGGTCTGGCCGAGCTTTGTAGCTCCCTCGGTTTTCTCACCCCGTGTACTGGCTGCCGCCTTGATCCGTGAGAAAGGTCACTGTGGCAGTTTCAATTGGAGCTACTGCCATGAAGAAGATTGTCCCCGATCCTCCCCGCCAAAAAATCCTCAACTCCCCGTTCTTCTCCATCCACAGCGACATCACTCCGCCCGACGCCCTGATATACGCCTGCGAGCTGCTAGGCGGTGTCGCAGACACCCTCGACGAGTACTGCCACCTCCACGCCGGCGAACCCGGGTTGAACATCCTCGGCAACGCTGCGCACGCGACAGATTCGGCACGGGTACTGGCCGAGCATGCGCTAGCGCGGATAAACGCTGACAAGGAAGGGGAGTAAAACCATGAACGGCAAACCCACAGCCCTCCTGACGGCGGGCGTTGAAACCTTCCTTGAGGTCGGCAACCCACCCATCGACCTGCTGCGCGTACAACCCGGTATTCCCTTGGACGATGCCTACGAGCAGGTTTCGATACTTCTGGGCTACATCAAGCACCTTGTCCGCGAAGGCGATATGGAAGATGACCACAAGTTGCTGGGAGCAGCCGACTATCTCAGTGCGCTGGCCAAGGCCTTGATGAACGATATCGAGATGGCCAAGAACCGCCTGCATTGAGGGAGCTCGCCTAGGCACAAGCAAAGCTTATGCACAAGAGGCATTGACGGCTTGCGCGAAAGGCATGCCGACGAGCAACACCGCTGGTCTTTGCGCAAACGCCTGTTTTTATTGGGCCTGCAGCACCGGAGGGAATAACCGCAAGGGTTTAAATAGCGCTCGGCTTGATGCAGTCATCAAAAGCTTGTTCACAGACTTATCCACAGGTTGTACTGCGGCTAACGGTCGCGTTCGGCAAGCAGAAGGAGGTTGCGCGGCGTCAGTGGATAGTCGCAGAACGTGCCAACGCGAACGCTGTAGCCCTGTTCTTCGAGGAACAGGGCGCGATCCAGCACCAGCCACAGTTCCAGTGGCCGGCGAAACAGGTTGCGCAACCGTTCGAGGTTGCGCACTTCAGCCAGACGCTGCCAGCCTGCCGCTTCGAGAGCTGCCCAGTCTGGGCTAGAGGTCAGTTCAAACCCGCGCAGCTCGGCCAGGTCGCGGCAGTACTGTTCGAACGGCTTGTGCAGCCAGGCAGTGGGCAATGAAGGGGTGGGCAGGTACTCATCGCACTGGCGCTGCTGGCGCTGCAGCAAGTCGAAGCCCAGGCGTCGGGCCATCGAGCAGTCGCGCTGGTGGCGAACCCGGCCGCCGGCGGTGACGGTTTCGCTCAGCGGCAGGCCAAGGTCGAGCAGCGACAGCTGCAGGGGCGAGCGCTGCGCGGCTGTGGATAACGGCTGGTAGTGCTCGCTCTGGATGCGGTTATAGCAGCACGGGGCCACGGCCAGGTGGCGGCAGCCTTGCTGGCTGGCCGTGCGCAGCAGGTGTACGTGGAGGTCGCCGCAGGCGTGCAGGGCCACCACGCTCTTGCCGCTGCCCAGGTGGCGGGCGCTGTCGGCGGCCATTACGTCCTGGTGCACGTGGGTGGCCGGCAGGTGGTGATGGTCACTCAGGGCTTGGCCGGCGCTGACCAGTTCGGCGTCGTATTCCAGGCAGGTCAATTGCTGGCCGGGCTGCAGCAGACGGCGGCCGAGGTGGCCTTTGCCCGAGCACCAGTCCAGCCAGTGGTGGGTTTGCTGGCCAAAGCTCAGGCGACGGCTGAAGGCTTCGATCTGCTGCCATTTGCGGCCGGGGACGTTGACGTCGAGGCGGTGCCCGGCAGGTGGCAGGCCGATGTCGGGCAGGTCGCCCACGGCCGATAGCTGCTGGGCTTGCTGGGCCAGTTGCGGGAAGGGCGCAGGGAGGTCTTGCGGGTTGAGCGCTGCTTCGGCGTCGGCCAGGGGGCATTGGCGCAGGTGGGCGGCAAGCTCGGGGTATTGGGTTTCCCAGTCAAGGCGCAGGGCGGTGAAGGGGCGGGGTTTCCACAGGTGTTGGTGCTCGGTCAGGAACTGGTCGAGGGCCTGGAAGCGGTCGCTTAGGTGGTGGCTGTGGAGGAAAGGGGGCATGGGTTTGGCTATTGGGTGAATTAGAGGGCCTTATCGCCGGCAAGCCGGCTCCCACAGGTACACCACAATGTTTGAATCTGTGGAGTACCTGTGGGAGCCGGCTTGCCGGCGATGAAGTCGGTGCGGCCTCAACGGCCCTGGGAGGCATCCACGCGCAACCAGCGCTCCAGCAGCTTGAAGCCTTGCACCAGCAAGAACGAGATCACCAGGTAGAACACACCCGCAGCAAAGAAGATCTCCACCGGCAGGTAGGTCCGGGCAATGATGGTCCGCGCCATGCCGGTCAGTTCCAGCAGGGTCACGGTACTGGCCAGGGCGCTGGCCTTGAGCATCAGGATCACTTCGTTGCTGTAGGCCGGCAAGCCGATGCGCGCCGCACGCGGCAGCATGATGTAGAACAGCGTCTTGCCACGCGACATGCCCAGCGCCCGGGCCGCCTCGATCTCACCCTTGGGGATGGCCTGCAGCGCACCGCGCAGGATCTCGGCGATGTAGGCGGCGGTGTGCAGGGTCATGGTCAGCACGGTGCACCAGAACGGATCGCGCAGGTACGGCCACAGGCTGCTCGAACGCACCAGGTCGAACTGCGCCAGGCCGTAGTAGACCAGAAACAGCTGCACCAGCAGCGGCGTGCCGCGGAAGAAGAAGATGTAGCCGTAGGGCAGGGCGCGCACGTACCAGTGCCGCGACGAGCGGGCGATGCCCAGCGGGATGGCCAGGATCAACCCGGCGACGACCGCGATGGCTACCAGCTCCAGGGTCAGGGTGGCACCCTGGGCCAGGCGTGGCAGCCACTTGATGATCACTTCCCAATTCATTATTCGGCCCTCGCAAAGCCGCGAGCGGCGCGTTTTTCCATGAAGTGCATGCCGGTCATGGCGACGATGGTCAGGCTCAGGTAGATGCAGGCGGCGACCATATAGAAGGTGAACGGCTCCTTGGTCACGGTCACGCCGATTTGCGCGTGGCGCATGATTTCTTCCAGGCCGATCACCGAGACCAGCGCGGTGTCCTTCATCAGAATCATGAACAGGTTGCCAAGGCCGGGCAGGGCGATGCGCCACATCTGCGGCAGGATGATCCGCGACAGGATGCGCGCCTTCGACAGGCCCAGCGCCAGGCCGGCCTCACGGTGGCCTTTGGGGATCGCCAGGATGGCGCCACGGAATACTTCGGTGGCATAGGCGCCAAAGCACAAGCCAAGGGCAATCACGCCGGCGGCGAAGGCACTGAGTTCCAGGCCAGGCATGTTGAGGGCTGCGCCGAGGCTGTTCATCAGCCCGACGGTGCCGAAATAGATGAGCAGAACCCACAGCAGTTCGGGCACGCCGCGAACCAGGGTCGAGTAGAAGCCGCCAAGCCATTGCAGTGGCTTGATCGAGGAAGTCTTGGCCAGGGCGCCGAGCAGGCCCAGGACCAGCCCCAGCAGCAAGGCGCAGAGCGCCAGTTTTACGGTCATCAAGGTGCCAGCCGCCAGGGCCGGACCGAATCCGTGCAGGTCGATATTCATGGGCAGGGTCGTTCTAGGGACCGGCACGCCGCAAGGGCGTACCGGTCGGGGCGAATCAATAGATGCTGAACGGGAAGTACTTGTCGTTGATCTTCTTGTAGGTGCCGTCGGCGACAATTTCCTTCAGAGCGGCATTGAGCTTGTTGCGCAGCTCATCGTCGCCCTTGCGAACGGCGATGCCGACCTTGTCGCTGTCGTTGACCGGCTCACCTTTGAACTCGTAGTTCTTGCCGGCTTCGGACTTCAGCCAGTCGTAGTTGGCGTATTTGTCGGCGAGGATGGCGTCGAGGCGGCCGGAGGTCAGGTCCAGGTAGGCGTTTTCCTGGCCGTCGTACAGGTTGACCTTGAATTTGCCGTCCATGCCGCCGTGATCGTCCAGCCAGGTCGCAGCCTGGGTGGCGCGCTGGGTGCCGATGGTCTTGCCTTCGAGGGATTTATCGTCGGTCTTGAAGTCGACGTTCTTCGGCGCGATGAACTGCTGCTTGTTCGAGTAGTACGGGTCGGTGAAGTCAACGGCCTGCTTGCGCTCGTCGGTGATCGACAGCGAGGAGATCAGGAAGTCGAATTTCTTCGCGTTCAGGGCCGGGATGATGCCGTCCCAGTCAGAGGTGACGACTTCGCATTCGACTTTCATCTTGGCGCACAGGGCGTCACCGATGTCCTTGTCGAAGCCGACGACCTGGCCGCTGGCATCCTTGTTGTTGAACGGTGGGTAGGCGGCTTCGATACCCATGCGCAGTTTCTCTGCGGCCATGGCATTGGCCGACATCACCAGCGTGGCGGCAGCTGCCAGGAGGAATTTCTTGTAGGTCTGCATTCGTGTTGCTCCGTTAGCGGTGGCTGGACATGAATTGCTTGCAACGCGCCGAGGTCGGGTTCTCGAAGACCTGCTGCGGCGATCCCTGCTCTTCAACCAGGCCCTGGTGCAGGAAGACCACTTCACTGGACACATGGCGGGCAAAGTTCATCTCGTGCGTCACCAGCAGCATGGTACGGCCTTCTTCGGCCAGTGCGCGGATAACGTTTAGCACTTCCTGGACCATTTCCGGATCGAGCGCCGAGGTTGGCTCGTCGAACAGGATGACTTTAGGCCGCATGGCCAAGGTGCGGGCGATGGCAGCACGCTGCTGCTGGCCACCGGAAAGCTGGGCGGGGTAGCTGTGGCGTTTGTCGTAGATACCGACCTTGTTCAGCAACGCCTCGGCGGCTTCGATGGCTTCGGCCTTGCTCTGGCCGAGCACGCGGCGCGGGGCCTCGATGATGTTGTCGAGGATCGACATGTGCGGCCACAGGTTGAAGTTCTGGAAGACGAAGCCGATTTCGCTGCGCAGGCGGTTGATCTGGCGGTTGTCGGCGGCGATCAGGTCGCCGTTTCTGGCGGCCTTGAGCTTGAGGGCTTCGCCAGCGACGAGGATTTCGCCCTGGTGCGGGTTTTCCAGCAGGTTGATGCAGCGCAGCAAGGTTGACTTGCCGGAGCCGGACGATCCCAGGATGGAGATCACGTCACCGTCACGTGCGGTCAGCGAAATGCCCTTGAGAATTTCCTGCTCGCCGTAGCGTTTGTGCAGATTGCGGATTTCCAGCGCGGGCGTGGCCTGGGCCATGTGCGGTCCTCATGTGTTCGGGTGCGTTCCCAGC